>Ga0310345_10000361_pt1 | contig 73281 bp, 69 predicted proteins | sample HC15DNA20500_MG_FD_204667 | JGI IMG/M metagenome (GOLD analysis project Ga0310345, IMG submission 204667) | Marine microbial communities from station ALOHA, North Pacific Subtropical Gyre - HC15-DNA-20-500_MG | ecosystem: Environmental > Aquatic > Marine > Oceanic | place: Pacific Ocean: North...
TTGGCATTGGCGCTCAAACCCGAATTCGCGGACGGGTTGGCGGCGGGCCGGGCGCGGGTGGCAATGCTCTGGCCGGGAGCCGAATGGCAGGGCTTCGGTCTGAAGGCCGCGATATTCGCCCCGCGCGGGCGGCTGGCGATGGCCGGCCTGACGCGGATGCTGGATCCCGGGCAGGGCTACGGCCACGGCGTACATCCTACGGCGTTCGTCGATCCCTCTGCCACGCTGGGGGCGGGCGCCAGCGTCGGCCCGCAGGCGGTGGTCGGCGCGGGTGCCCGGATCGGGGCCCGGTCCGTCATCGGCCCCGGCGCCTACGTCGGCACCCAAGCGGTGATCGGAGAGGACGCGCTGCTGCACGCCCATGTGCGGATCGGCGCGCGGGCGCGGATCGGCAAACGCTTCATCGCCCAACCCGGCGCCACGATCGGCTTCGACGGCACCTCCTTCGTGACGGAGGAGGCCTCGAACGTCGAACAGGCGCGCTCCACACTGGGCGAGGTCGCGGAGGCCAGGTCTCAGGAATGGGTGCGGATCCACTCTCTCGGCGGCGTGGTGATCGGGGATGACGTGGAGTTGGGCGCCAACACCTGCGTCGACAGCGGCACGATCCGCCCCACGCAGGTCGGCAACGGCACCAAGATCGACAACCTTTGCATGGTCGGCCACAACGTGGTGATCGGCGACCACTGCTTCTTCGCCTCGATGGTGGGGATTGCGGGCAGCACCCGCATCGGAAATCACGTTGTTCTGGGCGGACAGGTCGGGGTTAGCGATAATATTACAATTGGCGATAATGTTGTCGCCGGCGGGGGGACCGGCATCATCAGCAAGGTCCCCGCTGGTCGCGTGGTCATGGGATACCCCGCGGTCAAGATGGAAACACACTTGGAAATGTACAAGGCGCTGCGGCGTCTGCCACGGCTGATGGAGCAGGTGGCGGCCCTGCAGAAAGCGGTTTCAAAGGCGGACGGGACCGACTAAATCGAGCCCAGCCGCGCAAGGGGAGGCGAGCTCATGAGCGTCAGGGACAAGGTCATCGCAATCATCGCGGAGCAGGCGGTGCTGGAACCGTCCGACGTCACGATGGACTCCACGCTGGAGGATCTGGGCATCGACAGTCTCGGCTTGGTCGAAAGCATCTTCGCCATCGAAGAGGCGTTCGACATCCAGGTGCCGTTCAACGCGAACGAGCCCAAGGAAAGCGATTTCGACATCACCAATGTCGGCACCATCGTCGCGGGCATCGAGAAGCTGGTCGCGGAACAGCACGCGTGAAACGGGTCGTCATCACGGGCGCGGGCACAATCAACGCGCTCGGCCATTCCGTCGCCGACACCATGGCTGCGATGCGCGAAGGGCGCTGCGGCATCGGCGAGCTCGAGATGCGCGATGTCGACCGGCTGGCCATCCGGATCGGCGGGCAGGTCACGGGCTACGATGCGGAGGGCGAATTCAACCGCCAGCAGATCGCTCTCTATGACCGGTTCACGCAATTCACGCTGCACGCGGCGCGTGAGGCGATTACGCAGTCCGGGCTGGAATTCTCGGGCGAGTTGGCCGCGCGGGCGGGCGTGGTGCTGGGCACCGCCGGGGGCGGCGTCTCGACCTGGGACGACAATTACCGAGCGGTCTATGAGGAGGGGAAGAACCGGGTTCATCCCTTCGTCGTGCCCAAGCTGATGAACAACGCCGCCGCCAGCCATGTCTCCATGCAGTACAACCTCAAGGGCCCGAGCTTCACCGTCTCGACCGCCTGCGCCTCGTCGAACCACGCCATGGCGCAGGCCTTCCAGATGGTCCGCCTCGGCATGTCTCCCGCGATGGTGACGGGCGGTTCCGAGTCGATGCTTTGCTTCGGGGGCGTGAAGGCGTGGGAGGGGCTGCGGGTGATGTCCAAGGACGCCTGCCGCCCGTTCAGCGCCAACCGCAACGGCATGGTACAGGGCGAGGGCGCGGGCATCTTCGTCTTCGAAGAGATGGAACACGCGAAGCAGCGCGGCGCGGAGATTCTGGCAGAGGTGATCGGCTTTGCCATGACCTCGGACGCCGCCGACATCGTGATGCCCTCGAAGCAGGGGGCGGCGCGGGCGATCCAAGGGGCGATGCAGGACGCGCGGATCAACCCGGACGAGGTGGGTTACATCAACGCCCACGGCACCGGAACGGCGGCCAACGACAAGACCGAGTGCGCGGCGGTGGCGGATGCCTTCGGCCAGCACGCAAACGATCTGATGATCTCGTCCACCAAGTCGATGCACGGGCATTTGATCGGCGGCACCGGCGCGGTGGAGCTTCTGGCCTGCATCATGGCGCTGCGGGACGGGGTGATCGCCCCGACGATCGGTTACGAAGAGCCTGATCCCGAATGCGCGCTCGACGTGGTCCCGAACGAGGCGCGCGAGGCGAAGGTGGAGGTGGCGCTGTCCAATGCCTTTGCCTTCGGCGGCCTGAACGCGGTGCTGGCGCTGCGCCGGGTCTGACCGGGCAGGGGGGCCTGACATGAAAAGGGCGACGGAGGGGATACCTCCGCCGCCCTTTCGCATGGTCGGACCGGGCGGCTCAGCGCTGCTGCGCCGACGCCTCGGTCACTTCCTCGTAGCCGGCGGTGAAGCCGATCAGCGACATGTTCAGCCGGACCTGCGCATCAGGCGCGGCCCAGGGCGTGATGGTCAGGTTGGCCTCTGCGCCGCGCTTCATTGAATCGATGTCCGCCTGGGTCAGGCCGATCCGGGCGAAGCAGCCCACCGTGGAGCAGAAGGAGAAGCGGTAGCGCTTGCCCTTCGCACCATCTACGCCAAGCAGCAGATCCTCGGTCAGCGCGGTTTCCAGCGGCACCACGACGGTCGCGCCCGCCACGGCCTGACCGCCTTCGGGCAGCCGGAAGAGGCTGAACTCCGCCACCGGGTTGTTCTCTTCGTCCATGAGCAGCTGGTAGAGCTGGCAGGGATCCTCGCCGGTCTCGGTCTTCACGCACTGAAGCTGCCAGTCGCCGAATTCCTCGCGGACATAGGGCTGGCCGACCTGCGGCTCACCTGGCTCGGATGGCGTGGCGCCCATGTCGAGGCCGGAATCGGTGGAGGGCGTCGGGGCAGGCGTTTCCGCCGGCGTCTCGGTATCGGTCGTGTCGCTCCCGGTTTCGCTGGCCTGATCCTCGGTCGCGGTGGCAGAAGTGTCCTGCGCGACGGCCGGGACGGCGAGAGCCAGAGCGAGCAGAATGCTGATAATTCGGGTCATCTCAATCCTGTGGTTTATGGGCGGCGCGAAGCCGTGGGAGTGCCAAGGCCTCTAGCATGCGAAGGGGCGATTGTCAGGCCCCCGAAACGGGGCGGCGGGTGCCGCGCGTTCACCTGAGCGTGTGCGCCCGCCGCCGGTTCGGACAAGAGAAAAGGGGCCATGCGGCCCCTTCCCCTTTGCTCCCTGTCGGACTGGCCGACTTAGTATTGTTCGTGACGCTAAGTGGTTTCCGCTCCTCCGTCAACAGGCAAGTTTTCACTCTGTTTCCAAGGCTCTCCGGGCGGTTTTTCGCAGGAAAAGGGACCGTGCCCGAAGGCACGGCCAGTCTGACAGGGAGGAAGTCAATCCGGGGCTGCGAGGACTTGCCGCCCCGGACGCGATTCAGACTGGCAGCAAAAGGTTAAGCAAGTATGGTCTCTGGCAGGAATTCTTCGGACGAAGGGGAGCGGAGGGTTTGGACGGCAGGATCTTCATCGGCGGCGGCGGGCCCGGGTATGGCGAAAAGCAGGGGCTGCGGCTGGATTACGCGAACCGGCACGGGCTGATCGCAGGCGCCACTGGGACCGGCAAGACTGTGACCGTCCAGATCATGGCCGAAGGCTTCGCCGCCGCCGGGGTGCCCGTGGTTCTGGCGGATGTGAAGGGCGACCTCTCGGGCCTTGCCATGGCGGGCCGCGCCGACGGCAAGCTGGACGCCGCGTTCCGCAAGCGCGCGGAGACCATTGGCTTCGACAACTTCGCCTACAAAGCCTATCCGGTGATCTTCTGGGACCTTTTCGGCGAACAGGGCCACCCGATCCGCACCACGATCTCCGAAATGGGGCCGCTGCTGCTGTCACGCCTGCTGGAACTGAGCGAGGCGCAGGAGGGCGTGATGAACATAGCCTTCCGCGTCGCGGACGAGGAGGGGCTGCCGCTGCTCGATCTCAAGGACCTGCGCGCGCTGCTGGTCTGGGTGGGCGAGAACCGGGCGGATCTGGGCCTGCGCTACGGCAACATCTCGCCGCAGTCGGTGGGCGCGATCCAGCGCGCGCTGCTGGTGCTCGAGACACAGGGCGGCAGCGCGCTTTTCGGGGAACCGGCGCTCGACCTGGCGGATCTGATGCGCACGGCGCCGGACGGGCGGGGCATGGTTTCGGTCCTTGCGGCGGACCGGTTGATGGCGTCGCCCCGGCTCTACGCGACCTTCCTGCTCTGGCTGTTGTCGGAGTTGTTCGAACAGCTCCCCGAGGTGGGCGATCCGGAGAAACCCCGCCTCGTCTTCTTCTTCGACGAGGCGCATCTGCTTTTCGACGATGCGCCCAAGGCGCTGATCGACAAGGTGGAACAGGTGGCGCGGCTGATCCGGTCCAAGGGGGTGGGCGTCTATTTCTGCACCCAGAACCCGGCGGACGTGCCAGAGGACGTTCTTGGCCAGCTTGGCAACCGGGTGCAGCACGCGCTGCGGGCCTTCACCGCGAAGGACCGTCGTGCGTTGCGCCAGGCTGCCGAGACCTATCGCGACAATCCGCACTTTTCGACCGAGGCGGCGATCCGCGAGGTCGGGACGGGGGAGGCCGTGACCTCCTTCCTCGGCGACAAGGGCGCGCCGGGGATGGTGGAGCGGACGCTGATCCGCCCGCCGTCGTCGCAACTCGGCCCCGTGTCGGCCGCCGAGCGGTCCGCGGTGATCGCCGCCTCGCCGGTGGCGGGACGGTATGACACCGCCATCGACCGTGTCTCGGCCCACGAGATGCTGCGCGACCGCGCGGCCCGCGCGGCGGAGGCCGCGGAGCGCGCCGAGGCGCAGGCCGAGCACGCGCCGGCGGCGGAGCGGGAGTTCAACGCGGCCCGCCGCTATTCCGGCAGCCGCGTGGGGCGGTCCTCGTCGCATCCGGCGGGGCGGAAGGAAGATACATTCGGCTCCGCCCTTTCCACGGCGGTGATCAAGGAGTTGAAAGGCACGACCGGGCGGCGCCTTGTGCGCGGCATCCTCGGCGGGCTCTTCAGCGGGCGTTGACGCGCTGGCGCAGGTCCCTGGCGTAGGTCTGGCTGACCGGCAGGGATCGCCCGTCGGACAGCCTGACCCGCAGTTTGCCGTCCTCCCGTGACAGCCCCTCCACATGGGACATCGCGACCCAGTGGGAGCGGTGGATGCGCAGGCCGTCCAGGCCCTCAAGCTCGTCCAGAGCGTCGGAAAAGCGGATCAGCAGCAGGGTGTTGCCATTTGTCGTGGTCACCTCCACGTAGTGATCCTGCACCGTCAGCGAGACGATGTCGGATCCGAGCGCCGGGTCGAGGCGCTTGTGGAACCGGGTGACCGGGCGGGCCTCAGGGCGCGGCGTGGCGGTGTCTTCGGGGTGGGTGACCGGATCGTCGTCGGTGCGGGCGTAGTGGACGCAGCCGATCGCAAAGCCGATCACCGTCACCTGCAGCCACGTCTCCGGGAATTCGGCGGCGCCGCGCGCTTCCGGCCACAGCACGGCCGCGACGAAGAACACCAGCCCCGTGCCCGGCACGGCCGCGACGGCCGCGCCCAGGCCGATCCGGGCGAGGCGGGGGAGGGGGTCCAGCCTATCGGCCTTGAGCGCCAGGTTGATGGCCAGATGCATCGGAATGGCGACGGACGAAATGGCGGCGGTCCAGAAGATGAATCGCTCCGGCAGACTCATCGCCTCGTACGAACCGAAGGGACCGAGGAAGGTCATCAGCAGGATCGCCGCAAGCGATACCAGAAACCCCCGCTCGGCCCGAGCGCCGCCGAAAATTTCACGCTTCGTGAAATGCACCCATGCCCCCAATCCACGAATAAGACACATGTTCCACGAACCATGTTTTGATTTCAATAGCCTGGGGGTGTCTACTCTAAAGTATAGGTCAATTTATTCTCAAATCCGCATAAAAACGGTCCGGCGAGGTCGGACCTTCCCCCGGCGGTCGGTCGTGCTCCCATGCCACGGCTGTCCGGCGGGGTACCCGCTCTGCACTCCCTGTGCATCCCCATGCAGCATACCGCGGAGCGGAAAAGGCCGCCGGAGTTTCCTCCGGCGGCCTTTGTCATGTCATCTCGGACGTGGAGTGGGTCAGAACGGGATCTCGTCGTCCAGATCGCGCGAGGGGCCGGAGCTTCCGCGATCGTCCTGTCCGCCACCGTAGCCGCGGTCGTCGTATCCGCCGCCACCGCCGCCGTAGTTGCTGCCGCCGCCGTACCCGCCGCCACCGCCACCGCCGCCTTCGCCGCCGCGGCTGTCGAGCAGGGTCAGTTCACCGCGATAGGGGCGCAGCACGATCTCGGTCGAATAACGGTCCTGGCCGGACTGGTCCTGCCACTTCCGGGTTTCAAGCTGGCCCTCGATATAGACCTTTGAGCCCTTGCGCAGATATTGTTCCGCGATCCGCGCGAGCGGTTCCGAGAAGATGGCGACCGAATGCCACTCCGTCTTCTCGCGGCGCTCGCCGGTGTTGCGATCCTTCCAGTTCTCGGAGGTGGCGATCCGCAGGTTGCAGACCTTGCCACCGTTCTGGAACGACCGGACCTCGGGGTCGCGCCCGAGATTGCCGACGAGGATGACTTTGTTGACCGATCCCGCCATGGGGCCCCCTTTCACATACGATTCCGAAAAATCCGGTTCCGAGGGTTACACCAGACCGGAAACAAAACGTAAAGTTTTACGACAAGTCGCGCAGGCCCTCGCGCTTTTCCGCCGCGTGCCGCCCGGCACCGCGTTCCGGGGGTGTTTTCACCCGGTTTAGCAGGTAGTATGATGTCGATTGGTTAAGGGAATAAGAACGGGACAGGGGCATGAGACGTGGTGCGACCTTGCTGGCCGTATTGGCCGGGCTGAGCCTTGCGGCGCCGGCGGCAGCGGATGTTCTTTCGACGAAATCGCGGGTGACCCTGTTCAAGTCGCAGACCAAGGTGCTCGATAACCGGGCGGCGCAGCAGTACAAGAATTCCGTGCGGTTGCAGCCGGCCGAGGTGGTGACCCCCAGCAAATGGGACACGGGCGCGCCCTTCACCGGGCGATATGCCGGCCCCTACCTCGACCTTGCCAAGGCGGCGGCGACGCAGCATGGCGTGCCCGAGGATCTGTTCCTGCGGCTGGTGCAGCAGGAAAGCGGCTGGCGCGCCAATGCGAAATCGCACAAGGGGGCGATCGGGCTGGCGCAGTTGATGCCGGACACCGCGAAGCGGCTAGGCGTCGATCCGCATGATCCGCAGCAGAACCTCGAAGGCGGGGCACGCTATCTTGCGCGGCAGTACCGGGAGTTCGGGTCGTGGAAACTGGCGCTCGCCGCCTATAATGCAGGACCCGAGGCTGTGAAGAAATACGAGGGGATCCCGCCCTACAAGGAGACCACCCACTACGTGAAGGTGATCTACGGGAATTGATCCGGCCCCGGCGCCGTTCGCGATTTCGTTTAACGGTCAAACTTTTTCGGGAACCGCCGTGCCGCGCGCGGGGTTGCAGAAGCGTCGCAGAACCGGGCCCAGCCCCGGCACGCGGCCCGCCACAAACCGCGACTCAACGCGCCCGGCGGCCACCGTTATACAAGCGAGCGCTACGATGCTTAAGACTGCAACTGCTGCCATTGCCCTGACCCTCGCCAGCGCGGTTCCGGGCCTGTCACTCGACCGTCCGTTCCCGGTTTCCGGGGTTCAGGTCGCAACCGACCTCGACGGCGTGTCCGTGTCGGACGTGACGAACTTCTACCCCGAGTTCAACGCCGATCTGGAAAAGGCCATCTGGGCCAGCGTGGACAACCCCAAAACCGACGGGGGCCGCGGCTTCCAGATCGACGTCAAGGTGACGTCGATCGAACTCGACGACGCGGGGATGGGCCCGGGCGGCGAATTCAACGAGTTGAACGGGATCGTCACCTACACCTTCGAAGGCAGCGACCAGCCGTCGTTGACCACCCCGATCGAAGTGAAGGCCACCTCGGGCGCGGCGCCCGCGGGTGTTCTCGTCATCCCTCCGTCCGAAGCCGACTTCTATCAGGCGATGGTGATGGGGTTCGCGAACGGTGTGAACGACCGCATGGCCGATCTGCCCGAACCGACCGCCGACGCGATCCAGGAAGACCGCTGACCCCAGGTTCCGACTGGACCGTCAGGGCCCGCTGCGCCACAGGCGCGGCGGGTCCGCTGCGTTCTACTCCGCCGCGATCCGGATGACCGGCTCCATTTCGGCGAACTTCTCGTCGCTCAGGTGACACTTGATCTGGTGTCCGTTGAAGTTTCGCATCGGCGGAACCTCGGTTTCGCACAGGTTGCCCGGCACCTCCGATTTCCACCGGCAGCGGGTCTGGAACGGGCAGCCCGGGGGCGGGTTCATGGCCGAGGGGATGTCGCCCTCGAGCACGATGTGCTTCTTCTTCACCGAGGTGTCGGCGATCGGCACCGCCGACAGCAGCGCCTCGGTGTAGGGGTGGTAGGGGGGCGCGAAGACCTCATCTGTCGTGCCCAGTTCCACCACATGGCCAAGGTACATGACCATCACCCGGTCGCTCAGGTAGCGCACGATCGACAGGTCGTGCGATATGAAGAGGAGCGTCGTCTTCTCCTCCCGCTGGATGTCCATCAGCAGGTCCGTCACCGCCGCCTGAACCGACACGTCGAGCGCCGAGACCGGTTCGTCCGCCACCACGATCCGCGCGCCGCCCGCGAAGGCGCGGGCGATGCCGACGCGCTGCTTCTGGCCGCCGGACAGCTGGCGGGGCATCCGGTCGGCGAAGGCGCGGGGGAGCTTCACAAGGTCGAGGAGGGTCAGCATCCGCTCCCGCCGGTCGGCATCGCTGTCGCCGATCTTGAAGATCTCGAGCGCGCGGATGATCTGGCGCCCCACGGTCATCGACGGGTTGAGCGTGTCGAAGGGGTTCTGGAACACCATCTGCACATCCGCGACCGTCTTGGTGTCGCGGGCGTCGATGGGGGTGCTCTGGATCTCGCGGTTATCGAGGATGATCTTGCCCTCTGTCGCCGTCTCCAGCCCCATCAGGACCTTGGCAAAGGTGGACTTGCCGCAGCCCGATTCGCCGACGATGGCGAGCGTCTCGCTCTCGCGCGCCTCGAACGACAGCGTCTCGTTCGCCTTCACGACCTTCGTCCCGCCAGAGGAGGCGAAGGCTGAGGCCGAGACCTCGTAGTACTTCTTCAGGTCCTCCATCCGCAGCACCACGTCGCCGACCTGCGGCTTTTCCCTCGTCTCGCCGGCCACCAGCGGCGCGTCCCAGTCTATTTCCTCGAAGCGCAGGCAGCGGGTGCTGTGCGCCTCGTCGCCGGGGATGGGGAACATCGGGATCGGCCGGGCGTCGCAGCGGCCCTTCTGGAAATAGTCGCACCGCGGCCCGAAGTTGCAGCCGGGCGGGCGCTCGTGGGGCAGGGGGAAGTTGCCGGGAATCGCCTTGAGCGGGCGCGAGGTCTTGTCGGCGCCCGGCAGCGGGATCGAGCGGAAGAGCGCCTGGGTGTAGGGGTGGCGCATCTGGTCGAACACGTCCTCGATCGAACCGCGCTCGACCGCCTCGCCGGAATACATCACGCAGAGCGAGTCGCAGGTTTCTAGCACCAGCCCGAGGTTGTGCGAAATGAAGAGCATCGAGGTGCCGTATTTCTGGCCCAGTTCCTTGACCAGTTCGACGATCGCGGCCTCCACCGTCACATCGAGCGCGGTGGTGGGCTCGTCGAGGATCAGTAGCGAGGGCTTCGACATCAGCGCCATGGCGATCACGATGCGCTGCTGCTGGCCGCCCGACAGCTGGTGCGGATAGGCGTCCAGGATGCGTTTCGGATCCGGCAGCTTTACGTCGGTGACGACCTGCAGGGCGCGCTGGTAGGCCTCCTTTGCCCTGACACGCTCGTGGATGATCGGCACTTCCATCAACTGCTTGCCGATCTTCATCGCCGGGTTCAGGGAGGCCATCGGCTCCTGATAGATCATCGCGATCTCGTTGCCGCGGATCTGGCGCAGTTCCGCGTCCGAGAGGGTGGCGAGGTCGCGGCCCTTGAAGCGGATCGTGCCGCCGGTGATGCGGCCGTTCCTGCCGAGGTCCTGCATGACGCCGAGGGCGACGGTGGACTTGCCGCAGCCGGATTCGCCGACCAGGCCGACAGCCTCGCCCGGGTGGACGACGCAGGAGAAATCCATCACCGCCGGGATCTCGCGCAGGCGGGTGAAGAAGGAGATCGAGAGATTGTCGATCTCGAGGATCGGGCCGTCGAGGGACTGGTCATCCATGGTTTGGTCCTCCCGGGCCGGCCCGATCCAGCGGAGCGCGGGCCAGGGCCCGCGCACGCGATTCCCTCGGTAAGGGGGCGCTGCCCCCGTCGCGGGCCGGGGCCCGCGACTCCCCCGGAGTATTTTCGACCACAGGAAGCAGGCGGGGCATCAACTAGTCCTTCAGGCTTTCTTCGCGCAGACCGTCGGCCATCAGGTTAAGGCCGAGGACGAGGCTTAGGAGTGCGAGGGCGGGCACGATGGCGGCGTGGGGGTAGATCGAGAGCAGTTTGCGGCCCGCGTTGATCGTCGTCCCCCAGTCGGGGCTGTCGGGCGGCAGGCCGAGGCCGAAGAAGCCGAGCGTGCCGAGCAGGATGGTCGTGTAGCCGATGCGCAGGCAGAAATCGACGATCAGGGGGCCGCGCGCGTTCGGAAGGATCTCCCACAGCATGATGTACCACGGACCCTCTCCGCGGGTCTGGGCGGCGGCGACGTAGTCGCGGGTCTTGATGTCCATGACGAGGCCGCGGACGATCCGGAACACCGTCGGCGCGTTCACGAAGACAACCGAGACGAAGACCACGAGGATGCCGCCGGGGATGTCGAAGAGGTCGATGTTCGCGGGCAGCACGTTGACCGGCGTGGTCCGGTCGGAGATCAGCGAAAGGTAGAGCCAGCCCAGCGGGATCAGCACCGCAGCCAGGATCAGGTTCCGTTTGCGCGGCGCGGTGAAGTAACGCGAGTTGATCAGCACGGTCAGGAAGACCAGAGGGAAGAGGAAGAGCACCACGGCGAGGTAGGAGGGGATGCCGGTCTGCACGATCTCGGGTGTGACCAGAAGGTAGAAGAGCAGGATGACCGGGAAAGCGAGGATCAGGTTGGCGAGGAACGACAGGCATGTGTCGAGCCGGCCGCCCACGTATCCCGCCGGCAGGCCGAGCGTGATCCCAACCATGAAGGCGAAGAGCGTGGCGAGCGGCGCGATGCGGATCACCACAAAGCTGCCCGCCACCATGCGGGAGAAGACGTCGCGGGCCAGGTTGTCGCCGCCCAGCAGGTAATAGGGGTAATCCTCGGGACCCGCGCCGTTGAGGGGCGTGCCGGGCGCCTCGTTCTTCATCCCCGACACGGCGTCGAGCGCGCCGTGCGTCATGATCATGTCGAAGAGGCCGGCAAAGAATGCGGTGTAGATCCAGAACATCACCAGCCCGAAGCCGACCATCCCGATCGGATTGTCGAAGAGCTTGCCGTAGAGCCCCAGCCGCCGCTTGAAGGCGATGGAGACGGCGAAGGTGACGATCAGCGCGATCCAGACCGGCAGGAACCGGGCCGAGACCGCGCCGATGATGCCCTTGTTCTCGACCCCGGGAATGACGATGCCGCCCGCGATGTAGATCAGCGCGATGGCGAGGATCGCCCAGAGGGCGCCCTGCATCACCAGCCGCGACCAGTCGGCGGGGCCGCGGCGGGCGGCGAGGGTGCCGTCGGGGTGTGCCACGGCGGCAGGGCCGGTGACGAGGCCGAGCAGCAGCGTCGCCAGCATCGCGAGGACGAGCACCGCGACCGCGGCATAGAGGATCGGGTTCAGCACAGGGCCCAGCATTCCGGTCCAGGTGAGCGGTTCCATCGGCGGGCCTCCTTACGCGATCCGGATGCGGGGGTTGAGGTACACGTAACCGATGTCCGAGATCAGCTGCGTCACCAGAACGACAAAGACCGAGACGACGGAGATGCCGAGCAGCAGGTCGATGTCGTTGTTGCCCGCTGCCTGCACCAGCGCCCAGCCGAAGCCCTTGTAGTTGAAGAGCGTCTCGACGATCACCACGCCGTTCAGCAGCCACGGGAACTGGAGCATGATGACCGTGAAGGGCGCGATCAGCGCGTTGCGCAGCGCGTGTTTCATCACGATGTCGCGGAAGGCCACGCCCTTGAGACGGGCGGTGCGGATGTATTGCGCCGTCATCACCTCGGCCATGCTCGCGCGCGTCATGCGCGCGATGTAGCCCATGCCGTAGAGGGAGATGGTCAGCACCGGCAGGAAGAAGTTTTCGAAGTTCGCGCTTTCCATGGCCGAGGTCGCGGTGCCCTTGAACCACTTGAGCCCCACGGCGGAGGAGGCGAAGACCGCGATCAGGATCACGCCCGAGACGTATTCCGGTGTCGCGGTGGTGGCGATGGAGACGGTGGAGAGGGTGCGATCGGTCCGCGAGCCCTCGCGCATCCCCGCCAGCACGCCGAGGATCAGCGCGGAAGGCACCATCAGGATCATCACCCAGAGCATCAGCTTGCCGGTCAGCGCGAGGCGGGTGGCGATGATCGAACTCACGTCCTCGCGGAAGACGCGGCTGTTGCCCCATTCGCCCTGCAGGATGCCGCAATAGGCGGGCGCCGCGGCGGGATCGGACCCCACGGGGATGCACTTGCCCGCGACCACCTGGCCATCCGCGTCCTGTCGCGTCCAGCCGGGCCAGACGCCCAGCCATTCGCCGTAGCGGACGACCAGCGGCTGGCGGAAGCCGTTGTTCTCCAGCCAGCGCGCGACCTCCTCGTCGCTCATCCGGGCGTTGCCCTCGTATTTCGCGATCTTCTCGAGGTTGGGTCCGAGGTTCGTCAGGAAAAACACGATGAAGCTGAGGCAGAGCGCCGTCAGGATCATCGTCCCCGTCCTTCGGAGAAGGAAAAACAGCATCATGCGTCCCCGTCTGGCGTCACGCTTCCGGCCGTTCCGGCTCTGTCACGAAGCGCGAAGCTGGATGTGCGCCGGGGCCGTGTCGCGACGGCCCCGGCACGGTCCCCTCAGCTTTCGATCCACCACTTGTAGTGGTGCATCTCGAAGGTCGGGTGCATTTCCGCCCCGTGCACGATGTCCTTGTAGTGGCGGAAGAGCGAACGCCAGTATGGCTGGATCACCACGCCTTCGTCGATCATGATCCGCTCGATGTCCGCCATGACCTCGGACCGGGCCTCGGCGTCAGCGATCGACATGGCCTGCGCCAGCTTCTCGTCGAACTCGGCGTTGGAGAAGGCGGTTTCGTTCCATGCCACGCCGGAGCGGTAGGCCAGCGCCAGCACCTGCACGCCGAGCGGACGCATGTTCCATTCGGTCGCGGACCACGGATAGACCAGCCAGTCGTTCCAGAAGGTGGATCCGGGCAGGATCGTCCGCCTCACGTTGATGCCCGCGTCGCGGCACTGGGCGGCAACGGCATCGCAGGTGGCCGACTGCCATTCGTCGTCGATCGAGATCAGCTCGAATTCGGTGTCCGCGTGTCCCGCGGACTCGAGCAGTTGCATCGCTTCCTCGGCCGAGGGGCCGGGGGTCTCGATTTCCGCGTATTCCGGGTGGATCGGGCAGACGTGGAAGTTCTCGGCCACGGTGCCGAGGCCAGAGTAGCCCAGTTCCAGCACGACTTCGTTGTTCACCGCCCGTTGCAGCGCCTTGCGGACCTCCAGGTTGTCATAGGGCGCCTGGCTCTGGTTGAAGCGGACGCAGACTGTCGCGGCGGTGACCGCTTCGGACTGGGTCCAGCCGATGGCGTCCAGCACCTCGACGAATTCGCCGGTGGACTGGTAGGTCATGTCGACCTCGTCCGCGTCGGCGGCGGCGACCCATGCGGCCATGTCGGTGCCGAAGTCGATGAACTCGATCCGGTCGAGATACGCGCCTTCGCCCCACCATTGATGCTCGGTGTTCTTCACCAGCACCTGCTTCACGCCCGGCTGGTTCTCTTCCGGCAGGAAGGGGCCTGTGCCGATCGGATTGTCGGCCGGGTCGCCGCCGTCATAGGACGGGTGGACCACGGCGGCCGGGTAATCGGCAAAGTTCGGGATCAGCGCGATGTCGGGGGCCGAGCAGTAAAGCTTGACGGTGTGGTCATCGACCTTCTCGATCGCGCCCTCGCGGGCGGTGCCGGTGGCCTCGTCCACCAGCGTCGAGAGGCGGCCGGCCATCGAATTGCCCTCGACCCCCGCCTCGCACCAGCGTTCGATGTTGAAGATGACGTCGTCGGCGGTGAAGGGATCGCCGTTGTTCCACGTCACGCCCTGGCGGACGTTCAGCGTGTATTCGGTCGCGTCCTCGTTGGTGTCCCAGCTTTCCAGCAGCCGGCCCTCGAAGGTGCCGTCGCGGTTGTACTGGACCAGGTATTCCAGCCAGCCGCGCGCGAAGTTCGCCATCTGGGACCAGTCGAAATTCCGCGGATCCTTCAGCGCCTTGCACTCCATCTGGACCCGCAGCGTGCCGCCCATCTGGGGTTCCATGTCCTGTGCCTGCGCCTCGTACCGCAGCCCGCCGAGCGCATAGACCGCCGGAGTCGCCACGCCGAGGGCTGAGGCCCGGGCGAGGAATTCGCGGCGGTCGAGTTTGCCTTGGCGGAACTCCTTCGCGTACATCTGGGCGGCTGGATGAATCCGCCCCTCCTTCGTCATCTGCGTCATCTTGTTCTCCCTGTGACACATGGGTCGGTATTCTTGATTTTGGTCGCGCGCCGGGCCGGTGTCCGGAGGGGGCGGTGTGCGGAACGGGTCCGGCGTCTCTTGAAGCATTTCCGCACGGAGCCTCCCCCTGCGTCAACGTTTCCAATCGGCGTATTCCGGCGCGAAAGCGACATCTTCCATAGTCAAAAGCGACACCGGGAGTCGTTGCAAGATCAAAGCGCGGGCTTCGCGTCACTTTCCGGTGCCGGCATCCCGCCGCAGGTGCGTCGGCGTGCGGCCGGTGTGGTGCATCACGAAGCGCGAAAAATAGGCGGGGCTGGAGAAGCCGAGGTGCGCCGCGATCTCGGAGACCGGCGTGGTACTGTCGACCAGCGCGGTGCGGGCGGCGTGCAGGACGCGGGCGCTCAGCATCGCGGCGGCCGTCATGCCGGCGCAGTGGCGGCAGACCCGGGTGAGGTGGGTCGGCGTGACGTCCAGCATCTCGGCGTAATCGGCCATGCTGCGGCCCGAGGCATAGTGCCGTTCCGCCAGATCGGTGAAGGCCGCAACCAGCCGTTCGGCGGCGCTCGGCATCGGGTCCTCGGGCAGGATCGCCGCGCGGGTGCGTCGGAACCAGACGGTGGCCAGCGCCGCGTGCGCCTGCGCGGCATCGGCGGCAAGCGGACGTTCCACGCTCTGCTCACGCAGCATGGCCTCGAGCACATGGGTGATTTCGCCCTGCATCTGCACGTCGCGGACCCGCAGCAGGACGGGCTCCCGCGGGACGCCCGGAATGGATCCGGCGGGCATCGTCAGCGCCTGCGCAAAGCCCTGCTTGCCCGGGTCGATCGCGATCATCGACCGGGCCGGAACCATCAGCGCGTTGTGCACTCCCAGCCCGCGACGCCGGCCCATCAGGTGCACGATCCCCTGTCCCCGGGTGGTCCAGATGAACAGGTCGCTGTCATGCGAATGCGGCAGGGTCAGGCGCCACGCGCCGCCCCGGGCCAGCTGCCCGAGGGTCGAGAGGTAGGGATAGGCAGTCGGATGCGTGAACGGCATATGTTCGAAATCGTAAGTTGGCGGACTGAAATTTAGCAGTCATGTTACGCCTGTCGTTCGAATTGGTAAAGCGTCACATCACGGCGCAGCAAGGATGCGCCAACGCTTCATGCGCGCCCGGAACCATGTTCTTTGCCGCTTGGCATACTGCCGCGTCGCAATGGTAGCGGCCTCGCGCGCGGCGTCGAGTGGCATCTCTCCCCGCAGATGCGCAATGAGCTCCGGCGCGCCGATGGCCTTGGCCGAGGGCAGGGCGGGATCCCACCCGTCAAGGTTCTGCCACGCCTCGTCCAGCGCGCCGCCGGCCAGCATGGCGTCGAAGCGGCGGGCGATCCGGTCGTTCAGCCACTCCTTCCCCGCCTCGATCAGCAGCGGCTGCGCCCGCGCCAGCGGCAGGAGCGGCGGCGGGGTCTCGTCCTGCCATGCCGCGAGGCCCCGTCCAGTGGCACGCTGCACCTCCCACGCCCGCTGCACCCGCATCGGGTTCTGCCGGTCGATCCGCGCCAGCGTCTCCGCGTCGATGTCGGCGAGCAGGGGGCGCAGATCGCCCGCGTCGCGCAGCGCATCGCCCTCGGCCCGGATCTCTGCCGGGGTCTCGGGGATCTGGGCCAGCCCTTCCGTCAACGCGGTGAAGTAGAGCCCCGTGCCACCCACGAGGATCGGGCGGGCACCGTCCAGCAGCGGTGCCACGTCGCGCAGCCAATGGCCCACGGAATACGCCGCGTTGCCGGGGACGTGCCCGAACAGCCGGTGCGGCGCCCGGGCCTCGTCCTCGGAGGACGGGCGGGCGGTCAGCACCCGCCAGTTGGCGAAGACCTGGATCGCATCCGCATTCACCACCACGCCGCCGTCGCGTTCGGCGATCGCCAAGGCCAGCGCCGACTTGCCCGAGGCGGTCGGCCCGGCGATCAGAACGGGACGGTCGGGGTCGAGGTCGGGCGGAGGGAAAACCAAGGTAATGGGGACGTATTCAGAGGCATCCGGCCCGAGCCCGCCGATGGCGGCGATGGAGCATTGAACCGGACGGCGTTTTCGGACAGTTTGCGCGCGATCCTAGACCGCCCAACCGACGGAGCGCAACATGGCCGACACCGAGACCCCGAAGACGGCGTTCCGCCGCGTGCTTCTCAAGATCTCGGGCGAGGCGCTGATGGGGGATCAGCAATATGGCCTGCACCCGCCGACGGTCGAACGCATAGCGCGCGAGGTGAAGTCGGTCCACGACATGGGCGTCGAGGTCTGCATGGTGATCGGCGGCGGCAACATCTTCCGCGGCCTCTCGGGCTCGGCTCAGGGGATGGAGCGGACGACGGCCGATTATATGGGGATGCTGGGCACGGTGATGAACGCGCTCGCCATGCAATCGGCGCTGGAGACGCTGAAGATCCACACCCGCGTCGTCAGCGCGATCCCGATGGATCAGGTGTGCGAGCCCTACATCCGCCGCCGCGCGGTGCGGCATCTGGAAAAAAAGCGCATCGTGATCTTCGCCGCGGGTACCGGGAACCCCTACTTCACCACCGACACCGCCGCGACGCTGCGGGCCAGCGAAATGGCCTGCGAGGCGATCTTCATGGGCAAGCAGGTCGACGGCGTCTACGACAAGGACCCCAAGCTGCACAGTGACGCGAAGCGGTTCGATCACATCACCTACGATCAGGTGCTGTCGGAATACCTCAAGGTGATGGACGCGAGCGCCATCGCGCTGGCGCGCGACAACTCGATGCCGATCATCGTCTTTTCGCTGGACGAACCGGGCGGCTTCCGCACCATTCTGGCGGGCGAAGGCACCTATACGCGGGTGCACGGCTAAGCTATACAGTCGCGGCACCGCGCGATAAGAGGGCAGAACCCGCGACAGACGGGACAGCAAGACCACGGGTGACACACATGGCTGACGAAGACTTCGACATCGACACCGACGACCTGGAACGGCGGATGGAAGGGGCGATGGCCTCGCTCCGGACCGAGTTCGCGTCGCTCAGGACCGGGCGGGCCTCGGCCTCGATGCTGGAGCCGGTGATGGTGGATGCCTACGGCCAGCCGACCCCGATCAACCAGGTCGGCACGGTGAACGTGCCCGAACCGCGGATGGTCACGATCAACGTGTGGGACAAGGGCCTCGTCAACAAGGTCGAGAAGGCGATCCGCGAAAGCGGACTGGGGATCAATCCGCAGATGAACGGCACGATCATCATGCTGCCGATCCCCGAGCTGAACGAGGAGCGCCGCAAGGAGTTGACCAAGGTCGCCGCGCAATACGCAGAACACGGCCGCGTCGCGATCCGCAACGTGCGACGCGACGGGATGGACCAGATCAAGAAGGCCAAGGCGGCGGGCATGTCGGAAGACGACGTGAAGCTCTGGGAGACCGAGGTTCAGGAACTGACCAACCGATACATCAGTGCCGTCGACAAGGCACTGGAGACCAAGCAATCCGAGATCATGCAGGTCTGAGGCCGCGTGACGAGGGAGGGCGCCGTGCCCGATGACGCCAGACAACCGAGACCCGGGCCCTGCCATGTCGCCATCATCATGGACGGCAATGGTCGCTGGGCGGAACGCCGGGGCCAGCCGCGCCTGTTCGGGCACCATGCCGGCGCCCGCCGCGTGCGCGAAGTGGTGGAGGCGTGCCCCGATCTGGGCGTCGATTACCTGACCATCTTCGCCTTCTCGACGGAGAACTGGAAGCGCACGCAGCGGGAAGTGGCCGGGCTGATGAGCCTCTTCCGCTCCTACATCCGCAAGGAGGCGCGCGCGCTGCGCGACCATGACGTCCGGGTCCGCTTCATCGGCGACCGGCCGGGGCTGGACAGGAAGCTGCAGAACCTGATGGACGAGCTGGAGGAGATGACCTCCGGCTGCACGGGCACCAACCTGACCATCGCGATGAACTATGGCGGCCGGGACGAGGTCGCCCGCGCCACCAAGCGGCTGGCGCGCGACGTGGCCGAAGGCCGGCTCGACCCCGAGGCGGTCGACGAGGAGACGCTGCCGCGCTACCTCGACACCTGCGTGCTGCCGGACCCGGATCTCGTGATCCGCACCAGCGGAGAGGCGCGGATCTCGAACTTCCTGCTCTGGCAGTCGGCCTATGCCGAATACGAATTCATTGAAACACTCTGGCCCGATTTCACGCGAGAGATCTTCTCGAACCTCGTCAAGAACTACGCCGGACGCGAACGCCGCTTCGGCGGGGTAGGGGTCTGAGATGACGGGAAGTGCACCAGCCGGCGGCGGCCGCAACTGGGCCGACCTCGCGCCCCGGCTCCTCTCGGGGCTCGCCATGGTTCTCGTCGGCGCGCTGCTGATCTGGGCCGGAGGCCACTGGTTCCGAATCGGCGCGGCTCTGATCGCCGCGGGGATGATCTGGGAGCTGGGCCGCATGGTCGTGCCGGCGCAGCCGGGGATGGCGATCCAGATGGCGGGCATCGCCGGCGGGTGTCTGGCGCTGGCGATCTACCTGCCACCCTTTGCCGCGCTGCCGCTGCTGCTGGCGCCCTCCATGGTGTCGCTGTCACTGGTGCCGAGCAAGCGGACGATCTTCCTCAGCTTCACCGCGATGATCCTGATCGCCGCCTTCGGCATGGTGAAGATCCGCGACGATCTGGGCTTCGGCTGGCTGCTGTGGCTGGTGGCCGTCGTGGTGGTGACCGACGTGCTGGGCTATTTCGCCGGCCGCCTCATCGGCGGGCCGAAATTCTGGCCGCGGGTGAGCCCCAAGAAGACATGGTCCGGCACGATCGCCGGCTGGGTCGGCGCGGCGGTGGTCGGCCTGATCTTCGGCGGCATCTCGGATGTCGGTGCAACGGTGGCGGGCATCTCGGTCGCCGTCGCGATGGCGGCCCAGATGGGCGACATCGCCGAAAGCGCGGTGAAGCGGAAGGTGGGGGTCAAGGACAGCTCCTCCCTCATCCCGGGGCACGGCGGTCTGCTCGACCGGTTCGACGGGATGCTGGGCGGTTCGATCTTCCTGCTGCTGGCCGGTCCCGTCGTGGGCTTCCCGCCGGGACTGGGGTAGGGCGGGACCCATGCGTCGCATATCGATTCTCGGTGCAACCGGCTCTGTCGGGCAGAGCACCATTGACCTCATCGCCCGCGAACCGGACCGGTTCGACATCGTCGCGCTGACCGGCGGCCGCAACATCGCGCGGCTCGCGGAGGACGCGAAACGCCTCGGCGCCGCCGTGGCGGTGACCGCCCATGACGAGTGCCTCGACGACCTGCGCGCGGCGCTGACGGGATCCGGCGTGGAAGCGGCCGCCGGGCCGCGCGCGCTGTGCGAGGCGGCGGCCCGGCCGGCCGACTGGGTGATGTCGGCCATCGTCGGCGCGGCGGGGCTCGAGCCGGGGCTGGCGGCGTTGGACCAGGGTGCGACCCTGGCGCTGGCGAACAAGGAGACGCTCGTCGCCGCCGGGCCGCTGGTGATGAACCGCGCCGCGCGCGCGGGAGCCACGATCCTGCCGGTCGACAGCGAACATTCCGCGGCCTTCCAGTGCCTCGCCGGTGAGGACCCGGCGCAGGTCGAACGGCTGATCCTGACCGCCTCGGGCGGGGCCTTCCGCGACTGGCCGCTGGAGCGCCTGGCCCACGCCACACCGGAACAGGCGGCGACACATCCCAACTGGGCCATGGGGCAGCGCATCACGATCGACAGCGCCTCGATGTTCAACAAGGCGCTCGAGGTGATCGAGGCGCGGGAGTTCTTCGGCCTGCCGCCGGACAGGATCGAGGTGCTGCTGCACCCCGAAAGCCTGATCCACGCACTGGTCGGCCACACGGACGGGGCGCTGATGGCGCATCTCGGTCCGGCGGACATGCGCCACGCCATCGGCTATGCGCTGAACTGGCCGGAGCGTGCGGAACTGCCGGTCGCCCGGCTCGACCTCGCCGAGATCGGCGCGCTCACGTTCCGCCGCCCGGACGCGGAACGCTACCCGGCGCTCGACCTCGCGCGGCAGGTGATGGCGCGCGGCGGGCTGTCGGGCGCAGTCTTCAACGCGGCCAAGGAACGGGCGCTGGACGCCTTCATCGCCTGCCGCCTGCCGTTCATGGCGATGGCCGACACGGTGGCCGCCGTTCTGGACCGGGCCGAGGCGGACGCCGCGACAATTGATGCTGAAATGACGCTTGAGAACATCCTTCACGCGGATGCGATGGCACGTCACTGGGCGGATGGTTATATCCTGCACAGGACAGACAGGTAAGAAGGGACTTCCGGATGGCGTTTCTGCCCGAGTTCGGCGGGTTGGCGATGACCCTCATCGCTTTTGTCGTGGCCCTTTCCATCATCGTGGCGATTCACGAATACGGCCATTACATCGTCGGGCGCTGGTCGGGCATCCACGCCGAGGTCTTTTCGCTGGGCTTCGGTCCCGTCCTGTTTTCCCGCGTCGATCGGCGCGGGACGAAGTGGCAGGTCGCGGCGCTCCCCTTCGGCGGTTACGTCCGGTTCATGGGCGATAGCGACGCCGCCTCCGGGAAGGACGGCGACGCCGTGCGCGCGATGACCGAAGCGGAACGCCGCCGCACGATGCACGGCGCACCGCTCTGGGCACGCGCCGCGACCGTCGTCGCGGGGCCGGCCTTCAATTTCGCCCTCTCCATCATCGTCTTCGCCGGGATCATCATGGCGCGGGGACAGGTGGCCGAACCGCTCACCGTGGGCGAGATGCGGCCGCTGTCCGAAATGGCCTTCGAGCTTCGGGAGGGCGACGAGGTGCTCGCCGTCGCCGGCCAGCCGGTTCCCGCCTTCACCGACACGGCCGCGATGGACGAATTCGCGGGCGCCATCCCAAAGGAGCGGGTGCTGGACTACACCGTGCGGCGGGGCGACGCGGTGATCGAGGTCTCCGGCCCGAACCTCTATCCGCCGCTGATCTCGCAACTCGCCCCGCAATCCGCGGCCTATGACATCGGGCTTGCGCCGGGCGATGTGATCGTGGCCGTCAACGGCGAAGAGGTGGCGGCCTTCGACCAGCTCAAGACCCACGTGGAAGGGGCGGGCGGCGCGCCGATCCAGATCGCCGTCTTCCGACCCGGAACCGGCGAGACGCTCGACTTCGTGCTCGCCCCGCGACGGGTGGACGAGCCGCAGCCGGAAGGCGGGTTCGCGACCAAGTGGCGGATCGGCATCGTCGGCGGGCTGGCCTTCGAGCCGGCGACCGAGGTGATCGGTCCGGTGCAGGCGATCGGCGACGGCGTGTCTCAGACATTCCGGATCATGACCGGCTCGATCTCGGGCCTGTGGCACATGATCACCGGCGCGATCAGCACCTGCAACATGACCGGCCCCATCGGTATTGCCCAGACCTCGGGCGCAATGGCGAGCCAGGGCGCGGAAAGCTTCATCTGGTTCGTGGCCGCGCTCTCCACCGCGGTCGGGCTGCTGAACCTCTTCCCGGTTCCGGTGCTGGATGGCGGGCACCTCGTCTTCTACGCCTACGAGGCGGTTGCGGGGCGTCCGCCCTCGGATTTCGCGCTTCGGGTCCTTATGGCGGCGGGGCTGACTCTGGTGCTGTCGGTGATGATATTCGCGCTGACCAACGACATCTTTTGTCCCTGACCCGGCGACGTCGGGGCAGGCGCCACAAATGCCACAATTCGGCCGCAATCCAGCACCGCTTCCCGCCGCATTCTGCGGCGATGCTGAGGGTTAACCAAAACACTCACTTGGGTAATGGACGGACGCATGTCGGACGCTATTCAAAGCGGCTACAATAGCCTATCGCTTCTCTTTGCGCTGAACTGGGACCGGATCCTCTATGTGACGGCCATCGCGATGGCGCTTCTGCTGGGCACCTTCATGGGCACCACGCTCACCTGATCCGAAACGCTGCACGCCGCCCATCAGGGGGGCTTCAGCTATGGAAAACTTGCGACGCACGACCGAAATCCGGTTGTGCGTTTTGCTGTTTTGACAACATCATGCATAGTCGATACCACGACTCCCACAAGATGTTTGAGCGGGACAGGGAAATGCAGTCGAACCATCGCGCAGCGCCACTCGGCCTGGCCCTGAAGGGCCGTCTTCACGCCTTCCTCGCCCCGATGCTCCTGGGCCTCGCCCTGTTCCTGACGGCGCTTGCCGGCGGGGCGGAGGCGCAGACCTATCGCTTCGGCAATGTCAGCGTGTCGGGCAATGAACGCGTGGATGCCGGCACGATTCTCTCCTACGCGGCGATCCCGCGCGGGCAGGCGGTCAGCGCGGCGCAACTGAACGAGGCGTATCAGCGGATCAACAACTCCGGCCTGTTCGAATCCGTCGATCTGGAGCCGCGCGGCGGCACGCTCGTGATCACCGTGGTCGAGTTCCCGACGATCAACCGCATCAATTTCGAAGGCAACCGGCGCGTCGATGACGAGACGCTCGCGAACACGATCCAGTCCCGCTCGCGCTATGTCTACAGCGCCAACCAGGCGGAGGCGGACGCGCAGGCCATCGCCGAGGCCTATTCCCAGACCGGCCGCGTCGCGGCACGGGTCACCCCCCGGATCATCCGGCGCGGCAACAATCGGGTCGATCTGATCTTCGAGATCTTCGAAGGCGACATCGTCGAACTGGAAAGGGTGAGCTTCGTCGGCAACCAGGCCTATTCCGACGCACGGCTGCGGCGGGTCATCGACTCGAAACAGGCGGGCTTCCTGCGGCAGATCATCCAGCGCGACACCTATTCCGAAGACCGGATCGCCTTCGACCGTCAGGTCCTGCGCGACTTCTACCTGTCGCGCGGCTACGTCGATTTCCGGATCAACTCGGTTCAGGCCCAGCTGGCGCGGGAACGCGACGGCTACTTCCTGACCTTCAACATCGTCGAGGGCCAGCGCTTCCGCTTCGGCCGGATCACCACGACATCCGAGGTGCCCGAGGCGAACGCCGCGGCGTTCCAGGACGCGATCCGGATCCGCAGCGGCGCCTACTACTCGCCGACGGACGTGGAGAATTCCATCGCCCGGATGGAGCGGCTGGCGATCCAGAACGGCATCGACTTCCTGCGCGTCGAGCCCCAGATCACCCGGAACGAGCGGGACCTGACGCTTGACGTCAACTTCAACCTCACCCGCGGTCCCCGCGTCTTCGTGGAGCGCATCGACATCGAGGGCAACACCACGACGCTGGATCGCGTGATCCGCCGCCAGTTCGACGTGGCCGAGGGCGACCCGTTCAACCCCCGCGAAATCCGCGAAAGCGCGGAACGCATCAGGGCGCTCGGGTACTTCTCCGCCACGGACGTGCAGGCGCGCGAAGGCTCCTCGCCGCAGCAGGTGGTGGTTGACGTGGACGTGCAGGAGGCGCCGACCGGCTCGCTCTCCTTCGGCGGCACCTATTCCACGAACTCCGGCATCGGGCTGGTGGCCAACTTCCGCGAGACGAACTTCCTCGGCCGCGGGCAGACGCTGAACCTGGCCTTTTCGGGCGCGTCGGAAAGCCGGGTCTACACGGTAGACTTCATCGAACCCGCCTTCCTTGGCCGCGATGTCCGCTTCGAGCTGAATTTCGGGTATTTCGAGACGGACAACAACAACTCGGAATACGACACGCAGAACGCCAGCTTCGAGACCGGGCTGACCTTCCCGCTGTCCGAAAACCTGACGCTGAAGGGCAAGTACAGCCTGAACTGGACCGATATCGAAATCGACTCCACCACCGCCGGCGGCATCATCACCGCCGAAGCGGCACGGGGCGGGCTGTTCACCTCGGCCGTCGGGTATGAGTTCGCCTATGACAGCCGCCGGACGGGGCTGAACCCGAACGCCGGCGTGCTGCTGACCTTCGGGCAGGACTTTGCGGGGCTGGGCGGCGACGCGACCTATGTGAAGACCTCGGCCAAGGCAATCGCCCAGACAAAGGTCTGGAACGAGGAGGTCACGCTGCGCGCGACGATGCAGGGCGGCGCAATCAACCCGTTCGACGGCTACAACACCCGGGTGACCGACCGCTACCTGCCGACCAGCCGTGTGCTGCGCGGCTTCGAACCCGACGGGCTGGGCCCGCGCGAGATCGACACGGCCACCAACGGCGGCACCGTCAACGATGCGCTCGGCGGCAAGTTCTTCGCAGCGGCCCAGGTCGAAGCCGAATTCCCGCTTGGTCTGCCGGAGGAATACGGCATCCGTGGCGGCGTCTTCTACGATGTCGGCACGGTCTGGGGGATCGACGGTGGCGGCAACGTGGGGGCGGGGAACACTGTCGTGCAGGACGATCCTGATCTGCGCCATGTCGTCGGCCTGTCGCTGTTCTGGGACACCCCGATCGGCCCGCTGCGGTTCAACTGGTCCCATGCGCTCAAGAAAGAGACGTACGACAAGGAACAGCAGTTCGACCTGACCATCACCACGCGGTTCTGAGCCGATGGCGCGCGCGGCGCGGCGGATCGCGGCGGCGCTCTGCGCCGCGCTGGCGCTTGTCGGCCCGGCGCGGGCGCAGCAGCTTGGCGGCGAAGTGGTGCAGAGCCCGGTGCTGTTGATCGACAGCGAAGAGGCCTTCGCCCGCTCCGCCCTCGGCCAGCGCATCGCGCAGGAGATCGAGTCGGTCAGCAAGGCGCTCGCCGCCGAGAACCGCACGATCGAGGCGGAGCTGATCGAGGAAGAGCGCCGCCTGACCGCCCTGCGCGAAACCCTGCCCGCGGAGGAGTTCCGCAAGCGCGCCGACGCCTTCGACGAAAAGGTCCGCCGCATCCGGTCCGAACAGGACGCGAAGGCCCGTGCCCTCAACCAGCGCGGCGATGCCGGGCGGCGCGAATTCCTGACAGCCGCACGCCCCGTGCTGGAAGAGATCATGCGCGACAGCGGCGCCGCGGTGATCCTTGAAACGCGGGATGTCTTCCTGGGTGCCGACGCGGTGAACGTGACCGGCCTGGTGATCGACCGTCTGGACGCCGTCACCCCGCCGGCGGAGGCCTCCCCGGAGCCGGACCCGGCCCCCTCCGATGAACCGGCCGAGGCCCCGGCACCCGACGCGGCCGCCGATTAGCCCCAGCTTGCCCGACCGGCCCCCGCTTGCTAGGGGAGGCGGCGAAGGCGCCGCGTCCGGCGCGGGAAAGGAAAGACCGACATGACAGAAACCCCCACCCGTGCTGACATGGCCCTGATCCAGCGGATCATCCCGCACCGCTACCCGTTCCTCCTTGTCGACCGGGTGGAGGACATCGACGGGTATCAGACCGCTCGCGGCATCAAGAACGTCACGATGAACGAGCCGCATTTTCAGGGTCACTTTCCCGGCAAGCCAATCATGCCCGGCGTCACCATCGTCGAGGCGATGGCTCAGACCGCCGCGGTGATGGTGGGCACGGCGCTGAACATGGCCGACCGCAACATGCTGGTCTATTTCATGGCGATCGAAAGCTGCAAGTTCCGCCGCATGGTCGTCCCCGGCGACGTGCTGGAGATGGAACTGTCCACCCTGCGCGGCAAGCCCGGCGGCAAGGTCTGGAAATTCGCCGGCCGCGCCACGGTCGAGGGCGAGGTGGCCTGCGAGGCGGAGTTCACCGCGATGATGGACCTGCCGAAGGAGTGAGCGCATGGCGGTGAGTCCCGACGCGCAGATCCATCCCTCGGCGGTGATCGAGACGGGGGCGGAGATCGGCCCCGGCTGTGTCGTGGGGCCCTTCTGCCTCGTCGGGCCGCAGGTCCGGCTGGGGCCGCGTGTCGTGCTGATGAGCCACGTGGTGGTCGAGGGCGACACCGAGATCGGCGAGGAGACGCGCGTGCATCCCTTCGCCGTCATCGGCGGCATCCCGCAGGACCTCAAGTTCCGGGGAGAGCAGACCCGGCTGGTCATCGGCCGCCGCAACCGCATCCGCGAACACGTGACGATGAACACCGGCACCGAGGGCGGCGGCGGTGTGACCCGGGTGGGCGACGACGGGCTTTTCATGGCGGGCTGCCATGTCGCCCATGACGTGCAGATCGGCGACCGCGTGATCCTCGTCAACCACGCCTCCGTCGCCGGTCATTGCGTGCTGGAGGACGACGTCATCGTCGGCGGGCTGTCCGGCGTCCACCAATGGGTGCGGATCGGACGGGGCGCGATCATCGGCGCCGTGACGATGGTGACGAACGATGTGATCCCGCACGGGCTGGTGCAGGCCGGCCGGGGGGAGCTGGACGGGCTGAACCTTGTCGGGCTCAAGCGCAAGGGCGTCGCGCGCAGCGACATCACCGCCCTGCGCGCGGCCTTCCAGATGCTGGCACAGGGCGAGGGCACGTTTCAGGACCGCGCCCGTCGCCTCGGACAGGAGACGGAAAGCGCATACGTCCGCCAGATCGTCGACTTCATCACCGCCGAAAGCGATCGCTCCTTCCTGACTCCGGGCCGCGGCTGATGGCCGGGCGGCTCGGGCTTCTGGCGTTTCGCGGGGGCCTGCCGGCGGCGGTGCTCCACGCCAACCCCGGCGCCTACGTCGTGACCTTCGAGGGCGTCGAGGCCGAAGTTCCCCCGAGCTCGGGCGCCCCCGCCCGCTTCGAGAAGATGGGCGCCGTCATCAAGGCGCTGAAGGGTGCGGGCGTCGACCGGCTGGTCATGGCGGGGGGGCTGGCACGCCCGCCGCTCGACGCGAAGAAACTCGACCTCACCACCATGGCTTTCGCGCCCAAGCTGATGAAGGCCCTGAAGACGGGCGACGACGGGCTGCTGCGCGCCGTGATCGGCTTCTTCGAAGGCCACGGCCTGCGCGTCGTCGGCGCGCACGAGGTCGTGCCCGGTCTCATCGCCGAGCCCGGCCTGCTGGCCGGGCCGTCCCCGGACAAGGACGCGCTGGCCGACGCCGCGAAGGCCACCGAGATCCTGACGGCGCTCGCGCCGCTCGACCTCGGGCAGGGCGCGGTGGTCGCGGGCGGTCTCTGCCTGGGGATCGAGGCGCTGCAGGGGACCGATGCGATGCTGGCCGCGGTGGCGGCAACGGAGCCCGCGAAACGCCCGCGCGCACGAGGCGTCCTGGTGAAACTGCCCAAGGTCGGGCAGGATCTGCGCGTCGACATGCCCGCCATCGGCCCCGGCACCGTCCAGGCCGCCGCCCGGGCGGGCCTCGGCGGCATCGTTATCGCCGCGGGCCAGGTCCTCCTGATCGAGCGCGAGGCGCTTCTCGCGACGGCGGAGCGGGAGGGTCTCTTCCTCTTCGCCCGCGCCACCTGATGCGGGTCTTCCTCATCGCCGGAGAGCCGTCAGGCGACGCGCTTGGCCGCGCGCTGATGGCGGGGCTGAAGGAGCTGGTGCCCGACGTTGCCTTCGAAGGCGTCGGCGGGCCGCTGATGCAGGGCGAGGGGATGACCTCGCTCTTCCCGATGGACGAATTGTCGGTGATGGGACTGGCCGAGATCGTGCCGAAATACCCGGCACTGAAACGGCGGCTGACCCAGACCGTCGAGGCGGTGCTGGCGGCGAAACCCGACGTCCTCATCACCATCGACAGCCCGGACTTCTGCCTGCGGGTGGCAAAGGCGGTGAAGGCGCGCTCCGCGCTGCGCGTCGTGCACTACGTGGCGCCCACCGTTTGGGCGTGGCGCCCGAAACGGGCGGAGCGGATGGCGGGCGTGGTGGACCAGGTCCTCGCGCTCTTCCCTTTCGAGCCGCCGTTCCTCGAACGCGCGGGCGTGCGCTGCGATTTCGTCGGCCACCCCGTCGTCACCGAACCGCAGGCGACCGAGGCGGAGGCGGCCGGGTTCCGGCTGGCCCACGGGCTGGGCGATGCGCCGTTGCTGCTGATGCTGCCGGGGTCGCGGCGCGGTGAGGTGACGCGCCTCGCCCCCGTCATGGGCCCCGCGCTCGCCCGGCTCAGCGCCGCACGTCCTGAACTGCGCGCAGTGCTTCCCGCCGCCCGCCCGGTGGCGGGGCTGGTGCAGGAGGTGACGGCGCAGTGGCCGGTCAAGCCGCTGATCCTCGACCCGCGGGAGATCGCGGCGGACAACGTCGCGGCCGAAAAGCGCGCGGCCTTCCGGGCGGCGGACGCGGCGCTGGCGGCCTCGGGCACCGTCTCGCTGGAACTCGCGGCGGCCGAGACGCCGATGGTGATCGCCTATGACACGCACTGGCTGACCCGGGCGATCATGGCCCGGATGCTGCTGACCGACACGGTGACGCTGGTGAACCTCGTGGCGGACAGCCGCACGATCCCCGAATTCCTCGGCAAGGACTGCCGCCCCGCACCGATCGCGGCGGCGCTGGCCAAGGTCCTCGACGCACCGGGCGGTCAACGCGCCGCCATGCGGCTCTGCATGGACCGTCTCGGCCGGCACGCCGCGCCACCGGGCCTCCGCGCCGCACGCGCCGTGCTCGACGGCATGGCCCGCAACGGCTGAAGCGCCACATCTGCCGCCTCGTGCCAGCCGGTCCACTCTTCCTGTGGTCGAAAATACTCCCGCCGGAGGCGCCCCGCGATTTGCCCCCGGCAAATCGCAAGGCATCGTGTGCGCGGCCGTCAGGCCGCGCTCCGCTCGACCGCGCCGCCGGGCCTAACGTTCGGGGATCAGCCCGCGGGGCGAGAAGCGCAGCACCACCAGCATCAGGACCCCCATCGTCAGCAGCCGCATATGCGCCGCGCTGTCCAGCAGATGGTCCTTCAGCGGCCCCTCGCTCATCCCCGAGGTCAGCAGCTCCAGCAGCCACCGACCGAGCGGTTCGACCTGCACCCAGGCAAACCAGATCAGCATCCCGCCCAGAACCGCCCCGAAGTTGTTGCCGGACCCGCCGACGATCACCATCACCCAGATCAGGAAGGTGAAGCGCAACGGCTGGTAGGTCCCCGGCGTCAGCTGCCCGTCGAGCGTCGTCATCATCGCCCCGGCGACGCCGCAGATCGCGGAGCCGAGGATGAAGATCTGCAGGTGCCGCCCGGTGACGTCCTTGCCCATGGCCTCGGCCGCCGTCTCGTTGTCGCGGATCGCGCGCATCATCCGGCCCCAGGGGGAATGCAGCGCACGCTGCGCGAGGATCAGCAGCACCGCGAGCACCACGGCAAAGAGCCCGGCGTAGAGCACCTTGACCCAGAGTGTCGAGGCCGTCACCGGGTCGACGCCCAGCGACGCCGCCCGCTCGGTGAAGCTTGCGGAGTTCTGCAGATCGATCTCGTAGGGCACCGGGCGGGGCAGGCCGCTCACGTTCTTCACGCCGCGTGCCAGCCAGTCCTCGTTCTTCATCACCGCAACGACGATCTCGGCGATCCCCAGCGTCGCGATGGCGAGGTAGTCCGACCGCAGGCCAAGCGCCGTCTTGCCGATGATCCAGGCCGCGCCCGCCGCCAGCAGCCCGCCCACGGGCCAGCCCAGCAGGACCGGCAGACCCAGCCCGCCGAGGTAACCGGTGGAGGCCGGGTTGACGGCCTCGACCGCCACCACCCCGCCGTCGAAGATCCAGCGGTAGAGGAAGAATCCCGCCACCAGAACCACGATCATCGCGGGGATCCGGTAGCGCGTCACCCGCCTGTAGACCTGAGCCGCGGCCACGATCACCGCCGCACCGGTCAGCAGGCCGGCGATCACGCGCAGCCCGCCCGCCGACCAGGCGTCCGGCACCGGCGGCATGGCGACCAGCACGGAGGCCAGCCCGCCAAGTGCGACGAAGCCCATGACCCCCACGTTGAAAAGGCCGGCGAAACCCCATTGCAGGTTCAGCCCGAGCGCCATGATGGCGGAGATCAGGCCCATGTTCAGGATCAGCAGCGCCGAGTTCCAGCTTTGCACGACCCCGGTGCCGAGGATCAGCACGGCGACGAGGCCGAAGAGCGCGATCTTGCGGGTGGTGTCGCTCATACCGATTTCCCCCGGAACAGGCCCGTCGGGCGGAACAGCAGCACGACGAGGAGGATGATGAAGCTGACCGCGAACTTGTAATCGGTGGAAAGCAGCTGGACGAGTCCCTCGGGCTCCAGCGCTTCCGGCAGCGAATAGGCCAGAACCTTTTTCCACGCATAGGTCACGAAGACCTCGGAGAAGGCGATCACGAAGCCGCCCGCGATCGCGCCCAGGGGCGAGCCGAGTCCGCCGACGATGGCCGCGGCGAAGATCGGCAGGAGCAGCTGGAAGTAGGTGAAGGGCTTGAACGACTTGTCGAGCCCGTAAAGCACCCCCGCCACCGTCGCCAGCGCCGCCACGATCAGCCACGTGACCATCACGACCCGTTCGGGGTTGATGCCCGACAGCAGCGCGAGGTCCTCGTTGTCGGAATAGGCCCGCATCGACTTGCCCGTCCGGGTGCGGTTCAGGAACCAGAAGAGCAGGGCGACCACGACCACCGCCGTCACCACCGTCAGGGCCTGTGTGGATTTCAGGGCGAGCCCTTCCTCCAGCCCCGACCATTCCTTGAAATCGCGCGCGGTGAAGATGAAGCGTTCACCGTCGGCGAAGTTCTGGTCGTCGGGCCCGATGATGAAGCGCACGATCCCGTTCATCACGAACATCACCCCGATGGAGACGATGACAAGGATCACCGGCTTCGCGCGCACTTCGCGGTAGAAGCGATAGACCAGCCGGTCGGTGACCAGCGCGAGAACCATGGTCGCCGCGATGCCCACGGGCAGCGCCAGCAGCGCCGTCGGCAGCGGTCCGGCGGTCACGCCCGAGGCCTGCAGCCCCCACGTGGCGAGGATCGTGACCATTGTGCCGAAGGCCATCGTGTCGCCATGGGCAAAGTTGGAGAACCGCAGAATTCCATAGACCATCGTGACACCGAGCGCGCCGATGGCCAGTTGGCTGCCGTAGGCGATGCCCGGGATCAGGACGAAGTTCGTGAGCGCCACGATGGCGTTCAGGAGGTCCATCAGAAGGTCACCTCGCATGTCAACAGGTCGATTTCGGGGCCGGACGCCATGTCCGTCCCGGTGCCGAGGGGCTGGCGGATCCAGATGGCGGAAGCGTCACCGGTCAGGGCAAGCTGCATCCGCAGGCCGTCACCGGCCTGCCAGAGGAAGGGCCCGGTGCGGGACGCGCCGCGCGCGGTCCGGCCCTCTGCGTCATCCACCCAGAGGGTGTAGAGGCCGACACCCTCGGCGTCGATCGCCTCGGGCTCCACCATGAAGCGCACGTGGTCGTCGCTCGCCGCGCAGGCGCCGGTGGCGTCGCAGGTGGCGGCGACGGTGCAGTCCAGCTCCAGCCGGGCGCCTTCGGCCCATGCCGCGCCGGGCAGGGCGAACAGGAGGAAGGGAAGGACGCGCATTCTCATCCGCCGAGGAAGCTCTGCCGGACCTCGGGGTCGTTCAGCAGGTCCTTCCCGGTGCCGGTGTGGGCGTTGCGGCCCTGCACCAGCACATAGCCCTTGTCTGCGATCTCGAGCGCCTGCCGCGCGTTCTGCTCGACCATCAGGATCGGCAGGCCCGTGCGGGCGACCTCGATGATCCGGTCGAACAGCTCGTCCATCACGATGGGAGAGACGCCGGCGGTCGGTTCGTCCAGCATCAGCACCTTCGGCTGGGTCATCATCGCCCGCCCCACGGCGACCTGCTGGCGCTGGCCGCCGGACAGTTCTCCGGCAGGCTGGCGGCGCTTTTCCTTGAGGATCGGGAACAGGTCATAGATCTGCTCCATCGTCCCCCGGAAATCGTCGCGGCGCAGGAAGGCGCCCATTTCGAGGTTCTCCTCAACCGTCATCGACGTGAAGATGTTCGAGGTCTGTGGCACGAAACCCATCCCCTTGGCGACCCGGTCCTGCGGCGAGAGCTTCGAGATGTCCTCCCCGTCCAGCCTGACCGCGCCACCGTGCAGGTCGAGCATTCCGAAGATCGCCTTCATCGCGGTGGATTTTCCGGCGCCGTTCGGGCCGACGATCACCGCGATCTCGCCCTTCTCCACGGCGACCGTGCAGTCGTGCAGGATGTCCGGGCCCTTGCCGTAGCCGCCGGTCATCGCGTCGCCGATCAGGAAGGGCCCGCCGGGCGCCGCCTGCGCCTTGCCGCTCGCGCGGGGGCGGGGGCCGCCGGGGGCGTTGTCCCGGGTGATCGAGCGGTCCTTGTTGCCGCGGTCGTCCTGGTAGGCGTCGCTCACTGGGTCTGGACCTTCTGCTTGTTCTTCAGACCGGTGCCCAGATAGGCCTCGATCACGTGCTCGTTCGCCTTGATCTCGTCGAGCGTCCCTTCGGCCAGCACCTTGCCTTCGGCCATGCAGATGACCGGATCGCAGAGCCGGGCGATGAAATCCATGTCGTGCTCGATCACCACGAATGTGTAGCCGCGTTCTTGGTTCAGGCGCAGGATCGCGTCGCCGATGGTGTTCAGAAGTGTGCGGTTCACACCGGCACCGACCTCGTCCAGAAAGACGATGCGGGCGTCGACCATCATGGTGCGGCCAAGCTCCAGCAGCTTCTTCTGCCCGCCGGAGAGGTTTCCGGCCTTTTCATCCGCCAGATGAGAGATCGTCAGGAAGTCGAGAACCTCGTTGGCTTTTTCGGCCAGCGCCTTCTCCTGCCGCGCGATGGCGCCGCGCCGGAACCACGCGTTCCAGAGCGTTTCGCCCGACTGGCCGCCCGGGACCATCATCAGGTTCTCGCGCACGGTCATGGAGGAGAATTCATGCGCGATCTGAAAGGTGCGCAGCAAACCCTTGTGAAACAATACATGCGGCGGCAGGCCGGTGATGTCCGCGCCGTTCATGGTCACGCGGCCCGAGGTCGGTTCAAGAACCCCCGCGATCACGTTGAAAAGGGTGGTCTTTCCGGCACCGTTCGGACCGATCAGCCCGGTGATCGACCCTTCGCGGATCGTCAGGCTGGCCCCGTCAACGGCATGAAATCCGCCGAAGTGCTTGTGCACGTCCTCGACTACGATCATGTCTGCTGGTGTCCCCGTGTGGCGGGTGGCGCGTTCCGCGCTCTTTCCCCGCGGCGGGCGGCCCCAAGACGGGACCGCCCCGTGGCTGTGGTTAGCGGTACTGGACCGTCGTGATCTTGCCGTCTTCGAAAACGATCTGACGGTAGTTACCGGCGGATTCGCCGGGGCCGATCAGTTCCACCGCGGTGGCGCCGACGTAGTCGATGTCGGTGCCGGCGGCGAGCAGTTCGAGCGCTTTGGCCAGTTCGCCGGGATAGATCTTTTCGCCCGGCGCGTTGGCCACGTCCATCACCTTTTCCTTGTAGGCGGCGGGATCGGAGGATCCGGCGGCCTGCATGGCGAGAAGGATCAGCGCGGCGGCGTCGTAGCTTTCCGGCGTGAAGGGCGAGGTGCTGTCGAAGGAATCGCCCACCAGTTCGGAGAACATGGTGGCGCCTTCGCTGTCGGTGCCCGGGTGCTGGCCGGTGGACCCGTCGATTTCGTCGCCGAAGTTCTCTTCCAGCGCGGCACCGATCATGCCGTCGGGGAAGTGGAACGTGTCGAAGGCGCCGGAATCGAGCGCCGCGCGCACCACGCCCGAACCGCCCTGGTCGACGTAGCCCGCGACGACCAGCCGGTCGCCGCCCGCGGAGGCGAGCGATGCGACCTCGGCCGAGTAGTCGGCCTTGCCGTCCTCATGCGCGGCGGAGATGGTGATCGTGCCGCCGGCTTCCTCGTAGGCTTTCTGGAAACTGTCGGCGAGGCCTTTGCCGTAGTCGTTGTTGGTGTAGGTCAGCGCGACGGATTCGATGCCTTCCTCCATCAGCACGTCGGCCATCACCTGACCCTGGCGGGCGTCGGAGGGCGCGGTGCGGAAGAACAGGCCGTTGTCCTCTGCGGTCGAAAGCGCGGGCGAGGTGGCGGAGGGCGAAATCATCACGATGCCGTTCGGCACGGCGGCGTTCGCCAGGATGGCGCCGGTCACGCCCGAGCAGTCCGCGCCCATGATGCCCTTGATCCCGTCCGAGGTGATCAGGCGTTCCGCGGCGGCGGTGGCGGCGGCGCTGTCGACGCAGGTGGAATCCGCGCGGACCGGCTCGACCGTGGAGCCGTCCAGCAGCAGGCCGCTGTCGCTGACTTCCTTGATCGCCAGTTCGGCGCCGGCGGCCATCGACGGCGTGAGGCTTTCGATCGGGCCGGTGAAGCCGAGGATGATCCCCAGCTTGATGTCCTCGGCAGACGCGGCGCCGGCCAGAAGGGCGGTCGCGGTCGTTGCCAGAAGAAGCTTTTTCATTGGTTGTCTCCCTGTTTGGATCTGGGTCCGGGCCCGAGCCTAAAACCGCCTAATGCAAAAGAAAAGCGGATTGGGCGCGTGGACGTAAGGGAAATCGTGCGTAATGCGCCTGATCGCGGGCCCCGCCGTGCTACATTGCCCCGCAACTCGGCAAAAGGAGAGGCGGAGGTGTCCATTCTGCTGCGCGCGCTGGCGGTCTGCTACCTTGGTCTGGCGCCGCTGGCGGTGCGGGCGCTGGACACGACCACGGGCCCGGTGCGGATCCACCGGATCGCCGGGGGCTTCACCGCGCCTTGGGCGATAGGGTTCCTGCCCGGAGGCGGCGTGCTGGTGACCGAACGGACCGGCCCGCTCTGGTACATCGCGGGCGGCAAGGCGCGGCGGATCGGCGGGCTGCCGGACAGCGTGGCGCGGGGGCAGGGCGGTTTGCTCGACATCCTCGTGCCTGACGATTTTGGCCGGACACGCCAGATTTACCTCACCTTCGCCAAACGTCAGGCGGGCGGCGGCACCGGCACTGCGCTCGCAGTCGGATGGCTCAGTTCCGACGGCACCCGGCTGGAGCGGACACGGGTGATCTTCGAGATGACGGCGGGCTCCTCCGGCGGGCGGCATTTCGGGTCCCGTGTGGTGCAGGGGGCTGACGGCAAGCTGTACATGAGCATCGGCGACCGCGGCGACCGGCCGGCCGCGCAGGACCTCTCGCGCCACAACGGGTCCATCCTGCGGCTGAATCGGGACGGCCGCCCGCCGGACGACAACCCCTTCGCGGGCCGCCCGGGCGCGCTGCCCGAGATCTGGTCCTACGGGCACCGCAATCCGCAGGGTATGGCGGTGGACTCGGACGGGCAACTCTGGGTGAACGAACACGGCGCGCGGGGCGGGGACGAGGTGAACCTGATCCGCCGGGGCGCGAACTACGGCTGGCCGGTGATCGCCTACGGGCGGCACTATTCGGGCCGCCGGATCGGCGAGGGCACCAGCCGGCCGGGCATGGAACAGCCCGTCTTCTTCTGGGATCCGTCGATCGCGCCCTCGGGCATGGTCTTCCACTCGGGCCGGGGCCACCCGGCGTGGACGGGCAGCGCCTTTGTCGGGTCGCTCAAGTTCGACTACATCGCGCGGCTGGCCGGATCCCCGCTGCGCGAGGTGGAGCGGATCACCGCGCCGCAGACGGGCCGGGTGCGCGACCTGCGCGAAGGGCCGGCGGGCGGGATCTGGTTTCTGTCCGAAAACGACGGCGCGCTCTACCGGATGGTCCCGGACTGAGGCGGCGTCCCGCACCATGGCAACGGGAGACGACGATGGTGAGACATGCGATGATCGCGCTGGCCCTGACAGCGCAGGCGGCCGTGGCGCAGGAGGCGGAGCGGGACCAGTTCTTCGCCGATTACGCCACCTACGACAGCTTCGTGACCGAGACGGTGGAGGCCAAGGACTTCGCGACCTTCGTCACCCGGCTGGGCGGGCGCGGCACCTATGCCGAGGGGCAGCTGGACGCGCTGCGGACCCAGTTTTTGAACATATACGCGGGCGATTTCACCGGCAACACGACCTTTCAGGAGGATCTGGGCGGCGGCGTCACGCGCGAGGGCCGGGTGTTCTGGACCGAGGACGAGAAGCTGCTGTTCTACGCGGCGACCCTGCTGGAACGGAACGGCACGATCACGATCCTGACCTTCAACATGGGGGCCGACCCGGCCGAGATCCTCGACAGGTTCTGATCAGATCGACAGCCGCGCTGCATGGCTGCCGCGTTCGCGATAGGGCGTGGTGTTGTAATGCGCGCGGTAGCATTTGGAGAAATGAGAGGGCGAGGCAAAGCCGCAGGCCAGCGCAACGTTGATGACGCTCATGTCGGTCTGCATCAGCAGGTTGCGCGCCTTCTGCAGCCGCAGTTCCATGTAGTACCGTTTCGGGGAGCGGTTGAGGTAGCGGCGGAACAGCCGTTCGAGCTGCCGGGTGGACATGCCGACATCCCTGGCCAGCACGGAGGGGCTGATCGGCTCCTCGATATTGCTTTCCATCATCTGGATGACCTGGCTCAGTTTCGGATGGCGCACGCCGATCCGGGTCGGCACGGACAGGCGCTGCGTGTCCTGATCGGTGCGGATGGAAGAATAGATCAGCTGATCTGCCACCGCGTTCGCCAGATCCTCGCCCTGTTGGTCGGCGATGACCTTCAGCATCAGATCGATGGAGGAGGTTCCCCCGGCGGTCGTCATCCGGTTGCCGTCGACCACGAAGACCGACTTGGTCAGCGTGACCTCCTCGAATTCCTCGGCGAAGCTGTCCTGATTCTCCCAGTGGATGGTGGCCCGCTTGCCATCCAGGAGCCCGGCCTTCGCCAGCGCGTACGAGGCGGTGCAGAGCCCGCCCACCGTCAGCCCCCGCCGCGCCTCGCGCCGCAGCCAGTTCAGCAGCCGCCGCGACGTCTCGTCCTGAACCGCGATCCCGGCGCAGAGGATGACGGTGTCCTCGCGCGACAATTCCTCCAGCCCGCTGTCCACCGCAAAGGTCGTGCCGGCGGAACAGCTCACCATCTCGCCGGTCTCGCTTGCCAGCGTCCAGCGATAGAGCGTCCGGCCCGACATCCGGTTGGCGATCCGCAGGCATTCCATGGCCGAGGCGAAGCTGAGCAGGGAGAAATTGTTCAGCAGCACGAAGACGAAACGCCGGGTGCGCGGCGCCTGTGCCGTGACGGGTGTCCTCGGAATGCGGCTGTCGGTCAGGCCCATGTCCCGCGCGATCCTTCTGAAATGGCCGGTTCAAGAGGGCAGAGACCGCCAGCGAGGTCAAGAGGCGGGGCGGCGGGCGGCGATAAATCGGTGGCCCCGGCGTCAAGCCTTCGCTATAAGGCAGCCCTCAAACCCAGACCCTAGCGGAGACGAGACGATGGCCGATTGGCAAAAGACCGGGTGGCGCAGCAAGCCGCGGGTTCAGATGCCCGACTATACCGACACCGCGGCACTGTCCGCGGTCGAGGCGAAGCTCTCGAAATATCCGCCGCTCGTGTTCGCGGGCGAGGCGCGGCGCCTGAAGAGCGCCCTGGCAGCCGCCTCGCGCGGCGAAGCGTTCCTGCTTCAGGGCGGCGATTGTGCCGAGGCCTTCGACCAATTCAGCGCGGACAGCATCCGCGACACTTTCAAGGTCATGCTGCAGATGGCCATGGTGCTGACCTTCGGCGCCAAGGTGCCGGTGATCAAGATGGGCCGCATGGCAGGCCAGTTCGCCAAGCCGCGGTCGGCGCCCACCGAAACGATCGAGGGGGTGGAACTGCCCTCCTACCGGGGCGACATCATCAACGACATCGCCTTCGACGAGGCCTCCCGCATGCCGGATCCGAACCGGATGCTGCAGGCCTACACCCAGGCGGCAGCCACGCTGAACCTGCTGCGCGCCTTCTCGACCGGCGGCTATGCCGACGTGAACGAGGTGCACCGCTGGACGCTCGGTTTCACCGAAAGTGACGAGGCGGAGCGGTTCCGCGACATGGCGAACCGGATCACCGACACGCTCGACTTCATCCGCGCCGCCGGCGTCAGCGCCGAACGCCAGCACGCCCTGCGGCAGGTGGATTTCTATACCAGCCACGAGGCGCTGCTGCTGGAATACGAGGAATCGCTGACCCGCGTCGATTCGACCACCGGCAAGTGGCTGGCGGGCTCGGGGCATTTCCTCTGGATCGGCGACCGTACGCGGCAGCCGGACGGGGCGCATGTGGAATTCCTGCGCGGCGTGCAGAACCCGATCGGGATGAAATGCGGCCCTTCGCTGGAGGTCGACGACCTCAAGCGGCTGCTGGAAAAGCTGAACCCGCAGAACGAGGAGGGGCGCCTGACCCTCATCGCGCGTTTCGGGGCGAACAAGGTCGACGCATACCTGTCCAAGCTGATCCGCGCGGTCGAGCAGGAAGGCGCCAAGGTGACATGGGTCTGCGATCCGATGCACGGTAACACGATCAAGTCGAACACCGGCTACAAGACCCGGCCCTTCGACCTCGTCCTGCGCGAGGTGCAGGAGTTCTTCGCCGTGCACCGCGCCGAGGGCACGATTCCCGGCGGCGTGCATTTCGAGATGACGGGCCTGGACGTGACCGAATGCGTCGGCGGCGTGAAGGCGGTGACCTACGAGGATCTCTCGGACCGGTACCACACCGCCTGCGACCCGCGGCTGAACGCCTCGCAATCGCTGGAGCTGGCCTTCCTCGTGGCCGAGGAACTGACCGCACGGCGCAACGGCGACGACGACCGGCAGGCCGTCTCGGCCTGACCCCTACGCCTGCGCATCGACCAACCCCCGCCGGCCCGTCCGGCGGGGGTCTTGCGTGCACGTTTGCTTGATCTGCGAAGCTTCGCCGATCTCCGCCCATCACTCGCGGATTGCCGCCAAGGGCGCGGATCCGCCGAGGAACGAAGGGCAGGGGGCGGTGTTCCCCTCTCACCGGCGCATGAGGCGCGCCGACATCGAGAGGAGAACAAGATGCAACGCAAGACCCATACCGCACTCGCCGCCCTGCTGGCCCTTGGCATCGCAGGCGGCGCTTCGGCGCAATCGCTTGGCGTGGACGCGAATGTAGGCGCGGGCGACAGCGGGTCGGTTTCGGCCGACGTGGACGTTGGCGCGAACGCCAACGTGGCCAACAGCGACGACGCGTCCGGCGCGGGCGCAGGGGCCGGCACCATGACGGATGGCGATATGGCCGTCGCCGGCAACAGCGGTGTGAAGACCTACGGGCAACTCGTATCCAGCTTGCGCAACGCGGACACGATGAATGCCGATCTCTCCGGCTTCGGTGCCGAGAGCGACGTCTCTGTCACCGCCCTGTCGGAACTGCAGGGTGAAGGCGCTGAGAACGCCGAGGCGCTCGATCAGGTGCTGAGCGAGAACCAAGATGGCATCGACCAGATGCGCTCGAACATCACCGCGAATGCCGACCTGATGGCGGCGCTGGAGGCCGAGGGTTATGCGGCAGAGGATGTCGTGGCGATCGAGACCCACGGCGAGAACAGCGTGACCTTCTTCGTCGACGACACGATGTAAGACACCCCCTTCGCGGAGTGTTCCCCCCCGATGCTCCGCGTTCAGTGGAGGTCCCGCCGACACCGGCGGGGCCTCTTTCACGTCTGCTCTTCGTCCCCATGCACGAGTCTGAGATAGGGGTGGTGCGACGCCGGCTCTTTCTCCGGCGTAAATCGCGGTGGCGGTTCGGCGAAGCCCGTCGTGGCTTGGGGTTCGACCGCGACCGGCGCAGGGGCAGCTGCGGTGTCCGCCGGCGCTTGGCGCAGCGGGTTCATCCTGTGGCTGGTGATCTCGAACCGCCGCGGCGCGCGCCCGATCTCGCCCCGGGTGGAGAAGCAGCCGAGCGCGCGGGAGATGTCGTTCAGATCGCTCTTCATAGGCAGGAGCAGCATCTTGCCCTCCAGCGCCGGTTTCCCGATTCCGCGCTCTGCCACGAGCGTCAGTTCGGCGGTGGCGGGCTCGTCGAAGACCTGCTCCAGCACCGCCCCGCAGAGGCTTCGCGCCTCGGGCGCGAAGAAGGCCGAGAGCGGCATGCCCCGCACCTCCATCCCCAGAAGATCGCCCAGATGCGACCCGGCGATGCGCAGCCGCGCGAGCCCGGGGGCGATCCGTTCGAGGATGAAGGCGTATTCCAACGCGCGTTCGATGCCGCGCGGATCGACTTCCGTCCGGCGGGGCACCAGCCGCCCGGCGCGGAGCGCCTGCCAGTAGGCTTCGACCTCGCGGATGGCGGGGTGGCGCGTGTCCTGAAGAAAGGGCGACATGTCGATGACATTGCGCGGCTGGTCCATGGCTGGCCGTCCCGGTCAGAAGGTTCCGGATTCCCTCGCGCGCGGACCGCGCTGCAGGGCACGGACCGGGTGCGATCCACCGTGCGCGGCGAGGAGTTACTCAAACATTAATATCGCGGATTTCCCGCGAATTCCCTATAAATTCCATGGAAATGGTTAATAGCCGCCGGGATGCTTGCCCCCGATGGCCCGGCCCCCTAACAGGGCGGAACGATCAGGAGGGACAGATGCGTTCGATGACGGCTTTCGCCTCGGGCCGGGGCAGCTTTGGCGATCACGAATGGGCGTGGGACCTGCGTTCGGTCAATGCGCGCGGGCTCGACCTCCGGCTGCGGGTGCCGGACTGGGTCGCGGGGCTGGAAACAGCGCTGCGCAAACGGCTTGGCGAGGCGCTGCAGCGGGGCAGCGTGACGGTCGGCCTCCGGCTCGGGCGCGAGGGCGGCGGCGGGGGTCTGGCCGTGGACCCGGCACAGCTCGACGCCGTGCTGGACGCGCTGCAGGCGGTCGAGGAGCGCGCGCTGGCACGTGGCATGACACTGGCGCCGTCGCGCGCCGCCGACATCCTGTCGCAGCGCGGCGTACTGGAGGCCCCGCGCGAGGACGCGGACACCGCGCCACTGGCCCGGGCGATCCTGCGGGATTTCGACACGGTGCTGGCCGACTTCCTCGCCATGCGGGACCGCGAGGGGGCGGCGCTGCATGACGTGCTGTCGGCCCAGGTCGACCGCATCGCTGCACTGACCGCCGAGGCGACGCAGGCCGTCGAGGCCCGGCGCGACGCGGCCGCGGAATCCTTCCGCGCGGCGTTGGCGCGTGTGGCCGAGGGTGCGGTCACCGCCGACCCGGACCGCGTGGCGCAGGAGATCGCGATGCTCGCCGTGAAGGGCGACGTGACCGAGGAGCTGGACCGGCTGGGCGCCCATGTCGCGGCGGCGCGCGATCTGCTGGCGGCGGAGGGGGGCGTGGGGCGCAAGCTCGACTTCCTTACGCAGGAGTTCAACCGCGAGGCCAACACCCTTTGCTCCAAGTCGCAGAACACGGAGCTCACGCGGATCGGGCTGGACCTGAAGGCGGTGATCGACCAACTGCGCGAACAGGTGCAGAACGTCGAGTGACGGTGCCTGCGGCGGGCCGGGCAAGGGGGGCGCTGCCCCCCGTCGGCCTTCGGCCGCCTCCCCCCGGAGTATTTTCCACCACAGGAAGCAGGCGGGTTTTGCGCTTGCGGCGGGCACGGGGAGCGTGTAATGGGCGCGCACTCACTTCGCTGGCGGGGTTGGGCGTGACGGGGAGACATCCCGGAACGTCCGCCGGTTGACCCATCCGGGTCGTCCCCCGCCGAGGCATGAAACCGGAAAGGACATATGCATGGCTCTGCCTGAGTTCTCCATGCGTCAGCTGCTGGAAGCTGGCGTTCACTTCGGCCACCAGACGCAGCGCTGGAACCCCCGTATGGGCGAGTTCATCTACGGCGCGCGCAACGGCATCCACATTCTCGACCTGACGCAGACCGTCCCGATGCTGGACGCGGCGCTGAATGTCGTGCGCGAGACCGTCGCCAAGGGTGGCCGGGTGCTTTTCGTCGGCACCAAGCGCCAGGCGGCGCAGCCGGTGGCGGAAGCCGCCGAGAAATCCGCGCAATACTACATGAACCACCGCTGGCTCGGCGGCACGCTGACCAACTGGAAGACCGTGTCCCAGTCGATCAGCCGCCTGAAGGCCATCGACGAGCAGCTGGACGGGGGGGCCGAGGGCCTGACCAAGAAAGAGCGGCTCGGCATGGAGCGCGAGCAGGCCAAGCTGCAGGCGTCGCTGGGCGGCATCCGCGAAATGGGCGGCCTGCCCGACCTGCTTTTCGTCATCGACGTGAAGAAGGAATCGCTGGCCATCCTCGAGGCCCGCAAGCTGGGCATCCCGGTCGTCGCGGTCGTCGACACCAACTGCTCGCCCGAGGGCGTGGACTACATCATCCCGGGCAACGACGACGCCGCCCGCGCGATTTCGCTCTACTGCGATGTGGTGAGCCGGGCCGCGCTTGACGGCATGTCGGCTCAGATGGGCGCCGCCGGCGTCGACGTCGGCGCGCTGGAAGAGGCCCCGGCCGAGGAGGCCGTGGAAGAACCCGCAGCCGAGAACACCGAAGCGTAAGCTTCGGCCCGTCATGAAACCGTTACCGGCTGCGGGCAGACCCGCGGCCGGAACGTTCCGTTCAAGAACCAAGGAGAGCCCAAAATGGCGATCACTGCCGCACAGGTGAAAGAACTGCGCGAAATGACCGGCGCAGGCATGATGGATGCCAAGAAGGCCCTGACCGAAACCGATGGTGACATGGAAGCGGCGATCGACTGGCTGCGCACCAAGGGTCTCGCCAAGGCCGCCAAGAAATCCGGCCGGACCGCGGCCGAGGGCCTCGTCGCCGTCGCCGTCGAAGGCGGTAAGGGCGTGGTCATCGAGGTGAACTCGGAAACCGACTTCGTCGCGAAGAACAAGGAATTCCAGGACATGGTCGCGAGCTTCGCCGAAGCCGCCCTGAACGTGTCCGACGTGGAGGCGCTGAAGACGACCGAGGTCGGCGGAAAGTCCGTGACCGACACGCTGACCGACAAGATCGCCAAGATCGGCGAGAACATGACGCTGCGCCGGATGGAGAAGCTCGAAGGCGGCCAGGTGGTTTCCTACGTGCACAACGCCGCCGCGCCGGGCATGGGTTCGATCGGTGTGCTGGTCGCGCTGTCGGGTGAAAACGAAGCCTTCGGCAAGCAGGTTGCGATGCACATCGCCGCCGCCAGCCCGGCCTCGCTGAGCGAAGCCGACCTCGACCCCGCGCTGGTCGAGCGCGAGCGCAACGTCCTGACCGAGCAGGCGCGCGAGAGCGGCAAGCCGGAAGCGGTCATCGAGAAGATGATCGAGGGCCGGATGAAGAAGTTTTTCGGCGAAGTGACACTGCTGGGCCAGGCCTTCGTGATCGACCCTGACAAGACCGTGGCCGAGGCCGCGAAGGATGCGGGCGTCGAGGTGAGCGGCTACGTGCGTCTCGCCGTCGGCGAGGGCATCGAGCGCCAGGAAGAGGATTTCGCGGCCGAGGTCGCCAAGGCGGCGCAGGGCTGATCGGGCAGGGGCCTCGGCCCCGGCTTCCGACACGGCTGAACCGCCGGGCCCCAGGTCCGGCGGTTTCTTCTTGCGTGCAAGTGCAAGAGACGGTGCCGGTCAAGGGACCGACACCGTCCTTTTCCGTCCGCGCGCCCCGGAATGGGGATGAAGGGGGCCGCAGTCCGAAGTGCCGACTGAAAGCGGATCAATACACTCTCAGCCGGCGTCCGGGAGAACCCGGTCGAACCGCAGAGCCGCGCTGAATGCCGCGGGTCCGGTCCGAATGTTCCATGGCTTCAAAGCCACCACTCACGGAACGGTTCCAGAATGCAGGCTGACGCCGCGTCATGAAAGTATGGGAATCCATACCCGTTGGTCAAAAAGCGCGCCAAGCCCCCGTAATGGCGTGGGATTCTTTACCCCATGCGGGTGCGTCGGGGCGTGAAAACGAGATCCGAGCTAGGCCTCGATCACGAACATCTGGTTCAGGAAGGCCGCCTTCAGCACCGCCTGGGCGGTGGTTTCCACGTTCAGGTTTTCCCGCGCGAGCCGCAGGTGCTTTTCCACGGTCGCGGCCGTCAGGCCCATCAGCAGCGCGATGTCCTGCGTCGTCTTGCCGTCTCCGACCCATTGCAGCGCCTCACGCTGGCGCTTCGTTAGTTCGCGGGCGGGACCCGAATACGGCAGCGTCAGGATCTTCAGATGCGCCACGTTGTTGAAGATGACGATGTCGCGCCCGTGTTCGGCCCAGATCTCGTCGACCTCGTCCTGCGTCATCCCGGCGCGTGCGGTCAGCGCGATGGCGCCCTTGGTCCGGGGCGAGATCGATTTGAAGCTGATCGCATAACCCGCGGTAACGCCCATCTTGCGGTTGAACTCCAGCACCTTGCGTTCGCTTTCGGTGATCGTGCCGCTGGCAAGCATGTCGGCCGCGACGCGCCAGGAACAGGCGCCTTCGTGCTCCAGCGCCCATTTCACCATCGGCGCGTGGAAATAGAGACCCTGGCCCATGAAGACGTCGGTATAGGCCGGCGCATGGTTCGTCAGGATCACGAAATCCTCGGGGTCGCCGAGCGAGGTGTTGGTGCGATAGCGCGTGAAGCCGTAGAGCAGGCGGTCGAAGCCGTACTCCGCCATCTTCTCGCAGTGCTTCGTCCAGAGCTGTTCGATATTCGGCGCGTTCGTCAGCGTTTCGAGGTAGTCGCGGCGGCTGTTCATCATGGCACCTCGCGGCGGTAGAGCGCGGTGTTGGCGCCGGTGGCGGGTGCCGGGACCGGAAAGAAGGAGCTGAAGCAACGGGTCGACATTAGATGAAACGGGCTCGAACGGATGAAGGCGGATTGGCGTGAAAGTATTTGCAGATGCCGCAGGGGAATGTCCAGAACGGCAGACGCGATGATAGCTCAAGCTGCGTTGCAACGCACCACCGGAGGATGATCGATCTAAAATAATTTCGGCCTTCGCGCGATGGAAACCTGCGCCGGACGACGGTTCGGCGGTCAGACGGCGGCAATAATCGGTTGGGATGCGGCGGGGCAAGCCGAAGGCATCTCAAGATTTTATTTACATAATACCGATTACACGTATCAGCCTAACGCGTAGCCGGCCCCCCGCACGGTGCGCAACGGGTCGTTTCCGCCGTGCTGGCACAGCGCCTTGCGCAGCCGTCCGATGTGGACATCGACGGTGCGCGTGTCCACGTAGATGTCGCGCCCCCAGACCCGGTCGAGCAGCTGTTCGCGCGACCAGACGCGGCCCGGCTTCTCCATGAACGTGGTCAGGAGCCGGAATTCCGTCGGCCCCAACTTTAGCGGTTTCTCGTCGCGCGTGACGCGGTGCGTGTCGCTGTCCAGCACGATGTCCTCGTATTCCAGCCGCTCGCCCACCGTCGACGGTCGCGTCCGGCGCAGTTGAGCGCGGACCCGCGCCATCAGTTCGACCACGGAATACGGCTTGACCACGTAATCGTCGGCGCCGGTCTCGAGGCCGCGCACCTTGTCCACTTCCTCGGATCGCGCCGAGAGCATGATGATCGGCACGCCGCGGGTTTCCGAGCGGGTCTTGAGCTGGCGGCAGACCTCGATGCCAGAGACGTTCGGCAGCATCCAGTCCAGCACGATGATGTCGGGCATCGTCTCGTCGACCAGAACCAGCGCTTCCTCTCCGTTGCCGGCCCTGGCCACGCGGAAGCCTTCGGCCTCCAGGTTGTAGGCCAGCACCTCGCGTTGCGCGGGCTCGTCTTCCACAACAAGAACAGTGGGTTGCTCTGCCATCTTCAGGTTTCCTTGTTGGCCCCGAGCCGGGCGGCGTCCGGCGCCACCGAGATATCGGTCGAGGTCTTGTCTTCCTTGGGGCGGTTGTCGTCGGGCTTTTCGCCCGAAACGAGGTAGACCACCTGCTCGGCGATCGAGGTCACGTGGTCGCCCATCCGTTCGTTGTTCTTCGCGATGAAATGCAGGTGCATGCAGGCGGTGATGTTGCGCGGGTCTTCCAGCATGAAGGTCAGGAATTCCCGGAACAGCGCGTTATACATCTGGTCGACGTCGCGGTCGCGCTGGATCACGTCGCGCGCCAGATCGGCGTCCCGCCGGATATAGGCGTCGAGAGCGTCCTTCAGCATCAGCTGCACCTCGCGCGCCATGCGGCGCAGCGCGGCATGGGTGCCCTCGATCGGCGACATCTGGATCAGCACGCCGGTCCGCTTCGCCATGTTCTTCGCGTAATCGCCGATCCGTTCGAGGTTGCCGGCGATCTTCATGACCGACAGGACCAGCCGCAGGTCGATCGCCGTGGGGCTGCGCAGCGCGATCAGGCGGGCGGATTCCTCGTTGATGAGTTCCTCCAGAGCGTCGATGGCCTTGTCCCCTGCACGCACCTTCTCGGCGGCTTCCTCGTCGCGGTCGACAAGCGATTGCGCGGCGTCGAGGATCGCGGTCTCGACCAGGCCGCCCATCTTCATGATGCGCGCCTGAATGGCTTCCAGATCGCGGTCGAACGCGCTGGCGATGTGTTGATCGTGCATTGGCTCTGGCCTCCTCAGCCGATCCGGCCGGTGATGTAGCTTTCCGTCCGCGGGTCCTGCGGGTTGGTGAAGATCTGCCCGGTCTCGCCGTATTCGACGAGATGGCCGAGGTGGAAGAACGCGGTCTTCTGGCTGACCCGCGCGGCCTGCTGCATCGAATGGGTCACGATCACCACGCTGTAGTTCTCGCGCAGCTCGTCGATCAGCTCCTCCACCTGCCCCGTCGCGATCGGGTCGAGCGCGGAACAGGGTTCGTCCATCAGCAGGACCTCGGGTTCCGTCGCCACGGCCCGCGCGATGCAGAGCCGCTGCTGCTGGCCGCCCGACAGCCCGGTGCCCGGCGCGTGCAAGCGGTCCTTGACCTCGTTCCAGATCGCGCCGCGGCGCAGCGCGCGTTCGACGATCTCGTCCAGGTCGGCCTTGTTCTTCGCCAGCCCGTGGATCCGCGGCCCGTAGGCGATGTTGTCGTAGATCGACTTCGGAAACGGGTTCGGCTTCTGGAACACCATGCCGACCTTGGCGCGCAGCTGCACCGGATCGACGCGCTTGTCGTAGATGTCTTCGCCGTCCAGAAGGATCGTTCCCTCGACGCGGGCGATGTCGATCGTGTCGTTCATCCGGTTCAGGCAGCGCAGAAAGGTGGATTTGCCGCAGCCCGAGGGGCCGATGAAGGCCGTGACGGTCTTGTCTTCGATCCGGACGTCCACGTCCTTGATGGCGTGGGTCTCGCCGTAATAGACCTGCACACCTTCGGCGGCGATCTTGATCTCTTTCTGGTCCACCTTGGCCTCGGCTTTCGGGGAATCGTACATTTCCATGTCCTTTCTTACCACCGGCGCTCGAACCGGCGGCGGAGAATGATCGCGATGATGTTCATGGTCATCAGGAACAGCAGCAGGATGATGATCCCGCCCCAGGCCCGTTCGTAATAGGCCGGGTCCGCCCGCTTCGCCCATTCGTAGATCTGTGCCGGCATGGCAGAGTTGGGGTCCATGAAGCCCGATGCAATGCCGTCCGGGTAGTTCGACGCGATGTAGCCGACCATCCCGATCAGCAGCAGCGGCGCGGTTTCGCCAAGCGCCTGAGCGAGGCCGATGATCGTGCCGGTCAGGATGCCGGGCATCGCCAGCGGCAGCACGTGGTGGAAGGTCGCCTGCATCTTCGAGGCCCCGACGCCGAGCGCAGCGTCCCGGATCGATGGCGGCACCGCCTTGAGCGAGGCGCGGGTCGAGATGATGACGGTCGGCAGCGTCATCAGCGTCAGCACCAGCCCGCCGACCAGCGGGGCCGATTGCGGCAGATAGGCGATCTGGATGAACACCGCGAGGCCGAGGATACCGAAGACGATCGACGGCACGGCAGCGAGGTTGGAAATGTTCACCTCGATCAGGTCGGTCCAGCGGTTCTTCGGCGCGAATTCCTCAAGGTAGATCGAGGCCGCGACCCCTATGGGCAGGGCCAGCGCCAGCACCACCAGCATCATGAAGAACGACCCGATCATCGCCACACCGATCCCTGCCTGTTCGGGACGGCTTTCCGAGGCGTCGGCGCCGAGGATGAAGGACCAGTTGAAGGTCCGCTCCAGCATCCCCGCCTCCGCCATGGCGTCCGCGACGTCAAGGTGCTCGGCGTCGAGGTTCTTGTCCCGCACGAGGCTGTCGCGCGTGACCCGGCCCTTCATGTAGCCATCCACCCGGGACGAGGCGAGGAAGCGGAATGCCACCGTTTCCCCGACAAGGTCGGGGTTCGCCAGCACCATGTCGCGCACCTGCGCCGGGGCGGCGGCCGAGAGGATGTCGGCGACATCGTCCTTGTCTTCGAAGGGGATCTCGATCCCCGCCGCCTCGATCGCCTGCACCAGCCCGGCCTCGATCACCGGCTTGTAACCGAAGGTCGACACCTTCTTCATCTCTTCCGGGTTGCGGTTGCCATCGGGGTCCAGCCGGTCCGCGGGCAGCGCGATCTCGACCTCGATGAAGGTCTGGGTGAAGGCCGGAATGCCGTTCCGCACGATGGCGAAGAGCAACACGACGAGGAAGAACAGGCCAACCCCGATGGCGGCGATCCCGTAGATCTTGAACCGGGCCTCGGCCGCGTTGCGCTTCTTCGTGCGCGCGTCCTGTTCCAGGATCGACGAGGCGCGGCCGGGCCGCGGCGCGGCGGCGGGATGGGTTGCGTCGGTCATTCGTATTGCTCCCGGTATTTCCGCACGATCCACAGCGCGAAGACATTGAGCGCCAGCGTGATGATGAAGAGCGTCATGCCGAGCGCGAAGGCGACCAGCGCCTCGGGGCTGGCGAAATCGGCGTCGCCGGTCAGCTGGCTGACGATCTTGGCGGTCACGGTGGTCATCGCCTCGAACGGATTCATCGACAGCCGCGCCGCGGCCCCTGCCCCCAGCACCACGATCATCGTCTCGCCGATGGCGCGCGAGGCGGCCAGCAGGATCGCCCCCACGATGCCCGGCAGGGCGGCGGGAAATACGACCTGTTTGATGGTTTCGGATTTCGTGGCGCCGAGGCCCAGCGAGCCGTCGCGCATCGACTGTGGCACCGCGTTGATGATGTCGTCCGACAGGGACGAGACGAAGGGGATCAGCATGATCCCCATGACGAGGCCTGCGGTCATCACCGCCGTCGCGCCGCCCATCCAGTCGACGCCCAGCACACCGCCCGCCCCGAACACGTTGACGAGGAGCGGCCCCACCGTCAGCAGCGCGAAGAGGCCGTAGACGATGGTCGGGATGCCCGCCAGCACCTCGAGCGCGGGTTTGATGATCCCGCGCATCCGGGGGCTGGCGTATTCGCTGAGGTAGATCGCGGCGAACAGCCCGATCGGCACCGCCACCGCCAGCGCGATGAACGAGATGTAGAGCGTGCCCCAGAGGAGCGGCAGGATCCCCAGTTCGGATCCGCCGCCGAAGGACGGGGACCACGTGAGGCCGAAGAAGAATTCGCTGGCCGGGTAGAGGCGGAAGAATTCGATCGTGTTGAAGATCAGCGACAGCACGATGCCCAGCGTCGTCAGAATCGCGACCGAGGCCGCACCGATCAGAAGGATCAGCGTCCCCTTCTCGACCGTGTTCCGGGCACGGTAGTCCCGGTCCGTCCGCAGGTAGGCCCAGGCGAAGCCGGTGAGCGCCAGCAGGATCACGACGACATTGCGCGCCAGCGTGCCGGTGGCGTTCAGGCTGCGGTAGCGCTGCGCGGCAGCGAGCGTGGCCCCGCTGACCTCGGACCCGAGCGCCACGCCAACTGTCGCCAGACGGTCGCGGATGTCGGTGGCGTCGGCCTCCACGGCTCCGGCCTCTTCCGCGCTCATCACGCCCGTGGCCACGGCGGCGTCCAGCCCGTCGGCCACGCGGCGCACGTCCGACATGATCAGCGACAACTCACCCGGGCCCGCATAGCTGTCCTCCGGGATCAGACCCGAGGCGCTGCGTTCGATCACCAGCGGCTGCACCACCAGCCAGACGAGCAGAGCGCCAACCGCGGGCGCAAGCGTCCAGAGGGCGACGTTGTAGCCGTAGTAGCTGGGCAGCGAATGCAGAAACCGGCTGTCACCGCCGGCAGAGGACAACGCGCGCGCGCGTCCCAGGACAAACCCGATCGCGGCCAGGGCCAGAACGATCAGCAGGAGCATGGATGCGGACATGAGGGCTCATCGGGGTCAATGACTGAAAGGGTCGGATCCGGTCCCCGGCAGGCGGCTCCGACCGGTCGGACGGGGTCGGGCGGCGCTGCAGGGGCGCCGCCCTGGGGCGATTACATCGCGTCGCCCATGGTCTTCTCTTCGGAGACCATGGACTGGGTTTCGCCCAGTTCCGGGTCCGAGACGAGGCCGTATTCGGAAAGCGGGCCGTCGGGGCCGGCCATGTCATCGGAGACGAAGAATTCGGCGAATTCCTTCAGGCCCGGGATCACGCCGATATGCGCCTTCTTGATGTAGAAGTAGAGCGGCCGCGACACCGGGTATTCGCCGCTCGCGATCGTCTCGGTCGAGGGCTCGACACCGGACATCGTGGCGACCTTCAGCTTGTCGGTGTTGTTCTCGTAGAACGCCAAGCCGAAGACGCCGACACCGTTCGCGTTGGAGTCGATCCGCGCGAGTGTTTCGGTGTAATCGCCGTCGATGTCGACCGAACGGCCATCGGTGCGGACGGACATGCAGGCGTCTTCCGCCGCGTCTTCGTCCATGCCGCTGTCCATGAAGGCCTGCATCGCGCCGGTGTCTTCGCAGCCCTGCAGCAGGACCTTCTCTTCAAAGACCTCACGGGTGCCGTGCTTGGTGCCCGGGATGAAGGCGAGGATTTCCTCGGCCGGCAGGTCTGCGTTCACGTCGGCCCAGGTGGTGTTCGAGTTGGCGACGATCTCGCCTGCATCGTTCGGAACCTGCTCGGCCAGCGCGAGGAACCAGTCGGAGGGTTCGAAGGCGGTGAACTCGGGGCCGTTCAGCTGCGACGCGAAGACGATCCCGTCATAGCCGATCCGGACCTCGATGATGTCGGTGACGCCGGCATCCGCACAGGCCTGGATCTCGCCCTCACGGATGGCGCGCGATGCGTTGGCGATGTCGATGGTGTTCTCGCCCACGCCTTCGCAGAAGCGCTTCAGGCCGGCCGAGGAGCCGCCCGATTCCACCACCGGGGTCGGGAAGTCGAAGTTCTCGCCGAAGGCTTCCGCCACGATCGAGGCATAGGGAAGAACGGTCGAAGACCCTGCGACCTGGACTTGGTCGCGAGCGGCGGCCGCGGTGGCGGACACGGCGGCGATCGCCACGGCCGAGGCAGTGAGTTTCATCGAATACATGCGGATTGCTCCTGCTACCGGATTTGTCATGACCACCACCCCCGGGTGGCCTCGCCCTGCGAACTAGAGCTTAGGCGCAATGCTTTTGTGACAGGAATGTAACAGTTTCATGAAGGCAGGACTGACGTGGAGGCATCCGGCAGGGACCCGCCGGGGGCGCGCCGGACGCAGGTCAGGAGCGCGCGGGCAATTCCACAATGAATTCAGAGCCGTGGCCCGGCTCACTCTCCACCTTCATCCGCCCGCGGTGGCGATTGACGATATGTTTCACGATCGCCAGCCCCAGCCCGGTGCCGCCCATCTCGCGCGATCGGTGGCTGTCCACCCGGTAGAATCGTTCGGTCAGGCGTGGGATGTGGACCAATTCGATCCCCGGCCCGTGGTCGCGAACGCTGATCCGGGCGCCCGGTGCACGCAGGCCGGGGATCTCCTCCGCGGCCGTCAGCGTCACCTCCACCGTGCCGCCGGAACCACCGTACTTGATCGCGTTTTCCACAAGGTTCGTCACCACCTGCCGCAGCTGATCCTCGTCCCCCGGAACCGTCACCTCCGCCTCCGGCAGATGCCCCTCCAGCGTCACGCCGCCGCCCCGCGCCACCGGCTCCAGCCGGCGCAGGACGGAATCGATGAGCCCGCGCAATTCGACCCTCGCGGTCGGGCGCATCCGCTCCTCGCTTTCCACCCGGCTCAGCGACAGCAGGTCCGCGACCAGCCGTTCCATCCGCTCCGCCTCTGCCGCCATGATCGACAGGAACCGCTCCCTCGCGTCGGCGTCGTTGCGCGCCGGGCCCCGCAGCGTCTCGATAAAGCCCAGAAGCGCGGTCAGCGGCGTGCGCAGCTCGTGGCTGACGTTGGCGACGAAATCGCGCCGCATCTGGCCGGCCTGCTCCACATGGGTCAGGTCCTCGAAGGAGACGAGCACGCCCTCCGCGCCGGGCAGGTCCAGATAGGCGCAATGCACCTCGTAGGTCATGTCCTGCCCGGCATGGCGGGTCGGCATCCGCGTCTTGCGCGGCTGTCGGTCGGCCAGACACGCCTCGACCGCGTCCAGAACCGCCGGATGCCGGATCGCGGTGATGAAATGCCGCCCCGACACATCCGCCCCCAGAAGTGCCTCGGCCTTCGGGTTCATCCCGAGCATCCGCTCGTTGCGCCCGATCAGGACGCTGGCCAGCGGCAGGCTGCGCAGGAGGCGGGCAGTGACATCGGACATCGGCAGGGCCCTCGGCAATGAGTCGCAGTCAGATATGACGCCATCGGCAAGCCGTGGCCAGCCGTCTGGACGATGCCGTGAATTTGAGCGTTTCCGCGGCACCGGACCCGCACGGGGCCTGCCCCCGCCCCTGCCCCGTTGCGCCCGCCCCGCGCCGGGCGCAGGATCGACCTGTCCATTCAGGCGGTCGGGGGAATGCCGGGATGCCCTGTTACGTGATCACCCACACCCGGTTCCGCGGCATCGCGGAGTTCCACCGCTTCCGCGCGCGGCTCGAGGCGCTCGCCGACGGACGGCACCTGCGCCTCCTGCCGCTGCACGACAGCCCGCCGGGGGCGGACGATCAAGCGGTCATGATGGAATTCGAAACCGCGGAATCGGCCACAGCCTTCATGTGCTCGGCCGGCTACCGCGCCATCGCGACGCCCAAACCGCACCAAGGCGCCTAGCCGATCGCGCGCAGCCCGTCGCGGAACCGGCGCATCTTTTCCTGATAGTGCAGCGCCGACATCTCCAGCCGCTGCGCGGCGGCGGCGTCAAGTTCCTTCACCACCTTCGCGGGGCTGCCCAGCACCATGGAATTGTCCGGGATCACCTTGCCCTCGGTCACAAGCGCGCCCGCGCCGATGAGGCAGTTCTTCCCGATCACGGCCCGGTTCAGCACCGTGGCGCCCATGCCGATCAGCGTGTTGTCCCCGATGGTGCAGCCGTGCAGCATCGCCTTGTGCCCGATGGTGCAGTTCGTCCCCAACGTGAGCGGGCAACCCATGTCGGTGTGCATGACGACGTTTTCCTGCACGTTCGACCCGGGCCCGATCTCGATCACCTCGTTGTCGCCGCGCAGGGTCGCGCAGAACCAGACCGAGGCGCCGGACCGCAGCACCACCTTGCCGATCACGTTTGCGTCGGGGGCGACCCAGACATCGCCGTCCTCGGGCAGTTGCGGCTCGAAACTCTCGAAAGCGTAAAGCGTCATTCCATCTCCTCGAATTCGCTCTGAAGGGCGCGGACATGGGCCGTGATCCCCGGTTGCTGGCTCAGCCGCAGCCGCGCGGCCGTCAGGATCGCCTGCAGCTTCTGCTCGGTCTTGTCCAGATCGTCGTTCACCAGCACGAAGTCGTAGCCGTCCCAGTGGCTGATCTCGTCCCAGCTTTTCTGCATCCGCTTCGCGATGACGTCCTCGCTGTCCTGCGCCCGCTCCCGCAGCCGCCGATGCAGTTCCCTGATCGAGGGCGGCAGGATGAAGATCGACAGAGTGTGCTGGCCAAGCGCGGAGTTCCGGATCTGCTGCGCGCCCTGCCAGTCGATGTCGAAGAGCACGTCCTCGCCCCGGTCGATCGCCTCCTGCACCGCGGCCTTGGGCGAGCCGTAGAAATTGCCGAAGACATGCGCATGCTCCAGCATCCCGCCGTCGGACACGAGCGATTTGAACGCCGCTTCGTTCATGAAATGGTAGTGCTCGCCGTCCACCTCGCCAGGCCGAGGCGGGCGCGTGGTGGCGGAGACGGAGAACCGGATCGACGGATCCCATGCCATCAGCCGCCGCGCCAGCGTAGATTTCCCGGCTCCCGAAGGCGAAGAAAGGATGATGAGAAGCCCGCGTCTGTCCGTCATGCGCCCGTCCGAAATGCTTTCCCGGCATGTCGCATCAAACCGGCGGCGAGGCAACAGGCCCCGGCCTCCCTTCATCTGGCCGGAGAAACTCCCGCCGGAGGCTTCGCGGGCCGCGGGCCCGCGAAATCAGCCCCTGACCGCCCCGTCCCCGACGACAAGATACTTGAAACTCGTCAGCTGCTCCGCCCCCACAGGCCCGCGCGCATGCATCTTGCCGGTGGCGATGCCGATCTCCGCACCCATGCCGAATTCGCCCCCGTCGGCGAACTGGGTGGAGGCGTTGCGCATCAGGATCGCGCTGTCGAGACGGTCGAAGAAATAGGCCGCCACAAGATCGTCGGCGGTGATGATCGCCTCGGTGTGGCTGGACCCGTACGTTCGGATATGCTCCACCGCCTCTTCCACGCCATTCACGACCTTGGCCGCGCAGATCATGTCCAGAAACTCCTGCCCGAAGTCGCCGGGCTGCGCCTCGGTCACGCCGGCGATTGCGGCAAGCTCCCCTGCCCCGCGGACCTCGACTCCGGCGGCGACCAGCGCCTCGACCACGACGTCGCCATGCGCATCGCGGAAGGCGCGGTCGATCAGCAGGCATTCCATCGCGCCGCAGATCCCCGTCCGCCGCGTCTTGGCGTTCAGCACGACCTCCACCGCCATTGCCGGATCGGCGGCCGCGCCGACGTAGATGTGGCAGATGCCCTCGAGGTGGGCAAAGACCGGCACCCGCGCCTCGCGCTGGACGAGCCCGACGAGGCCCTTGCCCCCGCGTGGAACGATCACGTCGATGTGGCCGGTCATCCCCAGCATCTCGCTCACCGCCGCCCGGTCGCGGGTCGGCACGCGCTGGATTGCGGCATCGGGCAGCCCGGCGGCGCGCAATCCCTCAACCAGGCAGGCGTGGATCGCGGCCGAGGAATGGAAGCTCTCCGAGCCGCCACGCAGGATCACCGCGTTGCCCGACTTCAGGCAGAGGGCACCGGCATCGGCGGTCACGTTGGGACGGCTTTCGTAGATCACGCCCACGACGCCAAGCGGCGTACGCACCCGGCGAATGTTGAGGCCCGAGGGCATGTCCCACTCCGCCATCACGTCGCCCACGGGGTCCTTCTGCGCCGCCACAGCGCGCAGCCCCGCGACGATGCCTTCGATCCGTGCCTCGTCCAGCAGAAGACGGTCGAGCATCGCGTCGCTCAGCCCATTATCTCGGCCGAATTCCATGTCTTTTCCGTTGGCTGCGAGGATATTCTCACGTCCTGCCCAAACCGCATCGGCGGCGGCCTCCAGCGCGGCCCGTTTCGTTTCGGCCGGGGTGAAGGCCAGAACCGCAGCCGCCGCGCGGGCGTTCTCACCCAGTTCGCGCATAACGTCGGGGATATTGTCCAGGTCCTTCATTGCAAAGCCTTTCCCTCAGATTGCCATATCGTCCCGGTGCACCAGAGCGGCGCGGCCGGGGTAGCCCAGCAGCGCTTCGATCTCGTGGCTGCGGTGTCCCTTGATCGCCTGCGCCTCGTCCGAGGTGTAGCGCGTCAGGCCGATGGCCAGCACTTCGCCCCCGGGGCCCGCGATGGTGACCGGATCGCCGCGTCCGAAACGTCCCGTCACCCGCGTCACGCCCGCCGGTAGCAGCGACTTGCCCTGCCGCATCGCCGCCACCGCGCCAGCATCGAGCACGAGAGTGCCCTTCGCCTTCATCGCGCCGATCCAGCGCTTGCGCGCCACCTGCGGATCGCCCGGCGCCGTGAACCAAGTCGCGTTTGCACCATTTTCAAGGTTCGTCAAAGGGTTGTCTGGTGTTCCCAAGGTGATGCACAAGGCGCACCCGGCCGAAGTCGCGGTCTTGGCTGCCAGCACCTTGGTCTTCATCCCGCCCTTCGACAGGCCCGATCCCGCGTCGCCCGCCATCGCCTCGAGCTCCGGGGTGATCTGGTCCACCACGTCGAACCGGCGGGCGGTGGCGTCCTGCGCCGGATTGGCGGTGTAGAACCCGTCCACGTCCGACAGCAGCACCACTTGGTCGGCGCCCACCGTCACCGCCACCTGCGCGGCCAGCCGGTCGTTGTCGCCATAACGGATCTCGTCGGTCGCGATGGTGTCGTTCTCGTTCACGATCGGCACCACGCCGAAGCCCAGAAGCGTCTCCAGCGTCGCGCGCTGGTTGAGATATCGGCGCCGGTCGGCACTGTCCTCCAACGTCACCAGCACCTGCGCGATCTTGATGGTGTGGTGGCCCAGCACCCTCTCGTAGGCGGCCGCCAGCCCGACCTGCCCGACCGCGGCCGCGGCCTGCGCATGTTCCAGCGCCAGCACGCCTTGCCCCAGCCCCAGCACACCGCGCCCGAGCGCGATCGAACCGGAGGAGACCAGCACCACGTCCGTGCCGCGTGCCCGGATGCGGGCTACGTCGGCGGCAAGGCTTTCCAGCCAGTCCGACCGCAACTGCCCCGTGGTCCGGTCCACCAGCAAGGCAGAGCCAATCTTCACGACCAGCCGCTTTGCCTCGCTCAGGCGGGGCACCGCGACACTCTCGGTCAGGGCTGCCACGGCTCGTCCTCCTGCTCCTCCGCGTTTTCCATACGCTGCCGCAGGCGGTCGGCGGAGATACGGGCCCGTAGGGCGCGCAGCACCTCGACCGTGCCCTCGCCCGAGGCGCCGGACATCAGCATCACCGGTTCGCCCACCACCGCCTCCAGTTCTTCTTTCAGGAAGGCGCGCTCCTCGTCGTCCAACGCGTCGATCTTGTTCAGGACCGTCACGCGCGGCTTCTCTGCCAGGCCCGCGCCATAGGCGTCGACCTCGTTGATGATGGTCTGGTAATCCTCCAGCAACGTGCCGGAGGTGCCGTCCACCAGATGCAGCAGCACCGCGCAGCGTTCGATATGGCCGAGGAACAGGTCGCCCAGCCCCTTGCCTTCCGACGCGCCCTCGATCAGCCCGGGGATGTCGGCGACAACGAATTCCGCCCCATCCACGCCCACGACGCCGAGGTTCGGGTGCAGCGTGGTGAAGGGGTAATCCGCCACCTTGGGCCGCGCGTTCGACGTCGCGGCGAGGAAGGTGGACTTGCCCGCGTTCGGCAGCCCCAGAAGCCCCACGTCCGCGATCAGCTTCAGCCGCAGCCAGACGGTACGCTCCACGCCCTCCTGCCCGGGGTTGGCGCGGCGCGGGGCCTGATTGGTGGAGGTCTTGAAATAGGCGTTGCCGAAGCCGCCGTTGCCACCCTTGGCGAGGCGGACACGCTGGCCGATCTCGGTCATGTCGGCGATCACCGTCTCCTCGTCCTCGTCGAGGATTTCGGTGCCGACAGGCACGCGCAGCACAATGTCCGCGCCGTTGTGGCCGGTGCGGTTCTTGCCCATGCCGTGCTGGCCGTTGTCGGCGAAGAAATGCTGCTGGTAGCGGAAGTCGATGAGCGTGTTCAGACCGTCCACCGCCTCGGCCCAGACATCGCCGCCCCGGCCGCCGTCCCCGCCGTCCGGCCCGCCGAACTCGATGAACTTCTCACGGCGGAACGACACGGCGCCGCCCCCGCCGGAACCGGAGCGGATGTAGACCTTCGCGAGATCGAGAAACTTCATTTTCGTTCTCCTGCCGCAAAGGTCGCTTAATCCAGAAGCGCCCTGCGGCTCAATCCTGTTTTCGGGCCTCGAGCGCGCGGCTGTAGGTCCATGTGGCGGTGTTGGCCTTGCGGGCCACCGAAAAGCTTTCCGCGTCGCCGATGTACTGGAAGCCGCAATTGGTCAGCACCCGGGCGGAGGCGGGGTTGTCCTGAAACACGCTGGCGAAGAGCGTCCGGCAGTCCAGCGGATTGGCTGCGACGATGGCCGCCACCGCCGCCGAGGCGATGCCGGTGTTCCAGTAGGCCGGTGCGACCCAGTAGCCGATTTCGGCCTGGTTGCCCTCCATCCGGGTCAGCCCGATCAGGCCCAGCACCTCGGGCCCGCCCTGCGCAGAGGCGTCGATCGCCCAGACGTCCTCCTCCCGGGTGTCGCTCAGCGCGCGGCGGATGAAATCCTCGGTCACGCCCGGCGGCAGCGGGTGCGGGATGGAGCGCGTCGCGCGCGCCACACGTTCGTCCGAGGAATGCAGCCGGATCAGCCCCGCGTCCGAGATGCGCAGCGGGCGCAGCACGAAGCCTTCCGTTTCGATCACCGGTTGCGAGACGATCTGTTCATGTTTCACGGGCGTGTCTCCTCTGCAGCCCCTCAACACGAAAGGGGACCGGCATCTGCCGATCCCCCATCTGTTCATCAGACCTTCAGGTCGGCGGTTACTCTGCGGCCTCCACCGCTGGCAGCACCGAAATGAAGGTGCGGCCCTTGAGGCCCTTGTGGAACTTCACATTGCCGTCGACCGTGGCGAAGATCGTGTGATCCTTGCCCAGGCCAACGCCCTCGCCCGGCCACCATTTCGTGCCGCGCTGACGGCAGAGGATGTTGCCGGCGATGACGGATTCGCCACCGTATTTCTTGATGCCGAGGCGGCGACCTGCTGAGTCGCGGCCGTTGCGGGAGCTACCGCCAGCTTTCTTATGTGCCATTGGGTGTGTCTCCTCTTACTTCGCCAGTTCTTTGGCCTGTTCGACCCACTCCGGCTTGACCTTGACGGCGTCAAAGGTCTCCGGGTCGATCTGGGCCATCTGGGCGTAGGTGGTGATGCCGGCTTCGTTCAGCTTCTTCTGCGCGGCCGGACCAACGCCGGTGATCGCGGTCAGATCGTCGCCTGCCGCGGCCGGGGCTTCGGCTTTCGTCTCGGCCTTGGGTTCGGCTTTCGGAGCCGCGGCTTTCTTGTCGGCCTTCGGGGCGGAGGTCACCACGGCACCTGCGGCGCCGACTGCAGCCTTCACGCCCGACTTGCCTGCGCCCGAGGACAGGATGTCCGTCACGCGGAGCAGCGTCAGTTGCTGACGGTGGCCCTTGGTGCGCTTGGACGAATGCTTACGACGGCGGCGGACGAAGTTGATCGTCTTCTCGCCCTTGATCTGGTCGATGACCTCGGCCTGCACGGCCGCATCGTCAACGAGAGGCGCGCCGAGCACGGTGTCATCACCGCCCAGCATCAGCACTTCGTTGAACTGAACCTTTTCACCGGCGTCAGCCGCCAGTTTCTCGACGCGCAGCACATCGCCCGACTGGACCCGATACTGCTTGCCGCCGGTCTTGAGGACCGCAAACATGATGCTCTTCCTTCTTCACCGCGTCCTGTGGCCCCCGATGACGGGCGTTCGGGGGGATCATCCCCGCCTGCGGACAGCGCGCCCCGGTCCGGGGCGACATTACGATTGGCCGCCGAGTCCCGCTGGACCCGTCGGAAGCCCGGCTTATGCGCGGGACGGCGGGCCAAGTCAAGGGGTGCGGGTCAAAGATCCTGCGTGCCCATCTGGTCCGCGACGGCCAGGCCGAGGGCGTAGTAAATATCGTCGTACATCCGCTCGAACCCCTGAAAAAGGGCACGATTCAGCCGTTGCCCCTCGGGCGAGCCGGACAGGTCGATATAGTCGCGCAGCTCGGCGTTCGACAGGCCCTCGTAGGCGTGGTGCAGATAGGCACGCAGCCACTCGCGGGTGTCCACACGCGTGGCCTCTTCCTGCGACCAGACATGGGCCAGCATCTCGTCCTCGCCGATGGTGACGCCGCCGCCTTCCGCCAGCCCCTGATAGAAGCTGAAGTTGGAGTTGAGCGCGCCCATGACGTTGTATTCCACGAGGTCGTTAACCGCGATGTACTCGTCAATCAGCGCCAGCCGCGCGTCCTCTGCCCCAGGCGCGGTCAGCGCCGCGCGCGCCGCCTCCTCGGCCCCGGGATCCAGGAAATCCTGCCGCGCCTCAAGCTCCAGTTCCACGATGCGCCGCCCGGTGGGGGATTCGAAGAAGTCGATCAGCCGGTCAAGCGAGCCCTCCCCGAGCGCTGCCCCGAAGGCCATGCGCATCGCCGTGTCCATCTTCTCAAGGTCGTAGATGCGTTGCGCCAGCGCCGCCCAGCCCGCCCCGGGCGGGTACGGCAGGTAGTCGAAGCCGAGCGCATCGCTCTGCGCCAGCCCCTCGGCCTGCATCACCTCGACCAGCGGCGACAGTCCGAGCGCGTCCCACAGCCGGTCGAAGCCGCGCGGCGGGTCCGCCCGCAGCGGCGCGGCCAGAACCAGAAGGACCGTCAGCAGCGCCAGCGGCGCGCGGAGGAGGCGCGGGATCATCACAGCTCCTGCCCCGGATCGAGCCCGCGCATCCGGCTGGCGATCACCTCGAACCGGTTCGCCATGATCTCGAACTGCACGGCGTTCATCAGCTCGTAGACCTCCTGCATCAGCGGATGCTCCAGCGCCTCGGCATAGGCCTCGAGCTCCTCGTTCGAGAAGTCGCGGTAGGTCACGGCGGAGCCGCGCAGCCCGCCCTGCCGGATCGACTCGAGCGCCTCTTCCTTGTTCTCCGCCTGCAGCGCGCGCATCCCCTCCTCGTCGGTCTTGAGGGTCACGATTCCGGCACCGGCGGCCGCCATAAGGAACCGGATCTGGATCTCGTTCGACGCGGCCCATGTCGATTCGGCAGAGCCGATGGCGCGCATCATCCGGTCGAAGATCGCCACCCGCTCCGGATCCTCCTGCTTAAGCCGTTCCAGCAGCGCCTCACCGTTCGCGCGCTTGTCCTCGCGGTCGGCGAGGTGCGAGGCGTTCTCGGCCTCAACCAGCCGCTGGCCGAGGTCGGAGGCGTAGAATTCCGCGGCATGGGCCAGCGCCTCGGCGCTCAGCGCCTCCTCGAGGATGTCGACCCCCATCTCCTGCATCAGCCCGACATCGAAGACGGAATTCGCCAGCTGCGTCCAGCTCGCCCCGAAATCCCGGGCGTTCACCCCCAGCATCGCGGGGGCGTCGGCGGCGGAGAGCTTGATGCTTTCCAGCGCGACGTCGAATCCCGTCACCGTCAGGAAGGCGCGCACCCTTTCGCGGTCGGCGGCCTGTGCCGCCACGGTCATCGTCAGGGTGAGAACCGCGATCTGTAGGAGGGTGACGCCACGTTGCAAAAGACGCATGATCCGGTGTCCTTTTCTGCTCGCCTCGGCCTTGCGCGGGATCCTAGGACATCTGCGTGCACTTGCAATGCAAAACCCCTCTTGCGGCCCGCGGCGGAACCCACTAAACGGGCCACCCAGACCCCCGCGGAGAGGTGCCGGAGTGGTCGAACGGGGCGGTCTCGAAAACCGTTGAGGGTGCAAGCCCTCCCAGGGTTCGAATCCCTGTCTCTCCGCCACTAACTACCTGAAATGGCTGCTTTTCGTGCTGCACGCCGAAAAGCTACCAAATTTCCGGACAAGGCAGAAGTCGGCATACTATGCCGAGTTTGCGGCGCCCCGCATGCACCGGCTATGCCGGGTCGCCGTGTATTTCTGCCCAACACTCACATGGTCAACCCGCCTCAGAACGACGAAAGCCCCACCTTTTCGGGCGGGGCTCTCGTAGGCCATAACAAGGGTCCGTATTAGAGACCCACATTGCCGTCGGCGTTGGCGACCGCTTGCTGCTCCTGAGTGAGGTAGCGGAAGTAGTAGCGCTCGGTCGTCTTCACCGAACCGTGGCCAATGTAGCGTTGGACCCGATAGACCGACCACCCTTCCTTCAGCCGCTCGATCGCGAACTTGTGCCGCAGGTCATGCATTCGCGCGCCAAAGTCGACTTCCTGCGCGTAGTCCCAGAACAGGTTTGCAGCGGCGCGATAGTAGCCGTCCTCGGTCTTGTTCCAGAAGACATAGGGAGACCGGTTCGAGCGTGGAATTTGCAACAGGATGTCGATGGCCTGCTGGCGCAAGGTGATCGTGCGAACTTTTCCGCCCTTGGTGTTCTGCAAGGTCAGGGTCACGTTCCCCTCGACGGGTAGCTCCATGCCGCACACGTCAGGCCACTTGATCATTGCCATTTCAGTAATCCGCCCGCCGGTTTCGTTCAGAAAGCCCGGGAAGTGGGCCAGCGTCCCTGGCGCACGCGCCGACAGCCTTGCGATTGCCTCCTTAGTGGGAAGGACGATCGGAGGCAGCTTTTCGCGCATCCCCTGCTTCTCGAAGAGCTGCACCGGATTCACCTCGATCCACCCCTTGTTCTTGATGTGTTTCATCAGATGATTGAACGCGGTCAGGTCGCGGTTGATGGTCGCGACGGACACGCCGGCATCTTTGCGCAAGGCAACGAACTCTGTGACCTCGGCCAAACCGATCTCCCACGCCGCAACCTGTTCGATATCCTCATTCCGCTCTTCGAAGAGTTCCGTCATCGTCCGGCCGATTTGTAGGAGGCTGGTGCGGTAGCGATTTCGCGTGGTGATAGCCCAGCCGTGATCGTCAGCCTCAGCCTCGATGTTATCGTGAAAGCTGGAGAAGCCAGCATGGAACAACCATTCGGTCTCTCCCCGCTCGGCTTTCCCTCTCAGCGCTTCGATACGCGTCCGCGCCCGTTTTTCGGCGACCCGCTTAGAAGTCGTGCGAAGCGACTCTCGGTATTCTTTGCCGTCGATGGTGACGCGGAGGTGGTAATTCTTGCTGTTGCGGGGGGTGTAGACGTTTCGTGCCATTTGTTTCCCTTTTTGAGCCATAGAGCGAGGAGATCCTGATCGAAGGTCCAGACACCTCCGTGCTTTTCCGCACCGGGGATCTTCTTCTTCTTCGCGTGGTCGGTTACGGTTCGCCGTTCCAAACCTGAGAGTTCGACGACAACCGCGACCCGCACCCGGGGCTTCAGGTCCGCCAAGGCGGGGGTTGCGTCTTTGAATGCTTGCGGTGATGCGTGGGTCATGTGTCTGCCGTCGTGCTGGAGCCGCCGGAGTGCCCGGCAGCGATTTCCTTCCGCCACCTCTCTGGTGACAAGCAGAAGACTGGGTTCATCGATTTCCGCCGAGTCGTCGGCATCGGGGGAAATCGACAATTTTCTTCATTGGAAGTCTGTAACCTTCTGATACCAATTGATTCATTTTTCCGGTTGCAGCGATCTGGGGGTCAATGGCGTGCCGATGGAGGCAGCAGTCGGAGCGGTTCCGGCACGCCTGCCCGCGGTGATCCGGCTGCGGGCGCGGGTCTTGGCGACCCTCAAGCGAGCGGCGCCCGGTCTCCGGGCGCCGTCTCCTTTCATCAGTCGATCAGCGCCGCCGTTTCTCGCACGGCGCGGACGGCAGAGAGCGTCTCGAGGATCATGTCGGCGAGGAGTGCCAATTCGGCCGCGACCTGGGCCAATTCACGGGCCTCGGGTTCGCGGTGCACGGCGCGGTAGCCGCCACGAACATGGTTGTCGTCGCCCTGCCAGTAGACATGCGTTCCAGCGGCGATCTGACGGGCAAGGACGCCACTGAATGTCTCGAGATCGCGCAAGAGGTCCTCCTCGAGGATATTTCCGCTTTCAGCGCGCCTGGCGATGCTGGTCGCGAACGTTCTCTTTGCCGGCGGTAGGAGCGGAACGACGATGTCGTGCAGGTCGCCCGCAACAACGCGTGCTTGCATGATCGCAAGGGCTGCCAACCGTGTGACGAACTCAGGGGTCATCGCCGCCCCTTCGAGGAGTTCGGATGGGCAGGGCATTGCGCGAGTTCCGGCCCTCATGCCGCTGCCCTCCGGTCAGAGCGCACTCCGCCTTCTTCCGCCTCGTGGCAGGCATCGAGCAGGTCGCTCAGCCGATCCGCCAGCAGGCAGATCTCTTCCGCCCAGGCGCTCGCCGGATCAATCATGGCGAACCGCTCCGCCTCGATGCGGGACGGATCGTGGACGTGCTCGAGCATCAGCAGGTCGAGAAGTTCGTCGAACGCCCGCAACGTGCGGCGCGACGGCGTCCCCGGCTTTGCCAGCCCGTCGAGGGCGGCATAGGCAAGCCGCGTGCCGGGGTTGCCGCCGAGAAGGCCGGCTGCATCGAGCAACGCATTCCCATGCGCCCCGGCGAACGATCGGAGATCATCGAGCGAGGTTGAAGGGACGTCGCTGAAAGTGGTGAAGTCTGGAGAGTTGTCGAACATGGTATCTCCCGTATTCGGGTTTTCCGGATCGTGCCCGGGTCAAGCAGGTGTTCGACCACCTCGTCGTATTGCCTGGAGCTGCGGTGCCTCCCTTGGTGGGGGCTCTCACCATGAGGAGCCGACCCCAAGGGATGCTACGCAAGCCACTTGCACTTGCTGCGGCCATCCAAATCCGGTCGCCGGGCTCGGCTACAGCCATTGACCTGGCCTCTCGGAAAGAGATCAGGCCGGCGAGAAAGGCCTGAGCGCGCCGCATGACACCGCATGATCACGGCGAAACGCCGCGACCCAATCGGACCTGCGGGATGTCGCGGGCATGTTCATCCGGCCAAGGTCTGTGCCGAGCCAGACTTTAAGCGCTTGATTTTGGAGGTTCAAAACGCTGTGCCATTCCTCGTGGTCTCCCCTGCACAAGCGCATCTCGTATTCCATCTGCAAGCAGACAGATCTCATTTGCCACCGGATTGCGGGCGTCGATTATTGCGAAGCTCCCCATACAGGGCACTTCTGGATCGTCGATATCGTCGGTGCAAAGTATTTCCAGGATCTGGTCCAGCATGATCCGGGTGCGCGGCGTCAGGCGCAGGTCTTCCGCGAGAAGCTCGGCGCAACAGTCTACGAGGCGAGCGGATTCGTAACCTCCGAGGAGACGGGCCGCCTGCCAAAGGCTTACATGGTGGGCGGAGACGTAAGAAACGACCGGATCGGCAGATATTTCCTGCTGCACAAGATCAGCCGAGAAGATGGTTTTCGAGTCGGGTTTCATGTTTGGCTCCGGAAGTTTTCCGCGTCGCACGCGGGTCAAGCATTCTCCTGTCCGGATACGATCGATATTGGTTTTCCTTCCTTCTTCTTACTCATCCAATCGGCCTGTCGTTCGCGGCCTCACCGAGACGGCCGCGAACGATAGACCGATAGTTTTCGGCACTTCCTCCGAGTCCAATATCGCGCCCGAGAACGATGGCGCTATGAATTGGTCCGGCGATCCTGATTCTTGTGTTGGTGGGGTTTGCTTGCAGACTGCGCCGCAATGATCGCCCGGGTCTTGGTCCAAATCGCCTGGAACGCCGCCCCCTGGCAGTCGGCACGATAGGCCTCGCCCGCATCGCGCGTGCCATGTCCGAGATGCGTGGAAATGACATTGGCCGCATGTGCCGGATCGTGACGACGCATGTAGTCCGCTGCGAGGGTTCTGAGATCGTGGGACGGCACGCCGATCGCAGCCTTCGTCAACTCGGTCGGGAGGTTGCGATACGGCTCGGTGTCATCGAGCGACAGCCAGTTCCGGCCAGCCAGTTCGTTGTAGCGAACGTGGATCAGGCGATCCGGGCGTCCGTCGAGAATCCACTCGTCCAAAATCTCGCAGATCTCGGGCCAGATCGTGCCTGTTTCCGTGGCGCGTCCCGTCTTCTCCTGCTCCCATTCGGCGCGCCAGGTGCCGTCGATGTCGCGGAGAATCTGGTCGCCGAACCGCCAGGAAACGGGGTCGCCCTTGCGCGGTGGCTTGTTGAGAATGACGGCGCAGACGACCGCCTGCTGCATGCAGCGGCGGCGGGCGGCAGTGTGGGCCGGCAGATCATGAGCGCGTTCCCTGAGTTCCCTGATCTTGTCGGCGACATGGGCATACCCGCCCCGTTCCATCAGCTCGGCAAGTCGTTCGTGCTTGTTCTTTTCCGCCAATGCGGCCTGATCGCGCAGGTCACGCAGGATGACGCGCATGGCGGTCAGGCTTTCCTCGGCGACCCCGCCGCTGGAACCAAGGGCAATCAATCCCTCGATGTAATTGGCGGCCGTGACGGGCTTGACGCGCCGGGTCTCATCAGGATGAAACAAGAATGCCTCGGACAGCTCGCAGGCGCTGACGAAGCCGTGCCGGTCTGATGCGAGACCCTCGGCGACAACGGCAGCGCACCGATCAATGCTCGCAACATAGCGTTCCCGGCTGCTGGCCCTGATCGGAGCGGCATCGAGGTCCGGTTTCATGCGCTGCCAAGCGGTCGGCCAATTTGCGCCCACGGGCGCTTCCGCCTTCGGCACAACCTTTGCGGCCGGCTTGCGCCGACGGGCATACCATTCGTCACTGACCACCTTGGCCGGCGCGGTGGACACATGCGGCGCGTATTTCACGAGGGCGCGAAGCAGACACCGGAATGTCGATTCAGAGGCAGCGGCCGCGTGGTAGGCTCCCGCACCCGGCATGGCGAGATTGCCCTTACCTGAACGGACGGCGGTCCAGAATCGCCCCATCACATGCGCCGCGCCCGGCGCGAGGTTCGGCGCGTCCTCGATCATCGCGCGCCGCACGGCCGCCGGCGCATCCTTCAGGATCTCCTCGAGATCGGCTCTCATGTCATGTCCTCCTCTTCATGCGGGCGAAGATGTCGGGGTGCTGCGCGAGCAAGGACTCGCGGACGGCCACCGCGGCAGCCTCTCCACTGTCCTTGCCGTAGTGGCGACGCGCGACATCTTCGGTGTTGGCCAGCACGGACGCCACGCCAGCGAAATCGCCGGGTCGGACGGCGAGCATCAGCGTCGCAAGTGCGTGGCGGCACTGATGCGGCGTCAACCCGAGCCCGAGTTGCCGGTCGCCAAGATCCCAGAGTTCCATGATCGCGGCGACGGACATGCAACCGCCCGGAAGATTCAGCGCGGACTTGCGCAGACGCGGAGCGGCGGTTCCCGGGAACAGGTAAGGTGACGAGTCGATCCCGCGGAGCTTCATGAGCTTCGGCCGATCGACGCGGTCCCACTGCCAGAGGATACGGGCGTCGTCGCCGTGCACGTTGACGATCACGGTCTGGCCATTCTTTACCTCTCCACCCGAGAAGCGGATCTCGGCATGCTCCTTGTCGACGATCCAGGTCAGGTTGCGCGGGCAACCCTGCGTCGCCTTCCGGCGAGTCATGAACAGGTTGGCCGGCCGCAGCGCCCGGCTGACCTGAACGGCGTAGGCGGCCGCGCAGGCGGAGAGCCGCAACGCCCGCTCGCGTGCGAAATTGGACGATGCGGCCTCCAGCCCCTCGGTCGAGAGGGCACTGAGCCGCGAGGGCGCGTTGACGAAGGCCGCGGCGAGATGCGGGGACTTCCGTAGCCGGTTGCAGATTGCCTCCGCATCGGCGGTCATTTCGCTCGGCGACAGCACGTAATCCCCGTAGAACATGCTCACGAGACCTATCCGGGCGAGGATTTCGGGATCGCGCAGACCATGTCGGGCCACCGTTGTGAGATTGGTGAAACGTGACCACAGCGTCGAACTTTTGTCGGCATTCTTGAGCGAGACGGACGCCGCGCTCCGCGCAATCTGCGCGTCACAGGCTGCCTCCAGCGCGTCGGTTGTGAAGAGCTCGCGCAGTGTTGTGAGACCCGCGAACCCGGCCTCAGGCGAGTAGCTTTCGCGCAGCAGCCAGGTCGTGGCCCGCCGATAGCCGTCGAGGGCGGAGTTGACGTTTTTCGGCGGGCGCTTCTTCTTGCCGGCGCGCTCCGCGATCTCCTTGTCGATCTCTACCGCAGGCCGGCCAAGGCTCAGCTGCTCTTTCGCCCAAGCTTTCAGATCGGCGGATTGGCGCAAAGTCTGCCGAAACACGTCCTCGGCATCCGCGCGGAAGGATGCTGGCAGCGACTTCCATGCGATACGCCGGGCCCGGTCCGACGCGATCGGCACGACGAAGTCCTGATGCGGGAGCAGGTCCGCAAGCTCCGGCCAGGAATTGTGGCCGCGCCGAAGCTCGGCAATGCGCTGTGCGAATTTCCGCAGCGACTTGCGGCTATCCGGTGTCGCGTCTTGGTAAAGCCGGTCGAACTCTGCCTGGTCGAGGTGCGGCAGGGAAAGGCGAGCCCGCGCCCGGACCAGAAGGAACGGTTTGTGCGTGCTCGTGGTAAAGAGCGCGCCACGGTCGACGAACCCCTCGTTCTCTACGATGAACGCGATCGCCGTGTCGTAACTCGTCCGGATGCCCGCGTTCGAAGTGACATGGCCGTGCGCTCCGAGAAATCGTTGCAGAGCGGACCGGACACGGGAATTCCCGCGCTTGCGCGCCGTGTCGAGATCCTTCGAGCGGGAGACGGCCCCATAGGCGGATACGGCGATCACCTTCTCGAAGTAGCCGAGGTCAGCCGGAACCAGATCCAACTCCTCGTCGGTCAGGTCGAGCCGCGTGGCGACCTTCTCGATCTCATAGACGGTGTCGCGGCTCTCGCCGGTCTCCTTCGCCCACTCCAAGAAGTCCGGGAACATCGGGGGGGCGGCGGTGGTCAGTGTTCGGTCGTGTTTCATCTTTTCGATCTCCAGGGTTGGGGCCTCGCGGGCCGCCTTCACGCGGAAAGGCGGCTCGTGCGGCCCGTGCCATGGACCTCATCCGGTCCTTTCAGGAGATCGCGCCCAGCGGGGCGCTTCGCACAGTCTGTCGTGATTTTCCCGCGTTTCGCAGGATCGCCCCCAAGCATAACGCCGATTTATGTTCGGGGACGGATGTGCGACAGCCAGGGTCGTCCCGCTCGTGTCGGGATGATCCCTGTCCCATCTGTGCGACAGAGAGGCGAGGTCACGTCCACCATCCGATGGGAAGATCGACGCCCCGTAGCTTCAGCCAGTCGGTCACGTCATGAGGATTGCAGCGCACGGCGCCGAAGACGCGACGCGTGGGCATCCCCTCTTCAATCCACCGCTCAACGGTGCGCACACTGACGCGGAGTGCCCCGGCAATCTGCTTCTTGCACAGCATGTCATCCTGGTAGCGCGTGATCCGCGCGCGTTTCGGCATCGGTCCGTCCTCGCACGCCCACACATCCGGCCAGGTGAGGCGAAAGACCCGACCGATGCGGATCGCCTCGATATCACCGGTCCGGATCTTGCGCCGGATCGTGTCGGGACGCAGGCCGTAGTGTTTGGCAACTTCTTCAACAGACAGCATTTTTCCTCTCCAGTTGGTCTGTGAGGTAAATAGGCCCCGCAAGCGCGTCTCTGAAACGGCAGGAGCACAATCAAAGGTGTCATGCGCTAATTAGAAATATCAATTGAGGCGCGGCACCATTGCTGGCGCGTCATCGCTCACGGCGTCGTGATCGGATGGGTTTTTTCGCGACAACGCTCGCGCCCAGTTCCTCCAAAACGGAGGATGCAGATGAAGCATGAAGAACAGATCGAAGCGGCGGCCCCAATCCCTCATTGGCTGGTGCCATCCGAGGCAAGAGAACTCCTCGAGCAGGAAGTCAAGGCTTTCGTCAAGGCGGCAGCCGAGGGAACAGCCGCGCCTGACGCCGCCCTTGCGATGAAGGTCACGGCCGGCCTCGGGAAAACCGCGACGGCGCTTCGCGTCATCGCTCGCTTCGGAGAGGCACTTTTGGGTCGTGGGCATGTGTTGATCTATGTGCCGACGCTCGACCTCGCGGAACGGGCCTGCGCGGATTTTCGCAAGCTCGCGCCCGGGCTACCGTCCCGCGTCATCCGCGGACGGAGCGCTTTGCGCCCCAGTGGCAGCAAGAAGACGATGTGCGAGCATGCCGAACTCGCGAATGAGATTTCCGGCTTCGTTCCCTCCGTCACGCAAGCACTCTGTCGTGGACAGGACCCGGATGGAAATTTCGTTCAGTCGGCCTGCGCTTCCGGATGCCCTTATCTCGAGCAGAAGGACGTTCCAGGTCCCCATGTCGTCTTCCTCGCCCACACCTACCTCGGCGTCGATGCTCCCATCGATCGCGCCTGCGAGACGGCTCTCCGCGTGATTGATGAGAAAGTCTGGCCGACTTTGATCCGCAGGTCGAATCTCTCGATCGACGATTTCATGCGGGCTCCACCGAAGCCCTTCCCCGAAGGTCTTCTCGACGTCCTCTCCCGCACCAAGGCTGCAATTGTCGATGGCCTGCAACGCGACCTGCCGCTGCACGAACATCTCCGAAACTGCGGCATCGAAACCGAGCAGCTACAGCGCCTCGTGAAGGCGGAGGAGCAATCGCGGAGCTACCTCGAAATCGGTCCGTGGCAATGCTCCCGGACCATGGAATTCTGCGTCCAAACCTTCGACACGAAATCGTTCATCGCGTCGCGGCAACGACAACAGATCCTCAAGCGCGTTGCCGAAAAGGAAACTGGGCATTGCGTCGGTCTGAGGCTGTCCGACGCCAAGACGAAGGAAAGCTCTCAGCTTGAGATCCAGTCATCCGGTTTTCATGAAGTCGATCGCGACGGTCCGCTGCTTCTCCTCGACGCAGATGCCGATCCGGACATCACCGAACGCGTCGCTCCCGGGGCGGCGCTTGTTTCGATCCAGTCGCCGCCGATCGCAGATATCGTGCAGATATCAGACTTGACCCTGTCGAACAGCTGGCTGCTTCATGCAGAACACGGCGCAGATCGGCGAGCCAAGGTTCTGACGATCATCAGGCGAGAAGTCGAGAAGGCGGCGGACGGCGGTGTCCTCGTCGTGGCTACAAAATCCGTCCTCCAAGCTTTACATGCGGACGTCGGGAACTTTGCCGCCGGGTCCGAAGAGGAGGCCCTCAGAAGGCCGCTCCTCGGGGCCGAGCCGCGCTGGTTTGGACCGAGAACCCAAGGCGTCAACGACTACGAAGGCTTTGCAGCCATCGTTGTCATCGGTCGGCTCCAGCCTGGCATCAGCGACGTCGAGAGATCGGCGCGCGCCGTATTCTCGAAAGACGCGGAGCCGATCGCCGCGCATGTTGCCGGACCGCTCCCCGCAACCGGTGCCGCAATTCTCATGGCCGACGGCTCTGTCCGCGATGGCCCCCGGCGTGCCCATCCGGACCCGCGCGCACAGGCGATCCTCGCTCAGTCGCGCGAATGCGCCACGCTTCAGGCCATTGCCCGACTGCGGCTTGTCTCGCCGAACCGCGAGAAGCGGGTGGTGATCCTGAGTAACCTGCCGCTGCCGGAGTTTCCGGTCACGCGCCTGTGCACCTTCGACGCACTGGCGCGGGATCTGGAGCACGAGCCGGACTGGCTCGGTTTCGTCCGCATCGAGAAGGCCCTGCGTGCCACGATGGGCCGCCCTGTGCAGGGAGCACGGCTCTCGGCCGCCGGACTCTGTGCCGATCTTCCGATGGATTTCGAGACCGAGCCGATGGCCAAGGGGTTCCGCCGCGGACGATCGACGTCGCACATGGTGTCACTCTGCCGACGCGTCGCGGCCGCCAGCGGGTGGAAGATCACGCCTGTTCTGCTGAAGAGCCGCAGCGGGGGGAAAGCCGTGCCCGCGATCATTCTCGACGATTATGGCGCGCCGCTCACAATGGCAGAAACCCTCTGGCCGGATTTCGCGCCAGAATTCTCCTGACGCGGCGAGAAAACTCTTTCGGTCGCCACGATCGAACCAATCTCCTTCGGAGCGGCCAGGACCGCCCTTTTCACAAACCCACTTTCGCAAACTCATTGCGAAATCTCTCTGAGGAATAAAATGCCCGAGACAAAAATTGGCCGCCCTCCGAAGTATACGGAAGCTCAGGTGCTCAAGGGAATCGACCTTGTCGAGCAAGCCGGTGATCCGCCTACCGGCGATACCGTCAAAAAAATCATGTGCGCTCAGTTGGGCGTTCCGGTCGGAATCAACGCGCAGAGCCTCGACAAGGAGGTGCAACGGCTCCTCAAGGAGCGGGATCGGGATCGCCGGGATCGCCTGGTCGCCGCACTCCCACCCGCAACGAAGGCGGCGGCGAAGGAGATCGCTATCCACCTCGAGAAAGCGGTCCTCGATCATATGGCCGAGGAGCACGACCACCTTCGCTCTTCCGCCGGCAAGAGGGTGGCTGAGTTGAGGGAAGACCTTGGTTCCCAGCGAGCCCAGATCCGAGAGCTCCTCTTGCAGGTCGACGAGAAGGATCGCGAAATCGCTGCACTTGAAGGAGCGCGACACGACCTCGAACAGCGCCTGGCCACAGCATCGGCCGAAGTAGATTTGCTCAAGCACCGCCTCGTAGATCTTGAGAAGGAACAAGACTTTCGCGCACAGATGTTCCGCTTGGTGAAGGAGACGCTGGCGGAAAATAGGGCCTGTTAGACGTGCAAGTTCCCGCGGTGCTCGTCGGCACCGACGGTCGGTATCGATGGTCACATCCGGCGTCCCGGCGCTAAGACGGCGTCGCAAAAATTGCGATCGAGCCTGTGAACCGGCATGCATGTTTGGATGCCCCCTTCGATGCAAGGATTTTTCTGACCTTCTGAGCATGTGATCGGGTGCGGTCATGTTTCAGGCCTCTCAGGTGCGACCGTGACATGCCGCGGGCCGGTATGGTGATGCGCGGATCGGGGGCCTGATCAAAATTGCGAGCTTGAGCTCGTTGGATGCCACTGGCTCACCCGTTCCGGATCTTGTCGATCATTTGCCCATGCTGGTCGTCGTCCTCCTCACATCGCCGACGCTCCGGCGGCCGCGGTCAGCAGACCGCGCCGGTCGGATCTCGGTAATCCTCATCTCGCGAGAGCATGGCCCAAATCATCCGGGCCATCTTGTTGGCCAAGGCGATAGCGACCAGCATGCGCGGCTTCCGGGCCAGCATGCGGGAGAGCCACGATCCGGGCTTGCCGCCCTCGCGACCCCTCCAATGCACGACGGACATCGCGCCCACGATCAGTAGGCGGCGAATGTCGCGCTGCCCCATCTTGGACGTTCGGCCGAGCTTCTGTTTTCCGCCGCTGGAATGTTGCCGGGGAACGAGCCCGAGCCAGGCCGAGAAGTCGCGCGCTCGGCGGAATTCGCGCATATCGGGCGCGAAGGTGCCGATTGCCATGGCACAGACCGGACCGATCCCCGGCATCGTCTGAAGTTTGCGAGCGACATGGCTTTCCTTCGCTGCCGCCGCAAT
>Ga0310345_10000362_pt1 | contig 73120 bp, 53 predicted proteins | sample HC15DNA20500_MG_FD_204667 | JGI IMG/M metagenome (GOLD analysis project Ga0310345, IMG submission 204667) | Marine microbial communities from station ALOHA, North Pacific Subtropical Gyre - HC15-DNA-20-500_MG | ecosystem: Environmental > Aquatic > Marine > Oceanic | place: Pacific Ocean: North...
GGCGAAGGCTAATCCAGCAGATCCAAGCTACGGACCAACGTTCCATCCAACACTCACAATTGACTCAGCCTGCCAGAGCAGAAAAGCAAGCGGTCCGCTTTCGGGCACCTTGCTATGCGCGGGCTACGTCCAGAATCCGGGCGTATTGTGTTGAAAAACTCTGCCACCCGTTTTGGTCGGTAACACTAGAACTTTGGCACGCCTCGTAGTGTAACAATGATTCAAGCGGCAAGCTCACTCTGAATTTTTGTTGCCCGAAATTAACCTCCGGCGCGGCGGGGCCGACTTTTTCAACACAATACGGGCGTAAAGCTGACATTGATATCGCCCAACTCGCATAGGGAGAAATTGAATTTGGAGTCCCGAAAAAGGCATCGAACCAATGCATTAGACGGCTTTTGAGGGCCTTTTGAGGGCTTTTTGGAGACGACCGAATTCCTAGCTATCTGATAAGACGTAAAAAATTATTTCGAATGTGATGCCTCTTCTGGAACCATTTCCGGGACCGGCGATCGCCTGACTTCCCGGTTCAGTACCACGATTCTGCCAATTACGGTCGGTCGGATCAATTCGGGCCGGCGACTTCTTCGATCGCCTCGACGATCGTGGCGTAAACGCGGTCGAGTTGAGCTTCCTCGATACAGTAGGGCGGCATCACGTAGACCGTGTTGCCCAGCGGGCGCAGCAAAACGTTGCGGGCGCGGAAGGCGGCGAGCAGGCGGGGGGCGAGATCGGAGAGGTATCCGTCCGCCTCGCCCACGTCGACAGCGGTGATCGTCCCCGCCTGGCGCGCATTGCGGACCAGCGGGTGCGAAGTCAGGCGCGTCAGCTGCGCCGATTGGCGTTGTGCCAGCGTGGCGATCCGCTCGGCCACCGGTTCATCCTGCCAGATCGCGATATTGGCGTTGGCCGCCGCGCAGGCGACCGGATTGGCGGTGTAGCTCGACGAATGGAAGAACATCCGCGCGCGGTCGTCGCTCAGGTGAGCTTCGAACACCGGTTCGCTCGCCATGGTGACCGCCAGCGGGATCGCGCCGCCGGTCAGTCCCTTCGACAGGCACAGGATATCGGGCTCGATTCCCGCCTGCTCGCAGGCGAGCATGGTGCCGGTCCGTCCCCACCCCGTCATCACCTCGTCGGCGATGAAGAGCGTGCCGTGTAGGGCGCAGATGCGGCGCATTTCGGCCAGGGTCGCGGGCGAATACATCAGCATCCCGCCCGCCCCCAGCACCAGCGGTTCGACGATGAAGGCGGCGGCCCGGTCGCGGCAGGCGCGTTCGAGCGCGTCGAGCGTGCGCTGCTCGGCCCCCTCGTCTGGGAAGGGGATCGAGGTGACGTCGAACAGCAGCGGTTCGTAGGCGCGGTTGAAGGCCCCGCGCGCGCCCACCGACATCGTCCCGATCGTGTCGCCGTGATAGCCATTGTCCATCACCACGATCCGATGGCGCGCCTCGCCCCGGTGGAGCCAGTAGCCGAGCGCCATCTTGAGCGCGACCTCGACGCTGGTCGATCCGGAATCGGAGAAGAAGACGCGAGTCAGGCTTTCGGGCATCAAGTCGCGCAGGCTGGCGGCCAGTTCCTCCGCCGGGCCGTGGGTCCAGCCGGCGAAGATGATCTGGTCGAGCCGCGCCGCCTGCTCGGCGATCGCCGCCGCGATCTTTGGATGGGCATGGCCGTGCGTCGTCACCCACCACGACGAGATCGCATCGATCACCTCGGCACCGTCTCGCGTATGGAGCACGGCACCCTGTGCGTGGGTGACGTGCGGGATCGGCTCGCCGAGCCCGTGCTGGGTAAACGGATGCCAGACCGGCGAGCTGGTCATGCGAAATCTCCGAGGTCGAATGCGCGCGCGAAGGCTGTAGACAGGTTGTCGGCATCGAGCGGGTCGACGATCGGCAGGCGCCCCAGCCGCGCGACCTCGCCGATCCCGCAGATGGTCGCCTCGCTGTCCTCCTGAGGCGCGCCGATAAAGGCCACGCCGAGGATGGGTACGCCGCGTGAACGCAGCGCCTCGATCGTCAGCAGCGAGTGGTTGATCGTGCCCAGCTCGGTCCGCGCGACGATAACCGCCGGCGCGCCCCATCGCGCGAACAGATCGGCATAGAGCAGGTCGCGCGTGACGGGCACGAGCGCACCGCCCGCGCCTTCGATCACCAGCGTGCCGTCCACCTTCGGCAGGTCGAGTCGCTTAGGGTCGATCGTGACGTCGTCGAGCTCGGCGGCGCGATGAGGAGAGCATGGCGTCGTCAGGCGGTAGGCTTCGGGCAGGATCGATGCCTCGGAAACGCCCAGCGCCGCCACACGCGCGCTGTCGCTGCCATCGTCGAGCCCGGCCTGCACGGGCTTCCAGTAATGTGCGCCGAGCGCCGCAGCCAGCGCGGCGGCGAACACCGTCTTGCCGATATCGGTATCGGTGCCGGTCACGATGATCGTCTCTTTCACAGGAGTTCTCCCAAGGCTGTCGCAAGCTCGTCGATGGCCTGATCGTCGGTGTTGAGGGTGATCGAGACGCGCAGCCGCGCCGTGCCGTCGGGCACGGTCGGCGGGCGGATGCCGCGCACGTCGAAGCCGCGCGCCTGGAGCGCCGCCGCGATCTCCATCGCGCGGGCATCGTCGCCGATCGGGACCGGCTGGACCTGGCTGCCGCTCGGGGCAATGCCAAGCGGTGCCACGGCGCGGCTGGCGCGGACGACGAGCGCCTGCAATCGGGCGCGGCGGTCATCGGCCTGCTCGATGATTGCCAAGCTCTCGCGCACGATGGCCGCGATCAGCGGAGATGGCGCGGTCGAGAAGATGAAACTGCGCCCGCGATTGACGATGAAATCGCGCAGGTTCGCGGGGAGGAGGATGAGCGCGCCCTCGCAGCCCAGCGCCTTGCCGCAGGTCGCGAGTACGACCACGTTCTCGCGGCCTCGCAGTGCGGCGGCGAGGCCGCGTCCCTCCGGACCATGGACGCCGACCGCATGCGCCTCGTCGACCAACAGCATGGCATCCATACGCTCCGCCAGCGCGGCGAAGTCGACGATCGGCGCCCGGTCGCCGTCCATGCTGTAAAGCGTCTCGATCGCGATCCACGGCGTGCCGGTTCCGCCCGCCCTGCGCCAGCGGCGGATCGCGTCTTCGGCGGCGTTCGCATCATTGTGCGCAAAGCTCTCGCCGGGCGCGCGCGACAGGCGCATGCCCTCATGCGCGCTGGCGTGCACGAGCGCGTCGTACAGGATCAGGTCGTCCGGCTGCGGCAGCGTTGCGAACAGCAGGCTGTTGGCGGCAAAACCCGTGGCGATAAACAGCGCGGCTTCGCTGCCGAAGAACCGGGCCGCCTCGGCCTCGAGCGTCTCGTGCTCGGCGGTGTTGCCGCGCAGGAGGCGCGAGCCGCCCGAGCCGAGATCGACACCCCGGCGCAATGCGGCGATCGCGGCTTCGCGCAGCTGCTCCGATCGGGCGAGGCCGAGATAGTCGTTGGAGGAAAAATCGCGCCCCGATCGCGGTGCGAGCGTGCGGCGGCGACTGGCCTGCTCGAGCCTGCGCAGGTCGTCGCGGTAGAAATCGGGAAGCGTCACGCAGCGGCCCATAGGCAAGCATGCCCGGTCTGCAAAGGGAACCTGCCCGCCCCTCCTGGGCCCGGTCGTCTGCCCCTTCACATTGCGCCGCGGGCACGCCACATGCACCCGCACTCCACAAACACTGGCGCGCGCTGCCGCGCGTCATCCCGTTTCCCGCAAGAAAGGCCCCGCCATGACCGATTATCCCTCGCTCCATCTCCTGATCGGCGGCGACAAGCTGGGAACCGACGGGCGCGAAACGCGCGACGTGATCGACCCGGCCACCGAGGAAGTGATCGGCCAGCTGCCCTGCGCCTCGAAGGACGATCTCGACCGCGCGCTCGACCATGCGGCGAAGGGTTTTCGCATCTGGCGTGACACGCCGGCCGACAAGCGCGCCGCGATCCTGCGCAAGGGTGCCGAGCTGATCCGCGAGCGCGCCGACGACATCGCGCAGATTCTCACCCGCGAACAGGGCAAGCCGGTGGCCGAAGCCAAGGGCGAGACGCTCTATGCTGCGAACCTGATCGAATTCTATGCCGGCGAATGCCAGCGCATCTACGGCCGCACGCTGGTGCGCCCCGACGGGCAGAGCGCACGGGTCGAATACGAGCCGGTCGGCCCGGTCGCCGCCTTCGCGCCGTGGAACTTCCCCTCGCTCAATGTCGCGCGCAAGATCGGCGGACCGCTTGCCGCGGGCTGTTCGGTGATCGTCAAGCCCGACGAGGAAACCCCTGCCGCGGGCCTCGCGATCTGTCAGGCGATGATCGATGCCGGGGTCCCCGGCGAAGCATGCCAGGTGGTGTTCGGCGTGCCCGACGATATCAGCCGCCACCTGCTCGGCTCGCCGGTGATCAAGAAACTGAGCTTCACCGGCTCGACCGCGGTCGGCAAGCATCTCGCCGCGCTCGCCGCGCAGGACCTGAAGAAGGCGACGATGGAGCTCGGCGGCCACGGCCCCGTGCTGGTGTTCGACGACATGGATGTCGACCACGTGCTCGACAAGATGGTGCCGACCAAGTTCCGCAATGCCGGGCAGGTCTGCGTCAGCCCCACGCGCTTCATCGTGCAGGATTCGATCTACGAGCAGTTCCGCGACGGATTCGCCGCGCGCGCCAAGGCGATCGAGGTCGGCAACGGGTTCGACCAAGACACGCAAATGGGCCCGATGGCCAATGCCCGCCGCCCCGACGCGATCGAGGCGATGATCGCCGATGCGCGCGACAAGGGCGCAAAGGTGCTCGCGGGCGGCGAGCGGATCGGCAACCAGGGCTTCTTCTATGCCCCCTCGGTGCTCGCCGACGTCCCGATCGAGGCCGAGATCATGAACGAGGAGCCGTTCGGGCCGGTCGCGATGATCAATCGCTATGACGGCGAAGCAGCCATGCTCGAAGAGGCCAACCGCCTGCAATACGGCCTCGCCGCCTATGCCTGGACCAATGACAAGGCCCGTCGCCAGCGGCTCGTACGCGAGATCGAGGCCGGCATGGTCGCATTGAACCATACAGCGGTCAGCGCGGTCGACGCCCCGTTCGGCGGGATCAAATGGTCGGGTTATGGCAGCGAGGACGGCCACGAGGGCGTGATGGCGTGCATGGTCCCCAAGACCATCCACGAAACGCTCTAGTTCAGGACGTTGATTGCCTCTCGCACCCGCGCCTCGACCTCGTCGCGCGGGAGACCGGGGGGGATGATCTCGCCGAAGCGGATGGTGATCGTGCCGCTGCGTTTCCAGCCGCGGTGGTAGAGCGGCCCACTGTTCACCGCCATCGGCACCACCGGCACGCCGAGCATCTTGTAGAGACCGGCGAAGCCCGACTGCAGCTTCGGCTTCGCGCCGTGCGGCACGCGACTGCCTTCGGGGAAGATCGCGAGCACGCGATCCTGCGCGGCATAGGCCTTCCCGTCGGTGATCATCCGGCGCAGCATCTTCGCGCCCTGCTCGCGGTGGACCGCAACCGCGCCCCACCGCGTCGCGGCGGGGCCCCAACCCGGGATGCGCCACAATTCGGCCTTGGCGAAGGGCACGGGCCTGTCGAGCAGTGCGGGCAGGTGGATCGCCTCGAAAAAGCTTTCGTGCTTGCTTGCGACCAGGTGGCCGCCCGCCGGGGCATTGCCCTCGACCACGATCCGGATCCCGAGCAAATTGCGTACGCACCAGTGATGCCAGTCGGACCACGCCTGGACCGCACCGGTCGCGCCGCGCAGGCGCAGAAGCGAAGCGATCCCGGCCCAGCCGATCAGCGGAAAGCTGCCGCCGTAGAAGGCGATGGCGAAAGCGATGTTGCGGAGGATGGTGACCGGTCCGGGCATGGCGCTACTCCCACAGTCCGGCGAGACGCCGCGCGAGCAGCTTGTGATATTCGAGAAACAGCATGCCGAAGGTCGGATCGGTCGGCACCGCATCCTCGAGGATCACCACCTTGCCGCCGGTCGCGCGTTCGAGATCAAGCGCGGTGCGACGGATATGCCAGTCCGAGGTGACGAGACGGACCGAGCGAAATTCCTTCTCTTCCAGCCACTTTGCCGCTTCGCGGGCGTTGGACTTGGTATCGACCGAAACGAAATCGAGCGTCACGCAGCATTCCATCAGCGCTTCCTCGACCCCGAAGCCCTCGGCGAATTCGGGCGGGCGCACTTCGCGATCGACCCCGGCGACGAACATCGCCTGCGCCTTGTCCTCGCGCAGCAATTCGAGTCCGCGATCGATCCGCCCGCCGCCGCCGGTCGGGACAACGATCGCATCGGTCTGAGTATCGGCGGCCGGTTGCGGCAGGACAATCGCGAACCACACGAAGCCGAGCGCCCACAGCAGCGCGACGACGGCGGCCGAACGGCGGACGATCTGGCCGAAACTCACAGCATCTTCCCCAGCGCACGCATGACCGAGAAGCGCGCCGTCGCCATTGCCAGGAACACGCCGACGATGGGCACGGCGGCGAGCGCCAGCCAGTCGTTCCATTCGAGGGTCGCCTGGCCGGCGAGCCCGTCACCCAGCCCGGCGAAGCGCAGGCCCAGCGCGAGGATCGTCAACAGCGCCACTGCCAGCCCGATCGCTCCGCCTCCGGCCGCGTCGAGCGCGATCGAGCGCTGGAAAACGCGGGCGATCTGGCCATCGGTCCCGCCGAGCATGTGCACCACCTCGATCGTGTCGCGGTGCGCGTTGATCGCGGTGCGCGCCGCCAGCAACACGGCCGCCGATGTCGCCGCGGCGAGCATCACGATGAGCGCAAGCGCCATCCAGCGCAGCGATTCGACCGCATCGAACACCGGTCCGAGCCAGCTCGCCTGCGCATCGACCCGTGCGTCGGGCGCGAGCGGCGCGATCACCTGTTCGATCCGGTCGATGGCGGCGCTGCTCGGTTCGCCGCGCAGGCGGATATCGACCATGGCAGGGATCGGGACGTTGCCACCTTCGACCGCTTCCTCGCCCAGCCACGGCTCGACCAGCGCATCGAGTTCTTCCTGCGGCACGCGCCGAACCGAGACGACCCCGGCGAGGCCCTGCAATGCGGGCAGCAGCAATTCGACCTGTCGGCTCCGCTCGCTCTCGTCGGGCTCGAGCACCTGGACCGTGACCCCGCCCTCGATCGAGGCCGAGGTGCTCTCAGCCATGTTGCCGAGCGCCAGCGCACCCGCCGCGGCGACCACGGTGATCGCCACCATGATCGCGATCAGCCACGGCATCGGCCCGCTCATCCGCGCCTGCGGAACCATCGCGGTATCGCCCGAGGCACCGAGCGGGCGCCAGCCGCGCCGGACGCTGTCCTTGACCACCGGTGGGGTGGATTTTCCCTTGGCGCCGCTCATGCCGAAAGGCCCTTGCGCGGAGGATAGCGCAGGGCGCCGGTCGGGTCCGAAAGCTTGCCCTTGTCGAGGCGCATGATGAGCGAGTCGGGCACATTGCGCAACAAATGGAGATCGTGGGTCGCGACCACCACCGCGGTGCCGAGGCGCCCCAGCGCCTCGAACAGCCGCATGAGCTTGACCGCCATGTCGGGATCGACATTGCCGGTCGGTTCGTCGGCCACCAGCATGTCGGGCCGCCCGATGACCGCGCGCGCGATCGCCACGCGCTGCTGCTCCCCGCCCGACAGGGTAGCGGGTCGCGCATCGACCCGATCAGCGAGCCCAACCCATTCGAGCATATCGCCGACCGGCTTGCGCAGATCCTTTTCCGCCACGCCCGCCACCCGCAGTGGCAGCGCGACATTGTCGAAGGCGGAGAGGTGCTGGAGCAGGCGAAAATTCTGGAAGACCGTGCCGATCCGGCGCCGATAGCCCGGCAGCCGGTCGCGCGGCAGCGTGATCGCGTCCTGCCCGAACATCGAGATTGCCCCGCGCGAGGGGCGCTGGGCGAGGTAGAGCAGCTTGAGCAGCGAGGTCTTGCCCGCGCCGCTCGCCCCGGTGAGGAAGTAGAATCGGCCCGGATAGAGCGAGAACGAAACGTCGCTCAGCACTTCCTTGCCCGTCCCGTAGCGCAACCCGACATTGTCGAAGCGAACGATCTCATCTTCGCTGGCCGTGGTCATGGGGCTTTCGAGGCTCTTTTCTCGTTCTGGCGCGCTGCGCCCGGTCGATAGGGGCTATAGCGATGCCTCCATGTGGAAAAAAGGCCCGCATGCGCGCGTTTGCACGGGCGCGAACTTGCGGCGCCGTGCGCGTTGTGCGTAAGCCCCTAGGGATGATTATTGCCTGTCCGGCCTGCAACACGCGCTATGCCGTCCCCGACAGCGCCATCGGCGTGGACGGTCGGACCGTGCGTTGCGCGAAGTGCAAGCACAGCTGGTTCCAGGACGGTCCGCCGGTCGAGCGACTGACCGATGCACCGGCTCCGGCTCCGCCCCCTCCCCCACCGCCCGCGCCCCAGACTCGGTCCCAGCGCGCGCCCGAAGGTGCGTCCGAGACCGCACCGGCGCGCCGGACACCCATGGCCGGGCTCGCAGCCGAAGGCGTCGAGCGTCCCGTCGCGCGCGACCACGTGCCGCCGCCTGCACCGACGTCCGCCCCGGTGCCGCCGTCCGAGCCGGCACCGGAGCAGGGCAACGAACCGGTCCCACCGCCGCCGGTCGCCGATCCGGTCCCCGAGCGGTTCGACGAGGACGATCACGGCGAACCGCCGGTCGGCCACGACATCCCCGCGCACGATCACGGTTCATACGACGAGGAAGATGTCGAAACCGGATCGAGCTTCGCGCACGAACCGCCCTTCCGCCCGCGCCGCAACTGGACGCGGATCTGGACGATCGGCGCGGTCGCCTTCGCGCTTGCCGCGCTCGGTGTGTTCGGGGCGCTGCAATATTTCGGCATGCCCGACTGGTTGCCTGGCAACCGCCCGACCTTCGTCCAGGCACCGCCCGATCTCGTGCTCGAATTCCCGCCCGACCGGCAGGACCGGCGCACACTGCCCAACGGGATCGAATATTTCGAGACCAGCGGGACGGTAACCAATGTCGGCACCGAGACCCGGCGCCTGCCCCCGATCAAGATCGTGCTGCGCGATTCGCGCGAGCGGATCGTTTACGAAACGCAGATCGTCCCCCCGGTGGGCGAGCTCGCCCCGGGCGAAAGCGTGACCGTGAACGAGGCGATCGTCGACGTGCCGACCAGCGCGAAATTCACCGAATTCGGATGGGCGGCGTTCTGACGCTGAGAAAATTCGCGCGAATGCAATCAAACCGCACGGATGCGCTTGCGGCCCCGCCAAACCGGTGTTAATGGCGCGCGCCTACCGAGCAGGCCCGCTCCTTCGATAGCGGGCCTTGTCATGTCTAGAGTGCGGTCGTGGCGGAACTGGTAGACGCGCAACGTTGAGGTCGTTGTGGGTGAATAACCCGTGGAAGTTCGAGTCTTCTCGACCGCACCAGACATTTCGGTTCCAGCCACAATCGATCGATTCGAGGCAGTACCGGCCGGCGCATACGCGCGATCGCTGTCAGGCGACCTTGCGACTGTATTCGGCGGTGATCGTGCGGATATCGTCGAAGGTCATCGGTTTTCCGATCAGGTAACCCTGCGCGATGTCGCACCCGGCCGAGCGGAGGAATTCGAGGCACTCGGCGTGCTCGACGCCTTCGGCGACGACGGTCAGGCCGAGTTCGTGCGCCAGCTGGATCGTCGACCGCACGAGCATGGCATCGCTGACCTCCTTGTGGGCATGCTGGACGAAGCTCCGATCGATCTTCAGTTCGGACAGCGGCATCGTCTTGAGGTAGGAGAGGCTCGATTGCCCGGTGCCGTAATCGTCGATCGAAATGGCGATGCCGAGCGCGCGCAAGCGATGGAGCGCAGCGGTCGATTCCTCGGGATCGTCGAGCGTCGCGCTTTCGGTGATTTCGAAAACCAACCTGTCCCGCGGGATGCCACTGGTCGATACCAGCTGTTCGATTTCCCGGATGAAGGACCTCGAGGATAGCAGCCGCGCCGAAATATTGACGGCGGCGCGCAGCACGATCCCCTCGTCGCACCAGGCCATCAGCGCGTCGATCGACTTGCGCAGGACGTAAATCGTCAGCGAATCGATCCGGTTGGATTTCTCGGCCAGCGGGATGAAGTGGCCGGGAGCGAGGAAACCGCGGGTCGGATGCTGCCAGCGCACCAATGCCTCGACGCTTGCGATCTCGTTCGACCCCAGATCGAGTTGCGGCTGGAACCAGACCTGCAACTCCTCGCGTTCGATCGCACCTTCCAGCTCGCCGAGTAGCGAAACGCGGCGTTCCATGTTTTCCTGTTCGGTGTCGGCGTGGAAGGAGACGGTCCGTTTCTGGGTCGCCGCCACGCGCGCCGCGTGGATCGCTTCGTTGAGCGCATCTTTCGATGCCACCCCGAAGGTCAGGTCGGTATCGACCGCCCGGTTATCGATATACATCGGCGCGCGCAGGAGCTTTGCCAGCTTTGCCAGCTCCTGATCGGGATCGTAGCCAAGGGCCGAAACCGTCCATGCGAGCACTCGCTCCTCGACCCGGAAGATACACACCGATGCATCGTGCTCAGTGACACGGTCGGCCATGCGCCGGATCAGCGTATCGCTCCCATCCTCACCGAGAACGGCGCGCAGGGCCTCGTAATTGTCGAGTGCCATGGCGATCGTGAGGCGTTCCTCGTCGATCCCGGGGCGCTGTACGAACGCGCGACGATTTTGCAGGTCGGTGCCGGGGTCGTAGAGACGCCGATGCTGGAAATCGTGGTGGAGATGTCGTGCGATGATCATTCCGGTAACCGCGATTACGCATACCAGCGCCGGCACGATATCAGCCGCGATCCGCGACACCGCCTGCAAGCAGAACCCGGCGACCATCAACGACACGGTGATCGTGCCGCCCCTCGCGGCAGCCAGTGCGGAAGTCTGGGCACCGAGGATCCACACCGAGATCAAAGCCGCAAACGCCAGTGGCAGGATCCAGCCGATTTCGACGAAGCGTCCCGCCAGCAGCGTTTCGACACCCAGCGCCTGGACGACCGCCCCCGGAATGACGCCATGAAGCGGCACGGGGTAACGATCGAACAGCTCGATCGCGGTCGCGCCGATGATGACGTCCTTGCCGCGCAACTCGTCGGGATCGAACCGGCCACGCTCGATCTTGACGAAGCTGTGGCGGGGAATCGTGGCCGGATCCACCGACAGGTCCAGCGCGAAGATTTCGTCGACCGCGCCATTCGCGCCCGAACTGGCAGCCGCGAGCGACGGCCGCGGCATGTCGCCGGTAACCGCCCCCATCGGCAGCGAACGCACGAAGCCGTCGGCATCGGGCCGCATCATGACCGAAGCGAGGCTGACCGAGCGCCTCAGCGGCTCGATCGGCAGTGCTTCGAGCGCGCGGCGATCGTTCGCGCTCGCGGCCTGGGAAAAGGTCGGCAGGTAAACGGGGGTCTTGGCGCGTTCGAGCGCGGCGGCAAAGGCAGCGTCGTCACCCGCCGCCGATGGCGAGGAGAAGTCGATATCGAAGGCAATCGATCGCACGCCCGCCTCGTCGAGGCGCTTGACCACGTTCGCGTAATGCTGGCGCGGCCATGGCCAGCGATTGACTGCTGCCAGGCTGGCGGCATCGATCTCGACGACGTGGACCTGGCCACTGGCCTCGCGGGGCGACCACTCGTGGATCGCTTCGCGCCACTGCTGCTCGAGCGTGACATGCAGCCCGCTGACGGCGAATAGCGCCGCCGCGGCAATGCCCGTCAGGAAAGCGGAAAAAGCGAACAGGAACCGCATGGGCGCGTCAGGCTGTGCTGGCTGACACGACACAGTGGATCACCGGCTCAGACCGGCGCATCGCCGCCCCCGAAACCGGCAGGCTTGCCATTGCCGGGACCGTTGCCCGGCCCGCCACCGTTTCCGCCACCGTTGCCATTGCCGTTGCCCGGCTCCTCAGGGTCGAGGCCGCCGTTCTCGGGATCGACACCCTGGCCCGGATCTCCTCCGGCCGGATCGACTCCTTGGCCGGGATCCTCGCCGCCATTGCCCGGATCGGACCCGGGCCCTTGCCCTGGATTACCATTGTCGGGCGCACCGCCACCATTTCCGGCGCCACCGCCGTTGCCGTTGCCGGCTCCACCACCGTTGCCGGTGCCTGCGCCGCCGCCATTGCCGTTACCGGCTCCGCCGCCATTGCCGCTACCGGCACCGCCGCCATTGCCGTTGCCTGCGCCGCCGCCATTGCCGTTGCCAGCACCGCCGCCATTGCCACTGCCTGCGCCGCCACCATTTCCGGCGCCACCGCCGTTGCCGGCTCCACCACCGTTGCCGCTGCCTGCGCCGCCGCCATTGCCGTTGCCAGCACCGCCGCCATTGCCGCTACCGGCACCGCCGCCATTACCGCTACCGGCACCGCCGCCATTACCGTTGCCGGCACCGCCGCCATTGCCACTGCCTGCACCGCCGCCATTGCCGTTGCCAGCACCGCCGCCATTGCCACTGCCTGCGCCGCCGCCATTGCCGTTGCCGGCACCGCCGCCATTGCCGTTGTCGGCACCGCCGCCATTACCGCCAGCGTTGCTGCGGGCTGCTGCCGCCACGATATTGCCCGCGAGCGATCCGATTTCACCCTGGATAAAGCCGCCGGAAACCTCGTCGAGATCGACCGGGCCGCTGCCGATCGCCCCGCCGATTTCCTGCGACGCACCGCCGGGGTTCGGAACCGGCACCTTGACCGTGCCGCCCTGGGGTTGGCCGGCGCCGCGATTGGGCGAATCGATGATTTTCTGCCCGTCGCCCTCGACCACGAGCCGCAGGCGGTCGTTCGCGCTGACCATCGCCACCACGCCCGGCAGGACGAGGTCCTTTGCCCCGCCATCCTCGGTCGCCACTTCGACCGCGCCTTCGGTCACCTGCACCGAGGCCCCTTCGGCACCGACGGTGACGGTGAAGGTCGTACCCTTCACCACCGCGGCGAGATACGGCGTGCCGACACCGAAATGCGGATCCTTCTGCTTGTCGATCCGGAACAGCGCACGCCCCCAGTCCTGCACCACCTGGATCACCGAGCGCGATTCGCTCCCGTCGGCGATGCGAATGCGCGTATTGGGCCGGATCGTGACGAACTGCCGCTCGCGCACGATGATCGCATTGCCGCCATTGCGCGCCTCGATCGAATCGCCTGGATCGAGCTTGGTGCCGCGACGCGCCGCACGCTCACCACTGTCGTCCTTGATCACGACCTGGCCTTCGACTTCGCTCACGGTCCAGGGGCCGGACTGGGCAAACGCACTCGTACTGCTCAAGAGAACAGCGATCGGTGCAAGAACGATGGTTGTTCGTTTATGGCGCATAGTACAATCCCTTCAGCCGTCCCGAATAGGACAGGGCATCTTTCACCCAGACAAAGGATGTTGGTTAAAAACGGGTAACTTCGAATACTAATATTAAGCATTTGGTTATGGCGACCCGTTAATGAGCGCAGCCAGGGAGGTCGCACTTGATGCGCGCAAAACTCATCGCTGCGACCGTTGCGTTCGGGCTCGTCGGATTGCGCCCTGCCCACGCGCAGGATGCGCAGGAACGGATCGATCCCACCCAGCTCGAAGAGCGCGATGAAGAGGACACGCCCAGCGAGTCGGCCCCGATCTACATCGAGCCGGAATCGGTGCTGCCGGTCGCCGTCGGCACCAAGCAGTACGATGTCGGCGCCATCGTGATCGACGGAAATTCGGCCCTGTCCGACGAGGCCTTCCTCGACATCATCGAAGCCTACAGCGCCCGCACGCTCACCGAATCCGAGATCGCCGCGCTGGCCGATGCGGTCGCGCGGCGCGCGCGCGAACGCGGATACGTCCTCGCTACCGCCACCATCGCACCGCAATCGCTTTCTCCCGGCGTGTTGCGCGTGACGCTCAAGGAAGGCTCGGTCGACGAGATCCGCGTGGTGGGCGTCGATCCGGACGCGATCTATTCGCAACTGAAGCCCTTGGTCGGCAGCGGCCCGGTCACCCTGCCCGAACTCGAACGCAGGGTGCTCATCGCCGGCGACGTATCGGGGGTGGTCATCCGCTCGACCCGGCTCGAGCGCGAAGGCGACCGCAACGTCCTGTTGGTAAACGCGACGCGTGAAAAAGCCTCGGCCTCGGCTTCACTCCGCAATGACGGGACCGAGGCGATCGGGCCATTCCGCGCGCGGATCGACGCCGATTTCAACGGCCTGCTCGCCGCGACCGACGAAGTCGATCTCACCCTTTCCACGTCGGTGCTAGAGCCCGGGGAATTGCAATACCTGGCCGCCCGTTACGCCGGGACGGTCTCCCCCGACGGGCTCCAGCTCGCCCTGTCCGGCTCTTATTCGGCGACCCGGCCCGGGGCTTTCCTGCGCGATCGCGAAATCCTTGGCGAATCGTGGCGGGCGGAATTGCGCGCGCGCTATCCAATGTTGCGGTCGCGCCGGGCGAGCATGTGGCTCGAAGGCGAATTCCAGGTCCGCGACCTGCGTCAGGACCGCGCCGGGATCCGGGTCCAGCACGATCGGCTCGCGGTGGTTCGCGCAGGCGCCTTCGGCACCGCCGAACTCGGTGGCGGACGCCTGCGCGGGCGCCTTACGCTGGCGCGCGGCCTCGATATCCTCGGGGCAACGCAGGCGGGGGACCCGCTCGCTTCGCGCAGCGACGCGTCGGGCCAGTTCACCCTCGCCGAAGCATGGCTTTGGTACCGCCGCCCGCTTGGCGGCAATTTCGGGCTCGAGCTGTCCGCGCGCGGACAGGTGTCGAGCGATCCGCTGCTGATCACGGAAGATATCGGCCTCGGCGGCCCGTATTACTTGCGCGCCTACAATTACAACGAACGCTCGGGAGACGAAGGCGTCATGGGCTATGCCGAGCTGCAATATTACCTGGACAAGCCGGTCGACTTCGTCAGCGGCATGCAGTTTTATGGCTTCGTCGACGGCGGCGTGGTCAGCGACATCGGCACCGCCGTGAACAACGGCTCGCTGTTCTCGGCCGGCGGCGGTGTGCGCGTCGACATCACCCGCAGGCTCGATGTCGATCTCGAGCTGGCGGTCCCGCTATCAGGGCCGCGCTTCGACAGCGACGGGTCGACGCCCAAGGTCAATCTGAGCGTCTCGCAGGATTTCTAGGCGCGCGCCCGCAGCGCCAGCAGCGCAAAGCTCGCGAGCCAGTGTTCGCCCATGTAATCGCCGGTCACATGCGGCAGCGCGGCGTCGAGATGGCGCTGCGCGGTCACCTCGTCACCCAGTTCGCGCCACGCCCATGCGCGGCTGAGGTTGAGTCCGTCGAGATGGGCGATCTTGCCGTCGGTGCGATCGCTGACCGTGGCGGGCGTGAACAGGGTCGGCGGAAGGTGCGCGGAGCGTCGGGGGAGAAGCGCAGTGAACCACGGCGCGAATTCCTCGGGCGACAGCGTGCGCTTCATCAGCAATGCCTCCGCGAGGGTCGGCGAAAGGAACTCGTCGCCGCCCGGTTCCCAGGCCTGCGAATCGCGATCCTGATCGAACCAGCCGCGCGCGGTCCGGCGGATCGTGTCCGCGAGTTCCTCGTCGAACCGGTCGGCCCACTCGATCGCAAGCGTCAGCGCGAAGGCAGAGTTCGGGTGTGCGCCGGTGCGGATCGGATAGGTGAGCACGCCGAGATAGGCCTTGAATCCCTCGCCGAAATACCGCGCAAGCGGCTCAACCCGTGTCGCCCAGTCGCGATCCTCGTGCCGCGTCGCCTCGAGGTGGAGGTAAAGCAGCCACGCCCAGCCATAGGGACGTTCGAACCCGCGCGAGGCGGGGCGCTGCGCATAAGCGAGTTCGACCGCCAGCTTTTCCTTGGTGAAGGTGGCTTCGGCGAGCAAGGCGATATGGCTCGCCTCCGGCATGTCCGGATAGAGCCGCCGCAGCGTCAGCAGCGTCCACCAGCCATGCACGCAGGAATGCCAGTCATAACTGCCGAAGAAACACGGATGGAGCGTGCGAGGGGAGAGGACATCCTCGTCGCCTTCCATAACGTGGTCGAGCTTGTGCGGATATTCGCGCGCGACGTGGCCGAGCGCGGCTTTCGCGAAACGGCGGGCGATTTCCTCGGTCAGTTCCATAGCAGGAATGCCCCCACATAGATGATCACCACGTTACAGACCCAGAGCGGGATCGCGGTGCCCACTTGCTGGCGGATCACCCCGTTCTGGTCCTTCAGTTCCAGCAATGCGGCCGGGACGATGTTGAAATTCGCCGCCATCGGGGTGAGCAGCGTGCCGCAGAAGCCCGCCAGCATCCCGACCGCGCCGATCGTCGCGGGATTGCCCCCATATTCGACGATCAGAAGCGGTATCCCGATCGCCGCCGCCATCACCGGGAAGGCGGCGAAGGCATTGCCCATGATCATCGTGAACACCGCCATGCCGAGCGCGAAAACGACCACCGCGACGAACACGCTGCCGTCGGGGATGATCGTGCCTGCAAGGCTGCCGATCACGTCGCCCACGCCCGCAAGCGCGAACACCGCGCCCAGCGCGGCGAGCATCTGCGGGAGGATCGCGGCCCAGCCGATCGAATCGAGCAGCCGTCGCCCCTCCTCCATCGGCGCGAGCGCGGGCGGGCGCAGCCATGCGATCCCCGCCGCCAGCGCGAACAGCACGCCGATCGCGAACAGCAGCAGCGTCTCGCGCCGCTCCTCGAACAAGCCGGTATCGCCGAACGGCGTGTAATTGTAGGCCAACGTGCCGATCACCGCGGTCAGCGGCACGACCAGCGCGGGCAGGAACAGCTTGTTGCCAAGCAGTTTGGAAAAGTTCTGGCGCTCGGCGGGCGCGGTTGTCGCCGGATCGCTACGCTTCAATCCGCCCATGCCCGCAACCGCCACCAGCGCGAGCACGATCAGCCCGTTGACGAAATCGGAGACATGGCTGCCGACCAGGAAACTAAGCGCGAGCAGGCCCCAGAAGGCGGCATTGCCGAAGCGGCGATCGCGCAGGCTCAGAAGCGACCAGCCGACGAAGAAGATCCCGGCAAGGATATAGAGCCATTCGTAGGTGATCATTTGGCCGCCCTCCCCAGTCGCTTGTCGAAGGCGAGGATGCGGCCTCCATGGATCAGGAAGGCGCAGATCGCAGTCGGGATCGCCCACACTGCCAGTTCGAGTGGGGTGAGTTTATAGCCGTATCCTTCGAGCACGCCCTGAATCAGCAGGATCGAGGCGATGGCGAAGAAGATGTCCTCGCCGAAGAACAGCCCGACATTGTCGGTCGCCGCCGACATCGCCTTGACCTTCTCGCGCTCTTCCTCGGGCAGGTCGCCGTGGGTCTTGACCGCCGCGGCCTCGGCCATTGGTGCCACGAGCGGGCGCACCGCCTGCGGGTGTCCGCCGATATCTTTCATCCCGATCGCCGCGGTGATCTGGCGGAAGCCGAGATAGAAGACGAGCAATTTGCCCATCGTCGCCCCGCGCAGATTTTCGATCACCGCGCGGGCGCGTTCCTGCAGGCCGTACCGTTCGAGCAGGCCGATCACCGGCAGGATGATCCAGGTGACCGAGATATAGCGATTGTCGTTGAACGCCGATCCCAACGCTTCGACCACCGAAACGAGGTCGAGCCCCGCCAGCACCCCCGTCGCGACGGCCGCGCCGACCACCACCAGCAGCGGGTTGAAGCGCAGGGCGAACCCGATCACGACGATCGCGATGCCCAGCAACGGCCAGTAGTTCATGTGTCGCTTCTCCCGAAACCGCCGCCACCCGGCGTCAGCACCACGAATGTATCGCCCGGCTGCATCTGCGCCGAGCCGGTCGCGCCCAGATCCTCGCGCGCACCGTCCTTGCGCTCGACCCAGTTTTTGCCCGGCAGCGCATCCTCGCCACCTTCGAGCCCGCGCGGGGCGATCTTGCGGCGATTGGCGAGCATGTTGGCGCGCATCTCTTCGAGGAAGGTGACGCGGCGGACCACGCCATCGCCGCCACTATGCGCTCCCTTGCCGCCCGAGCCACGCCGGATCGCGAACTCCTCGAGCCGCACCGGCAGGCGCGTTTCGAGGATTTCGGGATCGGTGAGGCGCGAATTGGTCATGTGGGTCTGCACCGCACTGGTTCCGTCATGGTCCGGCCCCGCGCCCGATCCGCCCGCGATCGTCTCGTAATACTGGTGCCGTTGGTTGCCGAAGGTGAAGTTGTTCATCGTCCCCTGGCTTGGCGCGAGCCCCTTGCAGGCGGCGAACAGGCAATCGGTGACGACCTGGCTGGTCTCGACATTGCCCGCGACCACCGCGGCGGGCGGGACGGGGTTGAGCATCGACCCATCCGGAACGACCAGTTCGACCGGGCGCAGGCAACCGTCGTTCATCGGGATAGGATCGTCGATAAGCGTGCGCAGGACGTAGAGCGCGGCAGCGCGGGTGATCGATCGCGGTGCGTTGAAATTGTCGTCGCGCTGGTCGGAGGTCCCGGTGAAATCGAAGACGGCGGAGCGGTTTTCGCGATCGATCCGGATAGCAACCTTCACCACCGCGCCACTGTCCATTTCATAGGCGAAACTGCCATCCTCGAGCCGGTCGAGTAACCCGCGCACGCTTTCCTCGGCGTTGGCGAGGACATGGCCCATATAGGCGGCGAAGACATCCGCTCCGTGTTCGACCGCCGAGCCGGTCAGCAATTCGGCACCTCGCGTGCAGGCGGCCAGCTGCGCGCGCAGGTCGGAAATATTGCGATCGGGCGCCCGGGCCGGATACTCGCCGCTCGCCAGTACGTCGCGCACCCCGGCCTCACGAAACCGGCCTTCGTCGGCGAGCAGGAAATTGTCGATCAGCACGCCTTCCTCGTCGATTGTGCGGCTTTCGGGCGGCATCGATCCGGGGGCAATCCCGCCGATATCGGCATGATGCCCGCGCGCAGCAACGAATGCGTCGGGCGCCTCGCTCTCGTCAGAATAGAATACCGGCACGATCACCGTGACGTCGGGCAGGTGCGTCCCTCCGCGATAGGGATCGTTGAGGCAATAGGCGTCGCCTCGCTTCATCCCGCGCCCGTCGGCGGGCTTGCCGTCCGCACCCTGTCCGCGCGCCTCGATTACCCGGCGGATCGAATCCCCCATGCTGCCGAGATGCACCGGGATATGCGGCGCATTGGCGATCAGCGCGCCTTCGGCATCGAAGATCGCGCAGGAAAAATCGAGCCGTTCCTTGATGTTGACCGAGGTCGCGGTCGACTGGAGCACTAGTCCCATTTCCTCGGCGATCACCATGAAGAGATTGTTGAAGATCTCGAGCCGGACCGGATCGACCGTGGTGCCTTCGGCACGGCGCGTGGGCCGCGCCTCGACGCGCTTCAAGACCAGCGAGCCTTCCTCGGCCAACTGTCCCTCCCAGCCAGGCTCGACCACGGTGGTGGAGCCCGGATCGATCACCAGCGCGGGGCCGGCGATCGCCGCGCCGTCGTTCAGCGCCGCGCGCTCGACCGTTTGCCACTCGCCGCTCGCCTCGCCCGCGACCGCGACCGGTTCGGGCGCGATGCCGGCGAGCCCGCCGACGGTGCCGCTCGCCTCGACGCTGAGCGCCTCGACGATGATCGCGGCCGCGTCGTCGGACCAACCGAAACGGTGGCGGTGCTCGCGCCGGAACTGCGCGTCCATCGTCGCCGGATCGCCGCAATCAAGCGTCAGCGTGCTGTCGCTCCCGGCGAAACGGAGTTGCGCGCGCGGCGACAATTCGATGGCTTCTTCGTCGATATCCTGGTCGAGCAGCGCCTGCCGCGCTTCGTCCTGCAACCGGTCGAGCGCCTCGCCGAAGCCATCGGCCAGCGGCACCACCATGCTGCGTTCGCGGATCGCCTTCACCGGGGCAAGCCCGATGCCGTAGGCCGAGAGCAGGCTGGCGAGCGGGTGGACGAGCACGGTGTCCATGCCGAGCTCGTCTGCGATGCGGCAGGCATGCTGCCCGCCCGCCCCGCCGAAACAGGCGAGCGCGTATGTCGTGACGTCATGACCGCGCGCGACCGAGATCTTGCGGATCGCATTGGCCATGTTGTCGATCGCGATCGCGAGGAATCCTTCGGCGATCTCGTCCAACGACATCGGCTCGGGCAGGCTTTCGGCGACCTCCTGCAAGCGTGCATGCGCCGCCGCCGCGTCGAGTGGGCCGTCGCCGTTCGGGCCGAACACGCGCGGGAAGAAGGCCGGGTCGATCCGCCCGAGCACGAGGTTGCAGTCGGTGACCGTCAGCGGGCCGCCCTTGCCGTAGCAGGCCGGGCCCGGATCGGCGCCTGCGCTTTCGGGACCGACGCGGAAGCGCGCACCGTCGAACCGGCAGACCGAGCCGCCGCCCGCCGCAACGGTGTGGATCTGCATCGCCGGGGCGGCGATGCGCACCCCCGCGATTACCTCGTCGCCGGTGAGTTCGTATTGCCCCGCATAGTGGCAGACATCGGTACTGGTGCCGCCCATGTCGAAGCCGATCAGACGCTCGTGCCCCAGCGGCTCGCACGCCGCGACCATGCCGACCACGCCGCCCGCGGGGCCCGAAAGGATCGCGTCCTTGCCGCGAAAGCTCTGCGCTTCGGCGAGGCCGCCATTCGACTGCATGAAGGACAGCCGCTCATGATCGGGTAGGTTGGCCCGCAGTCCTTCGACATAGCGGTCCAAGACAGGTGAAAGATAGGCGTCGACCACGGTCGTATCACCGCGCGGAACCAGCTTGATCAGCGGCGCGACTTCGTGCCCGGCGCTGACCTGGCCGAAACCCAGTTCGCGCGCGATTTCCGCGACGCGCCGTTCGTGCGCCGGGTATTTCCAGCCATGCATGAAGATCACCGCGAGCGCGTCGAACCCCGCCTCGCGCAGTTCCTGCAATTGCGCGCGCACCGCATCCTCGTCGAGCGCCTGCAAGACCTCGCCGTCGACACTGACCCGCTCGTCGATCTCGACCACGCGTTCGGGCAATTGTTCGGGCAGGACGATATGGCGCGCGAAGATTTCAGGGCGCGCTTGCGTGCCGATCCGCAGCGCGTCGCCGAAGCCCCTTGTGATCGCCAGCGCGAGCCGCTCGCCCTTGCGTTCGAGCAGCGCATTGGTGGCGACGGTCGTGCCGATCCGCACCTCGGCGATCGGTCCTTCGCAGTGTTCGGCAAGCAGGCGCGACACTGCCTCGCTCGCCGCGTCGTCGTAACGCCCCGGATCCTCGGACAGCAATTTGTGGGTGACGAGCCTGCCATCGGGCGTCGTCGCCACGACATCGGTGAAAGTTCCGCCGCGATCGATCGCGAAGCGCCAGCCTGCCTTTGGATCACTCATGCCCGCTCGGTCGCACGAACCGGGAAACCCCGCAAGTTCAGTCGGGCAATCGCGCTGAACACGTGTCGAAGCGCGTCAGCCGATCACACCGTCATCGCGCGCCTTCCCGATCCGCGCGTCGTCCCAGCCGATCTCGCGCAGGATCGCTACGCCATCCGCGCCGACCTCGGGCCCCGGTTGCGGGGTATCGGTCGCGGTCGCGGAATAGCGCGGCGCGGGCGCTGGCTGGGTGTCGCCGCCGACCTCGACGAAGGTACCGCGCGCCTTGTTATGCGGGTGCTTGGGGGCCTCGCCCATCGACAGGACCGGGGCGAAGCAGACGTCGGTATGCTCCATCAGGTCGCACCATTCCTTGCGCGTACGGGTGCGGAACAGGCTGGTCAGCTTGGCCTTGAGCGAGCCCCAGGCGGCAGGATCGTGCTGGCGGTCGAATTCGGGATCGTCCTCCAGCCCCGCAAGCCGCCGCAACTCGGCGTAGAATTGCGGTTCGATCGATCCGATCGAGATGTATTCTCCGTCGCTGCATTGATAGGTGTCGTAATAATGCGTGCCGGTGTCGAGTGCGTTGGTCCCGCGCGTGTCCGACCAAACGCCGGCATTGCGCATGCCCCAGATCATGCCCATCAGCAGCGCGGAGCCGTCGGTCATCGCGGCGTCGATCACCTGACCTTCTCCCCCGCGCGCGACGTGCAGCAGTGCACTGACCATGCCGTAGGCGAGCATCATACCGCCGCCGCCGAAATCGCCCACCATGTTGATCGGCGGGGTCGGCTTCTCGCCCGCGCGGCCATAGTGATAGAGCGCACCCGCCAGCGCGATGTAATTGATGTCGTGCCCGGCCGCCTGCGCATAGGGGCCGTCCTGCCCCCAGCCGGTCATGCGCCCGTAGACGAGGTTGGGATTGTCCTTCAGCAGCACGTCGGGCCCGAGCCCGAGCCGTTCCATCACGCCGGGGCGATAGCCTTCGATCAGCCCGTCGGCGGACCGGCACAATTCGCGCACGACTGCGCGGCCCTCTTCGCTCTTCACGTCGACCGCGATCGAACGCCGCCCGCGCGCCAGCACGTCGCGCTGTGCCATCACTCTCGCGCCCGCTCCGGGGCGTTCGACCCGGATCACCTCGGCACCGTGATCGGCCAGCATCATGCCCGCGAACGGACCCGGGCCGATCCCGGCCATCTCGACGATGCGCAATCCTGCAAGCGGTCCGGCCACGCTACCCTCCCCGTTGTTAATCGCTTGCTTAAACCGCGCTCCGGCACGCGGCAAGCACGCTCTCGAGCCATTCGCGCGCATCCGCGCGATCGCCCGCGTCGCAGACGAATTCCTGCCCGCGCGCGGCGGCCGCGAGTGTACCGTCTTCGTGCCAGCGTTCGGGCTTGCCGTGATAGCTGAGCCCGCATTCGCGCATGAAGGAGGGCACGCGCCAAGGCGACAACGGACCGCCCGGGACAGTCAGCCGCAGATCGTCGGGCGCGGATTGCGCCAGCCCGCCGGGCCCCGACCAAGCGGTATCGTTCTTCGCGTGCATGCCGATTGCGTGGGGGAAACCGAGCGCGACCAGCTCGTTGCGACGCACGGCGTCCATTTGCTCGATCGGCTCGATCCGTTCGATTTGCATCCAGCCGAAAATGCGGTGATGACGCTTGCCATCGGGCCCGGCGAACAGGCCGAAGAACAGGAAGGTGTCGCCGCTCCCGACCCCCTGGTTTTCGAGGTGCGATTGCGCGGCGGCGCACTGGCCGAGGATTGCAGTGCCGCAGTCAGGGAACATGGGATCGTGATGGCAATGCTCCGCGCCGGAAAGCTTGCCGCGAGAAGCATCCGCCACATGATCGGCCAAGCCGAGATCGTCCCACGTGGTCGAGGAATAACCCCCGCTCGGGATCGGCAGGCTCATCGGCACGCCGTCGACGATCGGCGACGGACCGCCGCCCGAAGAGCTGTCGAACCCCTTGCGGCTGAGGACGATTTTCACAGCGGCAAGATCACAGCGTCAGCCGGATCCCGCCCCACACCGTGGTCGGCGTGCCGAGATCGATCGAGCCGCCCTGGTTGCGCGTGACGATGCGCTCGCCGGTCAGGTTCTCGCCGCGCAGCACAACCGACAGGCGCTCGGTCAGCGGCAATTGGGCGAAGGCACCCAGCGTGGTCGCGGCGGGCAGCAGGTCGGTTTCCTGGTCGCTTTCGAACTGGTCGCCGACGTGGCGCAGGGTCAGCGCCACCTCTGTCCGCTGGTGCGGCCGCCACGCCAGCGCCGCCCCGCCCGCGATCTCCGCCACCTGAGGCGGACGATTGCCGTCGAGCGGCGCGGCCGCGCCCGTTCCCTCGACCACGGCATCGGTGACAGCGATCGAGGCGCGCGCCGAGAAGGTGCCCCAGCGCAGCTCGCCGTCGAGCTCGATACCGCGCGCGCGCACCGCGTCGAGATTGCGGCGCTGGCGCAGCACCGGCGTCAATGTGACGTTGGCGACCGCATTGTCGAGCCGGTTGTCGAAAGCTGTGAGCGAGAGCCGCGCATTGTCGCTCTCCAAGTCGGCGCCGATCTCGTAGCCCCACAGCATTTCGGGGGCGAGCGCGGCATTGGCCTCGGTCACAACCGGGAAGATCACGAACGGTCGGTACAACTCATTCAATGTCGGCACGCGCAGGCCGCGATAGACCGCCGCCCGGATTGCCACCGCATCGCTCGCTTCGAAGCGGAGGCCCGCCCGGCCCGTCAGCCCCCAATCGCTGCGCTCGGCAAAGCGATCATCGGTCAGTACCGCGCCGGTCGCACTCTCCGCACGATAGAAACCCTCGGCGATGGTCCAGCGATCGGCGCGCAGGAGGCCGAGCCAGCTCAACCGTCCGCTCTCGCCCGACAGCCCGGCGAACAGGCCGAAATCGTCATTGGTCCCGCCCGTCCGGCGGCGCTCGGTAAGGTTGCCCGAAAACGCGCTGATCGCATCCTCGCTCAGGACCCCCGAAGCCCGGCGGTAGTCGATCCCGAAGCGCCACTCGCCCAGTGCCGTTTCGGGCGGGCGCAATTCGATCTTGCCCCCCAGCCCGGTGCTCGGCGTCTTGCGCTGGTCGAGCACGGGGGTGAAGCGGGTCGAACTGATCACCACGTTCGAGAAATCGCGCGCCTGGATGTAGGCGAGCGCCTCGACCTGCCACGCGCCGCGCGCGACCAGCCGCACGCTGGCATCCTGCCCGCTGGTCGAGCTGTCGGCCCCGGCAAACCGCAGCGTGCGTTCGTCCTCGAATAGGGCGACGCGTGCCTGCAACTCGACGCCTTGCGAAAGAGGCGCGACCGCGCGTGCCTCTACCGAACGGGCATCGTAGGCGGCGGGTACGGTGGCGCTCTCGCGCTGGTCCCGCGGCGTGGTGAAGAACCCGTCGCCACGATCCCAGCGGGCCGACAGCGTCGCAAAGCCCTCGCCGAGACGCGGCGCGGCCTGCACCCAGGCCTCGGTCCCGCCGCGATCGTTGACCAGGGCTTGCGCGGCGAGCGGATCGAGTTGGTCGGGCCCCGCGCTTTTGAGCGCGATTGTGCCCGATACCGCTCCCGCGCCGAATGCCCCGGCCCCGCCGCCTCGCGTCACCGCAATCCGGCCGAGCCGTTCCGCGGCGATCGCGAAAAACGGGATGTAGCCGAAGAACGGATCGGCCAGCGGCACCCCGTCGAGCCGCACCAGTGCACGGCTGGTCGCATTGCCGCCGAGCGCGCGCAGCGTCGCGCCCTGCGCCGAGGGATTGGCCGAACGGCTGTCCGAACGGCGGAACTGCTGGAAGCCGGCGACACCTTCGAGCACGTCCTCGATCCGGCCCGATGGCGCGGCGAGGATCCCCTCGCGGTCGATCTCCTCGGTAGCGAGCGCTTCCTCGCCCTCGGGCGCGTCGAGCGCTTCGCCGGTGACGACGAGCGTGTTATCTGCCTCCTGCGCGAATGCCGGGTGGCCGAGGGCAAGGAGCGGGAGCACGAGAAAGGAACGATGCATGCGCGTTTCCTAGCATTGTCAAAGCCCGCGTCGAGGGGATAGGACGCGCGCATGAGCGAACCGCGTATCATCGACATCAGCCAGACCCTGCGCGTCGGCATGCCCAACTGGCCCGGCGAGCCCGAATTCGCCTACACCCGCAAGGCCGAAATTTCGGACGACTGCCCGGTCAATACCGGTGAGGTGGTGATGAGCACGCATGCCGGGACGCATGCCGATGCGCCGTTGCACTACCATGCCGAGGGCGTCGACAGCGCACGCAGCGACCTCGCCGCCTATGTCGGCGAATGCGCCGTGGTCGATGCCCGCAACGCGATCGACGCGGTCAAGATCGAGGATATCGATTGGGACGAGCTCGCAGGCGCCAAACGCGTGCTGTTCCGAACTTATGACCGGGTCCCGCGCGCCGCATGGGACCACGGCTTTTCCGCGATCGATCACGCGGTGGTCGATCGCCTCGGCCAGCAGGGCGCGGTGCTGATCGGCACCGACACCCCGTCGCTCGACCCGATGACCTCGAAGACAATGGACGCGCACCACGCTGTGCGCCGCCACGACATGCGTATTCTCGAAGGCCTGGTGCTCGATCACGTGGCAGAAGGACGCTACGAGCTCGTCGCGCTGCCGCTGCCGATCGAAGGCGCCGATGCCAGCCCGGTACGCGCGATCCTGCGCGAGCTCGCATGACCGATCCCGCCGCCCTCGACGCCGCCGACCCACTGGCGCATTTCCGCGATCGCTTCGCGCTGCCCGAGGGGACCATCTATCTCGACGGCAATTCGCTCGGGCCCCTCCCCAAGGCGACGCGCGCACGCATGCACGCAATCGTCGACGATGAATGGGGCGACGGGCTCATTTCGAGCTGGAATGCCGCCGGGTGGATCGACGCCCCACGTCGGATCGGTGACAAGCTCGCCCGGCTCGTCGGAGCGAGAGCGGGCGAGGTGATCGCCTGCGATTCGACCAGCGTGAACATCTTCAAGGCGCTCGCCGCCGCGCTCGACTGCAATCCCGATCGTTCGGTGATCCTGTCGGAAGGCGGGAATTTCCCGACCGACCTCTACATGGCCGACGGACTCGCCCGCCTCAGTCCGCGAGCGAAGACGCGCATCGTCGATTACGACGATCTCGAACACGCGATCGACGAAAGCGTCGCAGTCGTGCTCGTGACACAGGTCCATTACAAGACCGGTCGTATGCGCGATCTCGTGGATTTCACCGCGAAGGCGCATGCAGCCGGCGCACTGGTGGTGTGGGACCTGAGCCACTCGACCGGCGCAGTCCCGGTCGACCTCAATGGCGCGAAGGCCGATTTCGGAGTCGGCTGCGGCTACAAGTATCTGAACGGAGGCCCCGGCGCGCCGGCCTTCCTGTTTGCTGCCGAACGTCACCACGCAGCGGTGCAGCCGGTCCTGGCGGGCTGGTTCGGGCATCGCGCGCCGTTCGAATTCACAGACGATTACGAGGCTGCTGCGGGAATCGAAAAATTCCTCGCCGGCACGCCGCCCATGCTCGGTCTCGCCGCGCTCGAAAGCGGGGTCGACCTGATGCTCGAGGCGGACATGGCGGCGATCCGCGCCAAGTCGCTGTCGCTATCTCGCCTGTTCATGGAGCGGATGGCAACGCTCTGCGAGCGCCACGGCTTCGAACTCGCCAGCCCCGCGGACGACGCGCAGCGCGGGAGCCAGGTCTCCTATCGCCACGAACATGCCTGGCCGATCTGCCAGGCGATGATCGCGCGTGGCGTGATCGGCGATTTCCGCGCCCCCGATATCTTCCGCTGCGGCTTCAGCCCGCTCTATCTGAGCCACGCCGAAGTCGCCCGTGCGGTCGAGATTCTGTCCGAGGTGATGGAGAGCGACGCGTGGCATGCTTCGGAACACCAGGCCAGGCGCGCGGTTACATAGGTCGCGACTTCGATTGAAGGCGCGGCGCCGCCCGGGTAAAGGGCGGCGCATTGTTTTTGATCCGATCAGAAAGTCCCACCGCTTGCCAGCCTCCATTGATCGCCAGAGTTTCCGCCTCGCCTATCGCATGGAAGAGGAGGCCTGCGTCACCGAACGCCTCAAGCAGGCCGGCCCGGCGAGCCGCCTGCACGACCAGGCGGCCGAGATCGCCGGGCGGTTGATCACCGATGCGCGCAAGCGCAAGGCCTCGGGGATCGACGCCTTCCTCCACACTTACGGCTTGGCGACCGAGGAAGGCATCGCGCTGATGTGCCTCGCCGAAGCGCTGCTGCGCGTGCCCGACAGCCGCACCGCCGACATGCTGATCAAGGACAAGCTCGCGGGGGTCGACTGGGCCGAACACATGGGCGACAGCCCTTCGACCTTCGTCAATGCCGCGACCTTCTCGCTGATGCTGACCGGCGAGGTCCTCAACGGCCCGACTCCCGACATGCGCGGGCTCGGCACGACGCTCAAGCGCACCGCCAACCGGCTCGGCGGGCCGGTGATCCGCAAGGCGACGCTGCAGGCGATGACGATCCTCGGCGGCCAATTCGTCTACGGCCGCACGATAGAGGAAGCGCTGAAGCGCGCCGCCCCCGAACGCGCCAAGGGGCTGACCCACAGTTTCGACATGCTCGGCGAAGCGGCGATGACCTTCGCCGATGCCGAGCGCTATCGCATCGCCTACGAACAGGCGGTCGAGCGTCTGGCGCGCGAGGCGCAAGGGACGATCGCGGCTTCGCCCGGCATTTCGGTCAAGCTCTCGGCGCTCCACCCGCGCTACCAGTTCACCCACGCCGAAAAGGCGATCGCCGACCTCGTTCCCGTGGTCCGCGCGCTGGCCGAGAAGGCGCGCGACGCGAACATCCACTTCACGATCGACGCCGAAGAGGCCGAACGGCTCGAAATGTCGATGGACATCATCGAGCAGTTGGTCGCCGAGGACGATCTCTTCCGCCTGCCCGACGGGTCGCGCTGGGAGGGCTTCGGCCTCGCGATCCAGGCCTACCAGAAACGCGCCGCCCCGCTGTGCGACTGGACCGTCCGGCTCGCGCGCAAATACGATCGCAAGCTGATGGTGCGGCTGGTCAAGGGTGCCTATTGGGATACCGAGATCAAGCTCACCCAGGTCGGTGGTTACGACGATTTCCCCGTCTTCACCCGCAAGATCGGCACCGATGTGTCGTATCTCGCCTGCGCCTCCAAGCTGTTGCAGGCGGGCGACGACATCTACCCCGCTTTCGCGACCCACAACGCCTACACGGTGGGGGCGATCAAGGCACTGGCTGCCGAGAACGGCCGCGAGGGCAAGTTCGAGTTCCAGCGCCTCCACGGCATGGGCGAGGACGTGTTCGGCGCGCTCGCCAAGCTCGAAGGCAACCAGCGCACCAATGTCCGCATCTATGCGCCCACCGGCACCCATAAGGACCTGCTCGCCTACCTCGTGCGCCGCCTGCTCGAGAACGGAGCGAATTCCTCCTTCGTCAACCGGATGGCCGATGCGGAGGTGCCGGTCGCGGACCTGACCACAGACCCGGTGGCCGAACTCGCCGCGCTCGAACCCAAGCGCAATCCGGCGATTCCGCTGCCGCGCGACATTTTTCCCGATCGGATCAATTCGAAGGGCGTCGACCTCGCCGACCCGCTGGTGCGCGAACCGCTGATGGACCGGCTCGACACGCTCGACACGCGGGAATGGGAGGCCGCGCCGACGATCACCGCGACCAGCTATGGCGACAAGGACGCGATCCACGCGCCGCAGAACCGCGACGACGTGGTCGGCTGGGTCCGCGAAGCCACCGAAGCCGACGTCGAGCTCGGCATTTCGGTCGCGCTCGAGGTGCAGGATGCGTGGAACGCCTATGGTGGCAACGCCCGCGCCGAGCTGCTCGACAAGGCCGCCGATGCGTTCGAGGACCACATGGATGAGTTCCTCTCGCTGTGCCGGCGCGAGGCGGGCAAGACCGTCATCGACGGCGTGCTCGAGGTTCGCGAAGCGGTCGATTTCCTGCGCTATTACGCCAACGAGGCGCGGCGCCAGTTCGCCGGGCCGATCGACCTGCCGGGCCCGACCGGGGAGGAAAACCGCCTGACGCTCGCCGGACGCGGGATCATCGGGACGATCACGCCGTGGAACTTCCCGCTGGCTATCTTCATCGGCACCGCCGCCGCGGCGCTTGCGGCGGGCAATTGCGTGCTCGCCAAGCCCGCCGGGCAGACTCCCCTGATCGCCGCGCTGGCGGTCGATCTGTGCCATTCGGTCGGGATTCCCAAGGAAGTCCTCCAGCTGATCCCGGGCGACGCCAAGCCGGGCATCGCGCTGAGCTCGGATCCGCGCATCGCCGGCATCGCCTTCACCGGTTCGACCCAGACTGCGCAGGCGATCAACCGCACGCTCGCTGCGCGCGAGGGACCGATCGGGATCTTCATCGGCGAGACCGGCGGCCAAAACGCGATGATCGTCGACAGCTCGGCGCTGCCCGAGCAGGTCACACGCGATGTCGTCGCCAGCGCCTTCCAGAGCGCCGGCCAGCGTTGTTCGGCGCTGCGCGTCCTCTACCTGCAGGACGATATCGCCGACGAGATGCTGACGATGATTCGCGGCGCGTTCGAAGCACTCAATGTCGGCGATCCGAAGCATCTCGAAACCGATGTCGGCCCGGTGATCGACGAGACCGCCAAGCGCTCGCTCGACAAGCATATCGCAGGCAAGAAGCGGCAGGGCCGCAACGTCTACCAGAAGAAGCTCCCGCGCGCGCTGCGCGCCGGCACCTTCGTCGCCCCGACCATCGTCGAGATCGAATCGATCGAATCACTGAAGCGTGAGAATTTCGGTCCGGTGCTCCACGTCGCGCGCTTCCGCGCCGACCGGCTCGAACAGGTGATCGAGGATATCAACGGTACCGGCTACGGACTGACGCTCGGCCTCCACAGCCGCATCGACGCGACCCGCCGCCTCGTCGAATCCAAGGCTCGGGTCGGCAACCTCTACGTCAACCGCAACCAGATCGGCGCGGTGGTCGAGAGCCAGCCCTTCGGCGGCGAGGGCATGTCGGGCACCGGTCCCAAGGCGGGCGGCCCGCATTACGTATCGCGCTTTGCGACCGAACGGGTGGTGACGATCGACACCACCGCGGCGGGCGGCAACGCTTCGCTGCTGGCCGATATCTGATGGAGGTGGTCCTTCCATGAGCCGGACGCGGCCTCTGCTGATCGCGGGGGCCGCGCTGGCGATCGGAGGGCTGCTCTGGGCCGAACGCCGTCGCCCCCTGCGCGAGCGCACACTCCCGCAATGGCCGCGGCTCGCCACCAACCTGCTGCTCGGCGCGAGCTGCGCGCTGGTGATCCGCGCGGTCGAAACGCCGCTGGTCGGGCGCATAGCGGCGACCAACGAGGCGAAGACTCGCGGCATCATGCACCTGCTGCCCAGGCGCCTGCGCTTCGCCGGCGGGTTGCTGGCGATGGATTACGCCTATTACTGGTGGCACGTCGCCACCCACAAGGTACCGTTTCTGTGGCGCTTCCACCGGGTCCACCACCTCGACCGCGACCTCGACTCCTCGACCGCGATCCGCTTCCACGGGCTCGACATGCTGGTCTCGCTACCGTTCCGGCTGGTCCAGACGCGGCTGATCGGAGTCGATCCCGCGACCCATCGCGCATGGCAGGACTTCTTCTTCGCCTCGGTGCTGTTCCACCACTCGAACCTGCGCCTGCCCCACGGATGGGACCGGGCCCTCTCGCACCTGCTGACCACGCCCAAGATGCATGGCATCCACCATTCGGCCGTGCTGTCCGAACAGGACAGCAACTGGACCAGCGGTTTCAGCCTGTGGGACCGGCTCCACGGCACCTTCCGCGACGACGTCCCGCAGGGCGCGATAACCATCGGACTCGACGATGCCCGATCGCTCGATGATCTCGATCCGGTGGACCTGGTCCGGGCCCCGTTTCGCCCGCTGCCGCAGCGCTGAAACCCGCCATCTCACGCAGAAATCGGCGTTTAACCAAGAATTAGGGACGTTTGCCTATTCCGGATGAACCGAAATCCGGGAGACCACGTCCAAATGAACGCCCTGGCCCAGTCGCTGTCTGTCGAACCGATCGAAGAGGATCGCGGCGCGAACCTGCGCGAAGAGCTCGCCAAGATCGAGATTCCCGAGATCGAGGAAGACGTGGATGGCGATGCCCTGTCGCGCTGGCTGACGTCCAAATCGCTGGCCGAAAAGGCCAAGGCGATATCGGTCATCACGATCGGCTCGCTGCTCACCGTGGCCATCCTCGCCGTGCTCGCGCTGCTGTTTCCCGAACACGCGGGTGCATTTACTGTCGCCATCATCAGCATCACCGTCGCGGGCACCATGCTGGGGCTCGCCAGCCTTCGCTTCATCCTCGACCGGATCATCGACCCGTTCAATGCGATAGCGCAGGGCATGACCCGGCTGGCAAAGGGCGACCGGGACGTCGTCGTCACCGGCACCCATCGCGGCGACGAAATCGGCAAGCTTGCGCGCGCCTTCGCCGTGTTCGTCAAGTCGGGGCACAAGCTCGATGAATTGCTTGCCGACCGGAAGGAGGCGGCCAAACGCCGCGAGGAAGAACGCGAACGCCGCCATACCGCCGCCGAAGACGCCCGGCGCGAAGCCATCAACCGCCTCGCGGCGGATTTCGAAAGTTCGATCAGTCGCGTTGCCGGCAGCGTGGCCTCGGCCAGCGCGCAGTTGCAGGAAACCGCCACCTCGATGGCGATCGCCGCCGAACAGGCGACCACCCAGACCGGCCAAGTCGCCGTCGCCATGGACAAGGCGCATACCGGCGTCACTTCTGCGGCCACGGCGTCGGACGAATTTGCCATGTCGATCGCAGAGATCAGCCGTCAGGCCACGCAATCCGCCGAACTGGCGCGCAAGGCCAGCGACGCCGCCGACGGTGCCGACGAGACCATTTCCGCGCTTTCCGCAAGCGCCACGCAGGTCGGCCAGATCGTCGAACTGATCCAGTCGATCGCGCAGAAGACCAACCTGCTTGCGCTCAACGCCTCGATCGAGGCGGCGCGTGGCGGCGAGGCAGGGCGCGGCTTCGCGGTCGTCGCGAGCGAGGTCAAGGAACTGGCCAGCCAGACCAGCCGGGCGACCGAAGAAGTTGCCGAGCAGATCCGCGCGATCCAGGGTTCGACCGGCGACAGCGTGTCCGCCCTGCGCTCGATCGTCGACCAGATCGAACAACTCGAATCGACCTCGATCTCGATCGCCAGCGCGGTCGACCAGCAATCGGTCGCCGGACGCGATCTCGCCCGCAATATCGATATCGCGGCGCGCGCCACCGACGAGGTTTCGACGAGCATCGAGCAGGTCCGCGAAACCTCCATCGCCAACGGTGCGGCCGCAGGCCAGGTCCTGTCGAGCGCGACCGAGCTCGAGAGCCAGGCCTCGAGCCTGCGCGCCGACGTCGAGCGCTTTCTCAAGCAGGTCCGCGCGGGCTGAGCCTTTGCGCTAACCGGCGCGTCGAGGCCGACCGATCACGGTCGGCCCCGACCGGGCATCAGTCTTCCCACCAATAGGGCAGGCGGCGTGCGTCGCCGGTCTCGACCTCGTTCATCGTCCGCGCATCGTAGAGCCGCCCGCCGAGCATGACGTGGCTGATCTTGTCCGAATTGCGGATATTTTGCGACGGGTCCGCATCGAGCACCACGAGGTCGGCGAGCTTGCCGACTTCGAGACTGCCGATATCGCGATCCATCCCGAGCGAACGCGCCGGGGCGATCGTGCCTGCGCGCAGCGCCTCGACCGGGGTCATCCCGCCGCGCACGAAGCTCCACAGCTCCCAATGCGCCGCGATCCCGGCCTGTTGGCCGTGCGCACCGATCGACACCTCGACCCCGCGCTCGGCCAGCTTCTTCGCCTCGCGCGCGGCATCGTCGTCGTAGAACGCCCATTCGGGCGCCTTGGTGCGGCGCGCAGTGCCCGCCAACAGCCATTCGGGCGGCGAATGAATGAGCAGCGGATTGGCGAAGACGTCGGTTTCCTGACGCCAGTAGGGATCACCGGCAAGCCCGCCATAGGTTACCGCCAGCGTGGGCGTGTAATTGGTGTCCGACTGACTGAAGAACTGCAGCACGTCCTCGTACATCACCCCGACCGGGATGTTGTGCTCAACCGTCGAGTTGCCGTCGGCGATCAGGTTCATGTCCATCCCGAACAGCGAGCCGCCTTCGGCCACCACCAGCATGTTTTCCGCCCGCGCGGCGGCGACCACCTGCTGGCGCTGTTCGCGGCGCGGCTGGTTGTAGTTCTTCACGCTGACGCCGCCCTGCGCCTTGATCCGGCGCACATGCGCAAGCGCATCCTCGTAATTGTCGATCCGGGCGAAGAAGCCGGGCGCCTTCGCGCCGTAGATCACCTCACCGGTCGAGAAGATGCGCGGGGCGAGCAGGCTGCCGGTCTGCTGGCGTTCGGCGGCGGCGAAGATCGTGCTCGCTTGGCTCGATGGATCGTGAATCGTCGTCGTGCCGAGCGCGAGCTGCTGGACCTGCGCCCAGTTCTGCTGCGGGATCAGATCACCCTGCCCCTGCGGCCCGTGGGCGTGGGCATCGACGAGACCCGGCATGATCACCTTGCCCGCCATGTCGACCGTGGTCGCGCCGCGCGGGATCTCGACCGAACCGGCCGGTCCGACCGCGACGATGCGATCGCCGCGGATCAGCACGGTGCCGTTCTCGATCGCGCCCGCACCGCTTTCGCCGGCCATGGTCAGGATCTTCGCCCCGACCAGGGCGACCGTGCCATCGGGCTTGTCCGCCGGCACCGTCATCGCCATCGAGACGCCGGTTTCGGGCGGGGTGAACTTTTCGTCCGATCCCGGCGCATCGGCGAAAAGCTGCGACAGCGCGACGCGATGGAAGGTGGGTCCGTTCGACCAGGTTACCGTCCGTCCGTCGGCACTCCAGCCGATGTAATCCGCGCCGCCCTTGGAAACCTTGGTCACCGGCAACGCGCCGCCGCTTTCGCCCACGCCGATCGCCTGACCACCGGGCATCAGCGGCATCACGAAGAGCTCGTAATTCTGGACGTAGGCGACGAATTCGCCGGTCGGGGAGACGCTGAAGGTGCTGGCGAGATCGCCCTGGGCGTGGACGCGCTTCGCTTCGCCATTGAGGTCGGTCGAGACCAGCTGGAGGTTTCCGCCGCCGAAGCCGAGCGAGAACAGCCGATCGCCGTCGGCGCCGAAATGCGGGTTGGAGAGCCCGCGCGCGATCAGTTCGGGCGTGCCGCCACTCGCGCTCACGCGATAGGTACCGGCATCTTCCGAATATTCGGGATCGAGCAGGAAGCCACCCTCGCCCTTCTGGAACACGATCGAACGACCGTCGGGCGCGAAACGCGGGTTCGAATAGTGGCCCGGCACGTTCGTGATCTTGCGCGGATTGCGACCATCCGCGTCGGCGACGATCACTTCGCCCAGCCCGGCATCGGTCCAGCGGACCCAGGCCATCCGGTTGCCGTCGCGCGAGAAGGTGGGCCAGCCTTCGATGGCACCGCCCTCGCGCGTCAGACGACGCGGCGTGCCGCCATTGACCGGCTTGACCCACAGCTTGCCGAGGCTTTCGAACACCACGCTGCGCCCGTCGGGCGAAAGGGTCGCGCCCTTGGGCATCTTGGTGGTGATCGTATCGGGGGCGACCTCGATCACCGGATGCGGCGCGCTCGCGACGCCGCGCGTGTCGTCGATGCGGAACGGGATCACCGCCGCGCCGCTACCATCCGCATTCACGCGGCGCAGCTTGCCGCCCGCCCAGAACACGATCGAGCGGCTATCGGGCGTCCAGTCCATGTTGGGGTAAACACCGTAGACCGCCCATGTCCCCTGGAGGTCGAGGTCGAGATCGCCGTAGATCTCGCGCGTCGCTCCGGTGGTCAGGTTCTTGACGAACAGCTTGGTCTGGTCGCGTTCGCGCCGGACGAAGGCCATCAGTTTCCCGTCGGGCGACGGGGTCGGGCGAACCGAGCCGCCATAGCCCGAAACCGCAGTGCTCGTTTCGCCGGTGGCGAGGTCGTAGCGTTCGATCTCGAACAGCGACTGGGTGGTGTCCTGCGCGTATTCGAAGATCGGGCCCGAGGACACGTTCCTGGTATAATAGATCGCTTCGCCGTCGGCCGAGTAGATCGGCTCGCCGAGTTCCTTCTGGTGCTGCGGGTTGGGCCGCTCGACCAGCGCGACGCCGCCGCCGCCCGAGACATGGTAGAGCCAGACTTCGCCGGTGCCTGCCGATCGTCCCGTCGTGAAGTGTTTCTTGGCGATGATGAAGCGCCCGTCGGGGGACCAGTTGGGCTGGTTCAGGAGGCGGAAGCTCTCCTTGGTCAGCTGCTTCTTGTCCGACCCGTCGGCATTCATCAGCCAGATATTGTCACCGCCACCGCGATCCGAGGTGAACGCGATGCGGCGACCATCGGGCGACCAGCGCGGCTGGACTTCCCAGGCGAGGCCTTCCGAAATCCGCGTGGGCGTGCCGCCCCCGATCGGCATGGTGTAGATATCGCCGAGCATGGCGAAGGCCAGCATGCGCCCGTCGGGCGAAACGTCGACATCCATCCAGGTGCCTTCGTCGGTACGGATTGGGACCTGCTTGATGTCGAATCCGCGCGGGGCGGTGACGTCCCACTTGCCGTCGTCAGCCTTTTCCTCGGCCACCGGGGTCGCGTCGACTTCCTCGCCGCTGTCCTGTGCGGGAAGCTCGTCGGGCTCGGGTTGCGGCGGGATCACCTCGTCTTCAGGCTTCTCGGTCTCTTCGACCGGCTGGTCCTGCACATCTTCGTCCTGTGCGAAGGCGGGCTGCGCTACAAGAACGAGGGCAATTGCGGATGCGACTGACGCGACTGAGGTGAATTTCATTGGGCTCTCCCTGTTGTCGGGCGGGGGCCTAGCAAAGCGCGCGGACGATGCACGACTCTTTTCGATGGATTGCATGGGCCAGCCGGTTATGGTCGATTTCCATGGCGATCCCCCGCATCGTGATCTTCGCGCGCCTGCCGGCGCCGGGCGAATGCAAGACGCGGCTGATTCCCGAATACGGGCCGGACGGGGCGGCAGCGATCTACACCAGCCTGCTGCGGCACACAGTCGACCAGGCGCTCGAAAGCGGGCTGCCGGTGGAAGTCCGGACCACCGGCGGGAGCGAAGCGGAGTTTCGCGAATTGCTCGGAGACGGTCCGACATTCGTAGCGCAGGGCGACGGCGATCTCGGGGCGAAGCTCGCGCGGGTAGAGTACCCAGCGCTGGTCGTCGGTAGCGATTGTCCCGGCGTGATCCCCAACCTGTTCGTCGCCGCCGCGACCGCGCTGGCGGAGCGCGACGTGGTTATCGGACCCGCGACCGACGGCGGTTATTACCTGATCGGCTTCAACCGCGACGTGTCGTTCCTGTTCGACGACATAGAATGGAGCACCGACGGCGTCTTTGCCGAAACGATGGCGCGCCTCGCGCGGGCGCAAGTCGCGCCCGCGGTGCTGCCCGAACTCGCCGATATCGATGAGCCCGAGGACCTCGTCGATTGGCCGGAATTTCATCCGTGAGCGTCACGTTGCTTATTCCGGTGCTCGATGAAGCAAAAGCTCTTCCCGCGCTGGTAGAGCAGGTCGCAGCGCTCGATCCGGCACCGCAAGAAATCCTGCTGGTCGATGGCGGGAGCGCGGACGAGACCGTGGCGATCGCAAGGAATGCAGGGTGGAGCGTGCTCGATTGCGAGCGCGGGCGCGCCAAACAGATCAATGCCGGGGTCGGAGCCGCGCGGGGGGGCAAGGTCTGCGTCCTTCACGCTGATACCGAGCCGCCGCGCGACCTGGTGGCGGTGGTAGAACACACGCTCGCCGACGAGCGCATTTCACTGGCCGGATTTACCACCATCCTGCGCGGGCCGGATAAGACTCGTTGGGGCACCTCGTTCCACAACTGGATCAAGACCTGGTACGCGCCGCTTTTCCTGCGGCCGCACCTGTTCTTCAGGGGCGTGCGGCTGCTGTTCGGCGACCACGCGATGTTCTTCCGCAAGGCGCAGTTCCTTGCCGCCGGCGGCTGCGACCCCGGAACCCCGGTAATGGAGGAAGCCGACCTTTGCATCCGCATGGCCGAATACGGCCGGGTGAAGCTCGTTCCGCGGGTGATCTACACCTCGGACCGTCGCGTGGCCGAATGGGGCGCGCTGAAGGCCAATTGGATTTACTTCAAGGTCGGCATGATGTGGGCCTTCGGCGCGCGCGAACGGCTCGCCGATCACTACCCCGACATTCGGTGAGTGTCCGCACCGGACAGGAACCCCGCCTCGATGCAGTGATCGATCAGCAACTCCAGATATGCCCGATCCGTCGCACGCGATTCCAGTCCGGTCAGCGCGCGCAAGGCGCTATCGTCGAACCGCGGGTCACGCTGGAAATAGCTGGCGTATAGCCCCGCGATCCGACCGTAGAGCCGCCGCTCGAGCGGCGGCAACGCTCCGGCATCGAACGCGTCCGGCGAGACCAGGGCAGGCCGGGAAAATTGTCGGTAGCCGCCAATCGCACTGGCGAAATCCTGCACCGAGACCGGCGCGCCCGAGACGAGGTGGAAGGTGCCGCCGCGCGCGGCATCCCAGAGCGTCACCAGCGCTGTCAAGCCGCCCGCGACATGATCGATCGGGACGAAATCGAACGTTGCGTCGGCGCGCGCCTCCATCTGCTTCACGCGCCCCTCGGCGATCAGCTTGAACGCGGCATAGATCGTATCGAACTGGCGAATTGCCCCGGTCTTGCTGTCGCCGGTAACGATCGACGGGCGCGCGATCGCATGCGGCAAGCCGCTGGAGCGAACCAGGCGCTCGGCCTCGGCCTTCGAACGTTCGTAGCCATTGGCGAAACCGGTTTCCGGCAGCGGATCGCCCTCGCGGATCGTCCCGTCGCGCGTCCCGCAGACATAGGCGGTCGAAACGTAAAGCAGCCCACAGTCGCCCAACCGTGCCAGTTCGATGACGTTGGCGGTGCCCTGCGTGTTGGTGCGGTGGTATTCCGCATCTGAGAGGTCGAAACGCACTGTCGCCGCGCAATGGACGATCAGGTCGTGCGCTTCCGCCAGAACCTTCGCTTCATCATCCGCAAAGCCCAGCAGCGGCTCGGTGATATCGCAGCCAAGCACCCCTGCGACCGGGACCAACGCGCCGCTATTCGCGCGGATCTCGCGGTTGCGATGGACCAACGCGGTGACTTCGTGACCCGCCGCGACGAGGCGCGCAGCAAGTTCGCCGCCGATCAGCCCGGCGGCCCCGGTGAGCAGGATCTTCATCAGCAGCAGGCCGCCGGGGTGGCCGGAACATCGCCCTGCCCCGCGCCGAACGGCATCGCGATGCCGCAATCGGGGAATACGCCGTAATGAGTCGAGAAATCACCGAAGAATTCGAAGTGCTCGGCAAAGCGCGTCTCGGCGAGCATCTTCCAACTATTGCCGCAGATCGGGAACATCCGCCCGGCCTCGATATGGTGGTGCGCATCGAGCTCGAACACGCGTTCCTGCCCCGGCACCGTGCCCTTGTAGCGCACCGCCTGCCCGTAATCCTCGCACTGGATTTCGAGCCCGTCGAGCTTGAACAGGCGATAAGTCGCCGAATGGAAGGCGATCCCCTCGAGCTTGGCCGCCACCGCCGGATCGCCGATGCCCAGCGGGCGGGAGGTCACCATCCGCGGATCGCGAAAGCCCGCCTCCTTGGCGAGCGCGACGAAATCGCCCCAGTAGAGCGATCCCGACAGGCATTCGCCATGCAGCACCGGATCGTCCTTCAGGACCTCGGGCACACGGCGTTCGGCATAGACGTCGGAAAAATACATCTCGCCGCCGGGCTTGAGCAACCGATGCGCAGCCTCGAATACCGCCGCCTTGTCCGCGACGAGGTTGATCACGCAGTTGGAAACGATCACGTCGAAGCTGTTTGCCGCGAGGTCGAGATCGCCCAGCTTCTCGATATCGCCTTCTAGGAAGCGAACGTTGCTTTTCGCATAGCCGAAGCGCTCGCGGTGCCAGTCCTCGTGCTCGCGCGCGACCGCGAGCTGTTCGGGGGTGGCGTCGACGCCGGTAATCGAGCCGGCCTCGCCGACAAACTGCGCGAGGATATAGGCATCCTGCCCGCTGCCCGAGCCGAGATCGAGCACGTGCGCACCCTCGATCGCCTGGGGGGCGACAAGCCCGCAGCCGTAATAACGCGCGCGCACATCCTCGTGCACGTTGCGCATCGCGGCCATCACAGCCGGCGGCGGAGCCTCGGCGGTGCAGCAGGCGTCGGTTTTCAGGTCGTCGGACCCGGCCAACACCTTGCCGTAGTAATCGCGCGAATTTTCCAGGTTCATGAAACCGCTTGGCCCCTCATTGCGAATAAGACAGTGAACGTTGATACGGCGCCTATCCATGAAAGGTTTCGGGAACACGCATGAAATTTACGCATGACGCGATCGTCATCGGTGGCGGTGCCGCCGGATTGACGGCGGCAGGGGGCTGCGCGCTGTTCGGGCTGAAGGTCGCGTTGATCGAAGCGGGCGAAATGGGCGGAGAGTGCCTCAACCATGGCTGCGTGCCGTCGAAAGCCCTCATCACCGCGTCGCGCCGCGCCGCCGAGGCGCGCGAGCCCACCCGCTTCGGAGTGACTCTGGCAGCGCCGCAGATCGACTATTCGGGAGTGCACATGCACATCCACGACGCCATCGCCGCGATCGCCCCGCACGATTCGCAGGAACGCTTCGAGGAGATGGGCTGCGAGGTGATCCGCGACCATGCGCGCCTCGTCGACAAGCACAGGGTCGAGGTCGGCGGACGTCAGATTAGCGCGCCGCGCATCGTGCTTGCGACCGGATCAAAGCCCTTAGTCCCGCCGATCGAGGGGATCGAGAGTGTCCCTTATCTCACCAACGAGAACCTGTTCGATCTGACCGAGCGTCCGGGCCATCTCGTCATCGTCGGCGGCGGTGTGATCGGGATGGAAATGGCGCAGGCCTTCCGCCGTCTCGGCTCCGAAGTGACCGTGATCGAACCCGAAGCGCTGCTGGCGCGCGACGACAGGGAGAATGTCGCGGTGGTGGTCGAGGCGATGAAGGCCGAGGGCGTGCGCTTCGTGACAGGGCTCGCGAAAGGAGTGTCGGGCGGTCCGGGCGCAATCTCGGTTGCGATCGACAATGGCGAGAGCGTCGACGGGACCCACCTGTTGGTCGCGGTCGGGCGTAAAGCGAATATCGACGGCTTGAATCTCGAAGCCGTCGGCATCGAAACCGGCCGCGACGGCATCGTCGTCGATGACCGGCGCCGTACTTCGGTGACCAACATCTACGCGATCGGCGATTGTCGCGCGGGACCGCGATTGACGCATGTCTCGGGCTATGAGGGCTCGAACGTCGCGCTCGAGATTACGCTCGGCCTGCCGGCCAAGGTCGATTATTCGGCCCTGCCCTGGTGCACCTTCACCGAGCCCGAAGTCGCGCAGATCGGCCTCACCGAAAAGGACGCGCGCGCGAAACACGGCGATGCGATCCGCGTGGTGACCGAGACCTTCCACGACAACGAACGCGCGCTTGCCGAGGGCAATGACGCCGGCCGAGCGAAGGTGATCTTCAAGGGCAAGAAGGTGATCGGCGCGAGCCTGGTGGGCAGGAATGCCGGCGAGTTGCTGTTACCTTATTCGCAGCTGATCACCGGCAAGGCATCGAGTTTTGCGATGGGCAGCGCGATCATCGCCTATCCGACCCGCAGCGAGATCACCAAGGCCGCCGCCTTCGCCGCGTGGGAGCCGACCGTGTTCGGCAAATGGCCGAAGAAATGGGCGCGGTTCGTTTCGAACATGAGAAAGCGTTTCGCATGAGTACCCGCACCCTAGGCCGCACGAAGAGTCGCAACGCGCGGACCGGCCCCTCGCCTTTCGCGGTCGATGCCCCCGCGCTCCCGCCCGCCAAGTTCACCGATCCCGACTGGACAGCGCAGCGCGAGCCGCGCGCATCGGTGCCGCTGATCGAGCTCGAAACGCTGTGGCTCAACACCGGCACGCTGTGCAATCTCGCCTGCGCGACCTGCTATATCGAGAGCAGCCCTACCAACGATGCGCTGGTCTATCTTTCGGCCGAGCATGCGGCGGAATTCTATGGCGAAGCGCAGGGCATGGGCACCAAGGAAATCGGCTTCACCGGCGGCGAACCGTTTATGAACCCAGCCTTCCTGCCAATGCTGACCGACGCGCTCGAACGCGGGTTCGAGGCGCTGGTGCTGACCAACGCGATGAGGCCGATGCGGCGCCACGAGGAGGCGCTGCTGGTGCTCCGCGAACGCTTTGGCGACAAGCTCACCCTGCGCGTCAGCCTCGATCACCATACCAAGGCCGGGCACGAGGGCGAACGCGGGCCGAACAGCTGGGAGGTGGGTCTCGACGGGCTACGCTGGTTGTCCGAGCACGGTTTCTCGATCGCGGTCGCCGGGCGCTTGTTGCCGGGCGAAGGCATGCCGGAGGCGCGCGCAGGCTATGCTGCGCTGTTTAAGCGCGAGGGTATCGCGATCGATCCGCAGAACCCGGCGCGGCTCGTGCTCTTTCCCGAAATGGACGAGACCAAGGACATTGCCGAGATCACCACCGGTTGCTGGGACATCCTCGGCAAGTCGCCAGCCGACATCATGTGCGCCACCAGCCGCATGGTGGTGCACCGCAAGGGCGAGGAGCGACCGCGTGTCGCGGCCTGCACGCTGATCCCCTACGACGAGGAATTCGACCTTGGCGACACGCTCGCCGAAGCTTCCCACCCCGTGAAACTCAACCACCCGCATTGCGCGCGCTTCTGCGTTCTCGGCGGCGCGAGCTGCTCGGCCTAGTCCTCATTCTCCGTTCGTACTGAGCCTGCCGAAGTACGCACGCCCCCAACGCCCTTCGACAGGCTCAGGGCGAACGGACTTAGAAACTATCTACGCCGCGTCCTTCGCGGGACAATATTTCGCCAGGTACTGCTGGTGGGTGGGCATGTGCTGGGTCAGCCAGCGGATCGATTGCTCGATCCCGTCGATCTCGCCCTTGAGCGCGGCGAGCTTCGACGGGTCGACCATGATGTTGTGGCCTTCCATCGCGATCCCCTGCCCCATCATCACCGCGGCCCAGCTGGTCTCGGTGAAGAGCTCGTCCTCCTCGCGGAAGATCTGCCCATTGTGGCGGAACAGCTCGATCTTCTCGGTCAGGCTGTCGGGCACCGACATGGTGCGGCAGTAATTCCAGAATTCCGAATCGGTCCGCTCGGTCGCCTTGTAGTGGAGGATCAGGAAGTCGCGGATGCGCTCGTATTCCTTGAGCGTGAAGCGATTGAACGCATCTTCCTGCGCCTGCGTTATCCCGTTGGAAGACAGCAGCGAGACGAGCTTGTTGAGCCCGGTATTGATGAGGTGGATCGAGGTCGATTCGAGTGGCTCCATGAAGCCCGCCGATAGCCCGAGTGCGACGACGTTCCTGTTCCAGAACTTCTTCCGATGGCCGGTGACGAAGCGCAAATGATTCGGATCGGCCTGCGGCTTGCCGGCTATGTTGCCCACCAGGATATCGGTTGCCTCGTCGGCTTCCATGAACTGGCTGCAATAGACGTGGCCGTTGCCGTTGCGGTGTTGCAGCGGGACCTGCCACTGCCAGCCGGCGCTGTGCGCGGTAGCGCGGGTATAGGGCAATGGCGGCGAACCGTCGTCGCGCCCGCAGGGCAGCGCGACCGCCCTGTCGCAGGGCAGCCAATGGGTCCATTCCTCGTAGCCGGTCTCGAGCGCCTGCTCGATCAGCAGTCCGCGAAACCCGGTGCAGTCGATGAACAGGTCGCCGGAAATCTCCTGCCCGCCTTCGAGCGTGATCGAGAATACGAAGCCGCTCTCGGGATCGAGATTGACCTCGGACACCTTGCCCTCCTGCCGCACCACGCCGCGATCCTCGGCGAATTTCCTGAGGAATTTGGCATAGCGACCGGCATCGAGGTGATAGGCGTAATTGCTCGGCGGGAGGTCGCCGCTCTTCTGGTAGTCCTCGGTCCGCGCGAACTTGCCGAAATGCGCGGCGATTGTTTCCAGGTTGAATACCTGGATCGGGCGCTTGTCGCCGGCTTCCTTCATCGCGTGCCAGATATGGTGGAAGGACACGCCGTCGATCTCGTAACCGTAATTGCCGAACGGGTGGATGTAGCTGTCGCCGAGCTTGCCCCAGTTGACGAACTGGATGCCAAGCTTGAACGTGCCGCCGACCGCGGCGAGCATTTCGGCCTCGCTGATCCCGAGCAACTTATTGAAATCGACGAAGGGTGGGATCGTCGCCTCGCCCACGCCGACCGTGCCGATCGCTTCCGATTCGACCAGCGTGACGTTTATCCCGCGCCCCTTGCCCATGCGCGACAGCACCGCCGCCGCCATCCAGCCCGCGGTCCCGCCGCCCACGATCACGATATTTTCGATTGCCATTGAACCCTCTTCCCTCACGCCTTCCTTGCCATTTTACGATCCCGCAGGCCAGAGCCTGTGGCCGCAACGCAACGCCCCGTTGTTAACGTTCATTTTGCCGCTTGTGAACGCTAACATTGTAGCATAGGTGTGATCCGGGAACTTGGCGGGATTCGTCTCGCCCATACGGGATGTCTAGGGAGGATCCATGTCCGTTAAGCTTATTTCGCGCGGCCCGCGGTCGCGTCGCTATGCCGCACTTGCCACTGCATCGAGCCTGGCGCTCGCCGCCGTGTCGCAGCCTGCGTTCGCACAGGACGCCGACGAGGAGGACGACGCCACCGAGCAGGAAAGCCCTGCGGGTACGCCTGAAACGCTCGACCCGGAAAACAAGGTCATCATCACCGGCATCCGCCAGTCGCTGCAGACCGCGCAGGACATCAAGCGCGATGCCGATACCGTGGTCGACGTCATCAGCGCCGAGGACATCGGCGCGCTGGCCGACCGGTCGGTCGCCGAAGCACTGCAGCGCGTCCCCGGCGTCAATATCTCGCGTTTCGAACAGCGCGACGACCCCGACCGCTTCTCGGTCGAAGGTTCGAACGTCATCATCCGCGGCCTGCCCTACGTCCTCTCGACGCTGAACGGCCGCGACATCTTCTCCGCAAATGGCGGTCGCTCGCTGTCGTTCAACGACGTCTCGCCCGAACTGCTCGGACGGGTCGAGGTCTACAAGAACGTCTCCGCCGACATGATCGACGGCAACATCTCGGGCCTCGTCAATCTTGTCACCCGCAAGCCGCTTGACCAGCTCGGCTTCAAGATCGCGGGCACGATCGAGGCCAATTACGGCGATCTCGCCGAAGAGTGGGCACCGGGCTTCTCGGGCCTCGTGTCGAACACCTGGGAGACCGCCGGCGGCAGCACGATCGGCCTGCAGGCGGGATACGCCCAGCAGGAATTGATCACCCGCACCGACGCCTCGCAGATAACCGACCCGTGCTATCGCGCCGATACGCTCGACGGTCCCTGCTTCCGAATCGTCAATGTCGGGTCGGGCGGCTACACCGGCGATCCGAACTTCAATTCGTCGAACTTCCCGCCTGCCGGCAGCGTCGTCGTCCCCAAGGGTGCGGGTGTCCGCACCACCGACCTGACGCGCGATCGCCAGGCCTATTCCTTCGTCGGCCAGTTCGAGAGCGCCGACCAGCGCTTCCTGTTCACCGCCGAATACCTGCGCGCCGAAACGCAATCGACGCTCAACGAATTCGCCGCGCTGGCTTTGGTCAACGATGACGGCCTGTTCCCGATTCCGGCCGGACCGGTCACGATTACCGACGGCATCTTCCAGTCGGGCACGCTCACGCAGGCCCAGCCGTTCAACGGCGGCCGCGGCATCCCGACCGAGCTGCTGCGCTTCCAGCGCGAAGACGAGGCCTTCACGCAGGACATCTCGGTCGATCTCGACTTCACGCCGACCGATCGGCTGCGCTTCAACGTCGAAGGGCAGTATATCTCGTCCGGACGTGAGGAAGCCGGCCAGATCGCCGCGATGCAGACCTATACGGACCTGTTCATCGACAACTCCGGCGAAACGCCGATCGTGCAGTTCTTCGAACCCAACACGACGACGTCCGACGCCGCCTATTTCAACGACGACACCCGCACCTTCTACTGGTTCCTGCTCGACAACCAGGTCGATAACGAGGCCGACCTCTACTCGATGCGCGCGGATGTCGAATACGACATCAGCGACACCGGCTTCTTCCGCACCGCCAAGTTCGGCGCGCGCTTCGCCGATCGCAATCGCACGACGCGCAGCGCCAATTTCTCCAACTGGGGCAATCTCGGTGCACCGTGGACCGGTCGCAACGGCAACTGGAACTGTGCCGACTTCCAGGCCTTCGGCTGCGGCGGCGCCTACGTGTTCGACTTCCCGAACTCGGCCCAGGTCCGCAACCCCTTCGGCGACAACTTCCAACGCGGCAACGCGCCGATCCCGATGGGCAACGGCTCGGCCTTCTATTTCGGCGGCGACAACCTCGTCGAGGAATACCTGAACGGCACGGTTGACCAGGTCGCCGATGCGATCAACGCCTTCACACTGACGCCGAACCCCTACGGTACGATCGGTACGCGCTCGGGCGTGGTTCCGGGCACCGTGTTCCTGCCGGGTGAGATTTCCGACGTCGGCGAATCGACCGACGCCTATTACGCACGGCTCGATTTCGGCACCTTCTTCGACAATGGCTGGGACCTGTCGGGTAATATCGGCGTGCGCTACGTCGACACCACGATCCGCACCGGCGGGGAAATCAACTTCCCGTTCGCGAACTTCTTCGACACCAATGGCGACAATGCCGTCAGCGTCGCGGAAATCGATGCCGCCTGCGCCCAGGCGCAGCAGCAACAGCCCAACGCGCAGCTGCCCGGCTACTGCGGCCTGACCGCCGCACGGAAGGCCGAATTCGCTTCGGTCTTCACCGGCGAGACGATCCCCGACAACGCCAATATCAGCTTCGATAACTGGCTGCCGAGCTTCAACGTCAAGCTCGACACCGGAACCGGCTTCGTCTTCCGCGCCGCCGCTTCGAAGGGCATCTCGCGTCCCGACCTGGCAGCCTTCCGCACGGGCGGTGCAATCTTCGACAACACCAACGACCTGCGGCAGGCCGGCTTCCTCGATAGCGGGCCGCTGTTCCAGATCTTCACCGGCAACCGTTTGCTGACGCCGATCGAGAGCTGGAACTACGACATCAGCCTCGAATACTACTTCGCCGAGGTCGGCTCGATCACCGCGGCGCTGTTCCAGAAGGATTTCGACAATCTCTTCGGTGACGGCCCGACGATCCGCAGCTTCACCAGCCCTTCGGGGGTTACCACCGACGTCGAGGTCAACGGTCCGATCAACTTCGGCGAAGCGCGCCTGCGCGGGATCGAAGTGGCGTATCAGCACGCGTGGGATTTCCTCCCGGCGCCGCTCGACGGGCTCGGCACCCAGCTGACCTACACCTATATCGACAGCCAGGATTTCAGCAGCTCGGGCGACGTGTTCGGCGACCTGCCGCAGCCCGGCGTTTCCGAGCACACGGTCAACGCCGTGCTGTTCTACGACAAGGGTCCGCTGTCGGCCCGCGCCGCCTACAACTGGCGGTCGGACTTCCTCCAGACCCCACGCGACGTGATCTTCCCGTTCTCGCCGATCTACGGGGAATCGACCGGGCAACTCGATGCGTCGATCTTCTACGAGCTGACCGACAACATCAAAATCGGCGCGCAGGGCGTGAACCTGCTCGACGAGGTCACGCGGACGAGCCAGGTGGTCGATTTCGACGGGACGCGGATCACGCGCTCGGCGTTCCGCAACGACCGTCGCTTTACCTTCCTCGTGCGCTTCGACTTCTAAGGTCGGGTGCGCGCTGGTCCACAGCGGGAAGGCGGGTCCCCACCGAAAGGTCGGGACCCGTTTTCTTTTCCGTCGTGACCGCATACGGGTAGTTCGGGTGCCCGGGGGCTTGGACAGCCACCGATATGCCGGGCCAATCGATGGGGGATCAAGATGGCGCGTCGCCGCCAGTCGATAACAATCAAGCATGTCGCCGCCGATGCGGGAGTTTCCCTGCAGACGGTCAGTCGCGTCATCAACAACGAACCCAATGTCCGCCCGGCGATGAAGGAGCGCGTCCAGGCGAGCATCGACAAGCTCGGCTACGTGCCCTCGATCGCGGCCCAGCGGATGAGCGGGTCGCGGTCCTACCTTATCCTCGCGATCAACGACCGCGAGCGCACGATTGCCGACTGGACCGCGCGCCAGGGCGGCGATTGGGTCGACCAGATGCTGCTCGGCGGGATGCTGACCGCGAGCGAGCACGGCTATCGCATGCTGATCGAACTGGTCGACACGCATGACGACCATGTCGAGCGGGAACTGGGCGCGGCGCTGAGCGCGCTGCACCCCGATGGCGTGGTGCTGACCCCGCCCCACTCGGAAAATTCCCAGATCACCGGCCTGCTAGCCGAACGCGGTATCCGCTTTGCCCGGATTGGGTCGAAGGAGCCGGGCCCGGGTATCGCGATGACGATGGACGACGACGGCGCGGCGGAAGAAGCGACCCGCCACCTGCTCGAACTCGGCCACACTCGTATCGGCTTCATCGCCGGTTCCGAGGAGTACAGCCTCTCCGACTGGCGCAAGGCGGGGTGGGAACGGACGATGGGCGAAGCGGGCCTCGATTGCGACGATCTTTGCGTCCGCGGCGATTTCGGGTTCGACAGCGGTCTTGCCGCGGCGCGCAAACTGCTGGCGCTCGACGCCCCCCCGACCGCGATCATCGGTTCGAGCGACCAGATGACGCTCGCGACGCTCGAAGTCGCGCACGAACAGGGCCTCGAGGTCCCGCGCGACCTTTCGCTGATCAGCTTCGACAACACCCCGATCGTGCGCTTTTCCAACCCCAAGCTGACCGCGATCGACCAGCCGATCGCGAAGACGATCGCGCGTGCGGTCGAACTGCTGATCGATCGCGATGGGGACGAGGTCGAGCAGCCGGTGGTCGTATCGGGCGAGCTCGTGGTGCGCCAGTCGACCGCCGCGCCGCCCTCCGGCACGTGACGTGTGACTGACCAACCGCGCCAGGCGCTGCGCTTCCTGTGGCTCTACGCGCTGGCGGCTGCCGGTGGCGCAGTCGCCTACGTTCCGTTCCTGACGATCCTTCTGCCGGTGCGGATGAGCGAATTGTCGGGCGCCGAGGACGTCGAACCGCTGGCCTACGCCGCCTTTGCGGGCGCGATTGCCGCCAGCCTCGCCAATATCGCCTTCGGCTGGCTGAGCGATCGGACGGGCTCGCGGCGCGGCTGGATCCTCGTCGGACTGGCGCTGTCCTCGATCCTGCTCGTCTCGGTCCGTACGACCGACAATATCGCCGCGCTGATCGCACTGATCGTGCTGTGGCAATTGGCGCTCAACATGATGTTGGCCCCGCTCGCCGCCTGGGCGGGCGATCTCGTGCCCGATGCCCAGAAAGGCTTTCTCGGCGGGCTGCTCGCCTTCGCCCCGGCCGCCGGCGCGCTCGCAGGCGCGGTGGTGACATGGCCGGGCCTCGCCGATGCCGACGGACGGCTGGTGCTCGTCGTTGCGATGACCGCCGCGATGGTGCTTCCGGTCCTGCTGGTAGGACGCCCGGTGTCGATGCCGCAACTGATGGTCCCCGTACCGGCCTCGACGCGAACCGACCGCCCGCGATCGCTCGTCGCGCGCATGTGGATGGCCCGCCTGCTGGTCCAGCTCTCCGAAGCCGCCTTGTTCGCCTATTTGCTCTACTGGTTCCGCAGCATCGACGCCTCTGTCACCGACAGCGATACCGCGCGCATCTTCAGCTTGGTGCTGGTCGCCGCGGTGCCGTTTTCGCTTCTCGCGGGGCGCTGGTCGGACCGCGCCGACCGACCGATCCTGCCGCTCGCAGTGACCGCGGCAGTCGCGAGCCTCGGCCTGGTGCTCATGGCGCTGGCCGAAACGCGCGAGGCGGCGATAGGGGGCTATATCCTGTTCGGCCTCGTCGCCTCGATCTTCCTTGCGCTGCATTCGGCGCAGACGCTGCGGGTCCTGCCCCGACCGCAGACGCGCGGGCGCGATCTCGGCTTCTTCAACCTGACCAACACCACGCCCTCGCTGATCATGCCATGGCTGACGCTGTCGCTGGTCCCCGGTTTCGGCTTCGACGCGCTCTTCACCGTGCTTGCTGCCCTCGCACTCCTCGCCAGCCTGCTGCTCGCCACCGCGCGTACCCGCGGCTGAACCATATCGGCGCTTGCCTTCGCCCCCGCACCGTGCCAATCCCTCCAATTGGGAACGTTCTCATTCGTGAGAATCAGGAGGATTTAAAAGCATGGTCGGTCGTCTTCTCGCATCGGGGGCGTGTCTTGCGCTGGCAGCATGTGCAGCGCAGCCCGGAACCGTGGCATCGACGGGCGGTTCGCAAACTGCGGCAAGCCAGGCCAGCGTTGACGCTCGCGTCGCGGACATGCTCTCGCGGATGAGCCTCGAACGCAAGGTCGCGCAGCTGATCCAGCCGCAGGTCAATTCCTTCACCCCCGAGGACATGGCGCGCTACCGCTTCGGCAGTTATCTCAATGGCGGCAATGGCGGCCCTTATGGCGACGAATTCGCCGCCGCTTCGGAATGGCTGCGCTATGCCGACGAAATGTACCTCGCCTCGACCCGGCCGCTGCCGGGCGACGAGCCGGTCATTCCCACCATCTGGGGCACCGATGCCGTGCACGGCCACACCAATATCGTCGGCGCGACGATCTTCCCGCACAATATCGGGCTCGGCGCGACCCGCGACACCGATCTCGTCCGCCGGATCGGTGCGGCCACCGCGACCGAGATCGAGGTTACCGGGATCGACTGGAACTTCTCGCCCACCGTCGCGGTCGCGCGCGACGATCGCTGGGGTCGGACTTACGAAAGCTATTCCGAAGACCCGCAGATCGTCGCCCGGATGGGCGCGGCGCTGGTCGAAGGGCTGCAGGGACGCTCGGGCGCTGGCGACTTCCTCGGCGATGGCCGGGTGGTCGCGACCGCCAAGCACTTCTTCGCCGATGGCGGCACCGACCAAGGCGTCGACCAGGGCGACGTCAACGGCGATATCGACGCGCTGAAGGCGATCCACGCGGTCCCCTACCCCGCCGCGATCGATGCCGGGGTCGAAGTCGTGATGGCGAGCTTCAACTCGATCAACGGCGTGAAGATGCACGGTAATCGCGCGCTGCTGACCGGCGTGCTGCGCGAGGAGATGGGCTTCGAAGGCGTGGTCGTGGGCGACTGGAACGGACACGGCCAGATCGCCGGCTGCACGGTCGATAATTGCCCGCAGGCGCTCAATGCCGGGCTCGATATCTACATGGTGCCCGACGACTGGAAGGCTCTGCTCGAAAACCTCGTGCGCCAGGTCGAGAACGGCACGATCGCGATGGCTCGGCTCGACGAAGCAGTCGGCCGCGTGCTGCGCATGAAGATCCGCATGGGCCTGTTCGATCGCGACGCGAGGAAGCCGTCCGATCGTTCCAATGCCGGAGAATGGGGCAAGCTCGGCATGGCCCCGCACCGCGACCTCGCGCGCGAAGCGGTCGCCAAGTCGCAGGTCATCCTCAAGAACAACGGCGTGCTGCCGCTCAAGCAGGGCGCGAGAGTGCTCGTCGCAGGTAGCGCGGCCGACGATATCGCGCAGGCCGCGGGCGGCTGGACGCTGACCTGGCAGGGCGGCGGCGAGCTCGACAATTCCTATTTCCCCAACGCCACCTCGATCTACGCCGCGATCGCCGAAGAGGCGCGCGCGCAGGGCGGCAGCGCCACCCTGTCGGCCGATGGCAACGCCACGATCGGCGACCATGACGTCGCGATCGTGGTGTTCGGCGAGGAACCCTATGCCGAGTTCGTCGGCGACCGGAAGACCATGGTGTTCGAGGACACCGAGGGCCTCGAATTACTGCGCAAGTACGAGGCGGCGGGTGTGCCCACCGTGGCGCTGTTCCTGTCGGGCCGCCCGCTGTGGATGAACCGCGAGATCAACGCCTCCGACGCGTTCGTCGCGTCGTGGCTGCCGGGCAGCGAAGGCGGCGGCGTGTCGGACATCCTATTCGGCAAGCGCGCAGCGACCGGGCGACTGTCCTTTAGCTGGCCCGCCGAGTGCGGGGGTGCCCCGGTCAACGGTCCCGAGGGTGCGCTTTTCCGCGTCGGTTACGGCCGCTCGCTCACCGACACCGCACCGCTCGCCGAACTGTCGGAGGAATGCGGCTATCTGGCGCAGGGCTCGGCGGCGACCTGGTACGATCTCGGCCGGCTCGCCAGCGGCATCACCGCCTATGCCGGCGAGACCCGCCTTCCGAACCTGCGTGGCGAAGGTGCCGGCGTGGTCGCCCGCGGCGTCGACAAGGACCGGCAGGAAGACGCGCGCGAAGTGGTGTTCGGCCCGGGGGCGACCTTGTCGCTGACGCAGGCCGGCGAAGGCAAAGGCGATTACCGCATCCTCTATGACCTGCCGGCGCAGCCCGCGGGCAAGGTCACGCTGACCGTCGGCGAGACCGAGATCGACATCACGCGCAATTTCGCGCTGAGCGCGGGCAAGGGCTGGCGCGAGATGATCATCACCGAACGATGCGCGCCCGAGCTCGGCGACCGCATCGCGATCACCTCCGACGCGCCGCTAACGTTGAAGATCGCGCGAATCGTGCGGCAGGACATGCCCGAGGGCGCCGAGTGTTCGTTCTGATCGCCCGTGATCGGACTGGCAGGAATTGATTTGGACGCACGCCCCGACGCGCATAGATCGGGGCGGGCGAGGGAGAGGGAATAACCATGGCACTTGCACCCGACGTTTCGAGCAGCACCGATCCGCAACCGCTCGAGGATGAAGGCACCCACATCAACGCACCGGGCCTGCAGTTCTTCGTCTTCGGCCTGTTCTTCATCTTCGGCGGCATCACCTCGCTCAACGACGTGATCATCCCGAAGCTGAAAGAGCTGTTCACGCTCAACTACACCCAGGCGATGCTGGTGCAGTTCTGCTTCTTCACTGCCTACCTCGTGATCGGCATCCCCGGCGCCAAGCTGGTCAAGCGGATCGGCTATATGCGCGGGGCGGTGGCGGGCCTGTGCCTCATGATCCTCGGCTGCCTGCTGTTCATCCCGGCAAGCCAGACCGCGACCTACGCGCTGTTCCTCGGCGCGTTGTTCATCCTCGCCAGCGGCGTGGTGATCGTGCAGGTCGTCGCGAACCCGCTGATCTCGCTGCTCGGCCCGCAGAAGACCGCGCATAGCCGCCTCACCTTCGCGCAGGCGTTCAACTCGCTCGGCACCACGGTCTTCCCGATCGTCGGCGCCGCCGTCATCCTCGGCAGCCTCGCCAACGTGACCGCCGACCAGTTGTCGGGCGCCGAACTGATCGCCTACCGCCAGGCCGAAAGCGAAGCGATCTGGCAAGGCTATCTCGGCCTCGCCGTGCTGATCGGACTGGTCGCGCTCGCGGTCTGGGCGTTCCGCAACCGCCTGCAGGGCGAGAAGCACGAAGCCTCCTCGGGCCTCGCCGGGCTCGACCTCCTGAAGCGCACCCGCTTCGGTTACGGCGCGCTGTGTATCTTCCTCTATGTCGGCGCCGAAGTCGCAATCGGCTCGATCATCATCAACTATCTCGCGCTCGAGCGCGTGCTCGGCCAGCCCGAAAGCGTGATCGGCTGGATGATCGGCCTCTACTGGGGCGGCGCGATGGTGGGGCGCTTCATCGGTTCGGTCCTGCTGTGGGTGTTCTCGCCGGGCAAGATCCTGGCCTTCAACGCGATCGGTGCGATCCTTCTGATCGCGATCTCGGCCAACTCCGCCGGCGAAATCGCGGCCTACAGCCTGCTCGCCTGCGGCCTGATGAACTCGATCATGTTCCCGACAATCTTCTCGCTGGCCTGCGAAAAGCTCGGCCCGCGAGCGGCCGACGGATCGGGCATCATCAACGTCGCTATCTTCGGCGGCGCGGTCGTGCCGCTGCTGTTCGGCGTGATCGCCGATGCGAGCGGCAGCCTCGCCTTCGCGCTGGTACTGCCGGCGATCTGTTATGCGATCATTGCCGGCTTCGGATATTACGCGCGCCGCCCGGCCTGACCCCGTTAGACCCAAAGGACCCGACCGGGGGCTGGCGCGTAGTCTCCATGTGAGAAAAGGACTCCGATGACCGCCCCCGGCGAGACTTCTTCCAAGCTGCTGCTGTTCGGCGCGACCGGCGACCTCGCGCGCCGGATGCTCCTGCCCTCGCTCTATGCGCTGCATGCCGACGGGCTGGTGCCCGACGAGCTGCAGATCATCGGCACCGCGCGCAGCGAGATGTCGGACGAGGAATTCCGCCAGATGGCGCGCGAGGCGCTCGAGGAACACCTTCCCGAGGATCGCAAGGATCCGAAAGCGCTCGAGAGCTTTCCCGAGCGGCTCAGCTACCAGGCGCTCGATGCGTCGACGATTCAAGGATTCGATGCGCTGGCCGAGAAGGTCGGCGACACTTCGGGCGGCCTCTCGATCTTTCTTTCCACCGCGCCGTTCCTGTTCGAGCCGACGATCAAGGGGCTCGAATCGGCCGGGCTGGCTGGCAATAACGTCCGCATCGGACTCGAAAAGCCGCTCGGCAACGACCTCGCTTCGAGCCGCGAAATCAACGATGCGGTTGCCGCGGTCTTCCCCGAGGAGCGGATCTTCCGGATCGATCACTATCTCGGCAAGGAGACGGTGCAGAACCTCATGGCGCTGCGGTTCGCCAACATGCTGTTCGAGCCGGTCTGGAACGCCGCGCATATCGAACATGTCCAGATCACCGTCAGCGAGACCGTGGGGCTCGAAGGCCGCGCGGGCTTCTACGACGAGACCGGCGCGCTGCGCGACATGGTGCAGAACCACATGCTGCAATTGCTCGCGCTCACCGCGATGGAACCCCCGGGCGATTTCGACAGCACCGCGATCCGCGACGAGAAGGTCAAGGTCCTGCGCGCATTGCGCCCGCTCGGACCGGAAGAAAGCGTGCGCGGCCAGTACACCGACGGCGCGGTCGGCGGCGAGGCGGTCGGGTCGTACGAGGCCGATCTCGACGATAGCTCCGACACCGAAACCTTCGTCGCCCTGCGCGCCCATGTCGACAATTGGCGCTGGCAGGGCGTCCCGTTCTACCTGCGCACTGGCAAAAGGCTGGCCGAACGGCGCAGCGAGATCGTGGTCCAGTTCCGCTGCGTGCCGCACAACATCTTCGGCAAGCGCGGCGGGCAGTTGCAGGCCAACACGCTCGTCATCCGGCTCCAGCCGGAGGAATATGTCCGGCTGCTGGTGATGGCTAAGGAACCGGGGCTCGACAGCGAGAAGGTGATCCTGCGCGAGGTCCCGCTCGACCTGTCGCTGAGCCAGGCCTTCGCCGGGACCGTCCGACGCATCGCCTACGAACGCCTGCTGCTCGACCTGATCGAAGGCGACCAGACGCTGTTCGTCCGCCGCGACGAGGTCGAGGCGCAGTGGCAATGGATCGACGCTATCCGCGCCGGCTGGGCCGAGAGCGGCCTTGCCGCCAAGCCCTACAGCGCGGGCAGCTGGGGCCCGAGCGCGGGTATCGCGCTGACCGAACGCGACGGGGTCAGCTGGCATGAGTGAGATCGAACGCCTTACCTTCGACGACCAGAACGAACTGCATGCCGCGCTCGCCGACGAGATGCGCCGCGCGATCGCAAGCGGGCGCGAAAAACGCGGCTCCGCCCTGCTCGCACTGAGCGGCGGCAGCAGCCCGTTCCCGATCTATCGCAGTCTCGCCGAGGAAGACCTCGGCTGGGCCGAAGTCACGATCATCCCTGTCGACGAGCGGCTGGTCCCAGAAAACGACAAGCTGTCGAACACGGCCAAGCTGCGTGAGGTTTTCGAGCCCGCCGGGGCGCGCGTGCTGGGCCTGTTCCCCGATCCGGAAACCGACCCGCTCCCTCCGTCCGCGCTCGATGTGGTCGATCTGCCAGCCGACCTGCTGTGGCTGGGCATGGGTGGTGACGGGCATTTCGCCAGCGTCTTTCCCGGGCCGGATTACGAGCGTGCCTTCGCCACCGAGGACGACACCGTGTTCGTCAATCCATTTCCGATGCCCGCCGAGGCACCGGTCGGACGCCTGAGCATTGCGCCGCGCGCGATTGCCGCTTCGCGCCAGCTGATCCTGGTGATTGCGGGCCGCGACAAGCGCGCCGTGTTCGACCGCGCGCTGGCCGAGGGCACCGCCTCGCCCTACCCGATGGGTCGCTTCCTCGAGGAGTTGCAGCCCACCATGACCGTTTACGAAGGCCTGTTCTGATGACCCTCGATCCGACCATCGAAAAGGTGACCCAGCGGATCGTCGAGAAGAGCCGCGACGGGCGCACACGCTATCTCGACCTGATCGAGCGCATGGGCGAGGAAGGCCCGCGTCGTTCGGCATTGTCCTGCGGCAACCTTGCCCACGCCTTCGCCGCGAGCGGCGAGGACAAGGCGACGATCCGCGAGGCGCGCGCCACCAACATCGCGATCGTCACCGCCTATAACGACATGCTCTCGGCGCACGCGCCCTATTATCGCTACCCGGAGAAGATCAAGCTGTTCGCCCGCGAGGTCGGCGCGACGGCACAGGTCGCCGGCGGCGTCCCCGCGATGTGCGACGGGGTCACGCAGGGGCAGGACGGGATGGAACTGTCGCTGTTCAGCCGCGACGCGATCGCGATGGGGACCACGATCGCGCTGAGCCACGCGATGTACGAAGGCGCGCTGATGCTCGGCATCTGCGACAAGATCGTGCCCGGCCTGCTGATGGCTGCCTTGCGCGCAGGACACCTGCCGACGATCTTCGTGCCCGCCGGGCCGATGCCGTCGGGGCTTGCCAACAAGGAAAAGCAGCGCGTCCGCCAGCTCTATGCCGAGGGCAAGGCCTCGAAGGGCGAATTGCTCGAAGCCGAGAGCGCGAGCTATCACGGCGAAGGGACCTGCACCTTCTACGGCACCGCCAATTCCAACCAGATGATGATGGAGGTGATGGGCCTCCATGTTCCCGGCGCGGCCTTCCCCAATCCCGGCACGAAGATTCGGCAGGAGCTGACCCGGGCCGCCGCGCACCGGGTTGCCGGGATCGGCAAGGAGGGCGACGATTACCGCCCGCTCGGTCGCTGCGTCGACGAGAAGGCGGTGGTCAACGCGATCGTCGGCCTGCTCGCGACCGGCGGGTCGACCAACCACATGATCCATATCCCCGCGATCGCGCGCGCGGCGGGAATCAGCGTCGACTGGACCGATTTCGCCGAACTGTCAGAAGCGGTGCCGCTGGTCGCGCGGGTCTATCCCAACGGCTCGGGCGACGTGAACGATTTCCAGGCGGCCGGCGGCATGGGCTTCGTGATCCGCGAATTGCTCGCCGAAGGCCTCCTGCACAAGGACGTGATGACCGTGTGGCATTCGGACCTCACCCTCTATGGCCGCACCCCCGAGCTCGACGATGGCGCGCTCGTCTGGAACGACGCGCCTGCCAAGAGCCTCGACGAAACCATCCTGCGACCGCCCGCGACGGCGTTTTCCGACCATGGCGGGCTCGCGCTGCTCGAAGGCAATCTCGGCCGCGCGGTGATGAAGACCAGCGCGGTCGACGAAAGCCGCCACACCATCGAGGCGCCGTGCCGCATCTTCCACACGCAGGAAGCGGTGCAGGCCGCGTTCAAGGCGGGCGAGCTCGACCGCGACGTGGTGGTGGTGGTCCGCTTCCAGGGACCGCGCGCGAACGGGATGCCCGAATTGCACAAACTGACCCCGCCGCTGGGCGTGTTGCAGGATCGCGGCTTCAAGGTCGCGCTCGTTACCGACGGCCGGATGTCGGGCGCCAGCGGCAAGGTGCCCGCGGCGATCCACCTTTCGCCCGAGGCGCTCGGCGGAGGCCCGATCGGCAAGCTGCGCGATGGCGACCTCGTTCGCGTCTGCGCACAGGAAGGCACGCTCGAAGCGCTGGTCGACGCCGAGGACTGGAACCTGCGTGATACGCCCACGCCGCCAGCTGCAGAAGACGGGCTGGGCCGCGAGCTGTTCGCGCTGATGCGCCGCCATGCCGACGAGGCCGAGCGCGGCGGCAGTGCGATGTTGTTCGAGGCCGGGCTGTGAGTGCTCCGACCCGCATCGTCACCGCCGATATCGGGGGCACGCATGCCCGATTCGCGATAGCCGAAGTGGCCGACGGCAAAGTCGCTTCGCTCGGCAAACCGACCAAGATGGCCTGCGCCGATCACGCCAGTTTCCAGACCGCGTGGGAAGCCTATGGCGAGGCGATCGGCGAGCAATTGCCCCGCGCCGCCAGCATCGCGCTGGCCGCGCCGATCGCGGGCGACCTGATCAAGCTGTCGAACAATCCCTGGGTCATCCGGCCCGCGCTGGTGAACAGCAAGCTCGGTCTCGACACGCATTTGCTGCTCAACGATTTCGCTGCGGTCGCGCATGCGGTCGATGCCGTAGGACCCGAACACCTCGCGCATGTCGCCGGACCGGAGGCCCCGCTGCCCGAAGACGGGATCGTAAGCGTAATCGGCCCCGGCACCGGCCTGGGCGTCGCGATCCTCGCGCGGATCGGGGGGCGCGGCCATGTCTTCGCGACCGAAGGCGGCCATTCCGATTTTGCCCCGCTCGACCGGATCGAGGACAAGCTGCTCGAACGGCTGCGGGGCGACCACACCCGCGTCTCGGTCGAGCGCGTGGTCGCGGGGCCGGGCATCCGCCCGATCCTTGAGACCATCGCCGAGATCGAGGGTCGGCCGATGCCGCAGGGCGATGACAAGGCGCTGTGGACGATGGCGCTGGCGGGCGAAAACAGCCTTGCCGAAGCCGCGCTCGATCGATTTTGCCAGTGTCTCGGCGCGGTGGCGGGCGATATCGCGCTGACCCACGGCCCAGGCCCGGTGGTGCTGGCGGGCGGGCTCGGCCTCAGGCTCGCGAAGATCCTCCCGCAATCGGGCTTTGCCGAGCGCTTCGCCGCCAAGGGCCGCTATCGCAAGCTTATGGAGCAGCAGCCGGTCAGCATCATCACCCATCCCGAGCCGGGCCTGTTCGGTGCCGCCGCGGCATTCGCCAAGGAGCATACGTGACCGACATCGGCACTATCATGCGCACCGCCCCGGTGATCCCGGTGCTGGTGATCGAGGACGCGGCCGACGCCGTGCCGCTGGCCGAGGCGCTGGTGGCGGGCGGGCTGCGCGTGCTCGAGGTGACCTTGCGGACACCTGCGGCAATTGACGCGATCCGTGCGATGAAACAGGTCGAGGGCGCGATCGTCGGAGCAGGCACGGTGATCGACCCCGACGGGCTCGACGCCGCGATCGATGCGGGCAGCGAGTTCATCGTCTCGCCCGGCCTGACCGAGCGCCTCGGCCAGGCGGCGAACGAACGCGAGATCCCGTTCCTCCCCGGGATCGCCACCGCGAGCGACCTTATGTGCGGGCTCGATCTCGGCCTGACGCATTTCAAGTTCTTCCCGGCCGAGGCGAATGGCGGGATCTCCGCGCTCAAGGCGCTCGCGGGACCGTTCGGCCAATGCCGCTTCTGCCCCACCGGCGGGATCACCGCTGCCAGCGCGCCCGATTGGCTGGCGCTCGATCCGGTGTTGTGTGTCGGAGGCAGCTGGATTGCGCCCAAGGGTGCCGCGCCGCACGACATCGAGGCGCTTGCCCGCGCCGCCGTGGCGCTCGGCTGATCGCAGCAATGTCTTGAAAATGTCGCATGCCGCGCGCAAGCGTTGGAATGTGAACGAGTTGACGCCCCTCCACCCTGCAGCGCCTGCATCCGAAGGTGCCGAGGATGCGAACTCGTTCGAGAACGAACATTTCTTCAATCGCGAACTGAGCTGGCTGGCCTTCAACCGCCGCGTGCTCGCCGAGGCGCGCAATCGCGACTACCCGCTGCTCGAACGCCTGCGCTTCCTGTCGATCTCGGGGAGCAATCTCGACGAGTTCATCATGGTCCGCGTCGCCGGGCTGATGGGGCAGGCCAAGCGCAAGATCGACGAACTGTCGCTTGACGGGATGACCCCGGGCCAGCAGCTTGAAAAGATCAACGACGAGCTCGAGCGGATCGAGCGCGAACAGGACGCGGTGTGGGACGAGTTTCGCACCGAACTGGCCGAGAACGGCATCGAGGTGATCGACGGCAGCACGGTCGACGACATGACTTGCTCGTGGCTCGAGACCTACTTTACCGAGAACATCCTGCCGGTGCTGACCCCGCAAGCGGTCGATCCCGCACACCCCTTCCCCTTCGTCGCCAATCTCGGGCTCGGCCTGCTGTTCAACCTCAAGCGCAAGAGCGACGGGGTATCGCTGGTCGAGATGGTGCTGATCCCCGGGAATCTGCCGCGCTTCATCCGCATTCCGGGCCGCGACACCAAGTATATCAGCATCGAAAACCTGATCCGGCGCCATGCGACGCTGCTGTTTCCCGGCTTCAAGCTGCGCGGAGACGGTCTTTTCCGCGTGATCCGCGACAGCGACATCGAGGTCGAGGAAGAGTCGGAAGACCTGGTGCGCTATTTCCGCAGCGCGATCCAGCGACGCCGGCGCGGCGACGTCGTCCACCTCGAAATCGAGGAGGGATTCGACAAGGAAGCCGAGACCCTGCTGCGCGAACAGCTCTACCTGGCGCAGGCGACGGTCGACGAGAAGAGCGGTCTGATCGGTTTCGCCGCGCTCGAGCGGATCGTCGAAGAGGATCGGCCCGATCTCAAGTTCGAGCCTTACAGCCCGCGCTACCCCGAGCGGATCGCCGAGCATGATGGCGATGCCTTTTCCGCGATCCGCGAAAAGGATATCGTGATCCACCACCCCTATGAGAGCTTCGAGGTGGTGGTCGATTTCCTGCGCCAGGCCGCACGCGATCCCGATGTCGTCGCGATCAAGCAGACGCTCTATCGCGCCGGCTCGCAATCGCCGATCATCGGCGCGTTGATCGAGGCCGCCGAGGCGGGCAAGTCCGTCACCGCGGTGGTCGAATTGAAGGCACGCTTCGACGAGGAGCAGAACATCCACTGGGCGAGCGAGCTCGAACGCTCGGGCGTCCAGGTGATATACGGTTTCGTCGACTGGAAGACCCACGCCAAGGTCTCGATGGTCGTCCGGCAGGAAGGCGCCAGCTTCCGCACATACTGCCATTTCGGGACCGGCAATTACCACCCGGTCAACGCCAAGGTTTACACCGATCTCAGCTACTTCACCGCCGATCCTGCAATGGGCCGCGACGCTGCGAAACTATTCAACTTCATCACCGGCTATGTAGAGCCCGAAAACCTCGAACGCATCGCGGTTTCGCCCAGCGGGTTGCGGCGGACCGTCTACCAGTTGATCGACGCCGAGATCGCCAACGCGGCTAAGGGCAAACCCGCGGCGATCTGGGCCAAGATGAACGCGCTCGCCGATCGCAAGATGATCGAGAAGCTCTACGAGGCAAGTCAGGCCGGGGTGCGCATCAACCTGGTGGTGCGCGGGATCTGCTGCCTGCGCCCCGAGGTCCCGGGCCTGTCGGACAACATCACGGTCAAATCGGTGATCGGGCGGTTCCTCGAACACGGCCGGATATATGCCTTCGCCAATGGCGATATGATGCCGAGCAAGAAATCGAAGGTCTATATCGCCTCGGCCGACTGGATGAGCCGCAATCTCGATCGCCGGGTCGAGACAATGGTCCCGATGACCAACAAGACCGTGCGCGACCAGGTGCTCGAACAGGTCATGCTGGCCAATTTGCTCGACACCGAGCGCAGCTGGCGGTTGCAGGCCGATGGCAGCTACGAACGACTCGAGGGAGGCGACAACCCCTTTAACCTGCACCGGTACTTCATGGAGAATCCTTCGCTCTCGGGACGCGGCGGCGCGCTCAAGAAGAACAAGGACGTTCCCCGCCTCTCGCTCCGTCGCGAAAGCGCCGAATGAACCGAAGCGGAAAGCGCGATAGCGAGAGACCGCGCGCGATCATCGATATCGGGTCGAACACGATCCGCCTGGTGGTCTACGGCAATCCGCCGCGCGCGCCGCATGTGCTCCACAACGAAAAGACGGTGGCGCGCCTTGGCCGCGACCTGTCTCGCACGGGCAAGATCCCGGGCAAGGCGGCGAAGCTGGGGCTCGATGTCCTGCGCCGCTTCGCACGCCTGATCGAAGAGCTGCGGATCGATGATGTCGAGGCGGTCGCCACCGCCGCGGTGCGCGACGCGAAGAACGGCGCGGATTTCCTCGAAAAAGTCCGCGAACTGGGCTTCGCACCACGGCTCCTCAGCGGCAACGAAGAGGCGCAGGCCAGCGCCGACGGCGTGCTCGGCGCCTTTCCCGACGCACGCGGCGTGGTCGCGGATCTCGGGGGAGGCAGTCTCGAGCTGATGGAGATCGACCACGAGAATCGCGGCAACGGCACGACCTTGCCGCTCGGCACGCTGCGCCTCCCCAGCCTGCCGGCCAACAAGGGCAAGAAGGCGGCGATCGCCAAGGTCATCGAAAAGTCCGGCTTTCGCGCGGCGAAGGGAGAGACGCTCTACCTTGTCGGCGGAACGTTGCGTGCATTTGGGCGGCTCGCGATGATCGAGATGAAGTCGCCGTTAGAGGATCCGCACGGCTTCGTGCTCGAGGCCGGGGACGCGCGCCGCATCGCCAAGCGCTTCGCCCGCCGCAAGGCAGACAAGATCGCCGGGATCGAGGAGATATCCTCTTCGCGCAAGGAGATGATCGGCGACGCCTCGGCGCTGGTCGGCGCGCTGCTGGGCGAATTCGAACCCGATCGGGTGGTCTTTTCCGCCTGGGGTCTGCGCGAGGGCCTGCTGATGCAGCGCCTGCCCAGCGAATTGCGGGTGCAGGATCCGCTGCTTTCGGCAGTCACCGCCTATGCCGCGCGCCGCGACGTGACCGCACAGACCGGGGCGATGGTCGCCGGGTGGATCTCGGGGCTGCCCGGCGCGCGCGCCGAGGGCACCGAACGCCTGCGCCTCGTCACCGCGATGCTCGCTCTCGCCAGCCAGCGACTCGAGCCCAATATCCGTCGCCGACACGCGCTCGACTGGGCGCTCCACAAGCGCTGGATCGGGCTCGAGCCGGGGGATCGCGCCAAGCTCGCCGCCGCGCTGCTCGCGCAGACCGGGCGGACCAAGCTGCCCGACGAACTCGCGCTGCTCGCAAGCGAGAACGATCTCGCCGAGGGTGTGGCTTGGGGGCTCGGCATTCGCCTGCTGCGCCGACTCGGCAGCGCAGCGCTCTCCTCGCTCGCCGGCAGCGTGCTGCGCGTCGACGGCAAGAAACTTGTGCTCGCCGTGCCGCCCGAGGCGATGTCGCTGTGCGGTCCCGGGACCGAGGAGGACCTGTCCGCCCTCGCGAGCCATCTCGGTCTCAAGCCTGCGATCGAACGGCGAACGGCATAGCGACCGGGTTCAATAGCGGTTCAGGCGCCGCCGGCAGGGTGGAATTACGGGAAAACCAGAACAATCAAGGCTTCGCGCACATCCGTGTCGCATCGCCCCCGCCGACGCGCCGCAAAGCGCAGGGAAATTGTCACGCGCGCGTCACATGTGGTAGCCATGCGCGTTCGGACGGAGGACTGGGCCGAATGGGATTCGCGCCAATCACGATCAAACCTGCTCGCCTGCCGCGCCTCGCGCTCGGCGGGGCCGGAATCGTGTCGGCTCTGTTCGCGATGCCCGCCATGGCCGATGTCATCGAGATCGGTGCCGAAGGCCACAGCTGGAAGGTCGGCGGGCCGCCGCCGCAGCAAGGCCAGTACGCTCCGCCCCCCGGCGTCGACGGCGAGGATTTCGAAGCCGCGCTGGCGCAGGTCCCGATGACGGTGCCCGAATTCTATCGCGCGCATGTCGCCGGGCTAGCGATCCGCTACCAGCTCTCGCCCTCGCTGATCGACGCGCTGGTGTGGCAGGAAAGCCGCTGGCGCCACGAGGCCGTGTCGCCGGTCGGTGCGCGGGGGCTCGCGCAATTGATGCCCGGTACCGCGCGCGACATGGGGGTGGACATCCACGATCCGTTCCAGAACCTCGAAGGCGGGGCGCGCTACCTGCGCATTCAATTGAACCGTTTCGAAGGCAATCTCGCCCTCGCGCTCGCTGCCTATAATTGCGGGCCCGAGCGGGTCGCGCGGGTAAATGGCATACCCGCGATCCGCGAAACTCAGCTATACGTAGCTTCCATCATGGGCCGGTTGGCCGCGCAATCCCGGAGTTGATTTCGACCATGCGTAAGACGTCCGTTTCCGCCGCGCTTGCGGCGCTGCTTTTCCCGACTGCCGCCATGGCGCAGGACCCTGCGGGTTCAGGCCCGATCGTCGGTGCGCTGAGCTGGATGCAGGACACCCTCCTCGGCAGCGTCGCCACGGCGGTTGCGGTGATGGCGGTCGCCGCAGTCGGCTTCATGATGCTGACCGGCCGGATGAACTGGCGCTTCGGCGCGACCGTCATTCTCGGCACCTTCATTCTGTTCGGCGCGGCCTCGATCGTCGGCGGCATCCAGAGCGCGGCAGGCGGCTGAGCCATGGCGGGTCTCGTTCGCGCCCCCGTCCATCGCGCCCTCACCCGGCCGCAGATGTTCATGGGCGTGACGTTCAACTATTTCATCATCAACGCCGTCGTCACCGTCGAGGCCTTCCTGATCTTCCGCAACTGGATCATCCTCCCGGTCGCCGTGGTGATGCATTTGATCGGCTATTTCGCCTGCCTGCGCGAGCCGCGCGTGTTCGATCTCTGGCTGACCAAGGTGAGCAAGACGCCGCGCGTGCGCAACTGGAAGCGCTGGGGCTGCAACAGCTACGCGCCCTGACAATGCGTCCCATGCGGGACTTCGGAGCAATTCTATGAGCAAGTGGATCGGAGCGGCAGGCTGGAGCGCGAAGGAAGCGCTGGCCGGCGATCGCCTGCCCTATCTGCGGCTCGAGGACGGCGAGACCGTGCTGCTGCGCGACGGCGCGCTGATGCAGTCGATCCAGGTCCCCGGCCTGTTGTTCGAGACCGAGGATTCGGACGCACTCAACGCCCACGCCGCCACGCGCGAGGTGATCCTGCGCTCGACGCTCGATGCGCGCTTCGTGCTCTACCACCACGTCATCCGGCGACGGGTCGAAGTCGAACTCGACGCGCAGTTCGACGATCCGCTCTCGGCGCATATCGACCGCCGCCACCGCCAGCTGCTGTCGGGCGGCAAGTTGTTCGTGAACGACCAGTTCATCACCCTGATCCGCCGCCCCGCGCGCGGCAAGGCGGGCATCGCCGAGCGGCTGAGCCGGGCCTGGAAGCGCAAAGGCAGTCGCGAGATCGTCGCCGACGTCAAGGAAATGCGCGCTTTGCGCGCCGCCGCGACCGGGCTGGTCGCCGCGCTCCAGCCCTATGGCGCGCGCATTCTCGGCGAATATGGCGGCAATGACGGCCGCCGGTTTTCCGAGCCGCTCGAACTGCTTTCGGCGCTCTACAATGGCGAGATGCGGCCGGTCCGCACGCCCGAGGCCCATGTCGATCTGGGGCAGATGATCCCCTACCGGCGCGCCAGCTTCGGGCTCGATGCGATGGAATTGCGCGGTGCGGGCGCGACCGATTTCGGCTCGCTGATGAGCCTCAAGGAATATCCCGAAGCGACCGCGCCCGGACTGCTCGACAACCTCCTGCGGCTGCCGTTCGAGATGACGGTGACCGAGAGCTACGCGCCCAACGAGCGCCAGACCGCGCGCGAGCGGATGGACCTCGCCCTGCGCCGCCTGCGCTCGGCCGACGAAGAAGCGGCGAGCGAGCGCGCGGAAATGCTGTCGGCGCGCGACCAGCTCGGCGCGGGTTCGGTCGGGTTCGGCGACCACCACCTCTCGGTGCTGGTCAAGGCACCCACCCTTCCCGAACTCGACGAGGCGACCGCGGCGGTGGGCGCCGCGCTGGCCGATACCGGCGCGATCGCGGTGCGCGAGGACACCAATCTCGAGCCGGGCTTCTGGGCGCAATTCCCCGGCAACGAGCAGTATATCGTGCGTCGCGCGATGATCTCGACCGCCAACATGGCGGGCTTCGGGTCGCTGCACGGCTTCGCGCTGGGGCGGGCGGAGAACAATCACTGGGGCGATGCGGTCGCCCTGCTGGAGACCACCAGCTCGACTCCGTTCTTCTTCAATTTCCACGCCGGCGACCTCGGCAATTTCTCGGTTTTCGGCCCGTCGGGGTCGGGCAAGACCGTGGTGATGAACTTCCTCGCCGCACAGGCGCAGAAATTCAGCCCCCGCACGATCCTGTTCGACAAGGATCGCGGCGCTGAGATTTTCATTCGCGGGATCGGAGGGCGCTACGACCGGATCAGCCCGGGCGAGCCGACCGGTTTCAACCCGCTGATGCTGCCCGAGACCCCAGCCAACAAGGCTTTCCTGCGCGACTGGTTGGGCGTGATGCTCAATGCCGAGGGGCCCGAAGAGCTGGGGACGATCGCAGCGGCGGTCGACGCGACTTACGAGAACGACCCGCGCCTGCGGCGCCTGCGGCATTTCCGCGAATTGCTCGCCGGGACGCGCCGCCCGCAACCCGGCGACCTCGCCGACCGCCTCTCGGCCTGGATCGAGGACGGCGAACATGCCTGGCTGTTCGACAATGAGCGCGACGAGGTCGATCTCGAACGCCGCGTGCTCGGCTTCGACATGACCGCATTGCTCGAAAGCCCGCGCCTGCGCACGCCGACGATGATGTACCTGTTCCACCGGATCGAGGAACGGCTCGACGGGCATCCGACGATGATCCTGATCGATGAGGGCTGGAAGGCGCTCGACGACGAGGTCTTTGCCGCGCGCATCCGCGACTGGCTCAAGACCTTGCGGAAACGCAACGCGCTGGTCGGCTTCGCCACGCAGAGCGCGCGCGACGCGCTCGATTCGAAGATATCGACCGCGCTCGTCGAACAGACCGCGACGCTGGTCTTCACTCCCAACCCGCGCGCCCGCGCCGAGGATTATTCCGAAGGCTTCGGCCTGACCGAGCACGAGCTCGCGCTGATCAAGACGCTGCCCGCGCATAGCCGCTGCTTCCTCGTGCGCCAGCCCAATGCGAGCGTGGTGGTGCGGCTCGACCTTGGCGGCGCGCCCGAAGTGCTGACCGTGCTGTCGGGCCGCGAGGCCTCGGTGCGCAAGCTCGACAATCTCCGCGCCGAACTCGGGGACGATCCGGCGGCCTGGTACCCGCACCTGACCGGGCATCCGTGGCCCGGCGACAGTGGCATCGAGCACGACAGCGACATGCCCGAGGCAGCCGAGTGACGACCGCCGCCGCCGCCTCGTCCTGCGATCTCTACACCGACGGTATTGCCGGCGGGCTCGCCGGTGCGCTGCGCGGGGTCGATTGCGTCGCGGGCGAGATGGCCCAGGCCGCCTTCGCGCGGCTGTTCGGCCCGGGCGGCGAACTCGTCCCCGCGCTGACGATCTTCTTCACGCTGTTCGTCGCGCTGTTCGGGATCGCGCTGATGACCGGTCGCACGCGGCTCGGCATTTCGCAGCTCACCCCGCGTTTCGCGACGCTGGTGCTGGTGATCGTGCTGACTTCGAGCTGGCTCGCCTTCCAGGCGCTGGTGTGGAACGTCTTCGTGCTCTCGCCCGACTATCTCGCCAGCGTGATCACCGGGATCGACGGATCGGCCACCGCCACCTTCGCCGACAAGATCGACATCACCTTCCTCACGATCGGCGAGATCGCCGGGGCGGGCGGTGCCGGGCAGGACATTTCGGTGTTCTCGCCGACCGGCCTGCTGTGGCTCGGCGGGACGCTATTGTTGCTCGGGACGGTCGGCGTGCTGGTGACGGCCAAGATCGCGCTCGCGGTGCTGGTCGCGCTCGGCCCGATCTTCGTCAGCCTCGTCCTTTTCGAAGGGACGCGCGGGCTGTTCGTCGGCTGGATCAAGGGACTGACCATGCTCGCGCTCGCGCCGCTGTTCGCGGTGCTCGCGGGCGGGGTCATGCTCGAACTCGCCGTGCCGGTGATCTCGAGCCTCGCCACCCAGCAGGGCAATATCGATCCGCGCGCTGCGATGGCGTTCTTCCTGATCGGCGCGGTCCATGTCGCGCTGATGATCTTGGTACTCAAGGTCTCGGCGACGATGGTCGCCGGGTGGACCGTGTTCGGCCTCGCCCGCGATCGCAGCGAGAGCCGTACCGTGATCACCAACACCACAGCCGGCACCAATGCACAGGCCCGCGAACCGGCGGCGGCGCAGGCCGCGTCGTCCGTCTCGGGCACCGCCGAGCGCGCGCGCATGCCCGCCGCGATCATGGCCGCCAATGCCGCCAACGACTCCGGCGGCATGTCGAACCGGACCGAGATCCGCACCGTCACCGAACGCGCCGCGGGCGTCGCAGCCGGATCGAGCGACAGTGCCGGCACACCATCACGAACCCACGGGATCGGCAGCCGCTTCCGCGCGCCGTCCGCAGCCAGGAAACCGGAGATGATACGATGATGCGGGTGGTCGCAGCCCTGCTCTTGGCGCTGATCGCGTCAGCTACCGACGTGCGCGCGCAGGATCCGCGCCTGGTCGAGGTGTTCTACGACGAGGATCGCGTGGTCCGGCTCGAAGGGCGCACCAATGTCCAGGCGATGATCGTCTTTGGCGAAGACGAGGTGATCGAGAATATCGGAATCGGCGATTCCAACAGTTGGCAGGTCACGCCGAACAAAGGTGCCGACCGCGTCTTCGTCAAACCCCTGTCCGAAATCGCGTCGACCAACATGACTGTGGTGACGAGCAAGCGCACCTATCTATTCGACCTCGTCAGCAATCCGCGCAACCCGCCGGTCTATATGCTGAGCTTCATCTATCCCGACGAAGCCGAGGCCGAAGAGACCGTCGCGAGCCCCGCTGCCCGCGCGACCGCGGCCGAGCTCGCGGCCGCCAGCGATCCCTATGCAGTGGTCGATCCCGCGACGCTCAATACGCAGTGGTCGCGCCGCGGCGCGGCGGTGCTGATGCCGGAACGGATCTACAACGACGCCGAGGCGACCTTCCTCGTCTGGGATCCCGAGCGCGCGATCCCGGCGATCCTGCTGCGCAACGACGAGGGCGACGAAGGCCCCGCCAATTACACGCTGCGCGGCGACACGATCGTGGTCGAGGGCGTACCCGCGCTGATCGTCCTGCGCAGCGGCGACGATCTTGCCGAACTGTTCTATGCCGGCCCGCCGCGGGTGAGCGCCGAAGCGGGGAGCCGATGATGCGCGATGCCGCCACCGAAGACGCGGTCGACCCGCGCGACGCGATGGATCTCGAAGATACCGATCTCGCGCGCCGCAATTCCTATCCCGCGGTGACCCAGCGCAAGGGCGCGAGCGACGGCCTCGGCCTTGCCGCGGGCATCATTGCAATCGGGGCGCTCGGGGCGGTGACGCTGTGGGCGTTGCAGAATCCCGATACCGAGCGCAACGCCCAAGGGATCGGCGGAGGTCAGCCGGACGAACAGGTGTCCGGTATCGCGACGGGCGAACCGGCTCAGCCGATCGTCCAACCTCCGGCGGCACAGCCGGCCGAAGCGGCAGGACCGCCTGTAGCCTCGCCCGCCCCGGTCTATACCGCCACGACATCGAGCGTACCGACGGTGCAGACCGCCCCGATCGGCAATCCCTATTCTTCGCCCACCGTGGTGTACGACGTCGGGCGCGCGCCCGGCGCCGCCGCCGCTGCCGAAGCCGCCGATGCAGCAGCCGCCGGAGCCCCGCCGACCCCCGGCGGCGGCAGCGCAAGCGATTTTGCCTCGCGGATCGGCGGCGTGGGCGGCGCGCCGACCCGCGCAGCGCGGTCGATCGATCCGTCGACCACGGTGGCGCAGGGCACGCTCATTCCCGCCGTGCTCGAAACCGCGATCAACACCGACGTGCCCGGCTATGTCCGTGCGGTCGTCAGCAAGGATGTCCGCAGTTTCGACGGCAAGCGGGTGCTCGTCCCGCGCGGCTCGCGGCTCGTCGGCCAGTACCAGAGCGGCGTGCAGGCCGGGCAGAAGCGCGCCTATGTCGTGTGGACCCGGCTGCTCCAACCCGACGGCGTCTCGGTCGACCTCGCCTCCCCCGGGACCGGGTTCGACGGGACCACCGGGCTCGCCGGCGACGTCGACAACAAGTTCTTCCAGCGTTTCGGCTCGGCGATCCTGCTCTCGGTGATCGGCGGGCTGACCGCGATCGCCGGCGGCGGGGCGAGCGTCGTCCTCGGCGGCGGCCAGAGCGCTGCGGCCACCGCGCTCCAGCAGAACGGCGAGATCGGCCCGACCATTCGCGTCAAGCAGGGCGAGCCGATCCGCGTCTTCACCGCGCGCGACCTCGATTTCTCGACCGTCGTCACGGGACGCTGAGCGATGGACGCGCCGATCTCGGCCGACGGCGAAGGCCCGGACAGCCCGCCCGAAATCGGTGCCGATGCGCGCAGCGTCTATCTCGACGCCTATCTCGCGCCCTTCCGCCAATGGCTCGACAAGGATTCGGTCACCGAGATCCTGGTCAACCGCCCCGGCGAAGTCTGGATCGAAGACGCCGAGCTGCGCGGGCCGATGCGCAAGGTCGAGACCAGCGAGATCGACGATCGCCTCGTCCAGCGTCTCGCCGAACAGGTCGCGCGGGTCTCGCACCAGGGGATCAATCGCGAGCACCCGCTGCTCGGGGCGACGCTGCCAGATGGCGCGCGAATCCAGTTCTGCGGCCCGCCTGCCGCGCGCAAGCACTGGTGCATGGCGATCCGCCGGCATCGCCGCCTCGACCTGCCACTCGACGCCTATGACCACGGCCCCCTCGGGCAGCACGTGGAGCCCGACTTTCCCGATCACCAGCAGCAGCCGATCGAATTCCTCCGGGCAGCGATCCAGGCACGAAAGACGATCCTCGTCTCGGGCGGCACCTCGACCGGCAAGACCACCTTCCTGAACGCCATGCTCGGCGAGATTCCGGGCGAGGAGCGCGTGGTGCTCGTCGAAGACACGCCCGAGCTGAAACTGCGGGGCGAGAATGGCGTCGGCCTGGTTGCCGTGAAGGGCGAGCTGGGCGAGGCCAAGGTCACCGCCAACGAATTGCTTCAGGCCGCGCTGCGCCTGCGCCCCGACCGGATCGTATTGGGCGAATTGCGCGGGACCGAGAGCGTGTCCTTCCTGCGCGCCATCAACACGGGCCATCCGGGCAGCTTCTCTACCATCCACGCCAATTCGGTGCGCGGCGCGCTCGAGCAATTGTCGCTAATGGTGATGCAGACCGGGATCGGGCTGAGCCGCCAGGACACGCTCGAATACGCGGCGAGCGTGATCGACGTGATCGTCCAGCTCGACCGCACCGACGGCAAGCGTGGAATCGCCGCGATTGCACGATCCGCCGATCTCGTTGCGATGGCCGATAATACCGGCGCTTGATTTACCAACCGCTAAAGGCAGTCTGGTAGTTCCCTCGGGAGAATGGAGAGGAGAACGGCCAGAGCATGAGGTTGCGGACGCGGGCCCTTCTCTTCGTCTTGCCGACGGTCTTCGTCATCTTCGGCCTGCTGACCTATGCAACCTACCGGGCCGAACTGGCCGACGAGCGAGAGAAAGCACTGGTTGACCTCCAGTCGGTAAGCGCAGCCACTGCCGATGCGATTGCAAGCCATGTCGCCGAAATCGAACGGGTCGAACGCGAGGCGGCACGGCGCATGGCCAACCGGCTGCGGCGCGCCGACTCTCTCGAAAGCTTCGACCGGGTCTTTCCCCGCCAGGCGGACGGTTCCTACCGGACACCGGACGAACTCTGGCATGGGAGCGTGCGCCCCGATGGGACCGAAGTCGCCGGAATCGGGGGGCTGATAACCGGGGAGCCGCCGAACCCGCGCGAGCGCCGCGAAATGGTCGCCAGTTTCGAAACCCTGAAGGACATCGTGCCAGGGCTGTCACCCGAGATCGAAAGCCTATATTTTTTCACCCCCTATAACGGACTGGTGATTTACGGCCCACGCCGCACCGACGAGCTGATCTTCTATCGCCGCGATGCACCCGCCGATTTCGATTTCCAGGACCGAGTCTTCGTTCAGATATCGATCCCCGACAACAATCCTGCCGGCGACTTCCGCTGCACCGATCTCGTGCAGGCCGCCTACGATCAGACCGGGCTACGCTGGACCACCGGTTGCATGTTCCCAGTACGGTTGGACGGGCGCCATCTCGGCGCCTGGGGTGTCAGCATCCCGCTCGAGGACCTGATGAACGCGATTCCCGATCGTCTCGGTTCGAGCGATGTCGGCATTGCCGTGGTGACCGACGAAGGAAAATTGCTGGGGCACCCGTCGCTCGCCGACCGACTTGGGCGCGATCTTGGGAGCCTGCTAGACCTCAACGATCCTCCCAACGCAGAGTTCGCCGAGCTCCGCGCCTTCGTCGGCGGCGCAAACGCATCGGTAGAGCCGAGCTATGTCGAAGGGCTTGATGCCTATGCGTCCGCCAAGCGCATCGAAGTCCCCGGATGGACCGTGGTCGCCATGGTACCGAGAGATCGGCTCGAAGCAGACGGCCGGGAACTCGCGCTGCCCATCTTCCTGGGCGGTTTGGTCGGAGCAGGGTTGCTGGCGGTCGTGCTGATGGTGTTCTTCACCCGCCAGGTGTCTGGCCCCCTGAGGCGCATCGCCGAGCGTGCAGATGCGGTCGCTCCCGACACCCGACACACGGGCGAGGCGAATGCGCGCCATTCGGGTGGCAGCGAGATCGAACGGCTCCATCACGCGCTCGACGCCATGACCCGCCGCCTCGCCGAGGACGAACGAAGGCTCAACCAGTCGTTCGATGCGCTGGTGGATGCGGTCGAGGAATATGCCATCGTGCTGCTCGATCCGGATGGGATGGTCCTGCGTGCCAATGCCGGAGCGAGAAACCTGTTCGCTCTTCGCGCAGGGCAGGACGGTATCGGCAAGATAGTAAGGTTGAACGAAGGCCAGTCCGACACTGCATACGCCCTGCTCGAGAAGGCCGAACAGGAAGGCGGAACGACCCAGCACACCGAGCGGCGGCTTGCCAGCGGCGAAAAGGCGCGGGTCACCGAGACGATCAGGCCGCTGCGTTCGAGCGATGGCGAGATCTTCGGCTATGCCTATGTCGCGCATCTGCGCGGGAAACCCGGCGAACGACGTAAAGGCACTGGCTGAACGTTCCTGCGGGAGACCCGTGGCCTTCGGACGCCCCGGCGGGCTGTCCATTCGAGACACAAAAAAACCGCCCCGGAGGGCGGTTCTTAGAAAACTGGTTGCGGGGGTTGGATTTGAACCAACGACCTTCAGGTTATGAGCCTGACGAGCTACCGGACTGCTCCACCCCGCGGCACCGTTTTGCTGACGTCAGAGACGCCAAAAGGGCCGACCCTGATGGGCGGCCCTCTGACAAGTGAATGGGTTATCCCGCGCACAGCGCCGGCTGCAATGCCTGGCGGCGACCTACTCTCCCAGTGCTTAAGCACTAGTACCATCGGCGCTACCTGGTTTCACGGCCGAGTTCGAGATGGGATCGGGTGGGTCACAGGTGCTATGACCACCAAGCAATGAAGCCGGCGCGGCGTGCGGGTTTAAATCGATGCGATACGTATAGGCGTTGATCTGGCCGATCAATCGTCCGTCAACGCTTCCCTTCGCAGGGCTGACGTTGATGGTGGGATTCATCAAGCATGATCAGAGTTATTAGGACTGGTTAGCTCCACGCGTTACCGCGCTTCCACACCCAGCCTATCAACGTGATGGTCTATCACGACTCGAAGATACCTTATCTTAAGGGAGGCTTCCCGCTTAGATGCTTTCAGCGGTTATCCCGTCCGTACATAGCTACCCAGCGGCACGCCTGGCGGCATGACTGGTACACCAGAGGTACGTTCACCCCGGTCCTCTCGTACTAGGGGCAACTCCTTTCAAGTATCGACGCCCACGGCAGATAGGGACCAAACTGTCTCGCGACGTTCTGAACCCAGCTCACGTACCACTTTAATTGGCGAACAG
>Ga0310345_10000363_pt1 | contig 72983 bp, 69 predicted proteins | sample HC15DNA20500_MG_FD_204667 | JGI IMG/M metagenome (GOLD analysis project Ga0310345, IMG submission 204667) | Marine microbial communities from station ALOHA, North Pacific Subtropical Gyre - HC15-DNA-20-500_MG | ecosystem: Environmental > Aquatic > Marine > Oceanic | place: Pacific Ocean: North...
GGCGGCGAGAGAGGCGGCGCCCGCGAGGGCGAGGAAGCGGCGACGGTCAGACGACCACATTCACGATCCTGCCGGGGACGACGATCACCTTGCGGGGCTGTGCCCCGTCCAGCGCCCTCTGGACATTGTCGACCGCCAGCGCGGCCTTTTCAACCTCGTCCTGGGCCATGTCCTTTGGCACCGTGATCTCGCCCCGCCGCTTGCCGTTCACCTGGATCGGCATGGTGACACTGTCCTCGACCATCATCGCCTCGTCGGCCTGGGGCCAGGGCGCTTCGGTGATCAGCCCCTCGCCGCCCAGCATCGCCCAGACGTCTTCGGCGAGGTGCGGGGTCATCGGCGACATGAGCTGCGCGAGGACCATCGCGGCCTCCCGCTTCGCCTTGGCCCCCGCCTGCGATTTGGAGAGCGTATTGGTGAAGGCGTAGAGCCGCGCGATCGCGGCGTTGAAGCCGAAGCTTTCCACCCCGAGTGTCACGTCGCGGATCGCCTTGTGCATCTCTCGCAGTAGCTGTTCGTCGGCCCCGGCGGCGCCCGCCTCCCCGGACATCGCGGCGACCTCGGAGGCGATCCGCCAGACCCGGGCGAGGTGCCGGTGCGCGGCCTCGGCCCCGGCGGCGGTCCATTCCACGTCGCGCTCGGGCGGGGAGTCGGACAGGACGAACCAGCGGGCGGTGTCGGCGCCGTACTGGTCGATGATGGCCACCGGATCGACCACGTTGTTCTTCGACTTGGACATCTTGGCGGAGGGGATGATCTCCACCTCCGTGCCGTCCTTGAGGAAGCCGCGGCCCTCGCGCAGCTCCACGTCCTCGGGGTAGTGGTAGACCGGGCGGCCGTTGGCATCCTTCGTCTGGTAGATCGCGTGCGTCACCATGCCCTGCGTGAAGAGCGCGTCGAACGGTTCCTTCGATTTCTCCGGCAGGTGTCCGCAGAGGTGCATCGCCCGCGCGAAGAACCGCGAATAGAGCAGGTGCAGGATCGCGTGCTCGATGCCGCCGATGTACTGATCGACGTTCATCCAGTAATCGACATCCTCGGCCACCGTCGGCGTCCCCGCGCGGGGCGCGGTGAAACGGGCGAAGTACCAGGACGAGTCCACGAAGGTGTCCATCGTGTCCGTCTCGCGCAGGGCCCCGCCGCCGCAGGACGGGCAGGCCGTGTTGCGCCACGTCGGGTGCCGGTCCAGCGGGTTGCCCGGCTGGTCGAAGCTGACGTCGTAGGGCAGCTCGACCGGCAGGTTCTCCTTCTTCTCGGGCACCACGCCGCAGGTGTCGCAATGCACCACCGGGATCGGCGCGCCCCAGAACCGCTGGCGCGAGAGGCCCCAGTCGCGCAGGCGGAACTTGGTCACCCCCTGCCCCACGCCCTGGCCCTCGCAGAAGGCAATGGCGGCGTCGATGGCCTGCTGGCCGGTCGCGACCTCGTCCCAGGCGAAGGCGCGGGTCCAGCGGACCTTTTCGGACTTCTGCGGGACATAGGCCTCGCCCGCCGGCGCCTCGCCCTCGAGCGGTTCGAAGGTCGGGATCACCGGCAGGTCGTATTTCGTCGCGAATTCATAGTCGCGCTGGTCATGCGCCGGCACGCCGAAGATCGCCCCCGTGCCGTAATCCATCAGGATGAAGTTGGCGATCCAGACCGGCAGCTCCCACGAGGTGTCGAAGGGATGCCGCACCTTCAGCCCGGTGTCGTAGCCCAGCTTCTCGGCCGTCTCGATGGCCTCTTCCGTGGTCCCGCCCTGCCGCGCCTTCTCGCAGAAGGCCGCGACCTTGGGATCGTGACGCTCAAGCTCCTTGGCCAGCGGGTGATCGGGCGAGATGCCGACGAAGCTCGCCCCCATCAACGTGTCGGGGCGGGTGGTGTAGACCTCGATCCGGTCGTGCCCGTGCTCTGCGTCGACCACGCCGAAGGAGAACTGCAGCCCGCGCGACTTGCCGATCCAGTTGGCCTGCATCGTCTTGACCTTGGCCGGCCAGTTGTCGAGTCCGTCGAGCGCGCCGAGCAATTCGTCCGAGAAATCCGAGATGCGGAAGAACCATTGCGTCAGCTCGCGCCGTTCGACCACGGCGCCCGAGCGCCAGCCGCGCCCGTTCTCGACCTGCTCGTTGGCGAGCACTGTCATGTCGACCGGGTCCCAGTTCACCACCGCGTTCTTGCGATAGACGAGGCCCTTTTCGAGGAAGTCGAGAAACAGGGCCTGCTGCTGGCCGTAGTACTCCGGGTCGCAGGTGGCGAACATCCGCGACCAGTCGAGCGAGAGGCCCAGAGGCTTCATCTGCCCGACCATCGTGTCGATGTTCTGGTAGGTCCAGTCCTTGGGGTGGCCGCCATTGGCCATCGCGGCGTTCTCGGCCGGCATCCCGAAGGCGTCGAAGCCCATCGGGTGCAGCACGTTGTGGCCCGTGGACCGCTTGTAGCGCGCCACCACGTCGCCCATCGTGTAGTTCCGGACGTGGCCGATGTGGATCCGGCCGGACGGATAGGGGAACATCTCGAGCACGTAGTACTTGGGCCGCGACGGATCGCGTTCGGCGCGGAACAGGCCCGCGTCGTCCCATGCCTTCTGCCATTTCGCCTCGATCGTCGCGGGGTCGTAACGCGTCATCCCCTGCGCTCCCTGGTCTGTTCGCCGTTCCGCCGGGTGATATGCGGCAATTCCGCAAGGGTCCAGTGGCTTTCCCGTCACGACACCCGCCCCAGCCTGTTCTCAGGCCGCGGCACGGGTATAAAGGCGGCAGAGACTTTCAGAGGCCCCATGAAAATACTTTTCATTCACCAGAATTTTCCCGGACAGTTCAAACACCTCGCCGTCGTGCTGGCGAAACAGGGACATCAGGTGGTGTCGCTGACCCTCAGGGTGAAGGAGCCGACGCGCTGGAACGGCGTGCAGCTTCTGCCGTATGGCATCCAGCGCAAGACCCCGCAGCAGTGCCATCCCTGGGTGACGGATTTCGACACCAAGGTCACCAGGGCCGAGTCCTGCTTCCTCGCGGCGACGAAGCTGAAGGAGGCGGGCTTTACCCCCGATTTCATCATAGCGCATCCGGGCTGGGGAGAGTCGCTTTTCCTGCGGGACGTCTGGCCGAAGGCGCCGATGGGGCTGTATTGCGAGCTCTACCACCTTTCGGAATACCCGCATGTCGACTTCGACCCGGAGTTCAGCCGCGAATCGGACCTGATCCAACCGCTGCGCATCCGATTGAAGAACCTCAACAACCACATGCATTTCGACATCGCGCAGGCGGGGCTGAGTCCGACGCGGTTTCAGGCCGACACCTTCCCGGCGGTCTTCCGGGACCGGATCTCGGTGATCCATGACGGGATCGACACCGATGCGCTGACGCGCAAGCCCGACGCTTCGGTCAGTTTCGACGGGGCCGGCACCTTCACCCGCGAGGACGAGGTCGTCACCTTCGTCAATCGCAACCTCGAACCGTACCGGGGCTACCACATCTTCATGCGCGCCCTGCCGGACCTGCTGAAGGCGCGACCGAACGCCCGGGTGCTGATCGTCGGCGGGGACGGGGTGAGCTACGGGGCCGCGCCGCCCAAGGGTCAGACGTGGAAGCAGATTTTCATCGATGAGGTGCGCGCCCGAATCCCGGACGAGGACTGGGCGCGGGTGCATTTTCTCGGGCGGATTCCCTATGACAAATTCATCGCCCTGCTGCAGGTCGGGCGGGTCCACGTCTACCTGACATATCCCTTCGTCCTGTCGTGGTCCCTGTTCGAGGCGATGAGCTGCGAGGGCGCAATCGTCGCCTCCGACACCGCGCCGGTGCGCGAGGCGATCACCCACGACGTGCACGGGCGGCTGGTGGATTTCTTCGACGGCGACGCGCTGGTGGCCGAGGTCGACCGCCTGCTCGACGATCCGGAAGCGCGGGCGCGGCTCGGCCAGGCGGCGCGGGCGCATATCCGGGAGAATTACGACCTGCGCAGCACGTGCCTGCCGCGGCAGCTGCAATGGGTTTCCGACCTGTCGGAAACGACAGTTTGACGCAGGCGTCCGCTCAGAACCGGGCGTCGCCGACGCGCATCTGACGCGCCCTGGTGAGGATGGCGTCCTCGACCGCGCGCTGCGTCGAGGCGCTGACCGGGCGACCGCCCTGCGTCTGGAGCGCGACATTCAGCGACCGCGCCTCGAGCGCGGGATCGCGGATGTAGACCGTCGCGCGATAGGCGCTGCCGCCGCCCGGCGGCACACCGTAGCCGGTGACGATGACGCCGGTATAGGGATCCACGGATTGCACGGGCAGGAAATCCAGCACATCGAGCGAGGCGTTCCAGAGGTAGCGGTTCACGCCGACCTTCGAGCCGTCGTCGCGCTGCCGGAAGAGATCGAAGATCGAGCTGCCGTCGCCGTTCTCGATTGGGTTGCCGCTGTTGGGGAAGCGCTGCTGCCGATATTCGGTCTCCGTGATGCCTTCACTGCTGAACCCGCCCGGCAGGATGCCGCCACGCCCGCCGCAGGCCGCAACAGCGGCGATCAGAGCGACTACCGTCGCGAACCTGAAAACACGAGAAAAAATCATCGGAATGCCCGCTCCCATCGTGTGCAATTCCTCCTACCGAAGCCCCTTGCGCGGAGCAAGTCAATTAAAGACACCGGCGCCGCCCGCCCCGGCACGCCGGACACGGCGCGGCGGGAAGCGTGGCATCACTGTGGCATTGCTGCACCAATTTCGGCCCCAAACAATCAGGCCCGTGACACGCGCTTGCCTTCGGACCCTGAAAAGAGCGAAAGACCTGCCATACCCAAATCGGATTCCCCGTTTTGGGGTGACTGAGAAACCGAGGGAAAACGATGAAAAAAGTTCTCTTCGCAACGACCGCGCTGATCGCCACGGCAGGCATGGCAGCTGCGGACGTCAAGCTGAGCGGCTACGGCCGTTTCGGCCTCCTGTACAACGAAACCCCCGGCGCGACCGGCGGTGTGGCCGATGACGAAGTCTCGCTGACCTCGCGCTTCCGCCTGAACATCGACGGCACGACCACTGCAGACAACGGCGTCACCTTCGGTGCACGCGTCCGTATCCAGGGCGACAGCGCGGACAACGGCTACACCAACGCGCCCGCCTTCTCGGCAGCTCGCTTCTACGCGATGTCCGGTGGCCTGACCGTCGCAGCCGGCAACATCCTCGGCGCCATCGACTCGATGCCGTACCTGTACCACGGCTCGGTCGGCCTGACCGGCCTGGGCTACGCCAACGTCGTGACCGACTTCGGCGCTGACGAGTTCGTCTCCGCCGGCCCGTCGCGTTCGGGCGTGGAAGTCATCTACGAAGCCGACATGTTCACCGTGCACGCGTCCTACTCGGACCCGACCTCCACCACGGTCAACAACCAGGAGCGCGCCGCAATCGCAGGTTCGGCAACCTTCAGCGGCTACACCGTCGCTCTGGGTTACCAAGAGTCCGACTTCGGCGGTGACGTCGAGTTCGTCGCGATCGTCGCAGGCGAAGTCGGCCCGGCAACCGTGTCCGGCGCCTACGCTCAGGACCACGCAGGCAACGACCAGTTCAACCTCGGCCTGAGCGCCGACGTTGCAGCTGCGACCGCGATCCAGGCCTACTTCAACCACGATGAAGCCGCGGCCACCGAAGAAAGCTACGGCATCGGCTTCACCCACGACATCGGCGGCGGCGCTTCGCTCCGCGGCGGTGTGGCGTCCCTGAACGGCGACACCCGTGCCGACCTGGGTGTGCTGTTCAACTTCTGAGTTGACGCACACAGGGTTATCCCGAAGGGCAGGCCACACGGCCTGCCCTTTTCTTTTGCGCCCGACCCCTTGCCTGCCGCCTCTCCCGCGGCGATGCTGAGGGCATGATGCGCGTCCTGCTCCTTTCGCTGCTGTGCTTCGCCGCCCCCGCCGGGGCCGAACCCGTCATCGCACTGTCGGGCGAGGCGGAGTTCGGCGTGACCTATTCCGACGGTGACGGGTCGGGCAACCACGGCCGCTTCACCCTCGACACCGATGCGCGGGTGCGCACCGACAATGGGCTCAGCATCGGCGCGCAGGTCCGGCTCAGGAGCGATCCGGGACGACCGGCAGACATGTCCGCGGCGCGGTTCTACATCTCGACCGGCGACCCGCGACGCCTGCCCCGCCGCTGAGCCGCGGCCTTTCCTTCCGCAGCGATCTGGTGTTCTCTCCGCCCGCCGCCAATCAGGAGGGACACCCATGTCGCTGAACGAGATCATGCAGAGCATCGCCAAGGCCGAAACCGCCGCGGGCCGCGCGCCCGGCTCGGTCAAGCTGATCGCGGTCTCCAAGATGCAGCCGGACGAAAGGGTGGAGGCGGTGCTGAAGGCGGGCCACCGCGTCTTCGGCGAGAACCGGGTGCAGGAGGCCGCGGGCAAATGGCCCGGCTTCCGCGAACGCTACGACGGGATCGAGTTGCACATCATCGGGCCGCTTCAGACCAACAAGACGCGGCAGGCGATGGAACTGGCGCAGGCGATCCATTCGCTCGACCGGCCCAAGCTGGCCAATACCATGGCCCGGCTGGCGCAGGAGACCGGCGCCTGCCCCGACCTCTTCATTCAGGTGAACACGGGCGAGGAGCCGCAGAAGGCCGGCATCCTCCCCGCAGAGACCGACGCCTTCGTCGCGGAATGCCGCGCGCTCGACCTGCCGGTGCGGGGGCTGATGTGCATTCCCCCGGTCGAGGAAGAACCGACGCTGCACTTCGCCCTGCTGGCGAAACTTGCGGAGCGCAATGGACTCAAGGGGTTGTCCATGGGCATGTCGGGGGATTACGAAAAGGCCATCCGCCAGGGCGCGACCCATGTGCGTGTCGGCTCCGCCATCTTCGGCGCACGCGATAGCCATATGTGAAGCCGGATCACAGGACGGAACCTCAACGCCCCGCGTCTGTTGGTGGGTCGGACCGTGTCGGCGAACGCGGCCGAAGAAATCGAAAACTGACAGACTCAAGGAGGTCCGTGATGAACGTCACAACCCCCGAGAGGCAGTTCACGCAGGTGGACGCCTATCCAACCCGACTGCGCGAAGGCGAGAGGCTGAGCGAACGACTCGACCCGGTGCTTTGGTCCGACTGGGACGACTCCGCCCCGATCACGCGTGCCGAAGCGGATCATTACCGCGACAAGGGCTACCTCGTCCGGCATGACATCTTCTCACCGGAGGAGCTGAAGCTCTTGATCGAGACCTCGGCGCAGCTGCGCGAGGATCCGAACGGGATCGGGCGCGACGACCTGATCACCGAACCGGAGAGCGACGCCGTGCGCACCATCTTCCGTCTCGATGCGCACTCGCCGCTCTTCGACCGGCTGTCGCGGGATTCCCGCGTCGCGGGCGTGGCCGAATTCCTGCTGGGCGATCAGGTGTACCTGCACCAGTCGCGGCTGAACTACAAACCGGGCTTCACCGGGAAGGAGTTCTACTGGCATTCTGATTTCGAAACCTGGCATGCCGAGGACGGGATGCCCCGGATGCGGGCGGTGTCGGCGTCGATCCTGCTGACCGACAACTCGTCGCTGAACGGGCCGCTGATGCTGGTGCCGGGGTCGCACAAGACCTTCATCGCCTGTCAGGGCGAGACGCCGGACAACAACCACGAAACCTCGCTGAAAGCGCAGAAGGTGGGCGTGCCGCAGCCCGAGACGATCACGAAGATGGTCAAGGACCTCGGACTTGACTGCGCGACCGGCCCGGCGGGGACCATCGTGTTCTTCGAGTGCAACACGCTGCACGGGTCGAACGGGAACATCACCCCGGACCCGCGGTCGAACGCGTTCTTCGTCTATAACGCGATGTCGAACCTCGTGCAGGAGCCGTTTGCCGCCGACAAGCCGCGCCCGCCGTTCCTGGCCAACCAGGGCCGGCCCGTGCCGAGCCCGATCGAGCCGCTGGACGGCCCGATCCGCAAGGGCTGAGGCGGCCCACCTCCCCCTGCCGCAGGCCGGGCTTCAGCCCGGCCTACACGCGCCTCCGCCAGCCCCCGGCGCGGCGCGATTCACCCCCCCAGCCCAGCACAAGCCGGGCCATCGGCCCGTGGGGTGGCGCGTCCGGACTTCCGAACCTCTTGATTTATGGCAGCCGTGGCAGCGCCCATGCCGACATGCTGCGCCGACGTCACCAAAGCGCCAGCCCGCGGGGACGGGCCGGCGCTGGCCCGGCGCCCTGCGGGCTTGTTCCGGGCCGGCATCCGGCTCCACCGGATCTACCCCGGCACCACCACCCGGGTCCCCGGCCTCACCCGTTCCGCGATCCAGCGCAGGTGATCCCGGCGGAAGGCGATGCAGCCCGCTGTCGGATAGCCCGGCCGCCGCCACTGGTGCAGAAAGATCGCCGCCCCCCCGCCCGGCACCGCCTCGGGCCAGTTCCAGTCCGTCGCGAGGATGATGTCGTATAGCGGATCGCCCCGCCGCAGCCGCTCGTCCGTGCCCTCGACCGGGCCGCGCACGAGGTGGTTGTAATCCGGGTGCCCGTCCACGTCGCACCACACATCCCGTGGGCCGATCGGCCGCGCCCAGGGGGCGGGCCGGGCGATGCGGTCTGGGCGGTAGAGCATCATGACGATCTGGTGCGAGCCCACCGGCGTCGCCCCGTCGCCCTCGCGCTTGTCCGCCGCGATCCCGCCGCGCCCGTGCGTGGCCGGAACATGCCGCCCCATGAACCGCACGCCCCGGGGCGTCAGGACCAGATCGTCCGCCGTCACAGCAGATGCCCCGATTTCCGCGCCTTGGTGGCAAGGTAGGCGCGGTTGTGCGCGTTCTCGCCCACCTTCAGCGGCACCCGCTCGGCCACGCTGATCCCCGTCTTCTCCATCATCGCGATCTTCGCCGGATTGTTCGTCAGCAGCCGAACGGCGCGGAACCCCATCCGCTTGAGGATGTCCGAGCCCAGCCGGAAATCCCGCTCGTCATCCTCGAATCCCAGCCGGTGGTTCGCCTCCACCGTGTCGAAGCCCTGATCCTGCAATGAATAGGCCCGCATCTTGTTGGCCAGGCCGATCCCCCGCCCCTCCTGATTGAGGTAGAGCAGCACGCCCGCCCCCTCGGCCCCCATCTGGGCCAGCGCGGCGCGCAGCTGCGGCCCGCAATCGCATTTGAGCGAGCCCAGAAGATCCCCGGTGAAACAGGCCGAATGCAGCCGCGCCAGAACCGGCGCGTCGCGGGCCGGCTTGCCGATCTCGATGGCGTAGTGCTCCTCTCCGCCGTCCTCGGGGCGGAAGACGTGGACACGGCCGGCCTCGGATGCCTCAAGCGGCACGCGGGCCGAAACGACCGGATGCAGCGGGCTTGCCGTCTCCAGCACCGCCGCGGCGCGGGTGGCGTCCACGTAGGTCAGCCCGTGCTCGGTCGCGAAGCGCTGCGGGGCCGGCAGGTCCAGCACCACGACGGCCGGAAGGATTCGCGCGCTCTTGGCCAGCGTCAGCCCCAGCCGATGCAGATGCGCCCCCCCGCCCCGCGCGGCCACCAGCGGCCCCTTCATCGGCGCCCGCAGATCGTCCGCCGGATCGGCGATGGCCGCGACCCAGGCGACAGAGGCGTCGGACGGCAGCACGATCCGCGCGAGATCGCCGTCATAGGGCCGCGCCTTGAGCGTCGCCGCCCGCCGCGCCGTCACCGCCAGCACCGGTTCTCCGCCAAGCGCCAGCACATCCGCCAGCCGCGCGGGTGACAGCGTCTCCGCCGCCAGCGCCAACACCCCCGCCGTGCCGTCCGCGATCACCACACCCAGACCCATCCTGAGGTCAGCGCGCGCCCGCGCCAGCACTTCCACGATGTCGGGAGAAAGACTCATCGGCCCATCCGCATGGTTCGTATCCCCTTGGACTTAGCGGTTTCGTTTCGGATTTGAAACATTCACCGAGCGCCGGACACGAGCGCGTGAGACGAATGCAGCAATCCTTGTCGCACGGCAGGGTGATGGCGATGTGACCGGCAGTGAAACGGAGGACCCCCCATGGGACAACTCAGAAAGATCCTTCTGGTCGACGACGAAGACGACCTGCGCGAGGCGTTGAGCGAGCAGCTTGTGATGACCGAGGACTTCGACGTGTTCGAAGCCTCCACCGGGGCCGAGGCGATGACGAAGGTGAAGGACGGTCACTTCGACCTGCTGATCCTCGACGTCGGCCTGCCCGACACCGACGGTCGCGAGCTTTGCCGGCTGATGCGGAAACAGGGGGTCAAGGCGCCCGTCATCATGCTGACCGGCCATGACAGCGACGCCGACACGATCCTCGGGCTCGACGCGGGCGCGAACGACTACGTGACCAAACCCTTCAAGTTCCCCGTGCTTCTGGCCCGCATCCGCGCCCAGCTTCGCCAGCACGAACAGAGCGAGGACGCAGTCTTCCAGCTCGGGCCCTACACGTTCAAGCCGGCGATGAAGATGCTCATCACCGAGGACGACAAGAAGATCCGGCTGACCGAGAAGGAGACCAACATCCTCAAGTTCCTCTACCGCGCGACGGAAGGCGTGGTTGCCCGCGACATCCTTCTGCACGAGGTCTGGGGCTACAACGCCGGGGTGACGACCCACACGCTGGAGACGCACATCTACCGTCTGCGCCAGAAAATCGAGCCGGACCCGTCGAACGCCCGGCTTCTGGTCACGGAATCCGGCGGATACCGGCTGGTGGCGTAGGGAATTCCCGACCTGACGGCGGTTCTCTGGAACTGCTAGAGGGAGTTCGTGTTAAAAGTGCAATGGTTCCCGCCGCATGACCGGGTCATGTCATGCATTACCTCCCTGTTGGACTGGGCCCGGGCACACCCCGGGCCCTTTTTTCTTGCGCCCGCAGGCTACGCCCGTCCCCGGGCGACGGCCCTCGCGCCACATGCATGGAGGAAGACCGCCGCCCATCTTTCGCGCGCCTCTGGCTGTTGCTACACACCCGCGACCGGGACGGGAGGAGACGGGCATGAGCAATGCGAAGGTTCTGATCGCGGGCGGCGGCATCGGTGGGCTGGCCACGGCGCTGACGCTGCACCAGATCGGCGTGCGCTGCCGGGTCTACGAGGCGGTGCGCGATCTGCGGCCGCTCGGGGTGGGGATCAACCTTCAGCCGAACGCGGTGCGGGAGTTGCTGGACCTCGGAATCACGCTCGACGATCTAGACCGCATCGGCACCCCCGTGCAGGAATGGGCGCTGGTCGGGCTGAACGGCAACGACATCTACAGCGAACCGCGCGGCCGGCGGGCGGGCTACGACTGGCCGCAATACGCCGTCCACCGGGGCCGCCTGCACCTGCTTCTGGCCGAAACGCTCCGCGCCCGGGCGGGAGAGGACGCGCTGGTGCTGGGCCACCGCGTCACCGGCTACCGCCACACCGCCAATGGCGTCTCGGCCCTGATCGAGGGGCCAGACGGCCCGGTGGAAGAGGCGACCGACATCCTGATCGGCGCCGACGGCATCCATTCCGCGATCCGCGCCCAGATGCACCCGGACCAGCCGCCGATCAACTGGGGCGGCGCGGTGATGTGGCGCGGCACGACCCAGGCCAAGCCGATCCGCACCGGCGCCTCCTTCGTGGGGCTGGGCACGCACGAACAGCGCATGGTGATCTACCCGATCTCGCCGCCGGACCCCGACACGGGGCTGGCCGAGATCAACTGGATCGCCGAAGTGACCCGCGATTCCAGCGAGGGCTGGCAGGGCACCGGATGGTTTCGCGAGGTCGGGATCGGCGACTTCCTCCACCACTTCGAGGGCTGGAACTACGACTGGCTCGACGTGCCCGACCTGCTGCGTGGGGCAGACGTGGCCTTCGAGAACCCGATGATCGACCGCGACCCGATCCCCACGTGGCGCGACGGGCGCGTGCTGCTGGTCGGCGACGCGGCCCATGCGATGTATCCCACGGGCTCCAACGGCGCGAGCCAGGCGATCGTGGATGCCCGGGTTCTGGGGGCCGAGATGCTGGTCCATGGCGTGTCGGAGGCGGCGCTGGCAGGTTTCGACGCGCGGCTCTGCGGCCCGATCTCGGACGTCGTGCTGCGGAACCGCGGCGCGGGACCCTTCGGGCTGCTGAACATCGTGGACGACCGCTGCGGCGGCGAGTTCGAGGATATCGACGCCGTCATCCCGCCCGGAGAGCGCGACGAATTCATGGCGCGTTACAAGGCCGCCGCGGGCTTCGCCATGGAGGCGCTCAACACCGCCCCCGCCACCATTCCACCCGGCGCGCGCGTGGCCTGACCTAGCCTGCGCTGGCGCCGAGGCACCTGGTCGCGATGACCGAGGTGTCGACCATCAACTCGCGCCGTCTGGCGAAACTGCCGACCCACGCCGGTGCTTCGCCGCCCCCTGGGCGGCTGAAGAAGCGCGAATTCGACCACGCCAGCAGATCGTCGTACTTCGCGATCAGGAGATATCTCGTCACACCCTCCGACGGCGAGAGGTGCCACAGCCCGATCACGTGGCACTTCGTGTCGCGTTCGAACCCGTTCCAGACCGGGACGGTCAGATCCTCGAATTCCTGCGCGGCATCCGAGCGGACGTGGAACCAGCGGTTGGTGAACATCGCCGGGCCGTCACCCAGCAGGGGCAGGTTGCGCTCGGACACCGGGGTCAGCGGCTTGCGGTCCACCGCCACCACGTCCGACAAGGCGGACAGGTCCTTGGCCGCGCGGTCCAGCGCCACCATATCCTCGCCCGCGACGAGGCCGAACAGGTCGTTCACACTCGCCCCGATCTGGGCGGTGAACAGCCCGAGCGCCCGCGCCGTCCCCCGCCCCAGCCGGGTCTCGCGCAGCGCGGCGGCGACCGAGGGCGCCCGGTTCGGCGCGGTCCGGATCGTCACGTATTCCCTCATCGCCCCGCCTCGTCCGGACGCGCTTCATGGTCGTGAAATGTCATACGGCTATCCTCCCGACCGCCAGCTTAGCCACGGCGGTGCGCCTGGCCAGCTTTCGCAGCGCATCGGCAGATACGGATCGGAGGCGGCGGGAGGAGAGACGAAAAAAGGGCCCGCGGGGGCCCTTTTTTCATTGGTCGGAGTGGCCCGAAGACCGGTGCAGGTAGCCAAGCTACTGATTTTTGGTCAATGGAGCCCTATTTTCTGTCCGTCGGAGCCAGTCAAACCAATCAAGTCGCGGTTCGGTGGGTTCAATGAACCAAAGAGCCCAATGCCCGTTAGTCATTGGATTTCGTCCATGACCAGTTCGCCCAAGGTCAGCGCTTCCGGGTGCTCAACGTGGTCGACGATGTCACCCGTGATTGTCTCGCGGCAATACCGGACACCTCGATCTCGGGGCGCCGAGTTGCGCGTGAACTGACGGCCCTGATCGAGCGCCGCGGAAAGCCGGGGATGATCGTTTCTGACAACGGCACCGAACTGACCAGTAACGCTATCTTAACCTTCACTGCCGCGCACCAGATCGAATGGCACTACATCGCGCCGGGCAAGCCGATGCAAAATGGCTTCGTGGAAAGCTTCAACGGGCGGATGCGGGACGAGCTGCTCAACGGGACCATGTTTCGCAACCTGGCCCATGCGCGGATCGTGATCACAGCCTATCGCAGCTGTTCACATGGCAGAGGCAGGGATATCGAGGGATGGAATCGCCCAGTTCCTCGGGCATTCGGACACCCGGAGCACGGCTCCCACCTGTGCGCGGTTCAATCCGGAACATCTCCGGCGAGCTGCTAATGTGCTGGACATCGGGTAATGCTCAGGTTCAACGAACCAGAGAGCGCTACCTAAAAAGCAACAAAGGCGCCCGAAGGCGCCTTGTTTTCTTGGTCGGAGTGGCGAGATTCGAACTCACGACCCCTGCCTCCCGAAGACAGTGCTCTACCAGGCTGAGCTACACTCCGACCGTGGCGGGCGGATTACCCCGGATGCCGGGGTTTGACAAGGGGGCGCGACGGCGACGGCGGGGAAATTCGTGTTACGCCTCCGGCGGTCTGCGGTCGGGCCATCCGGTGGCCCCGTGGTAGGCGGCGCCCAGTTGCAGGACGCCCAGATCGCCGCCGTAGGGTCCGATGATCTGGATTCCCATGGGCAGGTCCTCGGGGGAGAATCCGGCGGGTGCGCCGAGGGCGGGCAGCCCGGCGAGGCTGGCGGGAATCACGCACTCCATCCAGCGGTGGTAGGTGTCCAGCCCGCGCCCGGCGATTCGCGTCGGATGGGGCTGCTCCACCGGGAAGGGGAAGCACTGGGCCGTCGGCAGGATCAGCGCGTCGTAGCGCGCGAACAGCTGTGCCGCCGCCGCGTGCCAGCGGGAGCGGAGGGTGCTGGCGCGCAGGATGTCGCGGGGGGTGAGGGCGAGGCCTTTCTCGACCTCCCAGACCGCCACGTCCCGCAGCTGCGCGCGGGTCCCGGAGCGGTCGTAGAGGGGGCCAAGCCGCCCGAGGACGGAAAAGGCGCGGAGAGTCGTCCAGCTTTCCCACAGATCGTCGGCCGGAAACGGCGGCGCGATCGTCTCGACCTCGCAGCCGAGGTCGGAGAAGGTGTCGAGCGCCGCCTCGCAGAGCGCGAGGACGCCCTCCTCCATCGGATAGGCGCCGCCCCAGTCCGCCGCCCAGGCGATGCGGCGGCCCTTCAGTTCCGCGTCGAGACGGCCCGCGAAACGCTCCGGCGCCGGGCCGAAGGGCGCTTGGGGGTCCGGCCCGGCCATCACGTCGAGCAGGAGGGCAAGGTCTTCGACGTCCCGCGCCATCGGACCCATGGTCGACAGCGGGTGCATCACCACGTCGCCGGTCGCGTCCGGCGGGATGCGGCCCCAGGAGGGGCGGAAGCCGTAGACGTTGTTCCAGCCGGCCGGGTTGCGCAGGGATCCCATGGCGTCCGACCCGTCGCAGAGCCATTGCATCCGCATCGCCAGCGCCGCCGCCGACCCGCCAGACGAGCCGCCCGCGGAGCGGTCAGGGGCGTAGGGGTTGCGGGTCGCCCCGAAGACCGGGTTGAAGGTGTGGCTGCCGAGCCCGAATTCCGGCGCATTGGCCTTGCCGATGAAGATCGCGCCCGCCTGTCTCATGCGGGCGACGAAGAGGTCGTCTGCCGCAGAGATCGTGCCCTCGGTGATGGGCGAGCCCATCGAGGTCCGCAGCCCCGCCACGTTCGCGAGGTCCTTCACCGCGATCGGCATGCCGTGGAGCGGCCCGGCGGGGGTGCCGGCATCGAGCGCACGGTCGGCGGTGGCGGCCTCGGCCAGCAGCGCGTCGCGGTCGCGGAGGGACACCAACGCGTTGACCCGCCCGTTCACCGCCGCGATGCGGTCGAGCGCGGCGGTCATCACCTCCACGGCCGAGGTGTCGCGGGCGGCGATCCGGCGGGCGATCTCGCGGCCGGAGAGGTCGGTGAGGGTCATGGCGGGTCCGTCGCTGTGGCTTTGACCGCAGACAAGCAGGATGCGCGCGGGGGCGCAATGACGGGCGGGCCGGTCTGCATAAGCGCGAAACGGGCGGTGCCACCGTTCAAGCCGCCACGCCCGGCCGCAGGCCGGGCCGCGCCCTCCCTCCCCCCCCCGGGAGGGCGCATTGGTGCCGCCCCGCGCCGAAGCGGCGTCATGCGCGTGACGGTGCCTCGCCGACCCCGGATGCCGGGGCGCCCGCCCGAGGGAGGGCGCGGCCCTTCGCAATGGCCCCCGCCCGCAACACCGGACTCGTCAGCCCTCCTCCGCCGCACTACCTTTCACCATCATTCATCCCGGAGGACACAAGTGATTGCCCGCATCAGCCATTTTCTGACCGCCCTCACCCTCTCAGCCGGCACGGCGCTCGCCGCGCCCTGCGGTAACGACGCCTCGGGCTTCAACGCATGGAAGAACGCCTTCGCGCAGGAGGCCGCCGCCGCGGGGATCGGGCCGCGGGGGCAGCAGGCGCTCGCGGCCGCGCAGTATTCCCAGGGTACCATCGCCGCCGACAGGCGGCAGACCGGGGTGCGCTATTCCCTGCCCGAGTTCATGCGCATTCGCGGCACCGACGCGATCGCCCGGATCGGGCGGCAGCGGAAGGCCGCGAACCCGGAATTCTACGCCTCGCTCGAACGCATCTACGGCGTGCCGGCCGGGATCCTGCTGGCGATCCACGGGATGGAATCGGGCTTCGGCAACACGTTCGGCAAATACCGGGTGATTTCCTCCATCGCGACGGTGGCCTATGACTGCCGCCGCTCGGCATTCTTCACCGAACATCTGCTCGCCGCGCTCAGAATGGTGGACAACGGCTGGCTGGACCCGAACGCCATCGGCGCGGCGCATGGAGAGGTCGGGCACACGCAATTCCTGCCCGGCAACGTGGTCCGCTACGGCAAGGACGGCAATGGCGACGGGCGCGTCGACCTTTACAACCTGACCGACGCCATGGCATCCACGGCCAACTTCCTGCGGCAGAAGGGCTGGCAGCCCGGACAGCCCTATCAGGAAGGCACCCGGAACTTCAGGGTCCTGAACGAGTGGAACGCGGCGACCGTCTATCAGCAGGCCATCGCGCTGACGGCGGCGCAGATCGACCGGTAGCCGCACCCGGGCGCTGGCGGGCGCTGGCGCTGATCTGTATCGGCGTGATCGGCGTGATGACGACGTGGTTCTCGGCCACCGCCATCGTGCCCGAGCTGGCCGTCGCGTGGTCACTGAAGCCCGCGCAGGCGGCGTGGCTGACCAACGCGGTGCAGATCGGCTTCGTGATCGGTGCCGTAGGGTCGAGCCTGATCAACCTGCCCGACATCGTCCGGATGCACGTTCTGATGGCGCTGGCTGCGCTGGTCGCGGCGCTGGCCAACGGCTGGCTGCTGACCGGGCCGGGCTTCGGCGGCGCGCTGGCCGCGCGGCTCGTGACCGGCATGGCGCTGGCCGCCGTCTATCCCCCCGCGCTCAAGCTGATGGCGACGTGGTTCGTGGCGGGGCGGGGGCTGGCGCTCGGCTTCCTGATCGGCGCGCTGACCCTGGGATCCTCGGTCCCGCACCTGTTCCGCGCGCTGACCGCCGGGATCGCGTGGGACGCGGTCGTGGTCGCTACCTCCGCCGCCGCTTTGCTGGGCGCGGGGCTGATCGCGCTGACGGTGCGCGAGGGGCCGCACGCGTTCGGCCGCGCCACCTTCGACCCCCGCCAGAGCCTCGCGGTGCTGCGCAACCGCCCCGTGGCACTGGCCAACCTCGGATACTTCGGCCACATGTGGGAGCTTTACGCGATGTGGGCCTGGTTCCTCGCCTTCGCCACCGCCGCGTCCGAGGGGCTGGTCCGGGTGCCGTTCGGCTCCGCCTCGATGATGACCTTCGTGGTTGTTGCGGCGGGGGTCGCGGGCTGCATCGCGGGCGGCGTGCTGTCGGACCGCTTCGGGCGATGCGCGACGACGGCGGGGATGATGATCTGTTCGGGCCTCGCCGCCTGCGCCATCGGCTTCGCGTTCGCCGGCCCGCCCTGGGTGCTGGCGCTGGTCGCGCTGGTCTGGGGAATCACGGTGATCGGGGACAGCGCACAGTTCTCCGCGGCGGTGACGGAACTGGCCGATCCGCGGTTCGTCGGCACGGCGCTGGCGCTGCAATTGGGGTTGGGGTTTGCGCTGACGGTGCTGGCGATCTGGGCGCTGCCGCTCTTTGCCGCCTGGATCGGCGGCTGGCAATGGGCGTTCCTGATGCTGGTGCCGGGGCCGGTGGTGGGAGCGGCGGCGATGCTGACGCTGCGCGCGCGGCCTGAGGCGGTGCGGATGGCGGGCGGGCGGCGTTAGCCACCACAGTCGAATACTAGTGGAAAGGGCATCGCAGACCCGCGGGGGTGATCCGGCATCTACAAAATCGTCCAGTGGACGATTTCGCCGCATCACGGGCGGAGCCCCGGTGGCGCGAATAGCGCCGCCCCATGGGGGCGGGTCGGCGCTGCCTGGCGTGCCGCCGGGCGGGTGCTCCCTTCGGAGCGATGCGCGTCATGGTGCCGGAAGACCGAGCGCCGAAACTCCGAGCCTCAGAGCTCCGCGTTGGCCTCTGCCCGGCTCTTGCCCGTAAGGTCCATCGCCAGCGTCGCGGCCATGAAATCGTCGAGGTCCCCGTCCAGCACGCCCTGAGTGTCCGAGGTTTCGTGGTTCGTCCGCAGGTCCTTCACCATCTGGTAGGGCTGCAGCACGTAGGAGCGGATCTGGTTCCCCCAGCCCGCCGAGCCCTTGTTCTCGTGCGCCTCGTTGATCGCCGCGTTCCGCTTGTCGAGCTCGAGCTGATAGAGCCGCGATTTCAGCGCCTTCATGGCGATGTCCCGGTTCTGGTGCTGCGACTTCTCGGACGAGGTGACCACGATCCCCGTCGGGTGGTGGGTGATCCGCACCGCCGAGTCGGTGGTGTTCACGTGCTGCCCGCCCGCGCCCGAGGAGCGGTAGGTGTCGATTCGGATATCGGCCGGGTTCACCTCGATCTCGATGTTGTCGTCGACCACCGGGTAGACCCAGACGCTGGCGAAGGACGTCTCGCGCGTGCCCTTTCCGAAGGGACTGATCCGCACCAGCCGATGCACGCCGCTTTCGGATTTCAGCCAGCCGTAGGCGTTGTGGCCCGAGATCTTGTAGGCGACCGACTTGATCCCCGCCTCGGAGCCCGGTTCCTCCGACTGCAGCTCGACCTTGAAGCCGCGCTTCTCGGCCCAGCGGACATACATCCGCTGCAGCATGTTGGCCCAGTCGCAGGCTTCCGTCCCGCCCGCGCCGGCGTTGATCTCGAGGAAGGTGTCGTTGCCGTCGGCCTCGCCGTTCAGAAGCGCCTCGAGCTCCTTCTCGGCGGCCTTCGTGCGCAGCGCCTTCAGCGCCGCCTCGGCCTCGGCGACCACGTCGTCGTCGCCCTCTTCCTCACCCATCTCGATCAGCTCGACATTGTCGTCCAGTTCCTGCCGAATGGCGTTGTAGCCGTCGAGACTGTCGACCAGCGCCTGCCGGTCCCGCATCAGTGCCTGCGCCTTGGCGGGGTTGTCCCAGAGGTTCGGATCCTCGACGCGGGCGTTGAACTCCTCCAGCCGGTGAAGCGCGGTATCAAGGCCCAACCGCTGGCCGAGCAGTTCGAGGCTCTTCTCGATTTCGGCGACGATGTTCTGGGCTTCCGCACGCATGAGGTTCTTCCTTTGGATCTGGGCGGCCTGATACCGTGAAGACAGGGGACGGACAAGCCGGGCAGCCGAAACGCATCCTTCACCCCGGGCGGAGGTGGCGCTTACCGGGCGGCCCCACACCCGCCTGCGCGCCACGTCCGATACCGATATGTAGGCCGGGCTTCAGCGCGGCACACCCCGCGGTCAGTACAACCCGCCCGAACTCAGCGTCCCGAAATCCGCCTTCGGCCCGACCACCGCCTTTCGACCGGTCGAGGTCGTGACCTCCCGCCCGCCCTGCGGCACCTCGTCGAAGAGCGGCAGGTTCGCGCCCATGGCGAAGCCCCCGTCGAAGGAGATGCCGAACACCGGCTCCTCCCCGTCGCGGAAATACTCCGCCACCACGTTGGGCCCCTGCGCATCGTCGGCCAGCCGGGCACCGGTGAAACGGTCGATCTTGATGAAATGTCCGCCCGGCGGGATCCGGAATTTGCCGCCGCCGTATTTCTTCACTGCCTTTTCCATGAAGCGCTGGAACACGGGGCCGCAATAGCCGCCCCCGCTCGCGCCCCGGCCCAGCGACCGCGGTTCGTCGTAGCCGATGTAGCAGCCCGCCACGATGTTGGAGGTGAAGCCGATGAACCAGACGTCCTTGGCGTCGTTCGTCGTGCCCGTCTTGCCCGCCGTCGGCACCGGCAGGTTCACGGCGCCCGCGGCGGTCCCGCGCTGCACCACGCCCTGCATCATCGAGGTGAGCTGGTACGCGGTGATCGCGTTCATCACCCGGTCGCGGCGCGAGTCGATATGCGGCGCCTCGCGCGCCGGAAGGGTCGGGTCGCTGCAATCGGTGCAGACCCGCTGATCGTGGCGATAGATCGTCTTGCCGTAGCGGTCCTGCACCCGGTCCACCAGCGTCGGCTCCACCCGCTCGCCGCCGTTCGCGAACATCGCGTAGGCCGCCACCATGTTGAACAGCGTCGTCTCCTCGGAGCCGAGCGCGTTCGCCAGGTACGGCCCCATGTTGTCATAGACGCCGAAGCGTTCCGCGTAGGAGGCGACGACGTCCATCCCCACCTCCTGCGCCAGCCGCACGGTCATCAGGTTCCGCGATTTCTCGATCCCCGTGCGCAGCGGCGTCGGGCCATAGAACTGGTGGCTGGCGTTGGTCGGCCGCCAGATGCCCTGCCCGGTGTCGATCTCGATCGGCGCGTCGATGATGATGGTGGCCGGGGTGTAGCCGCTGTCCAGCGCCGAGGCATAGACGAAGGGCTTGAAGCTGGAGCCCGGCTGGCGGCGGGCCTGCGTCGCGCGGTTGAACACCGAATGCTGGTAGGAAAAGCCCCCCTGCATCGCGATCACCCGCCCGGTGTTCACGTCCATCGCCATGAAGCCACCCTCGACCTCGGGCACCTGCCGCAGGGTCCAGCGGATGAAGTCGCCAGACGCGTCCTCGGTCATCCGGCGCACGAAGACCACGTCGCCGCGTTTGAAATTGTCCGCGAAGGATCCCTTGATCCACGAGATATCCTCGCGCGGGACATGGAAAGGCTCGGCCTCGGTCTCCTCGACGCCCTCGATCCCGACGCGCATCCGCTCCGCGCCGATTTCCAGCACCACCGCCGGGTGCCAAGGCGCCTCGAGGTCGATGTCGCGGGCCACGTCGGTCGCAGCCAGCGCCGCGCGCCACGCCTCTTCCGAGCCGAGTTCCTCCTCGGGGATCGTCTTGCCGGTCCCGCGCCAGACGCCGCGGCCCCGGTCGTATTGCTCCAGCTGGGTGCGCAGCGCCTTGGCGGCCTCCACCTGCATCTCCGGGTCGATCGTGGCGCGGACGGCGAAGCCGCCGGTCAGGAACTCGCCCTCGCCAAAATCGCGCGACAGCTGGCGGCGGATCTCGTCGGTGAAGTAGTCGCGCGGCGGCAGCGCGGCCTTGAAGCTTTCGTAATCGCCGTTCTGCACCGTCTTCAGCGGTTTCTCGACCTCTTCCGCGTAGACCGCCCGGCTGATGTAGCCGTTCTCCATCATCTCGCGCAGCACGTAGTTGCGGCGTTCGGTCACCCGCTCCTTGGCATGAACGGGGTGATACCGCCCCGGCGCCTGCGGCATCGCGGCCAGCATCGCGGCCTCGTGCGGCGCCAGTTCGCTGAGGGTCTTGTTGAAATAGGTCTGGGCGGCGGCGGCCACGCCGTAGGAGTTCTGCCCCAGGAAGATCTCGTTCAGGTAAAGCTCGAGGATCTTCTCCTTCGACAACGTCTCCTCCAGCCGGGTGGCCAGGATGATCTCCTTGATCTTCCGCTCGACCCGGCGCGAGCCGTCCAGCAGGAAGTTCTTCATCACCTGCTGCGTGATCGTCGAAGCGCCGCGCACGTCGCGCCCGCGCGACTTCACCGCATCGACGGCCGCCGCCGCCATGCCGCGCGTGTCATAGCCCGCGTGACTGTAGAAGTTCTTGTCCTCGGCCGAAATAAAGGCCTGCTTCACCAGGTCGGGGATCTCCTCCGCCGGGGCGAAAAGCCGGCGTTCCACGGCGAATTCGTCGATGATCCGCCCCTCGCCCGAATAGATCCGGCTGATCGTCTTCGGCTGATACTGCGCCAGTGATTCGTGCGACGGCAGGTCCCGGCCATAGACCCAGAACACCGCGCCGATGGACAGCGCGATGGCGGCCAGGCCGAGCGTCAGCATCGTGAAGATGCCGCCGAAGAAGGACAGGATGAATCGGATCACGTGGGGCCCCTTGAAAGTGCACTCCGCAATATAGGCCGCGCGGCGCCGCGGTGCAAAACACAAGAAAGCAAGGAAGGCAGGCCTTCGCCGGTCATGACGGCATTCGTCACGCGCCGGTCCCTCTTCCTCTGTTTGGAAACACTCTCAGGGGGTGCGGGGGCAGACAGCCCGCCGGCCCTCACTCCCGGTGATAGGGTGAACCGGCGAGGATCGTCGCCGCGCGATAGAGCTGTTCGGCCAGCATCACCCGCGCCAGCATGTGCGGCCAGACCATCCGCCCGAAGCTCAGCCGCAGCGTGGCGCGGGCGCGCAACTCCTTGGCCAGCCCGTCCGCGCCGCCGATCAGCAGCGCGAGGTCCTGTGCCCCGTCATCCCTCTGACGGGCCAGCGCCTGCGCGAAGTCGGGCGAGGTCATCGCCGTCCCGCGCTCGTCCAGCGCCACGACCACCGCACGGTCGGGGATCGCGCGCTCCAGCAGCGCCGCCTCGGCGGCCATGCCGCCGCCCTTGCGGTCCTCCACTTCGCGCAGCTCGACCGGCCCGAGCCCGAGGGCCCGGCCCGTTCGGTCGAACCGGCTGAGGTAATCGTTGATCAGCGCACGTTCCGGCCCCGCCCGAAGGCGGCCGACGGCGCAGATGTGCACGCGCATCCCGGCGCGGGCGGGGTCAGGCGCGCGACGCGGCGGCCTCGGCGGGCAGCCACATCTTCTCGAGCTGGTAGAACTCGCGCACTTCCGGGCGGAAGACATGGACGATTACGTCGCCCGTGTCGATCAGCACCCAGTCACCCGTCTCCTTGCCCTCGATCTTGGCGGTGAGGCCGAAGGCGGACTTGATCCGCTCCACCAGCTTCTCCGAGATCGCCGCCACCTGCCGCGAGGAGCGGCCGGAGCAGATGACCATATGATCGCCGATGGCCGATTTGCCGCGCAGGTCGATCTGCACGATGTCTTCGGCCTTGTCGTCGTCGAGGGATTTCAGGATCTGCGCGAGGAGCGCATCGCTCGTCGCGTCTTGCGGGGGCTGCATCAGCATGACCCCCGGTTGAGCGGCCTGGGCCGCGTCGAGGTCGAAAGACAGATCATTGTCCTCCTGGGTTGCGCACCGCCAAGGCCCCGGTGCTGGGCATGTGCCAAATCTAGCAAGTGTTGCCTGTCGTTTCAATGCAACAGCCGCCGCGCTGGTCTGTTCCCCTGCGGCGCGCGGATCGCCGCCGGTCGTCACGGCCCCTCAGTCGCCCCCGCGGCGGCGGGCGGCGGGTTCAGGTGCCGCACCTCGCGCTGCGGGAAGGGGATGGTGATCCCGTGCGCCTGGAAGGCGTCCCAGAGCGCCAGATACACGTTCCCCCGGATGTTCGTCAGCCCCTTGCTGGGATCGACGATCCAGAACCGCAGGATGTAATCCACCGAACTGTCGCCGAAGCCGACGATGTGGCAGACCGGCGGCTGACTGCCCAGCACCCGGTCCACGCCGAGCGCCGCCTCGATCGCGACCTTGCGGACAAGGTGCGGGTCGTCGGCATAGGCGGTGCCGAAGTAGATATCCACCCGCACGAAATCGTTGGAATGCGACCAGTTCACCACCTGCCCGGTGATCAGGTCCTCGTTCGGGATCAGGTATTCCTTGCCGTCCCGCGTGGTGATCGAGACGTAGCGCGCCCCGAGTGTGTTGATCCAGCCGAAGGTGTCCCCGATCGAGATCACGTCGCCCGGCTTCACGCTCTTGTCCAGCAGGATGATGACCCCGCTGACCAGGTTCGACACAACCTTCTGCAGACCGAAGCCCAGCCCCACCCCGACCGCGCCCGAAAAGAACGTCAGCCCGGTCAGGTCCAGCCCCACGATCCTGAGCGCCACGAAGAAGGCCACGCCGTAGAGCATCAACTGCATGAACTTCACCACCAGCACCCGCATCGAGGGGCTGATGTCTTCGTTCCGGTTGATGTTCGCGGCGCTGGCGTGGCTGATGAACCGCGCGATGGCGAAGAGCGCCGTCAGCACCACCGCCGCCTGCAGCAGCAGCCAGAGCGAGAACCGCGCCTCGCCGATGCTGAAGGCGAAGCTGTCCAGCAATCGCTCCGCGTCGCCGGTCAGGCCGAGGATGATCAGCGTCACCCAGACCCACGCCCCCACGCGCACCGCCTTGCGGACCAGCACGTTGCCGATGAAACGGGTCACCAGCGCGATGGCGAGCCACGCCAGCGCGAGCGTGGCAATGATGCCCAGCAGGTACGAGCGTGACGGCCACGTAACCTCGCGCATCAGCCAGACGACCGGCCAGATCAGCGCGACGAAGAGGATCAGAAGCATCCGCCGGTGCAGCTGCAGCGCGAACCGCAGCCGCCATTTCGGCCAGCCGTCGCGCGCCCGCAGCCAGTCATGGAACCGCGGCCGCACCACCCGGGACAGCGCCCATGCCAGTCCCAGCACCGCCAGCGCGATCAGAATCTGATAAAGGTTCCACGGCCGCAGCATCCCGGTCAGGAACAGGTCCGCCCGTTGCCAGAGCCCCATGACGATGTCGAGGGCGATATCGCGATCCTGATCCATCCTTCCTCCACGGTTGACCGATCCTGCACCGGGCCCCACGTGGCGGGCAAGGGCACCGCTCGGCGGCAGCCCGCCGCCGTGCCGCGGCGCCGCGTGACCCGAATCGCGCTGCCGTGGCAGGATTGCCCGCCCAAGGAGGAGATCGACATGCAACAGGAAACGACGCTCAACGCTTTCGCCAAGCCCGCCCGGGACGCGAACAGCGATTATGCCCTGCGCCGTTACCGCAGGGCCCTTCTGGCGCATGAGGACACGCCCAAGGGCATCCTCACCGTGCCGCACAGGGACCCCGCCCGCGACAGGGCCATGCGCGCCGTCTTCGGCCCCCAGCCGGAGCGCTGAGGCACCTTCACCGCATTTTCCATGCTGCACCGCCGCGTGCCCCGCTCTTGCGGGGCGCGTGGCACAGGCGTATTGAAACGCCATGACACGCGTTTTCGACATGGATGACCGCGCGCGCCTACCCTGGCGCTTCTTCGGCGCGTCCCTGACTGTCCTCGCCCGCCTATAAGGCCGGGCGCCCTCGCGATTCCCGACATTTCACGAACACTCCAGGAGAGGACCCATGTCCCCCAAGACGCTCTATGACAAGATCTGGGATGCCCACCTCGTGCACGAGGCCGAGGACGGCACCTGCCTGCTCTACATCGACCGCCATCTGGTCCACGAAGTGACCTCCCCGCAGGCCTTCGAGGGCCTGCGCATGGCGAACCGCAAGGTCCACGCGCCGGACAAGACGATCGCCGTGCCGGATCACAACGTGCCGACCACCGGCGACCGCAACGCCGCCATCGAGAACGAGGAAAGCCGCATCCAGGTCGAGGCGCTCGACCGCAACGCGCGGGAGTTCGGGCTGAACTACTACCCGGTCAACGACATCCGGCAGGGCATCGTGCACATCATCGGGCCGGAACAGGGCTGGACCCTGCCCGGCATGACCGTGGTCTGCGGCGACAGCCACACCGCGACCCACGGCGCCTTCGGGGCGCTGGCTCACGGCATCGGCACGTCCGAGGTCGAGCACGTGCTCGCCACCCAGACGCTGATCCAGTCGAAGTCGAAGAACATGAAGGTCGAGATCACCGGCAAGCTCGCGCCGGGCGTGACCGCGAAGGACATCACCCTCTCGGTCATCGGCCGCACCGGCACCGCCGGGGGCACGGGCTACGTCATCGAATATTGCGGCGAGGCGATCCGCGAGCTGTCGATGGAAGGCCGGATGACCGTCTGCAACATGGCGATCGAGGGCGGCGCCCGCGCCGGCCTGATCGCGCCGGACGAGAAAACCTTCGAATACGTCAAAGGCCGCCCGCACGCGCCGAAGGGCGCCCAGTGGGAAGCGGCGTTGGACTGGTGGAAGACGCTCTATTCCGATGAAGATGCGCATTGGGACAAGGTCATCACGATCCGGGGCGAAGACATCGCCCCCGTCGTAACCTGGGGCACCTCGCCCGAGGACGTGCTGCCGATCACCGCCGAGGTGCCGGACCCGTCCTCGTTCCACGGCGGCAAGGTCGGGGCGGCGCAGCGCTCGCTCGACTACATGGGGCTGAAGCCGGGTCAGAAGCTTTCCGACATCGAGATCGACACGGTTTTCATCGGCTCCTGCACAAACGGCCGGATCGAGGATCTGCGCGCCGCCGCGGCCATCGTGAAGGGCAAGAAGATCAAGGACGGCCTCCGCGCCATGGTCGTGCCGGGCTCGGGCCTCGTCCGCGCCCAAGCCGAGGAGGAGGGCCTCGCCCAGATCTTCCAGGACGCGGGTTTCGAATGGCGTCTCGCCGGGTGTTCCATGTGCCTGGCGATGAACCCTGACCAGCTTTCGCCCGGCGAACGCTGCGCCGCCACCTCGAACCGCAACTTCGAGGGCCGTCAGGGCCGGGGCGGACGCACCCACCTGATGAGTCCCGCGATGGCGGCGGCGGCGGCGGTCACGGGACGGCTGACAGATGTGCGGGACATCATGTAGCGTGGGTGCAGTGATCCTCGTCGGAAGGACAGCGGCATGAGAGCGTCCAGCACGATGCTCGGCATCGGGATCGTGATGATCCTCGGCGGGCTCTTCGCGATCGTAAATCCGCTCGCGGCCTCGGTCGCGATCACCACCGTGGTCGGCCTGATCCTGCTGATAGCGGGCGGGATTGCGCTGGTCGCGCTGCTGCTCGACGGTGCCTCCGGCAGGCGGATCTGGAACCTGGTGGTGGCGGCGCTGTCCGTCGTCGCCGGGTTCTGGCTGGTGACGGACCCGCTGGCCGGGACGGTGTCGCTGACGATCATCGTGGGGGCAATCCTGTTCGTGATCGGGCTGATCCGCGTGCTGATGGTTGGCGCCTTCCGGGGCACACCCGCCTACTGGCCGGTGCTGCTGTCGGGCCTGTTCTCGCTCGTCATCGGGCTTCTCGTGCTGCTCGGCTTCGCCGATATCCAGTCGACCCTGCTCGGCTACCTGCTGGGCATTCAGCTTATCGCCGAAGGCGCGGCGCTCTCCGCGCTCGGCTATCTTGGCCGGCGGGGCGGCGTCTAGACGCCCCGCCCGGCGATATGGACATCTCCGCGGACGGCGCCCGTCTTCCGCGGGCTCAACATCAACCGATCCGCAAGGGTCAGGAGGACCATATGGAGAAGTTCGAAAAAGTGACCGGGATCGCCGCGCCGATGCCGCTGGTGAACATCGACACCGACATGATCATCCCGAAGCAGTTCCTGAAGACGATCAAGCGCTCCGGGCTGGGTGTGAACCTCTTCGACGAGATGCGTTATGACGACAAGGGCAACGAGAACCCGGATTTCGTGCTGAACAAGCCCGCCTACCGCGACGCGCAGATCCTGATCGCGGGCGACAATTTCGGCTGCGGCTCGTCCCGCGAACATGCGCCCTGGGCGCTGGCGGATTTCGGCATCCGGGTCATCGTTTCGACCAGCTATGCCGACATCTTCTACAACAACTGCTTCAAGAACGGCCTGCTGCCGATCATCCTGCCGGAAGAGCAGGTCGAGGTGCTGATGAAGGATGCGGAGAAGGGCGCCAACGCGCGGATGGAGGTCGACCTCGAGGCGCAGACGATCACCGCCTCGGACGGCGAGAGCTTCCGGTTCGAGATCGACCCCTTCCGCAAACACTGCCTTCTGGAAGGGCTCGACGACATCGGGCTGACGCTGGAAAAAGCCGCAGCGATCGACACCTTCGAGGCGCAGGCGGCCCAGGCGCGGCCTTGGGTCTGACCCGCATTTGAATACACTATGTTGAAAAAGGGGCGTTTTCGCCCCTTTTTCGTTCCAGAATTGATGCAGTAAAGCACCAGTCTACCCGCCATTTCGCCTCATTGTTGCTGTTCAATGACCATGAAGCTTGAGGCATCGCGGCAATAGCGGCAACATTTGGGCAATATTGAGGCATCCGCCATGTGCGGGATCAAGTTGGAACACGGGAACGGCAACGCACCGCTCCGGGCCAGTTTGAAGGATAGCGAGCTGTGATCGTGAGATTGACAGGGGCGTTTCTGCGCGCCCTTCTGGTGGCGCTGACCATCGTGACCCCGGCGCTGCTGCTGCCCGAGACGGCGGCTGACACGGCGCAGGTGGTGGTGCTTCTCGCGCTGATCGCGGGCGCCTTCGTCTTCATCGAGTACTTCAGCCGCTACCCGTCGATCATCGAATTCCGTTTCGCGCCGCCTTTCAACCGCCTGCGTTTCTACGCCGTCTTCACCACGGTGATGCTGCTGACGGTCCATCGCGCGGGCGATCACCTCGATACGCCGGTCGCGGACCTGTTCAACGCCTTCGGCCGGCTGCTGAGCCAGAGCATCGACTTTCCCTACTCTCCCGTACGCCTCGTCCTGCTCGCCTTGCCCGAAGGCACGCCGCAGGCGATGATCGACGAGGTTCGCCATGCCGCCGGCATCGCCTACCTCGTCGCCATCGGGCTGTTGCTGGCCTTCGCCTATCTGGTCAAGGTCCGGGGCTGGCCGGGGCGCCAGGGCGCCTTCAACGTGTGGCTCAACCTGCCGCTGTTTGATCCGACCGGCGGCGGCGACGTGCTGGCGCGCCTTAAGCGGGATTCGAGCGTTAACATCGTTTTAGGATTTCTTCTGCCATTCTTGGCCCCGGCGGCCTTCAAGCTGGTCGTTCTGGTGGTGGGCCCGGTGTCGATCACCTCTCCGCAGACGCTGATCTGGGTGATGACGGCATGGGCGATCCTTCCTGCGAACCTTGTCATGCGCGGCATCGCGCTGCACCGCATCGCCGGCATGATCGAGGAAAAGCGCCGCCGCACCTACGCGGAAACCAAGGCGGAGGAGCAGTTTCAGGCTGCCTGAGCCTGGCGCTGCTGATCCTTCTGGCGCTTGCCGGCGCCGCCCGGGCCGACCCCCTGCGCATCGCCTATCTTCACACCGATCTATCGCGCGATGGCCCGGGGCTGATGCTGCGCGACATCGCGGGGGACGTCCCCCAAGTACGTGCCCTGCGGCAGGTAATCGGGGCGGCGGCGGCGGATGTACTGGTTCTCGGATCGGTCGATTACGACGCGGGCGGGCAGGCGCTGGCGGCGCTGAACGGGCAGCTGGCACGGCCCTACCCGCATCTTCTGGCGCTTCCGGGCAATGCGGGGCTCGACACCGGGCTGGACCTCGACGGAGACGGCGAGAAGGGCGGTCCGCGTGACATGCAAGCCTATGGCCGGTTCTCGGGTCAGGCGGGCATGGCCATCTTGTCCCGCCTCCCGATGAGCGGGGACGAGGCGGTCTCGCTCAACGCCCTGCTCTGGCGCGACGTGCCCGGCGGCCTTCTGGTGGACCGTCAGGGGCGGACCGGCGAATCGGCGCTCGGGGCCGGGCTCCAGCGGCTGTCATCCGGAGGGCACTGGATCGTGCCGCTGGAGCTTGCGTCGGGGGCGCGGCTGACGCTGATGATCTTCCACGCAACACCACCCGTCTTCGACGGGCCGGAGGACCGCAACGGTCGGCGCAACCGTGATGAGATCGCCCTCTGGCGGCATCTGCTGGACGGCGCCTTGGATGTGCCGCCGCCGGCGGCGCCCTTCGTCGTCGCGGGCACGGCGAACATCGACCCAGCAGATGGTGAGGGGCGGCAGGAAGCGGTGCGGGAACTGCTGGCTGACCCCCGGCTGCAGGACACCGCCCCCCGCTCCTCCGGCGGTCCGCTTGCCCCGTCTGTCGGGCAGAGCGGGGATCCGGCGCTGGACACGGTCGACTGGGGCGAACCCGCACCGGGGAACCTACGGGTCGACTACGTGCTGCCGTCGGTCGATGCGCGGGTGACGGACTCCGGCGTGATCTGGCCCGCGCCGGACGACCCGCTTGCCGGGCCGGTTGTCGCCGCCAGCCGGCACCGGCTGGTCTGGGTGGATATCAGCCCCTGAAGCGATCCGGCGGGCACGCCTGCGAAAGCGACATTCCCCGACGATTGCCGCGCCAGAGCCGCCGCTCACGCCACCTTCAGGTGCGAAACCATGCGGTTGAGCTGGCCCGACAACTCCTCGCTCCGCAGTTTGAGGTCCTGCGCCGCCTTTAGCAGGTCCTCTGCCGTCATCCCCGTGTCGCGGACAGCACTTCCGACCGCCTCGATCCCCTGGGTCATCCGTTCAGTGCCGGAGGCCGTCGCCTCCGCGTCCCGGGCGATCCCTTCGGCGGCGCTGCGTTGCTCGGCGACTGAGCCCGCGATCGCCGTCGAGATCCGGTCCATGTCGCGTATGGTCTCGCCGATTCCGCGAATCCCTTCGACAGCTTCGGTCATGTCCTTGTGCATCTGGGTGATCTTGCCGCTGATGTCGGTGGTTGCCTCCGATATCCGCATCGAGAGGTGCTTCACCTCGCTCGCCACCACGGCAAAGCCCTTGCCCGCCTCCCCCGCGCGCGCCGCCTCGACCGAGGCGTTCAGCGCCAGCAGATTGGTCTGGGACGCGATGTCCGAGATCAGTTCGACGACGCCGCCGATCTCGTCCCCCGAGGTCTTCAGCGCCTGTACCAGCCCGTCCGTATGCGTGGCCTTCCCGGCCGCGTCGGAGGAGATGCGCGAGGCGTCGTTCACCTGCTGGGTGATCGCCCTGATCGAACCCGACAACTCCTCGGCCGCGGCAGAGACCGAAAGCACCTTGGCGGCCGCGTCCGAGGCCGCCTGCACCGTCCGAGCGCTGTCGGCTGAGGCGGCGTCCGTCTTGACCCTGAGACCCTCTGCGGCCGTGCCAAGCCTGGTCGCTGCCGCGGAGACGGAGCGCGCCATCTCACCCACCTGGTGCTCGAACTCACCGCCCAAGGTGCCCATGCGGTCGGTGAACGCCTCCTGCTGGGCGGCGTGGAAGGCGTCTGTCGCCAGCCCGAGGTCCAGGAAGAAGGCCCGCGTCACGGCATCCGCCAGCGGCATCAGGCGGTCCGCGCGCAGCCGCCCGAAGCGAGATGTGAACGCTTCGGCCAGCACGGCCTGCGCATGGAGCAAGACGCGCGCGGTGCAGCCCGCCAGCCAGTGGATGTCCACGCCGGCGTGGTGATGCGCCCGCCCGATCTGCGCGGCGGAGGCGCGATACGCCGGGCCGAGATCGCCGGTCAGCATCGTTTCCCAATGCCGCGTCAGCGCCTCGGGCCCGAGGATCGCATCACCCTGCACCTGCGCAGCCATCGCCGGGATACCGTCGGCGTAAGCCTTCAGGTCGCGCAGCACCTCGCCCAAAGAAGGGGACAGCAACGCCCCGGCCTCTGCCACGTGGCGGCGGGTGGCGGGATCGAGTCCGTAGACCGCCGTCGGGTCGGGCATATCGTGACTGGTCATCTGCGGCTCCATGACGAAGGCCCCCGGGCGGGGGTGCTCGGGGGCCAGTCTGGCGGCAAGGTGTTACCAGCCGGTTGAGCCGCGGCGGATTTCAGGCCACCAGCGCCTTCGCGGCGCGATGCTCGGCGGGCCGCAGGTCCCGGATCGCGGCGGCGAGCGCCTCGTCCAGCGGCGTGGCGCGGAATTCCGGCAGCAGCCGTTCGAGCGGTGCGGGATCCAGCCGGTGCGGCAGCGACCAGAGGTAGCGCATCTCGAACACGCCTTTCAGCATCGGCATCACCGGCCGCAGAAGGTGCAGCGGCCACCATGCGAGGTGCCCCGCCCGAACCGGACGCCTCGTCAGGCGGGCCAGCGCCGCGGCCAGGTCGTGGCCGGTCAGGGCGTAGCCCGGGATCGGCACCGGCTCGAACCGGGCGAGGGTGTCGCGTTTCTCGGCCAGCGCGACGGCGATCCGGGCGGCATCACCCAGCCAGCACCACACGTGCGGCGTGTCGAGCGGCCCGGGATAGGTGATGCGGCCCTTCCAGACGTCTTTGGCGATGAAGCGGTCGAACCAGTTGCCCGAAGCGCGGTCGTCGATGAAATCGCCGCAATAGAGCATGATCGTCCGCACCCCGCTCTCGCTATAGAGCGTCTCCATCCGCCGACGCAGCAGGCCGAGCGGGTTCACCGCCGTCTGCGGCGCGTCGGGGCCGAAGACCGGTCCCGCACCCGGACCGAAGGCGTAGAGATTGCCCGGCACGATCACGGGGATGTCGTGGACGCGGGCGGCGTCGATGGCCTGCCGGTGCAGGGGAAGCAGCTCCTTTGCCCAGAGGTCGTAGGACGGGGGGTGCATCCCCATGACGATCACGTCCGCGCCGGCGGCGGCTTCGGTCAGCGTTTCGCGTTTGCGGTCGAAGCGGCGGACGTGCCAGCCCGCTTCGGCGAAGGCGCGGGCGGCGTGGCGGCCGAACTTGCCGCTGGCGCCGGTGATGAGGGCGGTGTTTCGGGTCATTCGAGGGCTCCTTTCCATGAGGTCGTTACGGATATGAGGCCTTCACCTGCATATCGGAATTGCCTGAAACCGGCGGTCATGTATTCATTCGTGAATGGATGGGAATTTCGAACGGCTCGATTGGTCGCTGGTGCAGGCCTTTCTCGCGGTGGCCGAGGCGGGGTCGCTGTCCGGCGGGGCGCGGGTGCTGGGGATCAGCCAGCCGACGCTGGGGCGGCATGTCGCGCGGCTGGAGGCGGAGACGGGGCTGACGCTCTTCGCGCGGCAGCCGCGCGGGCTCGACCTGACGGAGGCCGGACAGGCGCTGCTGCCCTGTGCGCAGCGAATGGCGGCGGCGATGGCCGAGATGGCGCTGGCCGCCGCGGGCCGGGACGACGCGCTGACCGGAACGGTGCGGATCACGGCGAGCGAGGTGGTCGCGCATCACATCCTGCCGGGCATCATGGCGCGGGTGCTGCAGGAGGCGCCAGGCATCGCGCTGGAGATCGACGCCAGCGACGAAACCGGCAACCTGCTGTTCCGCGAGGCGGACATCGCGGTGCGGATGTACCGGCCCGAACAGCTGGACATCGTGACGCGGCATCTGGGCGGGATCGAGATCGGCTGTTTCGCCGCCCGCAGCTACCTCGACCGTGCCGGGTGGCCCGCGGGCCCCGAGGATCTGGCCGGCCACGCTCTGATCGGCTTTGACCGGTCGGAGCTGATGCTGCGGGGGATGCGCGCGGCGGGCTGGCAGGTGCAGCGCGAGGATTTCACGCTGCGCACGGACGATCAGGTCGCCTATTTCGAATACCTGCGCGCGGGCTGCGGCATCGGCTTCTTCCAGGCCGAGGTCGCCCGCCGCACGGAGGGGATCGAGGAGATCCCGCTGGGGATCCCCGTGCCGCCCCTGCCGGTCTGGATCGCGGCGCACGAGAAGGTCCGCCGCATCCCCCGCGTGGACCTCGTCTGGCGGATGCTGGAGGGGGGCCTCGCGCCCTTCCTGCAGCGCGGCTGACGCGGCGTTTCTTGACCGCCCCCGGCCAAAGGGATACCCGAACGGCGACCAGGGAAAAGGAAGGACCGATCCAATGAGCAACCCCTCGCTTCTCATCCTGCCGGGCGACGGCATCGGCCCCGAGGTGATGGCCGAAGTGCGCAAGATCATCGACTGGTTCGGCGCGAAGCGGGGCGTCAGCTTCGACGTGAGCGAGGACCTCGTGGGCGGCTGCGCCTACGACACGCACGGCACGCCGCTGCACGACGACACGATGGCCAAGGCGCAGGAGGTGGACGCCGTCCTGCTGGGCGCCGTCGGTGGCCCGAAATACGACAAGCTCGACTTCTCGGTGAAGCCCGAGCGGGGCTTGCTGCGGCTGCGCAAGGAAATGGACCTTTACGCCAACCTGCGGCCCGCCCAGTGCTTCGACGCGCTCGCCGATTTCTCGTCCCTGAAGAAGGACGTGGTCGCGGGCCTCGACATCATGATCATCCGCGAGCTGACCTCGGGCGTCTATTTCGGCGAGCCGCGGGGCATCATCAAGGAAGGCAACGAACGCGTCGGGATCAACACGCAGCGCTACACCGAGAGCGAGATCGCCCGCGTCGCGCGGTCGGCGTTCGAGATGGCGCGCAAGCGGTCGAACAAGGTCTGCTCGATGGAGAAGGCCAACGTGATGGAATCCGGCATCCTGTGGCGCGACGTGGTGCAGGAGATCCACGATGCCGAATATCCGGACGTCGAGCTGTCGCACATGTACGCCGACGCGGGCGCGATGCAGCTCACCCGCTGGCCCAAGCAGTTCGACGTGATCGTCACGGACAACCTTTTCGGCGACCTGCTGTCGGACCTCGCCGCGATGCTCACGGGCTCGCTCGGGATGCTGCCCTCGGCCAGCCTCGGCGCGCCGATGGCGAACGGACGGCCCAAGGCGCTCTACGAGCCGGTGCATGGCTCGGCCCCCGACATCGCCGGACAGGGCAAGGCCAACCCGATCGCCTGCATCCTCAGCTTCGCGATGGCGCTGCGCTATTCCTTCGACATGGGGGACGAGGCCGCGCGGGTCGAGAAAGCCGTGGAACAGGTGCTGGCCGACGGTCTCAGAACTGCCGATCTTCTGGGCGAAGAGGGCAAATCTCCGGTCAGTGCGGCGGAAATGGGCGACGCGATCGTCGCGGCGCTTGATGCGTCCCTCGCCTGACCGGCGGGCGGTCCTAGTCTGACCGGACACACAAGGGACCGCCGATGGCACCGAACGCACGGGGCGCGCTGACCGCCCTTCTCGCCTTTGCGATCTTCGCCACCCACGACGTGGTGGTGAAGACGCTGGGGGCGCAGTACAGCGCCTTCCAGATCGTCTTCTTCAGCGTGCTCTTCGGGTTCCCGCTGGCGATGCTCATGCTGATCCGCGACGGAACCCCGGGCACGCTGCGCCCGGTGCACCCGTGGTGGACGCTCGCCCGCACCGCGGCGGCGGTGACCACCGGGGTCTGCGCCTTCTACGCCTTCTCGGTCCTGCCGCTGGCGCAGACCTACGCGATCCTCTTCTCCGCCCCGCTGCTGGTCACCGTCTTCTCCATCCCGATCCTCGGTGAACGGGTCCGCCTGCGGCGCTGGTCCGCCGTCATCGTCGGGCTCTGCGGCGTGCTGGTGGTGCTGCGCCCCGGCGGGACGGAGCTGGGGCTGGGCCACCTGGCGGCGCTGCTGGCGGCGATCTCCTCCTCCCTCGCGTCGGTCATCGTCCGCAAGATCGGGCGGGAGGAGCGGAGCATCGTGCTGCTGCTCTATCCCATGCTGGCGCAGTTCCTGGTGATGGGGGCGGCGCTGCCCTTCGTCTACCAGCCGATGCCCGTGGGCCATGTCGGGCTGTCGGCCGCCATGGCGGCGATGGCCTTTCTCGCCGCCGCGCTGATGATCGAGGCCTACCGCCACGGCGAAGCGGTGATCGTGGCGCCGATGCAATACAGCCAGATCATCTGGGCCAGCATCTACGGCATGATCTTCTTCGCCGAGGTGCCGACCCGCTCCACCCTGCTGGGCGCGGGGCTGGTGGTGGCCAGCGGGCTCTACATCGTGCTGCGTGAAGGGCGCGCGCAATCGTCGAACAACACGCCGGTGCTGCGCACCCGCTCGCGGTTCGAGACCGGGACCTTCCCCCGCGTCGGCGCGCTGCTGCGGCTGCGGCGCGCCGACACGGGGGGGCCGGCACCCCGCGCCGGGGCGGAATGAGGCGCCCGTCCCGCACGCGCCCGCGCCCGTTTCACGGTCATTTGCCGCTGCTCCCGCAGGGGCGCGGTGGACATTCCGCCCCGCCCCGTCCTAAGCAGGGGCGGGCAAGCAAGAGGCGGACATGGGCATTCCGAAACCGGTGGTTCTGTGCATTCTCGACGGCTGGGGCATCGGCGACAGCGACACGGCCAATGCGCCGGTGCTGGCCGAAACGCCGACCTTCGACCGGATCATGGCGACCTGCCCGCACGCCCGGCTGATCACCCACGGGCCGGACGTCGGCCTGCCGTCGGGCCAGATGGGCAATTCCGAGGTCGGCCACACCAACATCGGCGCGGGCCGGGTTGTGGCGATGGACCTCGGGCAGATCGACCTCGCCATCGAAGACGGCTCGTTCTTCGAAAATCCGGCCCTGCTGGACTTCATAGCCGCCCTGAAGGCGTCAGGTGGCACCGCGCATCTGATGGGCCTTGCCTCGGACGGCGGGGTGCACGGGCACACACGCCACATCCTCGCAGCCGCGCAGTCGGTGGCCGAGGCCGGGGTGCCGGTGGTGCTGCACGCCATCACCGACGGGCGCGATGTGGCGCCCAAGTCGGCCGAAGGCCATCTGCGCGAGATCGCCGACGGTCTGCCCGCCGGCGCGCGGATCGGCACCCTCTCGGGCCGCTACTACGCGCTCGACCGCGACAACCGGTGGGAGCGGGTGGCACGGGCCCATGCCGCGATGATCCGCGCCGAAGGGCCAAGGGCCGCGGATGCGCAGGAGGCCATCGCCCGCGCCTACGGCAACGGCGAGACGGACGAATTCATCCCGCCGACCGTGCTGGGCGACTACGCCGGGGTGCGGGACGGCGACGGCGTCTTCTGCCTCAACTTCCGCGCCGACCGCGCGCGGGAGATCCTCGCCGCCATCGGCCAGCCCGGCTTCGACGCCTTCGACACCGGGGCGCGCCCGCGTCTGGCGGGGCTTCTGGGGATGGTCGAATATTCCGAGGCGCACAACGGCTACATGACCACCTGCTTCCCCAAGACGCCCATCGTCAACACGCTCGGAGAATGGGTCGCGAAGCAGGGCAAGCGGCAGTTCCGGCTGGCCGAGACCGAGAAATACCCCCATGTCACCTTCTTCCTGAACGGCGGCAAGGAGGTGCCGGAGACGGGCGAGGACCGGTTCATGCCGACATCGCCCAAGGTCGCCACCTACGACCTGCAGCCCGAGATGTCGTCGGAGGAGGTCACCGACCGCTTCGTCGCCGCGATCAAGGCGGGCTACGACCTGATCGTCACCAATTACGCGAACCCCGACATGGTGGGGCACACCGGCGATCTCGCCGCCGCGATCGCCGCCTGCGAAGCGGTGGACCGGGGGCTTGCCCGCGTCGTGGCGGCGCTGGAGGCGGCGGGCGGGGCGATGCTGCTGACCGCCGATCACGGCAATTGCGAGACCATGGTGGACCCGGAAACCGGCGGGCCGCACACGGCGCATACGACGAACCTGGTGCCGGTGGCGCTCTTCGGCGGCCCGGAGGGGGTGTCGCTGCGGGACGGACGGCTGGCGGACATCGCCCCGACGCTGCTGGCGCTGATGGGGCTGGAGAAACCGGCGGAGATGACCGGGGAGAGCCTGATCGGATGAGGTTGGGTCTTCGCGCACCCAGAGGCGAGACGCCGGATCGCGCCCGACCCCGAGGGCGGGTGTGGAACTTGGCACTGGCATCGCCCCAAAGCTATGAGGTCGCGGGCGCGGCGCGGCAATCTCCAGTTCGCGGTGCTGCCCTTCACGGCTTTGAGCATGGATGGAGGGCTTGGCTTATCGCTGCAGTCCTCGCCCTGCCGTCCTTCGCCCACGCCCAGCCCACCGATCCGGGCGCGGCCGCCCGCGCGGCGGCCCAACAACTCGCCGCGGCGGCGCAGGAGCTGGATAGCGCCGACAGCGCCCGCAACCGGGTCAAGGCACTGACCGCGACGCTGCGCGCCTACGAGGCGGGGCTGGCCGCGATGCGGGAGGGGCTGCGCCACGTCTCGATCCGCGAAACCGAGCTCGACGCCGAGCTGAAGTCTCGCGAGGCCGAGATCGCGCAGCTGCTCGGCGTGCTCCAGACCCTGTCCCGCAACACCTCTCCGGTGCTGCTCCTCCACCCTGCTGGCCCCGTCGGCACCGCGCGCTCCGGCATGATCCTCGCCGATGTCGCCCCGGCGCTCGAAACCCGAGCGGCGGAACTGCGCGCGCTGCTGGAGGAGGCCCGGACCCTGCACGCCCTGCAACAGGCGGCGCTGAACCAGCTGCAGGAGGGGCTCGACGGTGTGCAAAAAGCCCGCGCCGCGCTGTCCGAAGCCGTGGCCGACCGGACGGACCTGCCGAAGCGCTTCACCGAGGACCCGGTGAAGACCGGCCTGCTGATCGCCTCGACCGAAACGCTGGAGGGTTTCGCCTCGGGCCTTTCGGACATAGCGGTGAACGAGGCGGCGGGATCGCTGCCCGACATCACCGACCGCAAGGGCACCCTGCCCCTGCCCGCCGAGGGCCGCGTGCTGCGCCGGATGGGCGAACCGGATGCGGCCGGAATCGCCCGCCCCGGCATCGTTTTGGCCACCCGCCCCCGGGCGCTGGTGACCACGCCCACGGCGGCCACGATCCGCTACCGCGGGCCGCTTCTGGACTACGGAAACGTGATGATCCTTGAGCCGCAGGCCGGGGTTTTGTTCGTGCTGGCGGGTCTGGATGTGGTTTATGGTGCCGCCGGACAGGTCTTGCCCGCGGGCAGCCCCGTCGGCCTTATGGGCGGCGAGACCCCTTCGGCCGATTCCATCGTGCAGCAGGCGGCAGACGGCGCGGGCAGTGAGCGGACAGAGACGCTCTACATCGAAGTCAGACAGGGGAATGAACCCCAGGACCCGGAAACGTGGTTCCAAACGACGAAGGAAGGCTAAGGCATGAAACGCTTCTTCATCGCGGCAGCGGGCGGAATCGCCACCGGAGTGCTGGTGAGCACGCAGGTCGCCGCCCCGCTGCTGGCACAGGAAAGTTCGCGGCCGGCGAGCGTCTATGAGCAACTCGACCTCTTCGGCGACATCTTCGAGCGGATCCGCGCGCAATACGTGGAAGAAGTCGACGAAGGGAAGCTGATCGAGGCGGCGATCGACGGGATGCTGACCTCGCTCGACCCGCATTCCAGCTACCTGTCGCCCGACGACGCCGCAAACATGCGGGTGCAGACCCGCGGCGAATTCGGCGGGCTGGGGATCGAGGTCACGCAGGAGGACGGCTTCGTCAAGGTCGTCTCCCCGATGGACGGCACCCCGGCGGCCGAGGCGGGCGTCGAGGCAGGCGATTTCATCACCCACGTGGACGGCGAAAGCCTGCTGGGTCTGACGCTGGACGACGCGGTCGAGATGATGCGCGGTCCGGTCGGTTCTGAGATCGTGATCACCGTCGTCCGCGAGGGAGAGGCGGAGCCGTTCGACATCTCGATCATCCGCGACACGATCAAGCTGACCGCCGTGCGCGCCCGGACCGAGGGCAAGACCGTCGTGCTGCGTGTCACCACCTTCAACGACCAGACCTACCCGAACCTTGAAGAGAGCCTCGCCAAGGAAGTCGAGGCCGCGGGCGGTGTGGACAACATCAACGGCGTCGTGCTCGACCTGCGGAACAACCCCGGCGGGCTGCTGACGCAGGCGATCAAGGTCTCCGACGCCTTCCTCGAGAAGGGCGAGATCGTCTCGACCCGCGGCCGTGCGCCGGAGGACGGGGAACGCTATAACGCCACGGCGGGCGACCTGATCGAGGGCAAGCCGATGGTCGTGCTGATCAACGGCGGCTCGGCCTCGGCCTCGGAAATCGTCTCGGGCGCGCTGCAGGATCACCGCCGGGCGGTGGTCGTCGGCACCAAGAGCTTCGGCAAGGGTTCGGTCCAGACGGTGATGCCGCTGCGCGGCGACGGCGCGATGCGCCTGACCACGGCGCGCTACTATACGCCGTCGGGCCGCTCGATCCAGTCGCTGGGCATCTCCCCGGACATCGTGGTGGCACAGCCGCCGCGCGCGCCGGAGACCGAGGACGAGGAAGAGACCAGCATCTCCCGCCGCAACCGGTCCGAGGCCGACCTGCGGGGCGCGCTGTCGAACGACTCGCTCAGCGAGGACGAGATCCGGCAGATCGAGGCGGAGCAGGAACAGGCCGAAGAGTCCGCCAAGCTGCGGGACGAGGACTACCAGTTGGCCTACGCCATCGACATCCTGAAGGGATATTCGGCGCTGAAGCCGTAAGAGCGGCTTTGGGCTGAAACGACGAAAGCGCGTCGCCGCGGCGGCGCGCTTTTCGTTTGGCGAGAGGGACCGGGCCCCACACCCTAGCCCTCTCCCCGCAAGGGGAGAGGGGGCCGTCGTGCCGGGTGGCGGGGTCAGTTCTTCGAGAGTTCCTCGTCGATTTCGAACGCGCCGCTCAGGGTGACGGAGACGTCCACATCGCCCGCGGATACGGGAACCGACATGCTGTCGGCGGCCATTTCCATTCGCTGCATCGGCATCGGGCGGCCACCCATCTGTTCGTCGATGCTGATGACGCCGACAACCCTTGTGCCGAGCGCCTCGGCGTATTGCTCGGCCTTCTCGCGCAGGTCCGAAGCCGCCTGCGCGCGGGCGTCGGCCTCCAGCTTGCTGGTATCCTCGATCGAGAACTCGATCGCGTTGATCGTATTGACCCCGGCCGTCACGACAGCGTCCAGCGCGCCGCCGAGGCTGTCGATCTCGTCCACCCGGATTCGCACGATGTTGCTCGCCTCGTAGCCGTCGATCCGGCGGGCGGCGCTGTCGCCGTCGCGGTCGTTCGTGTAGCGCGGGTTGAGCGAGATGCTCTGCGTCGCGATGTCCGAGGCGGGGATGCCCGCCGCGGCCAGTTCCGTCATCACGCGCTGCATCTTCTCGGTGTTTGCGCGCATCGCCTCCTGCGCGGTCACGCCTTCGCTGACCACGCCGACGGTGATGCTGGCCTCGTCCGGCGGGGCGGTGACGGTGGCGGTGGCCGTGACGCGGATCACGGGCGTCTGCTCCTGCGCCAGGGCGGGGGCGGCGAAGGCCCCCGCCGCGATCAGGGCAAGGGCGAGAGGTGTGGTCGTGGTGAGTCGCACGTTGTGTTTTCCTTCTGTCGATACACCCGTCGGATCGGCACGGGCGGGCCTCGGCGATGATCCTAGCGGGGCGCCGCGCCCGCGTCTCATCACGGGTGCTTGTATGCATTGAAGCACACGGCGTGATGACGCAGACTCGGGGACCGACACGGAGGACACGATGCCCCTGAAAGCCGCGCTTTTCGCCACCCTGCTCGCCCTTGCCGCCCTGCCCGCCCCGGCGCAGGACCGGGCGGCGGTGGAGCGGCAGTTCCAGAGCTGGCTGGAGCAGACGCTCTGGCCCATGGCGCGGGGCGCGGGCGTCTCGCGCGGGACGTTCGAGAGGGCCTTCGAGAGGGTGCGGCTGAACTGGGATCTGCCGGACCTCGTGCCGCCGGGCAGCACGCCGGGCACGCCGAAACGCCAGCGGCAGGCGGAATTCGGCGCGCCGTCGAAGTACTTCAACCCCGGCTCCGTCAACGCCGCCACGGCAACCGGCCGCCAGATGGCACGGCGCCACGCAGCCACCCTTGCGGCGGTGGAGCGGGCGACGGGCGTGCCGGGGCGGATCATCCTCGCCATCTGGGGACGGGAAAGCGGCTATGGCCGCGTGGCGATCCCGCATGACGTCTTCGAGGTGCTGGGCACGAAGGGCTTCATGTCCACCCGCGCGCCCTATTTCACCGGCGAACTTGTTGCGGCGCTGCAGATCGCCGAAGCGGGCCATGCGCCGGAACGGGCGATGAAAAGCTCATGGGCCGGCGCGCTCGGCCAGCCGCAGTTCATGCCGTCGAGCTTCCTGAAATACGCCGCCGACGGGGACGGCGACGGGCGGGCCGACATCTGGCGGTCCGAGGCGGACACCATCGCCTCGATCGGCCACTACCTCGCGCGGCACGGATGGATGCCCGGGCGCGACTGGGGCTTCGAGGTCGTGGTGCCCGCCGCCGTCTCCTGCACGCTGGAGGGGCCGGATCAGGGCCGCCCGATCCGCGAATGGGAGGAGATGGGCCTTCGCCGCGTCGGCGGAAAGGCTTTCCCGGCGCATGAGCGCGACGGCGAGGGCTTTCTGCTGATGCCCGCCGGGCGCAACGGGCCGGCCTTCGTCGTGACGCCGAATTTCTACGTGCTCAAGGACTACAACATGAGCGATCTCTACGCGCTGTTCGTCGGTCACGTTGGCGACCGGATCGCCTATGGCATGGGGGATTTCACCGTCCCGTGGGGCCGCGTCGGCGGGCTCTACCGCTCAGACGTCGCGGCGATGCAGCGGGGGCTGGAGGCGCGAGGCCATGACGTGGGCGGCGCGGACGGGCTGGCGGGCTACAAGACCCGCCGCTCGATCGGGCGCTGGCAGGAGGAGAACGGCCAGCGCGCCACCTGTTTTCCCGAAGCGGCAATGACCGCGCCGCTGACGCCCTAGGCGTTCACCGGACGTCAAGGATTTGGCCTTACCCCAGTCCCGTCGCATCGGAGAGGCCGCGTGGTGTTCACTCCTTCCATCCTGGGATCAGGCCCGGCCGGCTATGAATTCCTGTCACGCACCCGTGCCGCCCAGCAGGAGGCACTGGCGCGGTCGCCCCGGATCGCGCGGGAAACCGCAGCCTTCGTCGACGGCCTGCAGTCGGTGCAGACGATCGACGACCTGATGGCCGACCGGAGGATGCTTAAGGTCGCCCTGGGCGCCTTCGGGCTGGCTGAGGATATCGACAATCGGGCTTTCATCCGCAAGGTGCTCGGATCCGACCTGTCGGATGCGCGGTCGCTGGCCAACCGCCTGGCCGACAAACGCTACCTCGCCCTCGCCCGGGCCTTCAACTTCGAGGGAGAGAGCGGGCCCGGCTTCCCCGGCACGCAGGAGGCGGAGGACGCGGCGCAGCGGCTGGCGGAGATCCGAAGTGCGGAGGACCTTCTCGAAGATGCATCCCTCCTGCGCGCGACCCTGCGCAGCTTCGGGCTGGAGCGGGACGCTGAGAACACGTATTTCCTGCGGCAGGTCCTGAATTCCGACCTGACCGACCCGACCGCCTTCGCGAACCGACTGTCGGACCCGCGCTACGCCGAACTGGCGGCGGCCGTGGGCTTGGGTGACCGGATCCGGCAGCAGGACAGCATCTACGGCCTCGTCGATGCCTTCGCCGGGGGCGCGGAGGGGTTGAAGGCCGCGGACGACCTGCTGCAGGCCCCAGAGCTGCTGGAGAGGGCGCTACGCATCTTCGGTCTGCAGGACGATGCCGGCCGGACGGACTTCCTGCGATCCGTGCTCGACTCCGATCTCACCGACGCTGGTTCCTTTGCCAATGTGCAGGAGGATCCGCGCTATGCAGCGCTGGCTGACGTCTTCGGCTTCGCCGCCCGTGCGGAGGCCGACGCCGACGGTATGGCTTTCACCAGCAAGCTTGAGGATTTCATCGCCACCGTTTCCGCCCGCCAGGTTCCTGCGACGACGCCGAAGGAGCTGCTTGACGACATCGGGCTGTCGCTGGCCGTCTTCGACTTCTTCGACCTGCCGATCGGGCCAGACAGCTTCCGCTTCGCGCACCGGATTCTCACCTCGGACCGGGCCAGCCCGACCTCGCTGCTGAACGTCTTCCCCGACCCCCGCTACCGCGCCTTCGCGGATGCCTTCGCTTTCGATCCGCCCGAAGCCGGGCGCGTCTATCCCCCCGGATTTGCGGATCGGGTCGTCGATGCATACGTCGAGCGGGAATTCGAGGCTCGCGTGGGCGAGGTCGACCCGTCCCTCCGCATCGCCATCTCCCTTCCGCGCGACCTCGTCCAGGTGGTGGAGACCGGGACCACGAATGATTCCAGATGGTTCGGCGTCATGGCCTCCCGCCCTTTGCGCGCGGTGTTCGAGGCGACGTTCGGCCTGCCCCCCAGCTTCGGAACCCTGGAGGTGGATCGGCAGCTGACCGTGCTCAAGGACCGGGCGACGCACATGTTCGGGACCGACGACGTGAAGGAACTGTCAGGCGCCGACCAGCTGGAGGACCTGCGCCGTCGCTACCTCGCGCAGAGCAGTCTGGCCGGCAGCACCACCGGAACGCCGGGGACGGCGAACGCGGTCATGGCGCTTCTCGCGGGTGCGCAGCGGTAAGAGTCAGTCCCGGCTGTAGGTCGGGTGGAAGATGCCGCCGGGGGAGAGGGTGAAGATCTCGCAGCCGTCGGCGGTCACGCCCACGGAATGCTCGAACTGGGCCGACAGCGACTTGTCCCGCGTCACCGCGGTCCAGTCGTCGGACAGCACCTTGGTTTCGGGCCGGCCGAGGTTCACCATCGGCTCGATGGTGAAGAACATGCCTTCCTCAAGCACCGGACCCGTGCCGGGACGGCCGTAATGCAGCACGTTCGGCGGCGCGTGGAAGACCCGGCCAAGCCCGTGCCCGCAAAAATCGCGGACGACCGACATGCGCTGCGCCTCGACGAAGCTCTGGATCGCATGGCCGATGTCGCCGAATGTGTTGCCGGGCTTCACCGCCTCGATCCCCATCATCAGGGCGTCATGGGTGATGTCGATCAGCCGCTCGGACTTGCGCGCCAGCTTGCCCGCCACATACATGCGCGAGGTGTCGCCGTACCAGCCGTCGACGATCACCGTCACGTCGATGTTCAGGATATCGCCGTCCTTGAGCTTCTTGTCGCCGGGGATCCCGTGGCAGACCACGTGGTTGACCGAGATGCATGAGGCGTGCTGGTAACCCTTGTAGCCGATGGTCGCGGATTTCGCCCCGGCCTCGGTCACCCATGCCTCGATCAAGCGGTCAAGCTCGCCCGTGGTCTGGCCCGGAAAGACATGCGGCGCTATGCGGTCGAGGATCTCGGCCGCGAGCCGGCCCGCCCTGTGCATGCCGGCAAAGTCCGCCTCCTGATAGATGCGGATCCCGTCCTTCGTCATGCGTCCCCGGTGGTCCTGATCCAAGAAAAATCGCCTTCTGCCGAAAATTGAATGCACCTGCGGCGAAAATAGCCTGTCAAGCCGGGGAATTCCAGTAACATGGGCGGAATTGCCTCACCCGTGAGGAAGGGTTACCGTTTCGTCATTGACCGGACACCTTTTCCACGGAGCCATTTCATGCGCTTTCTACCCCTCGCCGCGCTCTGCGGCCTGTGCGCCCTGCCCGCCCATGCGGATTGCGCCGCCGAGATCGACGCGCTCTTTGACGGCGCGCTCGACAGCTTCGCGCGGCCGCCGCATCACCAGCTTATGACGATCCTCGGCCCTGGCGGCGCGACGGAGATGCAGATCGACCAATGGGTCTGGGATCCGCTGCGCTATGCCTCCCACGTTCGGGGACAGCCGCAGTACACGCTGATCCTGGATCAGGAGATGTGGCAGGCGGCTTCGCTGGAGGGGCCGTGGACCGCGCTCGGGACCATGCTGCCGGGCGACCGGACGGCGTGGCAGAAGAGGATCGACGCCGACCGCCGCGCCAACGTGACCGAGGTTGAGTGTTTCGGCACGGTCGATCTGAACGGGGTGACGGCGCGCGGATATTCCTTCCGCACGAAGACGGAGCCGGACGATCATGGCGTCTGGTTCGGTGCGCACATGACGCTGTTCGTCGGGCCGCAGGATCGCGTCCTTCGGTGGGAGTTCCGGGACAACGTGGCGCATTACCAGCCCGAGCCGGACGACAAGGTCAACGTGACCGATTTCGATTACGCGGGCGCGGTGCCGATCCCCGACCCCGAAAGCTGAGGCGCCAGCGCCAGCGGCGCGGCGACCTCAACCGCCTCGGGCGTGATCGCGCAGCCAAGTGCCATGACCTCCACCCCCGCCTCCAGCGCGGCCCGCATTCCGATGGCATAGGCCGGGTCGATGTCATCGGCCACCGTCACCAGGTCGCTATCGGTGCGCTGGACGAGGAAGAGCAGCACCGCCCGGTGCCCCGCCCGCGCCATCGCCGCGAGCTCGCCCAGATGCTTCAGGCCCCGGGCGGTGACGCTGTCGGGAAACTCCGCCAGCCCCGGGCGGCGCGACAGGGTCACCGCCTTGACCTCGACATAGGCGTCGGGCCGGCCCGCGCCGGTCAGCAGGAAATCGACGCGGCTCGCCTGCCCGTATTTCACTTCGGGCCGCACGGTGTCGTAGCCGTCGAAGCCCGGCACGCCGCCCGCCATGAAAACTTCGCGCAGGACGCGGTTCGGCACGGAAGTGTCGACGCCGGTGAAATGGCCGTTCTCGTGATCCACCAGCCGCCAGCCGTAGTTCAGTTTCTTGCGGGGATCGTCGTTCGGCTCCACCCAGATCCGCATCCCCGGCTCCGCCAGCCCCATCATCGACCCGGGATTGGCGCAATGCGCCGTCACCTCGGTCCCGTCCTCCAGCCGGATGTCAGCGAGGAAGCGCTTGTAGCGGCGGATCAGCCGGGCGGGGACGAGGGGGGTTTGAAACCGCATGTGCGGCGCCTATACCGTTGCGCAGGCGCACTCAAGGAGACCCCCATGCCGAACCCCTCCGCCGCGATGCTGGTGATCGGAGACGAGATCCTCTCGGGCCGCACCCGCGATTCCAACATGTATCACCTCGCGAACGAGCTTTCGCGCCACGGGGTGGACCTGAAGGAGGTGCGTGTGGTCAGCGACGATCAGGAGGCGATCGTCGCGGCGGTCAGGGCGCTGGCGGCGGCGCACGAGGTGGTCTTCACCTCGGGCGGGATCGGGCCGACCCATGACGACATCACCGCCGACGCGGTGGCGGCGGCCTTCGGTCGGGCGATCGACGTGCGCGACGATGCGCGGGAGCTTCTGGTGAAACACTGGGAAAGCCGCGGCGTGGAATTGACGGAGGCGCGGCTGCGCATGGCCCGGATCCCCGAAGGCGCGACGCTGATCGACAACCCCGTCTCCATCGCGCCGGGCTTCACGGTCGAGAACGTGCATGTCATGGCCGGCGTGCCCGCGGTGTTCGAGGCGATGGTGGCCAGCGTCCTGCCGACGATCACCGGCGGTCAGCCGCTGATGAGTCAGACGCTCAGGATCGAACGCGGCGAGGGCGAGATCGCCGGTCCCCTGGGCAAATTGGCGGCGGAGTATCCGGACCTTTCGATCGGCTCCTACCCCTACCAGCAGAACGGCGTCTTCGGCGCGAACATCGTGATCCGCGGCACTGACGGCGGTCAGATCGACGCGGCGATGACGAAGCTCGCCGACCTGTTCCCGGCATGACCGGCCTGCCCGACCTGCCCCGCCTGTTCGCCGCGCTCGAGGCGACGTGGCCGCCCGCCGCGACCTCGGCCTGCGGGCCCTTCACCATCCGCGACGGCCAGGGCGGCGGCAAGCGCGTCTCGGCCGCCACCGCCGACGGCGCCGCCACGGAGGCCGAGATCGACGCGGCGGAAGAGGCGATGCGCGCGCTCGGCCAGATGCCGCTGTTCCAGATCCGCCCCGGGGACGAGGCGCTGGATGACCAGCTCGCCGCGCGCGGCTACGCGGTGGCGGATCCCACGCGCCTCTATGCCGCGCCCGTCGAGACGGTGGCCGATGCGCCCAAATCCACCACGGATGTGAAAACGATCCACGGCTGGGAGCCGCTGGCCTTCATGCTGGAACTCTGGGCCGAGGGCGGCATCGGGCCGGACCGTATCGCGGTGATGCACCGCGCGTCCGAGCCGAAGACCGGCCTGCTCGGGCGCATGGTCAATTCCCCCGGCGGCACCGCCTTCGTCTCGGTCGACGGCGACATCGCCATGCTGCACGCGCTTGAGGTGCGCAAGTCTTCGCGCCGGGGCGGCATGGGCCGGGTCGCCACGATCGACGCCGCCACATGGGCGCGCGACCACGGCGCAACCACCTTTGCCCTCGCCTGCACCGAGGCGAACATTGCCGCCAACGCCCTCTACGCCGGGCTGGGGATGCGCGACATGGGCGGCTACCATTACCGACAGAACCGTGAGGAGGGTTCACAGAGATGAGCAAGGACACCGCAGTCACCGCGCTCGACCTGCCGATGGTCGATCCGCTGCCGCCGCAGACGCAGAAGTACTTCGACATCTGTCAGGAAAAGCTGGGGCTCGTCCCCAACGTGCTCAAGGCCTATGCCTTCGACATCGACAAGCTGAACGCCTTCTCGGCGCTTTACAACGACATGATGCTGGCCGACAGCGGGCTGACCAAGCTTGAGCGCGAGATGATCGCGGTCACCGTGTCGTCGATCAACAAGTGCTTCTACTGCCTCACCGCGCACGGCGCGGCGGTGCGCGAACTGTCGGGCGATCCGAAGCTGGGCGAACACCTGGTGATGAACTGGCGGACCGCGCCGGTCACCCCGGAACAACGCGCGATGCTGGAATTCGCCGCCAAGCTGACCACCGAAAGCCACGCGGTGGAAGAGGTCGACCGCCAGCGCTTGCGCGACCACGGCTTCAGCGACCGCGACATCTGGGACATTGCCGGCGTCGCGGGCTTCTACAACATGACCAACCGGGTGGCGAGCGCCACGGACATGCGGCCGAACGACGAATACCATTCGGCGGCGCGCTGACGATGCGGCGCGGGGCCCCCGTGCTGACCGCCCTCGCCCTGGCCACGGTCTGGGCGGGCACGGCGCGGGGGCTCGACCTGAAACTGCCGGCTGCGGCGCGGGCCACCGCGCAGGCCGAAACCGCGCCGGACAGCTTCGCCCTGCCGGTCGCTCCCTACGACGACGGCGCCCTTCCCACGCTCGAGGTCGAGGGCCGCGTCACCCGGCGCGCGTGGCAGATCCCCTCGCAGGGGCTGACCACCTTGCAGTTGGTCGCCCCCCTCCGGGACCAGATCACAGCAGCAGGCTACGAGCCGATCCTCGAATGCGCCGACCGGGAGTGCGGCGGCTTCGACTTCCGCTACTCCGCCGACATTCTCGAAGCGCCCGAGATGTACGTGGACCTCTTCGACTTCCGCGTGCTCACGGCGCGGAAGGGGGCGGGCGAGGGCGCCTCCTACGTCATGGCGCTGGCCAGCAAGACGTCCACCGCGGGCTACCTCCAGATCGTTCTGGTGACGCCCGAGGGCGCGGAGGGATTGACGGCCGACGAACTCGGCACCCCGCCTGCCGCGCCGCCGGAGGCGCCGACCGCCCCGCTCGCGCAGCGGCTCCAACAGGCCGGGCATGCGGTGCTGGCGGATCTGGATTTCGCCACCGGCTCGTCCGACCTGACCGAGGGCAGCTACGATTCCCTCGCCGCGCTGGCCGCCTATCTCGCCGCCCACCCCGACCACCGCGTTGCGCTGGTCGGACATACCGACAGCGAGGGCTCTCTCGACGGCAACATCGCGCTGTCGCGGCTTCGGGCGCAGTCGGTCGCACAACGGCTGATGGAAAAATACGGCACCGCACAGGGACAGCTGGACGCCGAGGGGATGGGCTATCTCTCGCCCGTCGCCAGCAATCTCACCCCCGAGGGGCGCGAGGCGAACCGGCGGGTGGAGGCGGTCCTGCTGAACACGCAGTGACCGCCCCTCTGGATCAGACCGACATGCAGACGTATTTCATCTCGAGGTAATCCTCGATCCCGTGGTGGCTGCCCTCACGGCCCAACCCGGACTGCTTGACCCCGCCGAACGGCGCCACCTCGGTCGAGATGATGCCGGTGTTCACGCCGACGATGCCGTATTCCAGCTCTTCCGCGACCTTCCAGACTCGCGACAGGTCCTTGGCGTAGAAATACGACGCCAGCCCGAAGATCGTGTCGTTCGCCATGGCGATCACGTCATCGACATCTTCGAACCTGAAAAGCGGCGCGAGCGGGCCGAAGGTCTCTTCCGTCGCGAACTGCATCTCCTGCGTGGCGCCGGTGACGATGGTGGGCTGCAGGAAGGCGCCCTTCATCTCGTCCTTCTCGCCGCCCAGGATCACCGTGGCGCCCTTCTTCTTCGCGTCGGCGATGTGCTCCTGCACCTTCTCGATGGCCTGCACGTTGATCAGCGGGCCAAGCTCCACGCCCTCTTCCAGACCGTCGCCGACCTTCATCCGGCTGACCCGCGCCTTCAGCTTTTCCGCGAATGCGTCATAGACCCCGGCCTGCACGTAGATCCGGTTGGCACAGACGCAGGTCTGGCCGTTGTTGCGGAACTTGCACATGATCGCACCCTCGACGGCGGCGTCGATGTCGGCGTCGTCGAAGACGATGAAGGGCGCGTTCCCGCCCAGCTCCATCGAGCATTTCATCACCTGGTCCGCGGCCTGTTTCAGCAGGATTCGACCCACCTCGGTCGAGCCGGTGAAGGTCAGCTTGCGCACCTTCGGGTTTTCGCAGAACTCCTTGCCCGCCTCCGAGGAGCGCGAGGAGGTCACGACCGACAGCACCCCCTTCGGAATGCCCGCCCGCTCCGCCAGCACGCCCAGCACCAGCGCCGACAGCGGCGTCTCCTTGGCCGGCCGCGCGACGAAGGCACAGCCGGCGGCGAGCGCCGGGCCAGCCTTCCGCGTGATCATCGCGTTCGGGAAATTCCAGGGCGTGATCGAGGCGGCGACCCCGATCGGCTGCTTCAGCACCATGATCCGCTTGTCGCGCTGGTGGCCGGGGATGGTCTCGCCATAGACCCGCTTGGCCTCCTCGGCGAAGAACTCGATGAACGACGCGCCGTAGGCGATTTCGCCCTTGGCCTCCGCCAGCGGCTTGCCCTGTTCGGCGGTCAGGATGGTGCCCAGATCGTCCTGGTTCTCCATCATGAGGTCGAACCACTTGCGCAGCACCGCCGCCCGCTCCTTCCCGGTCCAGCGCGCCCACTCCTTCTGCGCATCATAGGCCGCGTCGATCGCCCCGGCGATCTGCGCCCGGCTCAGATCCGCGACCTTGGCGATCACGTCGCCGCGCGCCGGGTTGACCACGTCGAAGGTGCCCTCGTCGCCCGCGACCCAGTCGCCGGCCAGATACGCGGCCTCGACCAGAAGCGACGGGTCCTTCAACAGCGATTTGAGATCGGTCGTGCTGTCCAGCATGGCAGGTCCTCCTGGATGTAAATCTGGCTCAGGGTGACCACCTAGCGCACCGAAAGTCCAGTGCCACGCCGTGACGGCGCCCCCTCTTTCCTCTGGTCAATGTATCCTGGGGGAGCTCGAGGGGGCAAAGCCCCCTCGTCAGCAATGAACAGATAGAATGCGCGGGCCCGGCCCGCGCCCCTTTGGATCAGACCCCGCCGTGCAGCGCGGCATAGGCCGGAAAGACATCCCCCGGCTCGGACCGCGCCGCAAAGACCCCCCGTGCCACCGCCCGCGCCATGCAGACCGCGGCCGCATGGCCCAGGATCAGCGTGTCGGCGGCGGGCGTGTCCATCGGGCGCTCGCCCGTCGCGGCGGCGAAGATCAGGTCGCCGTCATGCGGCGTGTGCGACGGCATCAGCGCCCTGGCGAAGCCGTCATGCGCCGCGGTGGCCAGCCGGGTGCATTGCGCCTGGCTCAGCGCCGCGTCGGTGGCGACGATCCCGATGGTCGTGTTGCGCCGGGCGTTGGCCTTGGTCACGGCGAAATGCGGATCGGGCCAGTCGCGCGCCACGCCGCGCCCGCCGAACTCCTCGCCCAATTCGAACGGCGCCGCCCAGAAATGCGGCCCGCCGTCCACCGTCGCGGCGCCGAGCGCATTGACCGCCACCAGCGCGCCCACCGTATGCCCCGAAGGCAGCACGACCGAGGCCGAACCGAGCCCGCCCTTCAGCCCTGCCGTCATGCCGCCGGTCCCGGCGCCTTCGGTGCCGAGCGCGAAATCCTCCGCCAGCCCGTCGAAGGCCGCCCGGCCGAGCGCGGCATAGGGGTTCTCCGCCCAGTCCTTTGCCCCCCCGTTGGCAAGGTCGAAGAGGATCGCCGCCGGCACGATCGGCACAAGGAACGGCCCCGCCGCATAACCGCGCCCCGCCGCCCGCAGCCGGTCCACCACGCCCGAGGCCGCGTCGAGCCCGAAGGCCGAGCCGCCCGAGAGGACCAGCGCGTCGACCGCCTCGACCGTCTTGTCGGGCGCCAGCAGGTCGGTCTCCCGCGTGCCGGGGGCCCCGCCCATCACATGTACCCCGGCGGTGAAGGGCCGGTCGGCGGAGAGCACCGTGACCCCGGTGCGGACGCCCGCGTCCGAGGCGTTGCCGACCCGCAGCCCCGGCACGTCGGTGATCAGGTTGCGCGGCCCCGTGGGCATCCGGTCGGCCATCTCAGATCCTCGGCTTTCTCGCGGCGGTGGCCGGATCGCCGGTGTTGGGCTCTCCCGCCGGTTCGATCAGCAGGACCTTCGCCTCGGCCACCGCGCGAGGCCGGTGTTCCATCCCCTTCGGCACGACGCACAGCTCGCCCGGTCCCAGCGTGACGCTGTCGCCATCCTCGCCGTCCAGCACCACCTCGCCCTCGAGCACGAGGAAGAAGTCGTCGGTCCCCTCGTGGCGGTGAAAGGGAAACTCCCCCGCGAACTTCACCACCATCACGTCGTTGCCGTTGTACCCGGCCACCACGTGTGGGTCCCAGTGGCTGTCGAACATCGCCAGCTTTTCCACCAGCGTCACCTTCGTCAGACCGCCCATATCCGTCTCCGTCCTGTTCTCCGGCGGCACGCTAGTCGCGGCTTTCCGGCTTGGAAACCCCTGCCCCCGCGAATTGCATGGTGGACCGCGGGACGGCGCGTGCTACAGGAGGGACAGGCCCGCGCGATGGCGTCGCGCGCCTTCGGCCTTTCCCACCCGTCCTGTACGCCGGGACCTCTCCCCCCGGAGGTCGCGATGACCGAACGTCCCAGTCATTACCGCATGCACAACGGCGAAAAGGCCGCCCTGCCCTTCGGCGCGCTCGAATACGAAACCCGCCTCCGCGGGCTCCGCCGGATCATGGAGGAGAAGGGCGTGCAGGCCGCCGTCCTGACCTCGATGCACAATGTCGCCTATTACTCGGGCTTCCTCTACTGCAGCTTCGGCCGCCCCTATGCCCTCGTGGTGACGCCCGAGACCAGTGTGACCATCTCGGCGGGCATCGACGCCGGCCAGCCGTGGCGGCGCAGTCACGGCGACAGCCTCACCTATTCCGACTGGAGCCGCGACAACTTCGAACGCGCGGTCGCGCATGTGGCGGGCGACGGGCAGGTTGTGGGCTACGAGGCCGATCATCTGACACTCGCCCTGCGCGACCGGCTGGAGGACGCGCTGCATCCGCTGGTCATGGTCGACATCGCGCCGGACACGATGCGCCAGCGGATGCGCAAGAGCCCGGCGGAGCTGGCGCTGATCCGGGAGGGCGCGCGCATCGCCGACATCGGCGGCGCGGCGATCCGCGACGCGATCCGGGAGGGGGTGCGCGAGATCGACGTCGCCATGGCCGGGCGGGACGCGATGGAACTGGCCATCGCCGCGGCGTATCCGGAAGCCGAATACCGCGACACCTGGGTCTGGTTCCAGTCGGGGCCCAATACCGACGGGGCGCACAACCCGGTCGCCGCCCGCAGGCTGGCGCGCGGTGACATCCTGTCGCTGAACACATTCCCGATGATCTCGGGCTATTACACCGCGCTGGAGCGGACCCTGTTTCTGGGCGAGGTCGACGATGCCTCCCGCGCCGTCTGGGAGGCCAATGTCGCCGCCCATGAATTCGGCATGTCGCTGCTGCAACCGGGGGTCACCTGCGCGCAGGTGACGGCGCGGCTCAACGACTTTCTCGCCGACCGCGACCTGCTGCAGTACCGGACCTTCGGCTACGGCCATTCCTTCGGGGTGCTGTCGCATTACTACGGCCGCGAAGCCGGTCTGGAGCTGCGCGAAGACATCGACACGGTGCTGGAGCCCGGCATGGTGATCTCGATAGAGCCGATGCTGACGATCCCGGAGGGCAACCCGGGCGCCGGCGGCTACCGCGAGCACGACATCCTGATCATCGGGGAGGCGGGGGCGGAGACCATCACCGGCTTCCCCTACGGCCCGCAGCACAACGTCGTCTGACGCGCCCCTGACCGACCTGCGGTGCCTTGCGGAGCGCGCCCCCTGCGGGGCCGCGCACACGATGGCTTGCGATTTGGCCGGGGGCCAAATCGCGGGGGCCTCCGGCGGGAGTGTTTCCCGACCACAGGAAGGCGCAGCGGACCGCTCCGCCCGGTCAGAACCGTATCACGTAATCCTTGCGCGTGGTCTCCACGACCTCCCATGTGCCGCGGAACCCCGGCGGGATGACGAAACTGTCCCCGGGTTCCACGGTCACCGCCGCGCCGCCCTCCTCGGTGATGACTGAGCGGCCTTCGAGGATGCGGCAGTATTCCCATTCGTCGTACGATATGCGCCACGCGCCGGGCGTCGATTGCCAGATGCCGCAGGAGAGCCCGTCACGCTCTTCCAGGTTCCAGGTCGTGAAGACCGGGTTGCCCGCGATCACCTTCGCTGGGTCGGGCCGCTCGGTTTCCGGCGCGACGGCGGGTGTGACGGAAATCAGCGGCATGGCGTGGCGGTCATTGGGCTGGCTCCCGGTGCGAACGCCGACGTGGCGCGTGTGGTCATGAGGTTCTCCCTGCGCGCGCCGGTCGGGCGCGATCGATGCGGCCACACTGCCGCCGCGCCGGCCGTCGCGCAAGGCCGCGTTTCTCCTTCCGATTTCCGGTGACGGCACGGTGAAAATCGCGTTTATTGTCCCCATATCGAGACCAAGCCTTTTTGACAGCGGGAGAGTGACATGGCCGATTTCGACGCCCAGGTCCGCGAGAGCCAGGAGCAGGTGGCCGCAGCGCAGGCCAAGATCAGCGAGCTGACCAGCCGGATCGACACCGCCCGTCAGAAGATGAAGACCGGCGAGGACGCGATGATCGACATCGAGAACGCCACGCTGGAGGACGTCCACGCCCATGCCGACGTGATGAACGCCAACATCGCCGAGCTGATCATGGGGCTGGATGACGTCACCGCCGCCTTCTCGCGGGATTTCGACGAGATGCGGTCGAAGACCGGCTGGGAGAGCTTCGTTGGCATCTTCTCCTCCGCCAAGGCGGATTCGATGCGGCAGGAGCGGATGCGCACCGCCTCGATTGACGACAAGCTGCAGGACCTGATTGCCAAGTCGGACACGATCACCAGGCTGTTGCAGGGCCAGCTTGACGTGCTGACCGGGCAGAAGGACCAGGTGGAGACGAACCTGACCGAGACGCTCGACGAGCGCGAGATGACGGTGGGCGAACTGGAAGCCGTGCGGGCCGAGATCCAGGCGATGGACCCGAAGATCATCGAGCTGGAGAACAGGATCGCGGTGGAGCAGGACGCCGCCGCCCGGACCAAGCTTGAGACCGAGCTCGCCGATCTCAACAAGCGTTACAACGCACTGGTGCAGGACGAGCAGGTGAAGCTCGCGAAGTCCCAGACGCTGGAGCGCTACATCGAGAAGGGCAAGTCCTGGGTGGACAGCCTGCAGAACCAGGCGGCGACGCAGATGGTGCTGATCAACAAGCTGCAGACCGACACGAAGCAGCGGGTGGTCCTGTACGACGCGCTGTCGAAATCGCTGAAGACCGCGCAGCAGCAGGACGTGGCGCACCGGATCAACGAGATCGGAACCGAGACGGACCGCCAGGCGCAACAGGCGATGTCGCAGATCGGGGCGGCCACCAACGCGCGGATGGCCGACATGCTGGAGGCGCACGAAGGCCACATGGTCTTCGCCCGCGAGGTGCTGGAAGCCAAGGCCAAGGCGGACGAACGCTTCGCCCGGCGGTTCCAGAAGATCGTCGAGAAGCACGACAAGAACCTCTATGGCGCGTGACGGATGCGGGACGGCGGGCGGGGCGACGCTCGGACACGAGCGAGCGGCGCGCGTCGGACCGGGGGAGAGATGACCGACCTGCAGCGGGATCATGTCGGGCTGACCGACACCCATGCCTCGCGCCGGTACTTCCGGACGTTCGAGGCGATCACCGGGCACCTCGCCCCGGTCGCGGCGGTGATGGAGGTCGAGGGCCGGTTCACCGCGACCGAGGTGGAATTGCTGGCCCGGCACATGCAGGCGCTGACCTACACCTTCCGGGCGCTCAGCATGAAGTACCTCATGGCCGGGCGCGACACCGGCCGGTTCTTCGGCTCTCTCACCATCGACGATCACGAAAGCGGCTTCCCGGCGGCGCAGGAACTACTGGTCATGATGAACGACGCGCAGCAGGCCGAACGCCATCTGCGCGACATGCCCTCCGAGGCGGAACTGAAGAAGCAGATGCTGGACCGGATCATCGGCGCGCAGGAGATCCCCACCAAGCTGCAATTCGCCCTGTCGCAGCGGCTGTATTACCAGGAGCTGGCACGCGGGTCGCTCTTCTGTCCGCGCAACGATCCGGAGGCACAATGGCTGGAGACCGTGGGCGACCGGCGGCGCTACCTGCTGCACTGGTCGGTCTACGACAGCCAGGTGAACCTGCCTGTGCTCTACCTGATGGAGGTGGAGGACACCGGGCGCACCGCGCTGCCGAAGGATGAACGCCGCTGGCCCGAGGCGCAGGCGCATCTGATGGCGCAGTCGCTGGGCGGGCTGAAGCTGCTGACCATCGCCAGGGGCTTCGACGAGGATTTCGACGACCTGCACCCCAAACGGCTGCGGCGGATCCACATCGGGCCGATGTATTCCCACGGCTACACCCGGCAGAGCGGCCCGATCAGCGAGGTGCTGGCCGAGGCCGCGGGCGCGGATGCGGACGACTGGGCGCTGGCCTGGACGATGGAGGATCTCGTCTCCGAATCCGTGCGCACCGAGCGGGCCGGCTGGTTCGGCACGGTGGAGCGGGAGACCTTCGCGCTCGACCCGTTCTCCGGGCGCGGGGCGGACACGGGGACGAGCGCGACGGAACGCGCCATCATCCTGCCGACCCGGCCCTACCAGGTGCTGGCCGAAAAGCGCCCGCCGGGGTTCGAGAGCGTTCGCAAGTTCGTCGTGGGCCGCGACGGGCGCGTGATGAGCGTGGCGTGAGACAGGCGCGGTCGGACCTGTTTGACGGGCGGCGCCCCGGGTTCGCCGCCGCTGGCGTCGAAGCCTTCGGCGAGAGTTTATTTGGCCAGATGAAGCAGGAGGCCGCGACATGAGCCTGACGTCGGATCAGATGGAATTGCGGGAGGAGGATATCCGCAAGCACTACGCCGCCGCCTTCGCCCTGCTGGACGGGTTCGACCACGCGCCGCGGATCGCCAAGGCGGCGGAGGCCCCGCCGGTGGCGGAGCGTTCGCCCGGTATCGGGACCCGGCGGCGGTTCCGCTCGACCACGCCAGGGCTGGCGACCCGGCGGGTGGAGCGGCCAGAGGGCGTGCGCCTGATCGAACGGATCGAAAGCTGCGACGGCGACGACCCGATGGTCTCACCCCGGCAGGCCGCCGTGGCGGGGGCGCTGCGCCGGGCCGTGGCCATTGCTCTGGCAGTGGCGGAGGCCTACGGCGACCGGACCGGGCTGGGCGATCTGAAGCGGGCGAACCTGGAAAGCGCGCTGCCCGCGGACAGGCGGACGGAGTTTTCCGAACTGCTGGCCGCGGAGGCGCTGATCACGCTGCATGTCTTCGCCAACGCCACCGCCTTCCTGCTCGCCGCCCATGCCGGCGAGGTGACGGTGGAGCTGGGCGATGTCGAGGAGGTGCTGACCGAGAACGGCCAGCTCGCCCTGCACGGCGCGCTCTGGGAGCTCGACCAGGACATCGCCGCGCTCGGGCAGGGCGAGGACCGGATGGTCGCCGTGGTGCTGGGCTTCGCCGAGGCGCTGATGGAGAAGGTCGCGCTCCGCGCCGGAACCGCGCCGCGGCTGGCGCCCTTCACCGCGGCCGCCTGGCGCGTCGAGACCGACGATTTCGCCATCCGGGGGTTCGAGCCGGCGCGGAAGGGCAAGGGCTCCACCCTCACGATGACCTTCAAGCAGCCGCACGAGGTCGTCGGCAACCACATCGCCAAGTACCAGGCGATGAAGCTCTCCAAGATGCTGATGGCCTACGATTTCGACCGGCGGCTGAACCCCTTCGCCGAACTGGGCGGCTTCATCTTCACCTTCATGGGCGACGGAAAGCCCGGCACCGGCAAGACCACGCTGATCCAGATGATGGCCGGGCTGATCTCGGGCTATTGCGAGACGGCGGGCTATGCCTTCCGCTACCAGAACCTCTCGACCGACAATATCGACTCGTATCAGGGCAAGTCCGGCCAGAACGCCAAGGCGTTTATCAACGCGATCCTCGACCCGCACGTGATCGGCTTCGGCACGATCGACGACATCGACCAACTGGCGGGGAAACGCGGTGACCGGCAGTCCTCGGCCGGGCAACTCGAGATCACCGCCGTCCTGATGGAAAGCTTCGCGGGCGCCAACACCGTCGTCCGGGGGAATGGCACCTTCGGGATGTTCTCGAACTACCCCGAGAACGTGGACGACGCGCTGCGGCAGCGGGCCGGCGCCCGGTTCCTCGTCGACGGCCCGCAGACGCGGGAGGATTACATCGACATCCTGCACCTCCTGATGGGGAAGAACCATGCCATCCCGCTGGGCGAGCACGCGCTCTACGCCGCGCAGGAGATCAAGCGCGCCGTCGCGCGGTCCTTCGAGAGCCACGGGAAGCCGCACGAGGCCGGGCTGCTCGAGGTCTTCGACCGGGTCCACGACCGGATCGGCGCGCTCGACACCATCGCCAAGCTGGGGAGCTACCTGAAGGCGATCCAGGAGGCGGACGAACGCTTCACCGGGCGGGCGATCAAGAACATCACCGACGCGGTGAAGGTCCGGGCGATGGATTTCGAACTGCCGGACGAATGGATGGAGGAGCCGGACCTCTTCCTCCGCAAGGGCTACGACGAGAAGAAGGCGATGATCGAGGAACTCCGCGTCCCGATCACCACCGAGATGGTCATCCAGGAGATCAACCGCTACGCGGATTCCGAATTCCGCTATGCCGACAAGTCCGACGAGGCCGCCATCGAGGCCATGGTCCGCGACTACGCCCGGCAGGAGGAGGCCAAGCGGCGGTATCTGGAGGGCGGCGGATGATCGAGGTACTGATCCTCGCCCTGCCGGTCCTGCTGGGACTGGTCCTGCCCCGGATCCTGCTGCGCCGCCGGCCGGACGCACCGCGCTGGCATCTGCTGGTCGGCGCGCCGGTGCTGGCGCTGCTGATCGGCTATGTCACGCTCGCGCTGATCTGGGTGGTGGCGCAATTCTTCCTGCCGTGGATCGGGGCGCAGGGCTACCACGTCGTGGCGTTGGCCGAGGTGCTGAGCGTCGCGATGGCGGGGATCCTGCTGGCACCGGTCTGTGCCTTGGTGAAGGCGGCCTGGATCACGCGGGAGGGGGCACGATGATGGCGGTCGGGCCCCCTCTTGCCCCGGCGCTTTCCCCCGGAGAGGCAAGTGGGCGACATCGGGGCCGTTCATACGCCATTTCCAGCCGCGCGGAGGCTGCGGCGCCACCGCGGGTACCCTCTCTCCCCGGGGGAGAGGGTTGGGTGAGGGGGCTGTTCCCCCGAACAATGGAGGGCTCGCTATGAACCGCCTCATCGCCAACGGCCTGATGTTCGGCAACCTGATCCCGGTCACCGCCCCCGCGCTGATCGAACGTTACAACCGGGCGCTCCATCACCTCACCGGGAAACGCACCGAACTGACCGATTTCCACATCGACATCTCCGGCTACTCCCCCGAGATCGGGGATGAGCTGGACGACCCGCTCTACCTGAACCACAACGGGGTGAACCGGCAGTTCATCCTGCTCGGCACCGACCAGAAGACGGCCCCCCTGCTGAACGCCAAGTTCTCCACCTCGCGCGGGATCATGCGGCAGTTCATCGAGGAGAACGAGACCCAGCTCTTCGCCCTCACCGCCCGGGACGCGGTGGCGGGGGAGCTGGTGAACTCCGTCTTCTCGGTCGCGGACCCGCAGCGGCTGATGGAGATCCGCACGATCCGGGTCGAGGCCGACACCACCACCGGCACCGTGCGGGACGCGGAGGAGCTGGGCCAGCTGACGGACCGCTTCCTGCAGGAGGAGGACGCCTGGTTCGACGACGTGCTGATCGCGCAGATGATCACCATCGCCAAGCGGACCGGCGACGTGACCCGCAACCCGGTGCGGCTGAAGCGGATGGAGTTCCGACAGGACAATTTCTGGACCGCGCATTTCGGCGGCACCTACATCTTCCGCGGGCTGGAGCATCCGGCGATCGTCACGGCCGGCGATCCCGCCCCGCTCGCCACCCTCATGGACCATGTCTTCGACACTGGCGCGCGCAACCGGATCGCGCGGCTCCTTGATCTGAACGGGCTGGTGGAGCCGATCGTCAAGGCGCGCGGCATCGACGGGGCGGCGATCCTGCGGCAGAAGATGGACTTCATCGTCGTGGACGCGGCGCAGGAGGCGGGGATGGACCTGACCGGCGCCACCCGGCGCGACATCCGCACCCTCGCCCGCGCCCATGCCGACCGGCTGCCGCCGGAGTATCACACGCTCCGCCGCCTCGTCGCCTGGGCCGAGGAGGGCGGGACCTGGCCGCGCGTCTCCTCCGAGGATCCGGCGTATTTCTACACGCTCCGCGCGGCGGACGTGGCGGACCGGGACCTCGTGAACATGCTGCTGGCCGAGCTTTGCCCGAAGGATGTCCGCCAGCTCTACATCTGCCACAAGGAGCTGTTCTACCGGCTCTACGCGGGCTGGTCGGAGACCAAGAAAAGCTACGTCGCCGATTTCCTCGCGCGGGAGTATGCGGTGGACAAGGCGGGCGCGCGCCGGGCGCTCTTCGGCCACGAGGCCCCGATGGAGGAGCCCGCGCCCCCGCCACCGCCACAGCCGCAGCCGCCGCGGGAGGAAATGATCGCCCGCGTCGGGCCATGGGGCGCGATCCCCCGGAGGAGGTAGGCGATGTTCGGTTTCATCCCGGTGTTCGTGGTCGGCTTCGCAGTGCTGACGCTGGTCTACGTGATCGTCTCCTTCTGGTCGCGGCAGGTGCGGCGCGGCAAGCTGAAGAAGAGATGGGAGTCCGAGGGGCGACCCGGTGACCGCGAGACCTATGTGGAAAGGGGGCTGGCGGAGTACGACGACAGCTTCCGGCGCAAGCTGATCCTGCTGGTCTACATCGTCCCGCTGGCCGTGATCGTCGCGATCATCTATGCCGTGAACTACATGTAAAGGAACCATCGCCTCATGCGTTACGTGAAATGGGCCTTCTGGATCACCTTCTGGGTGCTGGTGGCGGCCTTCTTCCACTACACCCTGCCGCAGCACGACATTGCCCGCATCACCGACACCTACGAGCGGCGGATCGACTTCGGCGAGAATTCGATCTTCTGGGCTTCGCCCGACGTCGGCTCCGACGGGACGCTGGGCAACCGCGACGTCTTTTTCATCCAGACCGTGCAGCCCGACGGAGACGTGATGGTCTACCGCAACGAGGACACCGGCTGGGGCTGGCCGCCTTACTTCAAGTTCGACACGTCCAACCTTCAGGCCGAGGCGGCCGATCTGCGATCGACCTCGGCCAGCCCGACCTGGGTCTCGATCACCCATTACGGCTGGCGGAACGAGTTCATCTCGATCTTCCCGAACGCCGTCGCGGTGAAGCAGGTCGAGGGGCCGGAAGCGACGATCATCCCGTGGGTGAACATCATCATTCTCACCCTCTTCGCCGCGCTGGCCTGGGGACTCTGGGTGCGCTGGAAACGCTTTCGCGCCGCCCGGATCGACCCGCTGGTCGAGGACATAGGTGACAGCTGGGACGCCGCGGGGGACCGCATGAACGAACGGCGCGGCCGGTTCTCGCGTTGGCTGGGGACCTGGAAGAAGAAGTGACGGCGGCGCGGAGCGGCCCGGGGACCGCTCCGCTCTCGGATCAGCCGAAGACGCGGCCCAAGGCCACGTCCACCGCTTCGGTGATCCGGTCGATATCCGCCTCGGTCGCGATCAGCGCGGGCGAAAAGGTCAGCGTGTTGTTGAAGCCGGGGATGGAGCGGTTGGTCACCCCGATTATGACCCGCTCCGCCGCGCATTCCGCGACGACCTTCTGGCAGAGCTTTTCGTCCGCCGGTTCCTTCGTCTCGCGGTCGGCGACCAGTTCGGCGCCGCAGAACAGGCCCTTGCCGCGGACGTCGCCGATGCAGGCGTGCTTCTCCTGCAGCGCGCGGAGGTTCGCCATCAGCCGCTCCCCCATCCGCTCGCAGTTCTCGAGCAGGCCTTCCTCCTCGATGATACGCATGTTCTCCAGCGCCGCCGCGGGGCCGGCGGTGCAGCCGCCGAAGGTGGAGATGTCGCGGAAGTAGTTCATCGGATCCGTGCTGTCGTCCTTGAACAGCTCGAACACCTTCTCGGTGGTCACGCAGCAGGCGATGGCGGCGTAGCCGCTCGCCACGCCCTTCGCCATGGTCACGAAGTCCGGTTCGATCCCGTAATGCTGGTAGCCGAACCATGTGCCGGTCCGGCCGATGCCGCAGACGACCTCGTCGATATGCAGCAGGATATCGTACTTGCGGCAAATCTCCTGCACCCGCTCCCAATAGCCCTCGGGCGGGACGATGACGCCGCCGCCCGCCGTGATCGGTTCCAGGCACAGCCCGCCCACCGTCTCGGGCCCCTCGCGGAGGATGACCTCCTCGATCGCGTCGGCGGCGCGGCGGCCGTAATCCTCGACATCCCACTGCTTGCGGTATTCGAGGCAATGCGGCACCTCGACGAAGCCCGGGGCGAAGGGGCCGTACTGGGCGTTCCGCTCCTCCTGCCCGCCGGCGGAGAGCGCGGCGATGGTGGTGCCGTGGTAATCCCGCTCGCGGTAGAGGATCTTGTGCTTCTGCCCGCCATAGCGCTTGTGCGCGATCTGGCGGATCATCTTCCACGCCTTCTCGTTCGCCTCGGATCCGCTGTTCGTGTAGTAGACGCGGGTCATCCCCGGCATCTTCTCGATCAGCTTCTCGGCAAATAGCGCGCCCGGGATCGACCCGGCGGCACCGGCAAAATAGTTCAGCTTCACCAGCTGCTCGCGCACCGCGTCGGCGATCGACTCGCGCCCGTAGCCCACGTTCACGGTCCAGACCCCGCCCGACACGGCGTCGAGGTGTTCGACCCCCTTCTGATCCCAGACTTTCATGCCTTTGCCTTCGGTGATGATCCGGGGCTCGCCGGTTTCGAACGGCTTGTGCTGGGTCAGGTGGTGCCAGACATGGGCGCGGTCGGCCTCCACGATCTTGGTGATGTCGTTGTCCTGAAACTTGCCGTCCATGGGGGCCTCCACGCCTGCCGGAAGATTTGGCGGGATCCTAGGCCTGCCGCGGGGCTTTGGCAATCGCACTGGCGAGGCGCGGAGGAAGGCCCTAGGCTCGGCCCCATGACCATGCCAGACGACACCCGCGCCTTTCTTGTCGGCCTGTTCGACGCCGCCGTCGCCGCCGCCGATCCGGCCGAGGCGCTGAAGGATCACCTGCCCGAGAAGCCTGCCGGAAAGACGGTGGTGATCGGCGCCGGAAAGGGCGCGGCGCAACTCGCCGCCGCGTTCGAGGAGGCCTGGGGCGCCCCGGCCGAGGGGGTGGTTGTCACCCGCTATGGCTACGCCGCGCCCTGCCGCGGGCTGAAGGTGATCGAAGCCGCGCACCCGGTTCCCGACGCCGCCGGAGAGGCCGCGACCCGCGAGGTGTTCGCGGCGCTGGAGGGGCTGACGGAGGACGATCTGGTTGTCGCCCTCATCACCGGCGGCGGCTCCGCCCTGCTGGCCGCCCCGCCCGAGGGGCTGACGTTGGCGGACGAGGTCGCGCTGAACGAGGCGCTGCTGGCATCGGGCGCGCCGATCTCGGCGATGAACGCGGTCCGCAAGCAGGTCAGCCGGGTCAAGGGTGGCCGCCTGGCCGCCGCCGCCGCGCCCGCGCGGGTGGTGACGCTGGTGGTGTCGGACGTGCCGGGCGACGATCCGGCGCAGGTCGCCTCGGGACCCACGGTGCCCAGCGCCACCGGCCGGGCCGAGGCGATGGCGGCGATCCGAACCTACGGCATCGACCTGCCCGAGCGCCTGCAGGCCTTCCTGCGCGACGCGCCCGAGGATGCCCCCGCCCCGGACGGTCCCGCCTTCGCCCGCAACGCAGTCCATGTCATCGCTTCCGCCGCCCGCTCGCTCGAGGCGGCACAGGCGCGGGCCGAAGCGCAGGGCGTGCCGGCGGTGATCCTGTCCGATGCCGTGGAGGGCGAGGCACGCGAGGTGGCCAAGGTCCACGCCGCGCTTGCGCGGGAAGTGGCGTTGCGGGACCGGCCTTTCGCCAGGCCGGTCGTGATCCTCTCGGGCGGGGAAACCACGGTGACTCTGCGCGGAAAAGGCGGGCGCGGCGGGCGGAACAGCGAATTCCTGCTGTCGCTCGCCATGGCGCTTGAGGGCTGCGCCGGCATCGCCGCGCTGGCCGCCGACACCGACGGGATCGACGGCTCAGAGGACAATGCCGGCGCCTTCGCCGATGGCGACACGGTGGCCGCCATGCGCGCGGCGGGGATCGACCCGGCCGAGGCGCTTGGCGCGAACGACGCCTGGGGCGCCTTCGATGCGGCGGGGCTGCTGTTCGTGCCGGGGCCGACCGGCACGAACGTCAACGATTTCCGCGCGATCTGGGTGAGATAGCGTCACTCACCGTTCAGGCAGACCATCAGCGCGTCGGCGATGCCGGTGATGAGCCGGGGATAAAGCTGCGGCCCGGGTTCCAGCTGCGCGCCGATCGGGTCCAGGGTGCCGGTGCGCAGGTTCAGATCCTCGGCCAGCGTCGCCACCTGCCGCGGGTTGAACTGCGGTTCGGTGAAGAGGCAGCGGATGCCCTCGCGTTTCACCATGTCGCGCAGGGCGGCGACGCGCGCCGGTCCCGGCTCCACCGCGTCCGAGGCGGAAAGCGCCCCGTGGGCGTGCATGTCGAAGCGGTTTTCGAAATACTGGTAGGCGTCGTGGAAGGTGATGAACCCGCCCGGCGTGTCGTCGAGCCGCTCCGCGATGGTCGCGTCGAGCATCACCAGCGCCTCCGCCGCCGCTTCGGCATTGGCACGGTAGGCGACGGCGTTGGCGGGGTCCGCCTCGGCCAGCACCTCGGCGATGTGGCGCAGCCAGACCTGCCCGTTGCGCGGGTCGAGCCAGGCGTGGGGGTCGACCGCGCCGTGGGCATGGTCGTCGTGGTCATGGGCCTCGTCCGCGTGCGCGTGATCTTCGCCGTCGTGCGCGGCGTGGTCCTCGTCCTCCGCATGATCCGCGTGGCCATGACCGGCGTGGTCGTCGTCCTCGTCGTGGTCGTGGTCACCGTCCTCGTGGCCGTGCTCCCCGTCGCCGTGGTCGTGGGCGGCGAAGGTTTCGCCCTCGCGGACGGGAAGCAGGATCGTCTCCGGCACCTCCAGCATCTCGACCGAGGCGGCATCGGGTGCCAGCGTTTCCAGCGTTTCGCCCAGCCATGGCGAATCGGCCTCTCCCATCCAGAAGACGACATCGGCCTCCGACAGCATCTGCGCCTCGGACGGTTTCAGCGCGTAGTGGTGCGGCGAGGCGCCCGGCTCGATCAGCAGATCCGGCGTGCTCACGCCTTCCATCACCTCGGCCACCAGCGAATGCACCGGGGCGATGTCGGTCACCACGCGCGGCACTTCGGCAACGGCGGGGGCGGCTAGGGCGATCAGGCTCGCGGTCAGGGCATGGCGCATCTTTCGACTCTCCGGCAATATTTCCTCTGGCCCCGGGCTATTTGATACATTATAACATTGCAAGATGAAAAACAGCGACACCCCCCTCGGCTTCCGACGCCACGATCACGACAGCTGCATCGCCTCCGCGCTCGACGTGGCGGAGGCGGAATGCGCCCGGAAACGGCTGCAGTTCACCCCAGTCCGGCGGCGGGTGCTGGAGATCCTGCTGGAAAGCCACGTGGCGCTCGGCGCCTATGACGTGCTCGACCGGCTGGCGGCCGAGGGGCTGGGATCGAAACCGCCGATCGCCTACCGCGCGCTCAACTTTCTTGTCGAGAACGGGTTCGTCCACCGGGTCGAGCGGCTGAACGCCTATATCGCCTGCGGCCATCCGGGGCAGACGCACGACCCCGCTTTCCTGATCTGCCGCAACTGCGGACAGGTGGCCGAGGCCGAGGCGCCCGGCCCCATCGCCGGGGCGGCCGGGTTCGCGGTGGAGACGACGGTGGTCGAGGCCGAGGGTCTCTGCCCGTCCTGCCAGGGGGTGGCGGCGTGACCGCATTGATCACGGCCAGAGGGCTGGGCAAGGCCTATGGCGGGCGGCGCGTGCTGGATCACGTGGAGTTTCGTCTCGACGCGGGTGAGATCGTCACCATCGTCGGGCCCAACGGGTCGGGCAAATCCACCCTGCTGCGCCTACTGGCGGGGGCGGAGGTGCCCTCCGAGGGCCGGATCGACCGCGCCCCGGGGCTCAGGATCGGCTACGTGCCGCAGAAGCTGCACGTCGACCCGACGCTGCCGCTGACCGCGCGCCGCTTTCTCGACCTGCCGTTTCGCGCCGCACCGGCCGACGCCCGCGCCGCGCTGGCCCGTGTCGGGCTGGGGGACGAGGTGGCGGGCACGCAGATGTCGGACCTGTCGGGCGGACAGTTCCAGCGCGTGCTTCTGGCCCGCGCACTGCTTCAGACGCCGCAGGTGCTGATGCTGGACGAGGCGACTCAGGGGCTGGACCAGCCCGGCTCTGCCGCCTTCTACCGGCTGATCGAGGAGCTGCGCCGCGATCTCGGCTGTGCCGTGCTGATGGTCAGCCACGAGCTGCACGTGGTGATGAGCGCCTCCGACCGGGTGATCTGCCTGAACGGCCATGTCTGCTGCGAGGGCGCGCCCGAGCATGTCTCCTCCGCCCCGGAATACCGGGCGCTGTTCGGGAGCGGCACGCAGGGGGCGCTGGCGCTTTACCGGCACGACCACGATCATCATCACGACCATGACCACGGGCACGACCACGGCCATGCCCTCGCCCACGGACCCCATTGATGCTGGACGATTTCCTGATCCGCGCCGCCCTCGCCGGGCTGGGGGTGGGGCTGGTCTCCTCGACCCTCGGCTGCTTCGTGGTGTGGCGGCGGATGGCCTATTTCGGCGACGCCACGGCCCACGCCGCGATTCTGGGCGTCGCGCTGTCGCTGGGGCTGGCGCTGCCGGTGACATGGGGGGTCCTCGTGGTGGCCGTCCTGATGGCGCTGGTGATCGCCGCACTCAGCGACCGGCGGCAGGGAATGGACACGGTGCTGGGCGTGATGGCGCATTCCGCTCTGGCGATCGGGCTGATGGGGGTCGCCTTCGTGCCCGGGGCGCGGCTCGACCTCGAAAGCTACCTCTTCGGGGACATCCTGTCGGTCTCACGCGCTGATCTGGCGGTGATCTGGGGTGGCGGGGCGCTGGTGGCGGTGGTGCTGGCGTGGCGCTGGCAGAAGCTGCTGACCGCGACGGTGAACCCCGACCTCGCCGCCGCCTCCGGCATCGATCCGCGGCGCGAGAAGCGGGTGCTGACGCTGGCGCTCGCCGTGGTGGTCGCGGTGTCGATCAAGGTGGTGGGCGCGCTGCTCATCACCGCGCTGGTCATCATCCCCGCCGCCGCCGCGCGCCCGCTGGCCCGCACGCCGGAACAGATGGCCGCCGCCGCCGCCGGAATCGCGGCCGTCGCCGCGCTCGGCGGGCTGTGGCTGGCGTTCCGGCTGGACACGCCCGCAGGGCCCAGCATCGTCGCCGTGGCCGCCGCGGCCTTCGCCGTCACCACGCTGCTGGCGCGGCTGCGGGGCTGACCAGACCGGGATCGCGAACGGGTGAAGCCCCGGACCAGAGACAACGGGCCGGTTGACCGCGCATGAAATGACACGGGGGCCCGGACTGCCGGACCCCCGTTTCGTTTTCTATCACACCGGCGGCCTTGCGCCCCGGTTCAGAGCCCGAGTTCGCCCGCCACCTTGTCCAGCGCCCCTTCGAGGCGACCGACAAGGTCGTCGATCTGCGGCTTGGTGATGATCATCGGCGGGCAGAACGCCAGGGCATCCCCCATGTTGCGGGAGATGACGCCGGCCTCGAACACCGCCGCGCCGACCTTGGCGCCAAGCGCGCCGGGCTTCTCCAGCGCCGTCTTGGCCTGCTTGTCGGTAACAAGCTCCAGCGCCGCGATCAGGCCGATGCCGCGCTTTTCGCCGACCAGCGGATGATCGGCCAGCGCGCCCAGCTTCTCCTGCATGTAGGGGCCGACCTCGCGGACGTTGCCCAGCAGATCGCGCTCCTCGATGATCTTGAGGTTTTCCAGCGCGACCGCCGCCGCGACCGGATGGCCGCCGCCGGTGAAGCCGTGCCCGAAGGTGCCGATCCGGTTCGATTCGTCGGCGATCGGCTCGAACACCCGGTCGTTCATCAGGATGGCCGAGATCGGCAGGTATGAGGACGACAGCTGCTTGGAGCTGACCATGATGTCCGGCTGCATCTCGCAGGTCTGCGACCCCCACATGTTGCCGGTCCGACCCAGCCCGTTGATGACCTCGTCTGCGATCAGCAGGATGTCGTATTTCTTCAGCACCTTCTGGATCTCGGTCCAGTAGCCCCTGGGCGGAACGATGACGCCGCCCGCGCCCATCACCGGCTCGCCGATAAAGGCGGCGATGGTGTCGGGGCCCTCGGCCAGAATCATTTCCTCCAGCTCGGCCGCGCGGCGGGCGCTGAAGGCCTCCTCCGTCTCGCCGTCCGCCGCCTCGCGCCAGTGGTGCGGGCTGCCGGTGTGCAGGAAGCCCGGCAGCGGCAGGTCGAAGGAGCCGTGGTTCGCGGGCAGCCCGGTCATCGAGCCCGAGGCGATGGTGATGCCGTGGTAGCCCCGGATCCGGCTGATGATCTTCTTCTTCTGCGGCTCACCCATGGCGTTGGCGCGATACCACAGCATCTTCACCACCGTGTCGTTCGCCTCGGACCCCGAGTTGGTGAAGAACACCTTGGACATCGGGTGGTCCAGCTTCGGCGCGATCTCGATCAGCTTCTCGGCCAGTTCCACCGCGGGCGTGTGCGAGCGCATGGCGAAGGTGTGGTAATAGGGCAGCTGCGCCATCTGCTTCGCCGCCGCCTCGACCAGCCGCGGCTCGGAAAAGCCGACGCCCACGGACCAGAGCCCGGCCATCGCCTCGATATACTGCTTGCCGTTGGTGTCCCAGACATGGACGCCTTCACCCTTCGCCATCACCGTGGGGCCGTTCTGCTGCAGGGCGCGCGCATCGGTGTAGGGATGCATGTGGACGGCGGCGTCGCGCGCTTCGATGGAATTCGGCAGATGGTTCATGACGGGCCCTTTCGGATGTGCGGAGTTGTGGAAAGAGTTGCGCTCCGCCGGCAGGCAGAGTCAACCTCGGCCCGGCGCAAAGGGGATCCGGCAGGGTGTCCGGCGGCCTCTTCCGGCCGGCCGGTGCTCATACGGGAAATTTCCGCCGCCCGGTGGTGCTTCCGCCGCCGCGCGGTATAGTCCGCCCGAAACTCCGGCCCCCGCCACGGCGCGGCCGGACACGGTTCAACGGGAGGTGACATGGACATTTCGAAACTCTTTTTGCTCGAGGGCCGCGTGGCGCTGATCACCGGCGGATCGCGAGGGCTGGGCAAGCACTTCGCGGAAGCCTTCATCGCCGCCGGCGCGCGCGTCTACATCTCGTCCCGCAAGGCCGACGCCTGCTTCGCCACCGCCGAAGAGCTGGGCCCGAACTGCATCGCCCTGCCCGCCGACGTGTCGAACATGGCAGGGATCGACGGCCTCGTCGCGGCAATCAAGGAAAAGGAGGATGGCCTCGACATCCTCATCAACAACGCCGGCATCGCCTGGGGCGACACATTCGACGACTACCCGGAAAAGGGCTGGGACAGGTCGATGGATCTCAACCTCAAGGCGCCGTTCTTCCTGACGCAGAAGCTGCGCGGGATGCTCAAGGCCCGCGCCTCGGCCGAGCGGCCGTCGAAGGTCATCAACATCGCCTCGATCGACGGGCAGCGGCTGAACCCGTGGGACACCTACGCCTATCACGCCTCCAAGGCGGGGCTGATCTACCTCACCCGCCGGGTCGCGGCGGAGCTGATCAAGGATCAGATCAACGTGACCGCCATCGCGCCGGGCGCCTTCGCATCGGACATGAACGTCGCCGCGCGGGATCATGGCGACGACGTCGGCAAGCGGATCCCCAACGGCCGGATCGGCAAGCCGGAGGACATCGCCGCCGCCGCGCTCTACCTCGCGGCGCCGTCGGGGGATTACGTGGTGGGCAACACGCTGACCGTCGACGGCGGCATCGTGAACGCGCATCTCGGCGGGTCGATCGACAAGTGAGGCGAAAGGACGGTCCGGTCGCGGTGCGAGGCGCGGAGTGAGGCCCGCTCCGGACCTCTCCGTCGTCATCCCGCTCTTCAACAAGGAGACGACCATCGAACGCGCCCTGCGGTCGGTGCTGGATCAGCCGTTCGCCGGACAGCTGGAGGTGATCGTCGTTGATGACGGGAGCACGGACGGCTCTTGCGACCGCGCCGCGGGTTTCAGAGACGCAAGAATTCAGCTTCACCGTCAGCAGAACGCCGGACCGGGAGCGGCACGGAATGCGGGTGCGGCTTTCGCGCGGGCGCCGTTTCTGACCTTCCTCGACGCGGACGACGAATGGAGTCGCGACTTCGGCAGCCATGGGCTGGCCGCGCTGCAATCGTGCCCCGACTGCGTCGCCTATGTCAGCGGCTATGACGCGATGGACCATGCCCATCTTCGGGGCAACAAGCTGAGAGCGCTCGGCCTCGATGGCCCGGCCGGTCCCGATTACCAGCCCGAGCCCAAGCGCTGGAAGCCGTTTGTGGACGCGATGCATTCCAGCTGCGTGATGGTCCGGCGTGAGACATTCGAAGCCTTCGGCGGCTTCTTCGACGCGCCGCGCGTGCAGTATGGCGAAGACAGCTTTCTTTGGGCGCAGGTTCTGGTTTCAGCTCCCATCTACTGGGATCCGGAGCCGCGGTGTCTGTTCCATCTCGAGGATTCGGCGCTCGGCTTCGCGGTCACTCGGCGCCGGACAGCGCGTCCGCTGACCCTTCTGGGCCCGGATCTGGTGGAGGCGCAGCAGGGCGCGGCCGCGGATGCGATGGCAAGGCTGGTCGCCGAATTCGCCCGTGACGATCTGAGCGCCCTTGGAAAGGCCTGCGCTCTCGGAGCCGCGACCAAGGTGCGGCGGCAGCACGGTCTGAATGTCTCGCTCGGCGTGGTGGAGGATATTGTGAAGGCTGCGGAAGACCGGCTCAGGCGAATCTTCGCCGGCACGTCGGCAAGGTGATCGATGACAGGAAATTTGGTGGAGCCTAGGGGGATCGAACCCCTGACCTCTTGCATGCCATGCAAGCGCTCTCCCAGCTGAGCTAAGGCCCCATCTTGGCGGGCCGTCGGCCCGTTGCGGCTATCTAGAGTGGCGCGCGGAGAGGTTCAAGCGAAAAAATCCCGGCTTCCGCAGCGGCGCGGAACTGCCCGCGCAACGATGAACGCCGCACCCGGAAGGGCGCGGCGTCGCATCGGTCCGGAGGGCGGCGCGGGTGCGCTCAGTCCTCGCTTTCCTCGTTCGAGACGTCGGCGATGTCGTCGAGCGACACGTTGTCGTCGTCGTCATCGTCTTCCAGCAGATCGTCGTCCAGATCCACGTCGACGTCTTCTTCTTCGTCTTCCAGCACATCGGCATCGTCGTCGTTCGACCGGGCGCGGAGCTTCTTGGTCTCTGCGTCCTCCTGGTCGGCAACGATCGTGCGCCCGCGGGCGGTGTCAATCTCGACCACCTCGCCCGTGTAGGGGCTGACGATCGGATTGGCGTTAAGGTCGTAGAATCGCTTGCCGGTCGTCGGGCAAACGCGCTTCGTACCCCATTCTTCCTTGGGCATGGGAAATCCCTTCCTAGCGTGACATCTCTTGTCGGCGGTCCGCGCCACCTGCCATAACGGGGTCAGGCTGTCAAAGCCTTTCCAAGCGTGCGGGCAGTGGCGGGGAACGGAAGGCATATGGGGCAACATCTCCTCCCGGGCAACCCCCCGGTCGAGGTCAATCTGAAACGCTCGGCACGGGCGCGGAGAATCAGCCTCCGGGTCTCGGGGCTGGACGGCAAGGTGACACTCACCCTCCCCCGCGGCGTGAGCGAGCGCGAGGGCATGGCGTTCGCCCGGGAAAAGGCCCAGTGGCTGCGCGGGCATCTCGACCGGCGGGCGCCTCTGGTGCCGGTGGCCCTCGGCGCGGTGGTGCCCGTCGAAGGTGTTCCGCGCGAGGTGCGGGCCGGGCGCGGACGCGGTGTTGCGCTGGCCCCCGACGCGCTGCTGGTGGCGGGCGATCCGGACACGGCGGGGCGCCGGGCCGGGGCCTGGCTGAAGGCGCTGGCGCGGGACCGGCTGTCGGCGGCCTCGGACCTCTACGCCGGGCGGCTCGGGCGGGGCTACGGGCGGCTGACCCTGCGCGACACGCGGTCCCGCTGGGGCTCCTGCACAGCGGACGGCGGGCTGATGTATTCGTGGCGGCTGATCCTCGCACCCCCCGAGGTGCTGGCCTATGTCGCGGCGCACGAGGTCGCGCATCTGGAGGAGATGAACCACTCCGCCGCCTTCTGGGCGACTGTGGAGCGGATCCACGGGCCGTGGAAGGCGCAGCGGACGTGGCTGCGGGAGAACGGGGCGGCGCTGCACGGGTACCGGTTCGACTGAAGAGCCAACCCACCCGGCGCCAGCGGCAGCCACCGGGCGTAGGATTGCGCCCGGCGCCGAGGGCGGCGTGGAACTTCGCATCTACAGCACCCAAGAGCGCCCACGTCGCGAGCGTGGAGTGACCACCGCCAGATCGCGCCCGCCCTGGGGGGCGAGTCGGGCGCGATCCGATCCGCCATGGGCGGATCGGGGGGGCATCAATTCCAGCGCGGCTGCGATACCAAACCCGGGAAAGCCCCGGGTCCGGCCAGAAGCGCCGCTCGCCCCAATCGCGCATCCGCATTGACCCGGCCGCCGTTTGTGATCACACTCCGCCCCATGCTGATGAACCCGCGCCCCGATCCCTCCCCTTCCGCCCATGACCGCACCTATCGCGGCCTGCGCAGCCGGATCATGCACGGCGAGATTCCGCCCGGAGAGGCGCTGACCCTGCGCGGCATCGGCAAGGAATACGGGGTCTCGATGACCCCTGCGCGTGAGGCTGTCCGCCGCCTTGTCGCCGAAGGCGCGCTGACCCTTTCCGCCTCGGGCCGGGTCGCCACGCCGGACCTGTCGAACGAACGGATCGAGGAACTCGCCGCCCTCCGCGCGCTGATCGAGGTCGAGCTCGCCTCGCGCGCCCTGCCGCGCGCGCACCTCGCGCTGATCGACCGGCTGCAGACCATCAACGCCGCGATCGGAGAGCGCGTGGACCAGCAGGACGCCGTCGGCTACATCCGCACGAACCTGGAATTCCACCGCACACTCTACCTGCGGGCCCAGGCCCCGGCGATGCTGGCGATGGCGGAAACCGTCTGGCTCCAACTCGGCCCCACGATGGCAAAGCTCTACGGCCGGATGCGCCGCCGAGAGGCCCCGCACTATCACCGCCACATCATCGCGGCGCTGCGCGCGGGGGACGAGCCGGGGCTGCGGCTGGCGGTGCGCACCGACGTGACGCAGGGCCTGCGGATGCTGGTGTCGTGAGCGGCGTCACGCTTCACGGGTTCCGCTATTCCGTCTACGTCCGCGCCGCACGGATGGCCCTTGCCGAACGCGGGGTCGCCTAC
>Ga0310345_10000364_pt1 | contig 72772 bp, 68 predicted proteins | sample HC15DNA20500_MG_FD_204667 | JGI IMG/M metagenome (GOLD analysis project Ga0310345, IMG submission 204667) | Marine microbial communities from station ALOHA, North Pacific Subtropical Gyre - HC15-DNA-20-500_MG | ecosystem: Environmental > Aquatic > Marine > Oceanic | place: Pacific Ocean: North...
ATGAAACTACGGCGCTTGCAGCACGCCCAATCCGCTGCTTAACTCAAACCCAGATGCGCCAGACCCTCCTTAAGTCAGGCAGCCTGAAGTCTCAAATTACCTGACGACGGACAGTACCCGCGTTGAGCGAACGGTTGGGAAACTGTCGACAGGAAAAACTCTGGAGCTTCGACGGCGACCGTATTGTTTAGAGCCGGAAGCACCAGAATTGAGTGAGGGTCTTCGGCACGGAACGTGGTGTAATCTTTCGGCTCTGGTGGCGAAACACATGCCGAAAGGCTAGTCGCTAGAGCGCCTATAACGAAGACGCTTGCAATGGATCTAAGGGTCATTTTTCCTCCTACGCGCCGGCTTCGTCCGAAAGCGCGTCATTTTTCTTTGCTGCCGCTTCGCTCTCTTCACTGATCGATCTGCCAAGGCGTTCGCTGATAGAGGTCATGAACGGACGAGATTCGGGAAAAGCAGCGGCTTCACGCTCAAACATTGCGACGGCGGTCTGTTCGTCGCCATCCTGCAGGTGAAGATATCCAAGTTCGGCGTACAAACCGGGTGCCAGGCGATCAGTCGCCTCGCCTTTTTCGATAGCGGTTTCGAGCGATGTTCTAAATCGCTCCCGCATCTCTGGTTTCTTATAATAGGCGTACAGGGAGCTTTCATAAGACCCGTACTCAAACATTGGCGGCGTCGCGCAAGCGCTCACGCCAACGAGGCATAGCCCCGCCATAGCAGTCCTAATCAAACCGCTTCCTCCTATTGATGTGAATTCTATTGGGGTGAGATCGTCGTGGTACTGTTCCGACCCACGTAGACCCGCTTTTCAAGCAGAGCGCGTCCGCCTTGGGTCACGACTACGTTGTGGGTTCCTGTCGGAACCGCGAGTGACCGATCGGTGCCGTCGTAATCCCCGGTCTCTCCCACGGTTCGACCGTTTATCAAAATATTGGCGTTCTCCGGGAAGCCGGAGAATATTATTGCCGAGGTTTGCCCGCCCTGGGTGACGGTTTCTGTGGGATATGCGCACCCAGCGAGAAATGCTGGCGACAGAGCAACCAAAGAGGCGGCTACGACTAATATCGACTTTTTCATCAGCTTTGCCCCTCTCTGACGACTAGGTCGGTGCTGGTGTAAGCAGACAAGTTGCCCTGCCTTACAGTGGCAACGGCGCCCTCGGTATACTCGTCTTCTCCAAAGAAGGAGACGATTTCGATGGTGGCAACGCGATCGCCAGGAAGTGTGATTGGCATTCCGGACTGACCGCTTGTGATAACTTCGCCTTCGGTTTCCACGTCGAGGACATCTCCGACCTCAAGACCTTGCCGCGAGCCACCGCTGATAATGATGCGGTCGCCGTCAATCTGCAGAACGTCTGTCGACCAGCGGCGATCTGAGAGTTTGGACACGATTTCAGACGTGAGATCGGAAACTGCTGAGGCGATCGCGGTATCGTTCAGCGATGCATCGTAACCGGCTTGGGAACCAAATCCCGCCACTTCGCCGGCTTCTACCGATGCTTCACCTTGGCCAGATGCGCTGAAGAAAGCCAATCCCGTTCGAGGGTCGACGAGACGTGCTTCCACCACGGCTTGAGCTGTTTGCCTTTTTGTCGAGCTTAGGAAGCCGGACTGTCCTTCAGTTTTGCGACCGAACTCCGTAACCGAGCCGATCACAACGGCATCTACACCAACAAGGTTGAGTTCGCCGTCCTGGTCTTGGAGGGACTGTTCAAAAGCGAGTCCATCAAGGTTATCGCGTTCGAAAACCATAAACTGGTCAGATTCAACAAGCCTTTTCACGAGCATGTCCCGCGCCTGGTCGGCCAGCGGGTCATTTTCCCCATCGTACAGAAGGCTTTTGCCGTAGCGTGTGCTATTCGAAAAACGTGTCACGGCAATGCGGCGCTTGAGGCGTGGTGCTTGAGGTGCCGCTGCTTCCTGTTGAGTTGCTACAGATACCTGCGGTGAAGACGTTCGTGTCGGCGCTTCTTCCACCGTAGCGCAACTGGCAAGTGCTAAGGCCGACCCCGCGCATGCTGCTGTCATTATTGCAGTTATAGATTTCATTAGTTCCCTCTTGAGCTCCCTTTCGAAGGACGTGCCTCAATCTCGAGTAGCGTGCAAGAGCAAAATTAAAATTGCGCAACCTTCTAAGTGCTAGGCCTCGCATCATGCGCATCGTCTTGTGGACATAGAGCAGTAAGAACTTTTCCGAGGCCATCTGTTTATGTTTTGTTCCGACATATGCAGTTTGATAAAATGTCTCGCTTGAGAGGAGAGCAGACCTTCGCTGGTCTTATCCTGTCGTGCAACGACCAGAGATGCGCCAGGAGAGCTTGGATTGATTTTGACGACCTCTCTCCATCACTGACGCTTAAAGCGCTCAGAGCGCGCTCCGTGTGCTCCTGGTGCGGATCCTTGAGGGGGTATGGGGTGCATGTCGAACTGAGGAACGTGACCATTACCAAACCCGGCGCCGGGATACATGAGTATCTGAGAGCCAAAGAGGTGGCACGAGATTTCAAGACTGTCGTAGACAACAACCCCTTCGTCTCCACCTTCCATTCTGGCTCCTGGAAGGTGAGGCGTCCAGACAGCGGTTTGCTTGATGCAGCTCATGTGCAATTTGGATTTCCCATGTGCAATCTCTACTCGATGTCCGCCACCCAGCAGGCCATGCGGCAGCTTTTCGACGCCCATGACCGTCTTGGAAATCAGCCGACCCTTCCTGCTGTCTTCCCCGATATGGAGGTTCCGATTGTAAGGAATGCAGGCGGTCGCCGAGAACTGGTTCGAGCGCGCTGGGGGTGGAGCAAGGCGAAGTTTGGCTTCGTTACGAATATCCGGAACCTGGATGGCTGGCCTTGGAAGCACGTTCTGCCGGACAGGTCCCAACGCTGTCTCGTGCCGGCGACATCCTTTGCAGAATATCATCCAACCGAAAAAACAGAAAAGGGTCATAAGGCGGCCGTCTGGTTCAAGCTGAAGGGTGGCGAACCAAGACCACCTTTTGCGTTCGCAGGTTTGTATCGTCGTTGGGATTGGGAAAAGGATGGCCTTCGAAAGAAGGCCGATGCATCTCTCGCGGAGGAGGGTGCAGATACGCTCGCAATGGCATTTCTAACTACGGAGCCGAATGAGATTGTGGCTCCAATTCATCCAAAGGCGCAACCAGTGTTGCTTACATCGCCGGATGAGTTTGATCTGTGGCTGAATGGAGATGAAGAGGAGGCTCGGTCGCTTCAGAGGCCGATAGCGGATGACGCGCTTGAGATCGCTTTTGTGGGTGTAAAAACCGACGGCTAGATGCGAACCGGCAAGATTCGGCTCGACTATGACCTCCCTGCATTGTTGTTTGGTGCTACTCAGCGAAGTTTCCTGGCATCCGCAATCGGCGGCTGTCGTTCGCTTCGCTCACGGCCGCTGCCTAGAGGCGGAATGGCTTTCGTTCGCTTCGCTCACTTGGCCTACCGCCTCTTTGTCATGTGCGGTTCTTTCGGACTGAAGTCTGTATTGGATAAAGCTTCGCCATTACTGCCAGAATCGGCAGTTTTTGTCGGTACAAGCGTGAAGGGTCCGCCGTCAGAGAACAGAGAGCGGATGTCAGTCAGCTATTTTAGCGTCTTGGCTTGAGCTCTACGTCAAGATCTAGCGTCATCAAGCCTGAGGTTCTATCGATTGTATGGTAGCGCGTTGGCTTGCGCCGTTGATTGTCGCGATGAAAGTCGCTCAGGAAGAAGACCTGATCTGCGAAGTCGAAGGTTCTCCGCTGTTCTTTTGTTATATAGTTCGCCCAGCCACTGCTGTAGATCGGCTCCGTTCTCGCTGACCAACCGCGGCGTTCCCAGTCAACCAGATCTTCGGCGTCGAGACCTGCCAGACGGCTCTGGTACGTCTGGAGTGGTTGCGCGTTAGAAGTCGGGGGTCCGTCCGAGTTGAGGGTGCGTGCCAGAAAGGACGACCTAGCGGCAAGAGTGATGGGAGATTGACCACGTTCTTGTGCAGATGGTTGATACCAGGCCATGTGGATGTGCGGTGCTGTGCCAGGTTTTTCCACGACGCAAAATGCGTGGAAGCGGTCAGAAGAAGCCACTCTGTCTTGGACATGGTTGGTATTGAAAAAGCGCTGATCGATCTGAAGCGCGAGCCGCCTAACTATACTCTTTATGTGAAGTATAGCGGACCTGGAATCTTTCTCCGAGCCACTTCTGGCAAAGCGCAAATGATTAAATTGTACTGTGGTAGCCGCGTAGGGTCTCAGATTTGAAACAAACCCTGACCAGCTCTTTTGCAATTTGGATTTCGTTATATTCAATTCAGGCTCTGACAGCTTTGGTATTGCGCAATAGTATACCACGAAAAGGCTTCTGATCGTACCGTAAGAGCCGACGTTTTTACATATCCGAGCTAATGCAGAAGTCACTCCGCAACGTATTTTCTGGCACGTTTTTGGATGCAGGACACAGAGTGAGTGTCCGCTCACAAAGTGTCAACAATGGTCTCTCTATATATTATATATATTATAGTTAGTATTATTACAGATTAAGGTATTAAAAATAGGAACGACCAAAGTTGACACTTTGTGAGCGTGTGTTCACTTCGGCGCAAATCGCTTGCCTTTGAAATTTTACATTTCGCTCGGGGATCGCCGAAGGCTGAGTGGTGGGTTGCCTGGCCGAGAACAATCTTTCGAATGTCCGATATCTCCGGCGAGACCGTTGTTCTGTGTTTGGCTGGTCTGCGGTGGGAGCTAACACCCATCACATGCACATGACCGTCTTTCGGAAGCCGAATTTCCTAATGACTGGGTTTCGGCGCCGGCGATGCGCTTATCAAATGCCTCTGTAAGGCTCACAGAGCTTCGCACAGAGCAAACAATAAAAATTTGGGACAGACTTGCGTCAGCACCCATTAAAGGCTCTCAGCAAGCTTCTCTGTCGCTTTGTCGATTTTTCACCTCATTCGCTCGGCGCTGGATTGAGGTCTGCGGATACACATACGCTCCCCGAATGGTTGTCGTCGCAGAAAGGCCTCTACCCGTAATTTGCGGAAAAGGTTGAGCGACTTGCCAGCTAGGTTGAACCGAACGTGATCTTCTCGATAGAAGCGCATAAAGTAATCGAAATATAGAATTAAGTATAGAGTTCACGATCGGTGGGGTGCTCGATGGAATGGATCGTTCGTGGCGCGTCACGTCGAGGTGTCGATTGTGGTAAGGGATCAGTGCCAAACGTCGCAAGCCGGCGGACCGTTGGTGCCTGAATGTGGAACCCCAAGCGCCTCTAAACTGTCACAACGCTGTCACAACCGGCGCAATAAACGACACCTCATTCTTGACTGCGGTATTCAGGGGGTCTAAGGAAAAGTTCATTACTGGACTGAAAAATTGGGATAAAATGGCCGCTTCGAAACGGATGGGCGGTTAGCTCAGCGGTAGAGCACTACGTTGACATCGTAGGGGTCACTGGTTCGATCCCAGTACCGCCCACCATCCTCTTCTAGCTTTTCCAGGTCAGTCACTCCCTGCAGCGGGGCGGGCAGTGGTCTCAGGCGATATGACTGCGGAGAACTGAAGATGCGAAGGCATAGGCGACTTGCTGGCCTGGTTGTCTCTTTGACCGGTCAGGCGATTTTATTCGCTGGAACAGGCGGGCTTAGCCTGCAAGCAGACTGGAAAGTTGCTCGATTGTGGTTTCTGGCGTGCACCAGCTCGTCACAAGCCGGTGAGAGCCGCCGATCCAGGGATAGAAGGTCGCGCCCGCGTCGGTCAGGGCCGCAAGGTTTGTCTCGCTCAGGCGCACGAAAATCTCATTGCCGTGGACTGGGTGGACCAGTTCGGTCTGCCCGTCCCGGCACAAAAGATTGGAGACTTCGCGCGCACGCTGATTGGCGGTCCCTGCGAGGTCCAGCCAGAGATCGTCTGCCAGCATGGCGATGGCCTGGGCAGCGAGATAGCGCATCTTGGGCGGCATGTGGCCGGAGCGTTTCGCGCGCGCCTTGAGTTCGCCGAATTTCTGGCGGGCCTCCCCGAAGAGAAGGATGATCTCGCACCCGATGGCGCCGGTCTTCGTGAGGCCCAGCGTCAGCACATCGATGCCGGCTTTCCAGCTCATCTCTGCCGGCGCGGCGCCTGTGGATACCAGCGCATTGGCGAACCGGGCGCCGTCCATATGCACGGTTAGTCCTGCCTCTTTTGCCAGGGCGGCATAGTGGGCGATCTGGCTGACCGGATAGGCGGTGCCGGACTCGGTGAGGTTCGTAAGCGAAAGCACCTGCGCCGGAGTTTCATGCACGAAATCAGGTCTGATGCCGGCGAGGGCCTCGCGCAGTGCCGCTTCGTCGATCTGCGCGCCATTGCCGGGTAGAAGTTGCAGTTTGCCGCCGCCGGTAAAGAATTCCGGGGCCCCGCGTTCGTCGCGGGCAATATGGGCTTCCTCATGGCAGAGGATCGCGCCCATGGGCGGGCAGAAGCAGGAGAGGGCAAGTGCATTTGCCGCTGTGCCGGAGGCGCAGAGCCAGAAGTCGAAATCATCGGTTTCCAGCACGCGCGAGAGCTCGCCGCGCAGGCGCGCGGTGATGTCATCGGCGCCATAGCTTGGCTGCATGCCATTATTTACGCCAGCGAGCGCTTCCAGAACGGCAGGGTGGGCGGGAGCGGATGTATCAGAGGAAAAATTCATCAGACCTGCGTGTCCGGTGTCTGCCACATGAGGTGCTGACCGCCATCGGTCGCGATCATCTGGCCCGTCACACTGTCGGCTTCGATGAGATAGCGAAGGGCACGCACAATTTCTTCGGGACGTGAGCCTTCCTGTGTCAGCGTGGCCCTACGCTCGGCCTCGAACTCTTCCTCGCTCTGGTGCACGCTGGCGAGGGTCGGGCCAGGGCCGATCCCGTTGACGCGGATATTTGGCGCAAGCGACTGGGCCAGCGTCTTCATCGCGGTCAGAAGGGCCGCCTTGGACAGCGTATAGCTGAAAAACTGCGGGTTCAGTTTCCAGACGCGCTGGTCGATCACATTGACCACAAGGCCCTTCTGGTCGCCGGGCAAGGCCAGCGCGAAGGCCTGCGTGAGGGCAATCGGCGCGCGGAGATTGGCATCGAAATGCAGATCCCAGCTTTCGCGCGTATGACTGAGCGCGGTGTCATCATCGAAGACGGAGGCGGAATTTACGAGAAGCCGCAGCGGGCCGCCCAGCTTTTCCTGGGCGGCGGGGATAAGAGCCTTGAGGTCCTTTTCCTCGGTGAGGTCACCCTGAACGATTACGCCCATTCCGCCGGCCTTGCCGATCGCGTCGGCGGTTTCCTGCGCGCCGTCGGCGGACGAGCGATAGTGAACGGCAACACTCCAGCCATCGGCGCCGAGCGCTTCGGCGAGGGCCCGGCCTATGCGTTTGCCGGCACCGGTAATAAGGGCCCGTTTCGGGGTCAGATCATGCTCTGCCAATCCAGCTCTCCACTTCGCCTGCAATGTCCCAGCCATGCACGAGGCCGTAGATGTAGACAGCATAGACGAGCAGCATTGCGAGCGCTGCAAGCCGTGTCACGCGGCTGCGTGGCAGGACGAACAGACCGAGACCTATGGCAGCGGCCGCCATCGCCCAGTGGTCGAACTGAAGAAAGGTCGGGGCAAGATCCGTCGGCCCGAAAAAGGCGATGATCGCGCCGGAGCCAGCGAGGTTGAAGATGTTTGAGCCGATGACATTGCCGATCACCACGTCCCCGCGGCGACGCACGGCGGCTGCAACCCCCGCGCCAAGTTCCGGCAGCGAGGTGCCGATGGCGAGCAGGGTGAGGCCGATGATCTCTTCAGGAACTGCATAGGTGCGGGCGATGCCGACACCGCCCTCGACGATGAGGTGCGCCCCGAGCGGCAGGCCCACAATGCCGATGACCAGGTTGACCAGCATGGCCACCGTGCCCAGCGAGTGCTCCTCGTCATCCAGCCCGACATCAATGCCCTTGCGGATGGCGTGAGAGGTCCAGACCAGCATCAGGACCGAATAGACGATCAGGGTGGCAAGCAGGATGAAGCCGAAGGCCGGCGTGACGGGCCGAAAGGCGGTCCAGCCGATCCACAGGGCCGTGATGGCCAGCATGATCCAGTAGGAGCGGCGCAGACCGAACTGCCGGGTTGCCAGTGGGACGAGAAAGGCGGGGACGGCGAGCACCAGCCAGATATTGGCGATGTTCGAGCCGACGATATTGCCGATGGCGATGCCGGGCTGGCCCTGGCTGGAGGCATCGACAGCCACGACCATTTCCGGCGCGGAGGTGCCGAAGCCGACAATCAAGATGCCGGCCACGAGCGGCGAGACGCCTATGCGCCGCGCCAGCGCCACGGCGCCGTTGACAAGGAAGTCGCCCGCAACTGCGAGAATGACCAGGCCCCCGACAAGGGCCGCGATGAGTGTCAGATCAGGCAAGAGTTAAGGCGCGGGATCCTAGTCCAGACGGCGATAGTCGATGAAGTTCAGAATGCCGAAAATAGCGACGGTCACGCCGATGGCGATAACTGCAAACATGGCTTAAGCTCCCCTGAAGTGGTGTTCCGCCCGTAACTAGACCGTGTTTTCCCCTTTGGCGAGGGGGCTTTTCATCTGAAAGGACGATCCATGCAAAAGTTGCGTCAGCGAGTCTTCCAGGCCTGGTTCCGCTTTCGCCGCCCGATGACGCTTGGCGTGCGCGCAGTGGTGGAGCGGTCCGACGGGAAGATACTGCTGGTGCGCCACACCTACACCAAAGGTCTCTTCTTCCCGGGCGGCGGCATAGAGAAGGGCGAGCGGGCCGAGACGTCACTCCTGCGGGAGCTGAAAGAGGAGGGGGGCGTGGAGCTGACCGGCGCGGCGCGTCTTCTTGGCATCTATTCCAATGATCCCGCCTTTCCCAATGATCACGTGCTTTTATATCATTTGCGCCCTGAAGACTGGGCAGCGGGCGAACCGACCAGTTTTGGCGAGATTTCAGAGCGGGTGTGGGCCAGCCCGTTCGACCTGCCGGAGGATACGACGCCAGCAACCCGCCGGCGGGCCGCCGAAGTCTTCGAAGCCGGTCCGAATGACGGCTATTGGTGATCCTCCTTGTCCCGGCCGGCAAGGCCTGTGACATAGTCGAAAGCCGTCATGACGGCCATGACGGCAGCAACCCAGACCATGACGAGCCCGGCAAGCCAGATGCCGCGGGAGAGGACCCAGTTCGGTGAATAGGGGGCTGCGTTGGCCGCAAGGGCGCTGACAGCCATGCCGAAGAGGACAAGGGCAATCCCGCCGAGGACGAGTGCGGTCTTCATTTTCGCACTGTTTGAGACCTTCATCGTGCCCGGATTGCCCATGGCTTCCCGCATCGCGGTGATCAGGACATCGCGGCTGACGATGGCCAGTGTCGGTATCAGGATGAACCAGGCCCAGGTGCCGGTAATCGATAGGGCCAGCAGGCTGGAGGCGGACAGCAATTTGTCGCCGATCGGATCCAGACGCGCGCCGAAGGCGGATTCGGCGTCCAGCTTGCGGGCCAGCCAGCCGTCGAGCCAGTCGGTCAGCGCGACAAAGGAAAAAAGCGCGAAAGGCAGGAAGAGGACCAGAGCGGTGGCATCGCCAGCCTGCGTTCTCGTATCGAAGTCGAGGATGGTGTAGCCCACAACAATCGCCAGAATGCAGCGTGCAATCGTCAGCGCATTTGGCAGCCATTTGAGAGTCATACTGTCCTAACCGCCATTGAAATGGCCATAGATGCGTTCGGCGAGCGAACGGTTGATACCGTCAACGCTCTCAAGATCAGCCAGCTTGGCACGGGAAACACCTTTTGCCGACCCGAAATGATGCAGAAGGGCTTTCTTGCGGGATGGCCCTATGCCTTCAATCTCATCCAGGGGCGAGGATTTGATGTCGGCCGAGCGCTTTGACCGGTGCGCGCCGATGGCCCAGCGGTGCGCTTCGTCGCGCAGACGCTGCAGATAATAGAGGACCGGTGTGTCCGGTGGCAGGGTGAAAGGCGCCTGGCCGGGCCGGAAGAATTTCTCGCGCCCGGCATTGCGGTCCGGCCCCTTCGCGATGGAGACCAGTGTTACATCCTGCGGCGTAAGACCCAGCTCTTCCAGTGTTTCCACGGTTGCGGCGAGCTGGCCAAGGCCACCATCGATGAGGACGAGGTCTGGATAGGTTTCGAGCTCAGCGATCTTCACACCCTGTTCGTCAGCCTCCTTGAGGAGACGTTTGAAGCGGCGGCGCATCACTTCGCGCATCATGCCATAATCGTCGCCCGGCTCCAGCGCCTTGTCCTTGATATTGAACTTCCGGTACTGGCCCTTGATGAAGCCTTCCGGGCCGGCGACCACCATGCCACCGACGGCATTGGACCCCTGGATGTGGCTGTTGTCATAGACTTCGACACGTTTGGGCGGGGCGGGCAGGTCGAACGTCTTTGCCATGTCTTTCAGAAGACGCTGCTGGCTTGCTGTTTCCGCGAGCTTGCGTGACAGCGCCTCGGCGGCATTGCGGCTCGCCTGTGCGACGAGTTCGCGTTTGTCGCCGCGCTGGGGTGTGCGAATTTCGACTTTCCGGTTGGATTTCAGCTCCAGCGCTTCACCGATAAGCTCTCCCTGATCGGGCGCCTCATTTGTCAGGATGAGCTTTGGCGGCGGGCGCTTGTCATAAAACTGGACGAGGAACGCTGAAAGGATTTCCGGTGCGGTCTCGTCCTTTTCATGGCGTGGGAAGTGGATTGTGGCGCCCCAATTCTGCCCCGCGCGGATGAAGAAGACCTGCACGGCCGACTGGCCGCCCTCCATGGCGATGGCAAAGATGTCGGCTTCTTCGATCCCGTCGGGGTTGATATCCTGCTGGGCGCGAACGACGGCAAGTGCGCGGATCCGGTCACGCAGGCTGGCGGCGCGCTCGAACTCCATATTTTCGGCGGCCGTCTCCATGTCGCGGGCAAGGTCCGCCTGAAGGTCGGTTGCCTTGCCTTTGAGGAAGTCGGCAGCCTGATTGGCGAGTTCGGTATAGCCTTCCTCGCTGACCAGGCCAACGCAGGGCGCCGAACAGCGCTTGATCTGGTGTAGCATGCAAGGGCGGGTGCGCTGGGAAAAAACGCTGTCCTCGCAGGTGCGCAAGAGGAAGGCTTTCTGCAGCGTGTCGAGCGTGCGGGTCACGGCATTGGCGCTGGCAAAGGGGCCGAAATAGTCGCCGCGATCCTGTTTGGAGCCGCGATATTTCAGGATCTGCGGATAGTCGTGGTCGCGGCGGATCAGAATGTAGGGGAAGGATTTGTCATCGCGCAGAAGAATGTTGAAGCGTGGCTTCAGCGACTTGATGAGGCTGGCTTCGAGCAGCAGCGCTTCGGTTTCTGTTTCGGTCACGACGAATTCCATCCGCGCGGTCAGCGCGATCATCGCCGCGATGCGCTGCGTGTGGCCGCCAAGCCGCGCATAGTTGGAGACACGCGCCTTCAGATTGCGCGCCTTGCCGACATAGAGGACCTCATCCTTCGTTCCGAACATGCGGTAGACACCCGGCTTTGCAGGCAGGCGTTTCAGATTGTCCTTGATGACATCGACGCCGCGGCGGGCCGGTCTGCTGGATGAGGTGTCTGACATGCTGGGCCTAACCTAATGGCAGCCGCGCCCGGCGCCTAGTTGGGCGACTGCCGTGCGCGCCATGTCAGCTGCCGAAAGCCGGCTGGTTTGCATTCGGCGCCTGCGGGCCCAATTCTTTGGACAGAAGAGCCCTACGCCCGCTTGTGTCCGGGGTGCGGGCGACCTATGCAGACCCACGCCTTCCAGAGGAGTTCAGATCACATGGCAACCGAAATCGCCCTAAGCAAAGCCGTCGAGCGCGTGCAGCCATCCGCCACGATTGCTGTCACCACAAAGGCGAATGAAATGAAACGCCAGGGCATCGATGTTATCGGCCTCGGCGCCGGCGAGCCCGATTTCGACACGCCGGACCATGTGAAGGACGCCGCGATCAAGGCGATCAATGAGGGCAAGACGAAATATACGCCGGCTGACGGTATTCCGGAGCTGAAAGAAGCGATCTGCGCCAAGTTCAAGCGGGACAATGACCTTGAGTATACGCCCGCCCAGATCAACGTCTCGCCGGGCGGCAAGGCTGTGCTTTACAACGCCTTCATGGCGACGCTGAATCCGGGCGATGAAGTCATCGTGCCGGCCCCGTACTGGGTGAGCTATCCAGAGATGGCGCGTCTGGCGGGCGGTGATCCGGTCTTCGTGCAGTGCGGCCCGAACTCCAACTACAAGCTCTCCCCGGAGGCGCTTGAGCAGGCCATTACGCCGAAGACCAAGTGGCTGGTGCTCAACTCGCCATCCAACCCCACCGGCGCGGCCTACACCAAGGATGAGCTGCGCGCGCTTGCAGGTGTCCTGCTGAAGCATCCGCAGGTCTGGGTGATGACTGACGACATGTATGAGCACCTTGTCTATGACGGGTTCGAGTACTGGACGATCGCGCAGGTGGAGCCGAAGCTTTATGACCGCACGCTGACCGTGAATGGTGTCTCCAAGGCCTATGCGATGACCGGCTGGCGGATCGGCTATGCCGGCGGGCCGGAAAAGCTGATCGCGACCATGCGCAAGATCATGTCGCAGTCGACCTCTAACCCGTGTTCGATCAGCCAGTGGGCAAGCGTCGCGGCCTTGAACGGCGATCATGGCTTTCTGGCCGAGCGCAACAAGGTCTTCAAACAACGCCGCGACATGGTTGTGAAGGCGCTGAATGACTGCGAGGGCCTGACCTGTGCGACGCCCGAAGGCGCTTTCTATGTCTATCCAAGCTGCGCCGGTGTCATCGGCAAGTCCTCGCCCAAGGGGACGCTGATCAGTTCCGACAAGGATTTCGCGACAGCCCTTCTGGAAGAAGAACAGGTTGCGGTCGTGTTCGGCGAGGCGTTCGGTCTTTCACCGGCCTTCCGTATTTCCTATGCGACCTCGACCGAGGCGCTTGAGGAAGCGATGACGCGTATCAAACGCTTCTGCGCCGCACTTAAATAGTTTCTTAAATCCCAGACGCCGCAGCTATAGGAAAACTCTATAGTTGCGGTGTTCGAATCCAATTGGCGTAAGGGCACCTCCGTCCCCATTTCAGGGCTATCATTGGCTTTGAAAGGAGACTTCAAATGTCTGTCGATGTTGGACTTGATAAGCAGGACCGGAGCGCATCCATTGATGCACTCCGCAAGGTTCTGGGCGAAACCTATGCGCTCTACTTCAAGACGCATGGCTATCACTGGAATGTGACGGGGCCGCGTTTCAAGGCGCTGCATGAGCTTTTCATGGAGCAATATACCGAGCTCTGGCAGGCGCTCGACGAGCTGGCCGAACGTATCCGTGCCCTTGGAGAATTTGCGCCCGCCTCCAGCGATGAGATTGCGTCCTATGCGACGATCAAGCCGGACAATGGCGTGCCGGATGCAGAAGACATGATCAACAATCTTGTGCGCGGGCACGAAACGATTGCGAAAGTCGCGCGCGAAGGCGTCGATGCTGCAGAGCAAGGTGACGATGTGGTGACCGCTGACCTGCTGACCCAGCGGGCGGCCGCGGCGGAAAAGGCCGCCTGGATGTTGCGCGCCAGCGTCTAGAGAAAATCCGCCTATAATCAAATAATTCAAAAAAAAGCCCGGCTGCGAAAACTCGCGCCGGGCTCTAAGTATTGGTTCCTACTTGGAGGGAGGAAACGCACAATCGGAGGAGATTGGCAAAAGCCGGAACCAAGGCATACGCATCAGCTAATTGCTGCGTGTGCGAAAGGAAATAGGCGTTTCAGTATTGAAGGCATGCATTTCTGCATGTTCCGCGGGGTCAGCTTGCACGAAGTTGCAGATTGTCCCGCTTGATGGCTTCAACTTCTGCCGTCAGGAAGTCCCTGAAGACGGCGATTCGTTTTGAGCGTTTGAGATCGCTTGGATAGATGAAGAAGAGGTCGAAGGTCGGCCCGGTATGTTCGGGCAGGACGCGCACCAGATTGGGCACGGCGCTTGCCATATAGTCCGGCAGGTCGGCAATGCCGATGCCGGCTTCGACGGCGCGCAGCATGGCCGGCACATTCCGCACCTGCAGCGTTGCCTTGCGGGGCAGGGTGTCATCGCGGCCAACACGCTGGGCCCAGCTCATCGCGTCCAGGGGCGTGTTTTCGGTGCCATAGCCGATGATGCGGTGATTATCGAGATCCTGCGGCGTGCGCGGCGTGCCATGCGCCTTCAGGTATTCTGGTGATGCGTAAAGGTTCGTCGCAACTGTGCCGAGCTTGCGCTGGATCAGGTCCGACTTGTCAGCCGCCCAGAGACGGATCGCGCATTCGGCTTCCAGCTTCAGAAGGTCATATGTTTCGCCGTCATCAAGGCGAAGGTCGATCTGCATGCCGGTATTGGCATTCAAAAAATTTCCAAGCCGCGGTACCAGCCAGGTGGACCCGAATGCGACCGGCGCGGTCACCACAAGGTCGCCCTGGGCGACGTCCTGCTGGTCGCGCAGGGCGGCATTGGCGGTCTGTGCTGCAGACGCCATGTCCATGGTCGAGCGGTGAAGCGTGTGTCCCGCATCGGTGAGGACCAGGCCGCGGGCATGCCGCTGGAAGAGCGAGACGCCGAGCTGTTCCTCAAGCGCGGAGATCTGGCGCGAGACAGCCGACTGCGAAATACCGAGGCGTTCGCCAGCGGCTGTGAGGCTGCCCGCTTCTGCCGCAGCATGGAAGGATTTGAGCTTGTCCCAGTCCATAAGACTGTTGGATGACATGTGTCATGTTGTCAGGGCAAGCGGATTATGTGCTGCAGATGCGAATGCTGCAGTGCTTACTGGCTGACCCAGAGGATGCGCGCGATCCAGATAATCTGCGAGGGTTTGAAGGTGCGGACGGGGTGGTCGGGATTGAGCGAGATGAGCTCGATCTGCGTTTCTGTCTGACGGCCAAGCACCTTTGCCATCACCTCCCCATCGCTTGTCTTGGCGACGACACGGTCGCCCTTGCGCACCTGCGCGCCCGGCGCAACGATGATGCGGTCGCCTTCGCGATAGGCTGGCTCCATACTGTCGCCCGTGATTTCCAGCGCATAGACGGACTCCCCGCCCAGACCGGGAAAACGCACCTCGTCCCAGCCGCCGCCCATGGGAAAGCCGCCATCGTCGAAGAAGCCGTCGGCGCCCGCCTGGGCCAGACCGATAAGGGGGGCGCTCGCCCCGCGCCGGCCTTCGATGAGCGCGGCAAAATCATCCATGCCCGCCCCGACGGCTTCCAGCGCCCGGGCAATGCTCTCGCTGGACGGCCAGCGCGGACGGCCATCCTTGGCCTGGCGTTTTGACGGGTTGAAACTGGTCGGGTCGAGACCGGCGAGCCGCGCAAGGCCGGATGCGCTGAGGCCATTCTTTTCGGCCAGAAGGTCTATGCCTTTCCAGACATCGCCGTGACGCATCGCGCTTGTCTCCAGATTTCGTTTAATTTTCCTAACATAGGAAAATAAACCCAGCAACCCTGTCATCTTGCCGGGCGCGCCAAAGCCTGTAAGACCGCCTCCATGATGCTCGATACACCTGTCTACAAGATCCTCAGCGCCCAGGACGACGCCCGCGCCCGGGAGCACGGCCATACAGATACCGACCTCGATGCCCGTGATGGCTATGTCCACCTCTCATCCGGCGATCAGGTCGCCGAAACACTCCGCCTGCACTATGCCGGGCAGCATGGTGTGCGCCTCTATGAGTTTTCGGCCGAGCGCCTGGGCGGCAATGTAAAGTGGGAGGAATCGCGCGGTGGTGACCTCTTCCCGCACCTCTATGGCACGCTGCGTCTGTCCGATGCGCAGAAACAGTGGACGTTGGAGACCGATAATGACGGCAACCCCGTCCTGCCGGAGGAGATCCGTTAGATGGCTCTTTCTGCGCTCGGGACGCGTCTCTTCAGATCCATGCCGCCGGAAACGGCCCACAAGGCGACAATCAAGGCGCTGAAGACGGGCATCGGTGTTCCCCGCATCAATCCAAAACGCTGGAATACGCCTGTCACCCTGCCCAATGCGAAGCTCAGACTTGCCAATCCCGTGGGGCTTGCGGCCGGCTTCGACAAGAATGCCGACGTCTTCACGGCCATGTCGCATTTCGGCTTTGGCTTTGTCGAATGCGGTACGGTTACGCCGCGCCCGCAGGAAGGAAACGCAAGACCGCGCCTCTTCCGCCTGAGTGAGGACAAGGCGGTCATCAACCGGATGGGCTTTAATAATGAAGGCCTGGAGGTCTTCACCGCACGCTTGCGCCATGCTGCGCGCGCTTCTTCGCCCGTCGGGGCCAATGTTGGCGCAAACAAGGATAGCGAGGACCGGATCGGCGATTACGAAACCGGTATCGCGGCCGTGTATCCATATGCGGGCTATATCACCATCAACATATCTTCGCCGAATACGCCGGGCCTGCGGGGCCTGCAGGACAAGGGGGCGCTGGAAGAGCTGCTGTCGCGCTGCGGCCATTCGGTGGAAAAGGCGCATGCTGGCCTGGCTGAGGGCGCAGAGGCAGCCCGCAAGCCTGTCTTCCTGAAACTCGCCCCGGACCTCGATGAGAGGGCGATCAGCGATATCATCGCGGTTTTGCGCGCACACGGCAAATGGCTGTCGGGTCTCATTATCTCCAATACGACGCTGGAGCGCCCGGAGACCCTGAAGAGCGAGCATAAGAGCGAGACGGGCGGTCTCTCCGGTGCGCCGCTTCTCGCGCCTTCCACGCAGGTGCTGCGCGCCTTCGCGCGGGAAATTCTGGGAGAGTTCGACCTCATCGGGGCGGGTGGCATATCGAGCGGCGATGATGCCTATCGCAAAATCCGCGCCGGGGCCCATGCCGTGCAGCTGTACTCCGCGCTCGTCTATCACGGGCCCGGTCTGGTCGCTGAGATCAACAGGGACCTTGCCGCGCGCCTGCATGCCGACGGGTTTACGTCTGTCGAGCAGGCTGTGGGCGCTGACTCTCGCTGACCCTGGCGAGCATGGAAGGAAGGTAGAGGCCAAGACCGGCGGCGCGCCAGACATACATACTGAGGAAGGCGATCCAGACACCGCTATTGGCAAACTGCGCCTTCAAAAGAACGTCCGTTCCGACATAGAGGAGCGCGGCGAGAACACCGGCATTGCGAAGCGCCTTGCCCTGCGTGGCGCCGAGAAAAAAGCCGTCCAGTTGCCAGCAGGCCAGTCCGACAACCGGCACAGCGGCGCAATAGGGCAGATAGGTAAGCGCGACGGCACGGGCTTCTTCGTCGGCCACAAAATTCGCAATGATCCAGCCCCCGCCGAAGAAATAGGCGAGCGCGATGACCACGGCGAAGCCAGCCGCGATCTCGCTGGTTAGCCGCATGGCGCGCACCAGCCGCGCGCGGCTGCGGGCCCCATAGGCTTCTCCGATTTCCTTTTCGGCGACAAAGGCGAAACCATCCAGCACGAAGGCCGATACGCTGACGAACTGCAGCAGGACTTCATTGCCTGCCAGGGTCGCCGTACCGAGGCTTGCGCCCGAATTCACGAACCATGCAAAACAGAAAAGAAGCGCGAGGGTCCGGATCAGTATGTCGCGATTGGCATTGATCAGGGCGCCCAGGCGCTCCCGGTCAAACAGGGCCCCAGAACGCGTGAAGCCTTTGCGGACGAGGACAAGACCGAAGGCGAGGGCGACCCATTCGGCAATCGCCGTCCCGGCGCCAATGCCCGCCGGCCCCCAGCCCAGGCCGGCAACGAACCAGATATCGAGCACGCCATTGGTGCCGTTCATCACGATCTGGAACGCCAGAAGCTGACCTGTACGTCCGGTGCCGAGCAGCCAGCCGGTGATGCCATAGCCCATGAGAACGGCAGGTGCGCCCCAGACCCGTGCATCGAAATACGCTTTCGCCAGCGTCTTTACTTCGCTGCCCGCCTCGAAGGGCTGGAAGATGGCGAGCCTCAGAAGCGGCGAGAGAATGAGGATCGTCAGGCCTAGGGCACCGCCAAGCAGAAGCGCGCGTTGAAGCACGGTCTGGACTTCCAGCCGGTCGCCGCTGCCATTCGCCTGGGCGGAGAGACCCGTGGTCGACATGCGCAGGAAACCGAAGGCCCAGTAGAGAAAGTTCATGACGACGGCGGCCACGCCGACTGCCCCAAGGTCGAACTTGGTGCCATAGAGCCCCATGACCGCCGTATCGACGATACCCGTCGAGGCTGTCGCCGCCTGCGCAAGCATGACAGGCACGGCGAGCGCGAGAACCTTTGATCGGGTGAGAGCGGTATCAGCCATGCGAGCGGCTTATGGCGCGCGCGCCAGCTTGACAATCGGGCGCCCGCCGACATCTCACCCATTCATGGCGCTGCCAATTGTCCATCATCCTGACTATGACGCCGAGAGTGTGCCGGACGGTCACCGCTTCCCGATGCGTAAATACTCACTTCTGGCCACCTTGTTGCGCGAGCGGGGCGAGAGGTTTGCTGTGCCTGCGCATGCACCGGAGCGCTGGCTGCACCTTGCCCATGACCCGGCCTATGTCACCGCTGTGCTGACCTCTTCGGTCGATGCCAGGACAGCGCGCCGGATCGGTTTCGAAATGACCCCGGCCATCGCGGCAAGGACGCGGGCCTCTGTCGGCGGCACCTGCCTGGCAGCGCGTCTTGCGCTTCAGGAGGGCGCGGCTGTTTCCCTTGCCGGGGGCAGTCATCACGCAAACTATGAAAGCGGGGCCGGTTTTTGCGTCTTCAATGATGTCGCTGTGGCTGCGCGGGCCATGCAGGCGGAGGGGCTGGCCCGCAAGATCGCGATCATCGATTGCGATGTGCATCATGGGGACGGGACGGCAAGCATCTTCACAGGCGACAGCAGCGTCTTCACCGCCTCGCTGCATTGCGAGGACAACTGGCCGCGTGAAAAGCCGCCTTCCGACCTCGATGTCGGTCTGGCAAAGGGCGAAGGCGATGCCGCCTATCTCAAAGCCCTGACGGGTCTGGTCGATCAGGTCTTCGCGCGAAGCGAGCCGGACCTTGTCTTTTACAATGCCGGGGTGGACCCGCATGCCGATGACAGGCTCGGCTTGCTCCGGCTGACCGATGACGGCCTTCGTGAGCGTGACCGCAGAGTGGCGGAGGCGTGCCGCTCGCGCGCTGTTCCGCTCGTCGGTGTGCTTGGTGGCGGCTATGAGAAGGATGCTGGCGCGGTGGCACGGCGGCACAGCTTCATGGTGGACGCACTTGCCGCGATCACTGCGCCTGACAGGCGAGCCGCCTTGCCTTCGCCTCATTGATCCTTAACGGTATTTTAACCGGGAATGGACGGACGAAGACTGGAGCGGCCTCTGCATGTTCGGGCTGACATGGACTGACTGGCAACTTTGGCTGCTCATCGCGGGCGTGATTGTGCTGCTCTATATCGCGCGGCCCTATCTGCATGGGCTGTTTCGTAGTGTCTTTTTCGGTCTTGCCTATGTGCTGCGGGATGTCGCCCGCCGGCTCGAAGCGGCCGGAAATGCGGTCTATGAACGCTATATAGAGCTTGTGGCGGCCCACACCGCCGAGACGCTTGAGCAGAAGATGATCAGCCAGGAGCTGAAGCTTGAAAAGCGGGCCCCCGAAATCGACAGGCGGGCCAGCGGCATCGTGGACCGGCTCGAGACCAGCCGCGCAGAACTCGATGCGACGATCGAGGCTTTCCGGGCGGTGGATCTCGACGAGCAGACCCTCCAGACCGTGCGTGCACGCATGGATGAGAACAGCTTCAGCCGGTCGAAGTCGAAGCTGACCAGTGCGGTGTCTGATGTGCGCAGAGCGGTAAAGGAAGAGCTCACCCCGCTTCGCCCACAGATCAACGCCCTGCGTTCCGAATTGAAACCCATGGCAGAGAATACAGCGCGGCTGCGCTCGATCTCGACGGAACTCGAACGCTCGGCGAAAAGGATCAATGAGGATCTCGTGACCTTCGAGGCCTGCATTCACCCTGACTATGAAGCGCGCCGGGCTGCCGCACAGCGCCAGTCCATCCTCATTCCGTGGCTGCTCGCGCTTCTGGTGATGAGCGTGGCGCTGACAGGCGTCTTTCTTAATTTCTTCCTGATCCAGCGCCCCATGGCCGAGATTGTCGGCGACGACCTTCAGGTCATGGGCGTCGACCTGCCGACGGCGGCTGCGCTCGTGGTTATCTTCCTTGAAGCGGTGGCGGGTATTGTCCTCATGGATGCGGCTGGTATTACCAGGATCACGCTGATCTCGACCTTGCCACGCCTGCCCAAACGTATCCTTCTCTATGCCGCGATCGCCTTCCTCGCGGCGTTTTCCTTCTTTGAGGCGATCCTGGCGATCCAGCGCGAAGTGCTGATCCAGATCGATCAGGAAACAACGCGCATGGCCCTCGGCGAGGGGGCGGAGGCGACGCAGGACAGCAGCGGCGTTTCCCTCACGATGATCGCGCAGATGGTGCTGGCCGTGCTGATCCCGTGGCTGCTCGCAATTGCCGCGATCCCGCTTGAAACGGTCATCCAGAATTTCGTCTTCATCCTGAGGCTGGTTCTCCATCAGGTGATGATCTTTCTCGCCTTCATTTTCGCGACGCTGGCGACCATACTCAAGGCGCTTGGTTTGTTTGTGCTGCGCGTCTACGACCTTCTCATCTTCCTGCCGCTGGTGATCGAAGGCATGGTCCGCCGCGTCCGGCGGCCGGCCCGCAGGAAGGCTGAGGGGGCGGCATGATTTCGTCGGCGCTGAAGAGACTTGCGTCGCTCGCGGTGCTGGTATCGGTCGCGGCCTGCGGCGCGATCACCTCCAATTCAAAGGCGGTGTTCATGCTGGTCGATGTCTCGGGCACCTATGTGCGCGAAGTGCCGGATGCGATCATGACGGCAAAACTCCTCACCTCCAAACTCAATTCCAATGACATGTTTGCCTTTGGCGAGATCGGCTCGTGCAGCTTTTCCGACAACAGCCTCATCGTGCGCCGGACCCTTCCCGGTACGCCGAGCCAGGCCGCTCTTGCCAAACAGGACGTCTTCAGAAGCCTCGAAACCTATGGGGAGCAGGTGGACGCGACGGACTGGACGGACATCCGCGGGGGGCTTCGCTATGCCGCCTCGGAGCTTGAGCAATCGGATCAGGGTAAGCGCATTATCGTGGTGCATTCCGATCTTGTCGAAGATGTCTCGCCCGATTGCGATACGAGCGAGCTTTCGCTGGATCTTGAAGGCATTACGGTCGTCGTGACCAATGTGACCCGTTCAGATCGTGAAGCCTCAGACCCGGACGCCTATTTCCGGCGTCTCGAAGAGTGGCAGGCCCTGGTTGAGGAGGCCGGCGGCAAATGGGTGCACGCCAATTCGCGCGACCGGCTTCTGGAATACATCTTCTAGACCGGTCGAACCGCCCCTGCCGTCTTGCTGGGATGGGGCGACTCCGCTGATAGGGAAGGGATGTCCGAAACCATCCCAGCCACAGAACTGACCGACGCCCTCGCCCTTTTGAAACGTGTCTATGGATATGATGCGTTTCGCGGCCTGCAGGCCGATGTCATCAGCGATGTGCTGCAGGGGCGCGATGTCCTTGCTGTCCTGCCGACTGGAGGCGGCAAGTCGCTCTGTTACCAGATTCCGTCCATTCTCCGGCGAGGTACGGGGCTGGTCGTCTCGCCCCTCATTGCGCTCATGGCCGACCAGGTCGATGCGCTCAAGGCACTTGGCGTGCGCGCCGAGCGGCTCGATTCCTCCATGGCGCCGGCTGACAAGCAGGCGGCGCTCGAAGCCGCCCGCGCTGGCGAGATGGACATGCTCTATGTCTCGCCTGAGGCGCTGGGCAGCGGGCTTGGAAATGTGCTGTCCGGTCTCGATGTCTCGCTCATCGCCATTGATGAAGCCCACTGCGTCAGCCAGTGGGGCCATGATTTCCGCCCCGACTACCGGGCCCTTAGCCGGCTGAAGCAGCTGTTCCCAGGCGTGCCGCGCATCGCTGTCACGGCGACCGCCGATGAGCGCACGCGCGACGATATCCTCCACGAACTCGACCTCACAGCCCCCTCCGTTCACGTCGCAAGTTTCGACCGGCCCAACCTCACCCTTGGCGCAGAGCCGAAAGCCGGAAAGCGCGCCGACAGGGTGATCTCTCTTGTGAAGGCGCATCCGGGCGAAGGCGGTATCGTCTATGCTGCCACGCGCGATGCCACAGAAAGTCTTGCTGAAAGCCTGCAGCGCGCCGGTCTCAAGGCGCTTGCCTATCATGCAGGCCTTGACGCGGAGGTGCGGGCCGAGCGCCAGCGCCGCTTCCTGCTGGAAGACGGAATCGTCATGTGCGCTACGGTCGCTTTCGGCATGGGTGTGGACAAGCCCGATGTCCGCTTTGTCATCCATGCCGACCCGCCGAAGACGCTCGAGGCTTACTGGCAGGAGGTTGGCCGCGCGGGGCGCGATGGCAAACCCGCCGAAGCCTTTGCCCTCTTCGGACCGGCGGATATGCGCCGTTCGATCAGCTGGACGATGGAGAGCGATGCGGCCGAAGAGGTCAAGCGCGTCCAGCTCACCAAGACGCGCCAGCTTTTTGCGTTCCTTAATGGAACGGAGTGCCGCCGGGCCGCCGTGCGGCGCTATTTCGGCGAGGCCGGCGTGCAGCCGTGCGGCGACTGCGACAATTGTCAGCGCGAACCAGGCGATGGCTTTGACGCGACACGCTACGCCCAGATGGCGGTCTCGGCCGTTATCCGCTGCGGCCAGCGCATCGGCCGCGGTCGGCTGATCGTTCACCTCACCGGGTCGGCGCGCGACGGTTTCGATGAGGACCTGTCACAGCTCTCAACATATGGAATTGGAACGGACCTCTCCAAACAGGGCTGGAACGCCGTCTTCGATGAACTTCTATTCTCCGGGCTTCTGGCCGAGACGGGCGATGCGATGCGGCCGGTTCTGGCCGTGCCCGACCAGGAGGCCGCCCGCGCCCTCTTCAAGGGGGACCGCGAAGTCTGGCTGCGCACCGATCCCAACCAGAGAAAGAGCGCTCGTCGGCGGTCGTCTGCATCCGCGCCCGTCCTGCACGATCTGTCGGCACGTGATCAGTCCCTGTTCGAGGCGCTTCGGGACTGGCGCCTCGAAACCGCGAAGGCCAAGGGCGTGCCGCCCTATGTCATCTTTCACGATCGCACGCTGGCAGCGATTGCCACCGAGCGGCCGGGCTCTTCCGATGAATTGCGGGCGATCAGCGGCGTGGGCGAGAAAAAGGCGGGGCGTTATGCTGAAGATATTGCCCGTATCGTGTCAGAGGCAGCCTGAGGCACAGGACTGCACTTGCCGCTCCCGCTGGGCTGCCTAGGTTGGAAGCTGCCTAGCAAGATCAGGGGGTTGAATGCCCAGCGAGAGAACAAAGGCGTCTGTTGTCGTCCGCAATGCGACGCTGGACGATGTGGCGGCCATCGCGGCACTTGTGCTGAAGGTCTATGGCCGTCCAGCGGACGGCTATACGCCGGGCATGCTGCGCGGACAGATCTCGTCCTTTCCGGAAGGCCAGTTCCTCGTCGAATACGACGGCGAAGTCGTTGGCTATGCGGCGAGCTTTCTGGTAGCCGAAGACCTGGCGCTCAAACCCCATGACTGGATCGAGATTACCGGCAATGGCTATGCCGCCCGCCACGACCCGGAAGGCGACTGGCTCTATGGCATGGAGGTCTGCGTCGACCCGGAGATCCGGCGCACGCGCATTGGCCAGCGGCTCTATAATGCGCGCCAGCAGCTCTGTGAGGACTGGGAGCTGAAAGGCATCGTCTTTGGCGGGCGTATGCCGGGCTGGAAACGCAAGCGCAAACAGTATCCCAACCCCGAGGACTATGTCGAAGCCGTCCGCGCGCAAAAGATCACCGATCCGGTGATCCGCTACCATTTGCGCGCCGGGTTTGAGCCGATTGGCGTGCTGCACAACTATCTCGAAGAGGACACAGACAGCGGCGGCCATGCCACGCACATGGTGTGGCGCAACCCGTATGCCGTGGAAGTGAAGCCAACCAGCAAGGTCTCCTACGCCACGAAGGAGCGCGTGCGCGTCGCCACGGTCCAGGTTCAGATGCGCGCTGTGAAAAGCTTCGAAGAGTTCATGAGCAATGTGGAATATTTCGTCGATGTCTGCTCTGACCGGCGCGCGGACTTTGTCGTCTTCCCTGAGCTGTTCACACTGCAGCTTCTCGCCTTCGAGAAGCGCAAGCTGCGCCCGGCTGAGTCGATTGAGGCGCTGACCCGCTATACCCCGCGCTTCGTCGATGAGATGCGTGAGCTTGCCATCTCCTACAACATCAACATCATCGGCGGCTCCCACCCGACGCGCACCGATGATGGTGACATCCAGAATGTTGCCTATGTCTTCCTGCGCAACGGCTCCGTTCACGCGCAGGAAAAGATCCATCCGACCCCGGATGAGCGCCACTGGTGGAATATCAAGGGCGGCGACAGCGTCGACGTCATCCCGACCGATTGCGGCCCCATCGGCGTCCTGATCTGCTATGATTCCGAATTCCCGGAGCTTGCTCGCCGCCTTACTGATGAAGGCGCGCGCATCCTGTTCACGCCGTTCTGTACCGACAGCCGCCAGGGCTATCTGCGGGTGCGTTATTGCTGCCACGCCCGCTGCATCGAGAACCAGCTCTATGTCGTGACCTCCGGCTGTACGGGCAACCTGCCGAATGTCGAGAATATGGACATCAACTATGCCCAGTCGGCCATTCTGACGCCGTGCGACTATCCATTCGCCCGCGAAGGCATTGCCGCTGAGATCGCCGAAAATGTCGAGGCGGTCGTGATGGCGGACCTCGACCTCAACGATCTCAATTTCGCGCGGTCCGAGGGTACGGTCAGGAACCTAAGGGACCGGCGGTTCGACCTTTACCGCGTGGCCTGGAAGGATGGCGGTTGAGGCTTCCCGCGCTTGATCGAAACAAGCCGTTAAGGCTTGGCAGCCTGATGCTGCTCTATGCTGCTCAGGGCGCGCCGGAAGGCCTTCTTTACATCGCTGTCCCCGCCTGGTTCGCCTCGCAGGGGGTCGGGGCGGATGCGATTGCAGGTTATATCGCGGTCATCCTGCTCCCTTGGAGTTTCAAGCTCTTCAATGGTGTCCTGATGGACCGCTTCACCTATGCGGCCATGGGACGAAAACGGCCATGGCTGATCGTGGCGCAGCTGATCCTGATTGCGAGCCTTCTGTGGTTCGCCAGCCTCGCGCCGCCGGACAACAGTCTTTACTGGTTCGCCGTGGCCGGTTTTGCCGTGAATTTCGCGGGCGCGTTTCAGGACGTCGCGATTGACGGCATGGCGATTGATATTCTGGACGAAGAGGAACGTGCCACGGCCAATGGCCTGATGTGGGGCGGCAAGACACTCGGCACCGCCGGCTTCGCGTTTCTTAGCGGCCGCCTCATCGGCGATGAGGGTCATGGGCTCGCCGCGCTGGCGACCGCATTTTTCGTTGGCCTCGTCATGCTGGCGCCGCTGCTTTTGAGGGAGCGGGAAGGCGAGAAACTGATGCCATGGTCGGCTGGGAAGGCCTCACCGCGCACGCGCAGTGTTCAGGTCAAGCGCTGGTGGCCGCTCCTTAAAGGCGTCTTCCTGGCCATGAAACGCCCGGCCAGCCTGATGCTTGCAGGCGGCATTCTGGTCGCCTTTCTGGCGTATGGGCTGAAAACGGCCTTCTCTCCGGCGCTCGCCGTGCAGAAGCTGGAATGGAGCCGCGAGCTTTTCACCGACCGGGACGCTACCGCAGACCTGATTGGTGGCCTGTTCGGTATCTTCGTCTCAGGATGGCTCGCGGACCGGGTCGGGCCGCTCAAGGCGCTGGGCGGCGCGCTTGCTGGTATGGCTCTGCTCAATGCGGCAGCGATCTGGTTCTGGTCCTCAGGCGATTTCTATTTGGGCTATCTTCTTCTCTACAGCGTTCTTTTCGTCCTGATGTCGGTCTGCACCTATGCTATCGCCATGGGCCAGTCCCAGGGCAGCGTGGCCGCAACACAGTTTTCCATCTTCATGGCGCTTCTGAATTTCGGCACAAGCCTTGGCGCTGGCCAGCTTGGCTGGGTGCGTGCCTCAGGCGGATACCCGGCAGCCTTTGCCGCCTGCGCGGCGCTTAGCCTGCTGGCGATCGGCTTCTACGCGGTCTCGGTCGCCTTCAATCAGCGACTCGAGCACTCAACCCTCCTCAGAGACCAGGAAATGCGCCTGTAGAGCTGTCACCGGCTTGTCCTTGTCGCCCTGCCAGGCTTCGGCCCGCACGCTTGCCATACGCCGGCCCAGCTTGTGGACGATGGCGTGCGCGTACAGATCCTCACCGCCCTTGGCACTTCGAAGATAGTCGATGGTGAGGTTGATGGTCTTGGGCAGGCGTTGAAGGTCGGACTGGAGATAAAGCTGGGAGATGGCGGTCATTTCCAGAAAAGCACCTGTGGCGCCGCCATGCAGGGCGTTGATCGCGCGATTGCCGATAAACATTTCCTGAAAGGGTAGCCGGGCGATCAGATTGTCGCCTTCGATGTCCACCTTCATGCCGACAAAGCGGGCAAAGGGGGTGCGGTCGAGAAAGGCCTGAAGCTGGTCTGCGCGTGAACTCATTGGCCTTCTCCAAGCATCTTGTTGGCGATATCCATGGCTTCATTGCCGCTGGCCCAGCGGGTAATATCGTTCAGCGCAAATGTGCCTGCTGCCGTCGCGATCACCTTGTCCCGGCTGTCATGATAGGCCCAGGCACGTGTGAAGGCGACGTTCCGGGTCACGTGATAGCACTCTGCTTCAGCGAGGATGTCGCGTCCCTTGTCGGCCGGCCGCATATAGTCGATCCGAAGGTCCAGCGTCGCCATGGACATAGGCTTTTTCAGCGCCGTATTGATACAGAAACCACTCAGATTATCGAGAAGTGCGGTCAGGACCCCGCCATAGATAACGCCCGTTTCAGGATCGCCCACCAGGTCTTCGCGCCAGCCAACCTTCGCGAAAGCGCGGCCTTTCTCAATGTTCGTCAGCTCGATACCGAGCGCGTTGGCCCACGGAACCGTCGACATCGCTTTGCGTGTATGCTGCTTCATCAGCTTCAGCATCATGTCCTGATGCTCGCCCTCTTCGCTCATGGAGATGTCCTCGCTACTGTTGCCGCGACGTGAAATTGACGTCCGCTTGATCCTCGATACCATCCCGGAAAGCGAACACAACAAGTGACGCTGCGGGAGGAAATCAATGGCATTCGACGCACACACAGGTGGCAAGGCCTGCATCATCGGGGCGGGCTGTTCCGGCTTCACTATGGCCAAGCGCCTGAAGGATTATGGCATTGCCTATGACTGCTTTGAGATGTCGGACGATATTGGCGGCAACTGGTACTATCGCAACCCGAACGGCCTCTCCTCCTGCTATCAGAGCCTCCATATCGACACGTCGAAATGGCGTCTTGCCTTTGAGGACTATCCGGTCCCTGAAGAGTGGCCGGACTTCCCGCATCATGCCCAGCTGCTGCAGTATTTCCACGATTATGTCGACCATTTCGGCCTGCGCGAGACGATCACCTTCAATACCGAAGTGATCAAGGCGGAACGCCGCAGCGACGGCGACTGGGACGTGACGCTGTCGACCGGTGAGACAAAGACCTATCAGTGGCTGTTCGTCGCCAATGGTCACCACTGGGATGCCCGGGTCCCGGACTATCCCGGTGAATTCAACGGCTATCAGGTGCACTCTCACCACTATCGCGACCCGTTCGAGCCCTATGACTTCCGCGGCAAGCGGGTGCTCGTGGTTGGGGCCGGCAATTCGGCAATGGACATCTCGTCCGAGCTTTCACAGCGTCCGATTGCTGAAAAACTCTTCATCTCCATGCGCCGCGGCGTCTGGGTCCTGCCGAAATATATGAACGGCCAGCCGGCCGACAAATCGGTCCTGCCGGGCTGGATGCCGACAAAGCTCGGCCGCAAGCTTGCGCGCGCCTCGATCAAGAAGCGCGTTGGCAATATGGAGGATTATGGCCTGCCCAAGCCTGACCATGAGCCGCTGGACGCGCACCCATCGGTTTCGGGCGAGTTCCTGACCCGTGTCGGCTGCGGGGACATTTCCCCGAAAGGGGCCATGGAGCGGCTCGATGGGGATGGTGTCGTCTTCGCGGACGGAACGCGCGAACAGCTGGACGCCATCGTGTGGGCGACAGGCTATAATATCAGTTTCCCCTTCCTGACCGACCCGGACATCCTGCCAAAGGACAACAAGATCCAGCTCTACAAACGCATGGTCCGGCCGGGCTATGAGAACCTTTTCTTCCTTGGTCTCGCCCAGCCGCTGCCGACGCTGGTGAACTTTGCCGAACAGCAGTCAAAGCTCTGCGCCGCAAAGATTGCCGGTGAGTATGAGTTCCCGCCAGAGACCGAGATGTGGGACATCATCAAGGAAGACGAGCAGTTCCATCTGGGCCATTTCTACGATGCGCCGCGTCATACGATGCAGGTCGATTTTAACGCTTACGTAAAGGATCTCATGAAAGAGATAGAGCGTGGGCGGAAGCGCGTGAAAGCCACCGCCTGAAATGGTTAATCGGACCGATGGATGGCGGATATGTTGCGCATCTTGCTTGCAAGTCTGGCGGGCGCGTTTCTCGTAACAGCCTGCGGCACGACCCCCGCGCCTGTCTTCTATCCCAATCGCGGGGCTGAACGTGTCGAGGCTCCTGCCGCCATCACCGCGACCGCCAGTGTGAGTGCAGAGCAGGGGCCCTTCCAGCCGGATGCGGACCTCTATCTCTGCCCCAACAGCACGATCACCAATGCCTTTGCCTATGATGACAATCTGCGCGTCATCGACTTCAACCCGATCATTCTCGTTGACGGCAAGGTGGTTATGGCGTCCGTGCCGACCAATAATGCCTGCATGACATCCGGTTTCGGCCACCGGATGGGCCGCACGCACAAGGGTCTGGACTTTCGCTCACGCCCGGCCGGTATGGTCTATTCAGCCGCCCCCGGCACGATCCGTGAGGCAAAGCGCAGCCCCAGTTTCGGCAACACCATCCTGATCGATCATGGGCAGGGCGTCTTCACCCGTTACGCGCACCTCGCCAATATCGAGGCCGGCGTGGAAGCCGGGCGCGACATCGGCTTCGGGCAGCCCCTGGGCATTATGGGCACGACAGGGCGCAGCACCGGTATCCATCTTCATTTCGAGGTTCTGACCGGCAGCTATCCCAGCAGCCTGACGGCGTATAATCCGCTTTCCTTCCCGCCCTATATAGGCTTAACCGCAGCCTACTGACCGAGGGCAGGGTGGGGACATGGGCAGGCTGACACCAGAAGCGCTGGCGCGCGCTTACCGGGACCCGGTCTCGTGGGTGATCCTGGCGGTCGATCTCTTTCCGCTTATCGCCGTTTTTCAGCTCGGCTGGGGCGCGGCGGCGCTTGTCTTTCTCTATTGGCTCGAAAACCTCCTACTGGGTCTCATCACCCTGCTGCATATGGCCGCTGCCTCCGCGCGCCATGGTCTCAACGCGCTCCTCGGCTGGGCGGCGCTCGGTGCCTTCTTTACCTTTCACTACGGGATGTTCTGCTTTGTGCACGGCGTCTTCCTCATGGCTTTCTCGGAAATCTCCAATGGGGGCGGCACGGTCCAGTTCGATCCATTCGATCTTGTGAATTACGCATTCTCCACGGGCACCGGCATGATCTGGTTCGTGGGCGCGATCCTTACCTTGCAGGTTTTCCTCTTCGTTCGCGATTTCCTCCTGCGCGGCGAATATCGCGAGACCAACCCCATAACCGAGATGGCCAGGCCCTATGGGCGGGTCGTTGTCCTGCACTTCGCGCTCTTCGCCGGGTTCGCACTGCTGGTTCTGTTCAATGAACCGCTGGCGGGTGTTCTCGCCCTGATCCTGGTCAGGGCCGCGTGGGGCGTGCTGCTCTCAGTACGCCGGCAGGAAGAAATCGCACACCTGCGAGCTGACCAAAGTTGACGGGGCGTCATCAATCTGGTGACTGCTGAATTTGTTGCAGAAAGGCGGACCATGGACGCGAGAGTCGAGCAGGAAGAGCTTTCCGGAAAGCGCGCACGCGCCAAGGCCGCGAACCGTCAGGCGATTCTGGAGGCGGCGCGCCAGGTCTTTGCGCGTATGGGCGCCGATGCGGCGACCGTTCGTGACATCATAAGAGAGACCGATCTCGCGGCCGGCACCTTCTACAATTATTTCCGCTCCAAGGAAGAAGTCTTCGAGGCGCTGGCCAATGAAGGGGTTCAGCGGTTCCGCTCACGTCTGGCATCTGTGCGCGCCAGGGCGACCTCATTGGAAGCCTATCTGAAGGCTGCCTACAGCGCCTATTTCGAATTCCTCAATGAGGAGAATGAAGAGGCGATCGAGCGAGGCGCGCCGCATGCGGCCATGATCGGTGTACGGGTCGACACGCCGGAAATGCATGCGGTTTTCGAGGAAATCCGCGCCGACTTTGAACATGTGGCGCAGTCCTCCGGCCTTTCCCTTTCCGACTCCGGTTTTCTCACCGCAGCGGCAATAGGGATTGCGCGGGAAGTTGGGGATCATATGCTGCGCAGGCGTCCGGTCGATACGGCGGGCGCCGTTGAATTTGCGACCCAGCTCTTCATGAACGGGGCAGGGACGCTGGCGACGACACGGAAGAAATAGAAGGCAGAGCGGCTATGAGCTTGCAGGCGACGATTGCAAAACTGCTGATGAAGCTTCCAGGGGGCCTTCTGGTCAAACTTTCGGGCGGCGAACCGCTCGTCCTTGGCGGGCGCACGCTGGATCCACGTTTCCAGTTCATGATGGAGGGCGCAAAGCGCCAGCCGCCCATGTCGAGTCTCTCCCCCGCCGAAGCGCGGGCCGCCTCGGCGGCGGGTCTTGCCATGTTCGCCGACAAGCCTGAGCCGGGCGTTTCGTGGAGTGACAGCGAGATCCCCGCGACCGATGGCCACAAGATTCCGGTGCGCATATACAGACCGGACAATCAGGACCCGAAGGCGCCCATGATGGTCTATTACCATTTTGGCGGTGGCGTGATCGGCGACCTTGAGACCTGCCATGTCTTCTGCACGATGATCGCGAAGGCCGCCGCCTGTCCGGTGCTGTCGGTCGATTACCGCCTGGCGCCCGAGCATAAATTTCCCGCCGGGCTTGAAGACTGCATCGATGCATATGAATGGGCGCTGCGTAATGCAACCAAACACGGCGCACCCGCAGGCGCCGCGACGATTGGCGGCGACAGTATGGGCGGCAATTTTACTGCCATTGTCGCTCAGGAAATGATGCGGGAGCGCAAGCCGATGCCGCTTCTCCAGCTGATGATCTATCCGGCGACAGAGATCGAGGACGAATTTCCATCCTACCAGACCTATGGCGAGACCTATCCGCTGGACGCCGAGACGATGCGCTGGTTCATGGAACAGTATATTCCAGACGGCCAGGACAAGTCGGATGTGCGGCTTTCACCCGCGCGCGAAACCCGTCTGGAAGACCTGCCGCCAGCTATCATTGCGACAGCCGGTTTCGACCCGCTCGTCGATGATGGCGCTGCCTACGCCCAGCTCCTTCGCAAGGCGGGCGTGAAAGTGACCTATAAATGCTATGACAGTCTGGCGCACGGCTTTACCGCTTTTACGGGCGCTGTTCCGGCGGCACGGACGGCCTGTGAAGAGATCGCCCGCCTGGTGGCAGAGGCTTATCGCGGACTGGAAATAGAAGACGACTAGACCTGCGCCATTTGCAGGCGCAGTGATCTGTTCAGGTCGTGGAAGCGGTCTGCCTCAGGCAGCGACCGCAGCAACGGCGAGCAGTGTGACAAAGATAAAATAGATCGTGCGCATGTTATTTTTCTGTCCGGAAAGCTTTAAGAAACTGTCACACTGACGGTTCTAGCCGCCTATTGTTCCTGAATCAAACCGGAATGATCGTTTCGCACATTGCCAACATCGGGATGCGCCGGCCTTATGTCCATCTCCTCAGACCCGAATGGGGCCAGCAGGTCGCCGACACGGTCCTCGAACGGATCCAGCCAGCGGGCGAAGTCGCTCTGGCGCAGGATGACGGGCATGCGCGGGCCTATTCCGGCGACGGCATCATTCGCTTCAGTGGTCAGTACGGCGAAACTGTGCAGCTCAGACCCTTCTATAAGGGCCACATCATATAGACCCGCCAGACAGAAATGACGCCGGTTACGCAGGCCGATGGCAAAGGGCGTTCTGGCGCCTGGCCGTCCCGTCCAGTCATAATAGCCGCTGACCGGTATAAGGCATCGATGATGGCGGTAGGCGCCCCGGAAGACCGGCTTTTGCGCCGCAGTTTCCGATTTCGCGCTGAAGCTTGAAAAGGATTTCTCACTCAGCGGCTTCTTCCACCAGGAGGGCACGAGCCCCCAGAGGGCGGGTGCCAGCTCGACATGACCGGCATGTGCCCGCCTTAATATGGGCTGATAGGAGCCGGGTGCGGCATTGTACGTGGCTTCGGGCGGATCGGTCTCATCCGGCGGCACGAGATTGAGCCAGGCCTGATAATCGGACCAGCTGACGCCATGCCTGAAGTAACGTCCGCACATGTTGTCTAGTATTCAGAAAAATAAGCTAATGTCATCAAGTGGTATTGGAACCAAGCAATAAAGCCAGCGTTCCAGACCAAAGGCCTCCATCGTTGGGTTGGGGGTATTTTCTCATGAGGAGACACTTCGATGAACAAGATGATGATTGGCGCAGCAGCAGCTGCATTCGTTCTTACGGCCTGTGAAGGCACCGGCCTCTCGCAGAACCAGGCTTATGGTGCAGGTGGCGGTGCGCTGGCTGGCGCAGCCCTGGGCACGCTCGCAGGTGGCGATGACGGCCGTAACGCAGCAATTGGCGCAGCCGTGGGCGCGCTGGCTGGCGGCGCTGTCGGTACCTATATGGACCGTCAGGAACGTGCCCTGCGTGAGCGCACGGCCAATTCGCAGATCCAGGTGGAGCGCCAGGGTGACCAGATCGCCCTCACAATGCCGTCCAATTCCAGCGTCAATTTCGCTGTGAACAGCGCGGAACTTCAGGGCAGCGCCTATGGTCCGCTGAATGAGATTGCCGGCGTTCTCCAGGAATACCCGTCCACCCGCGTCGATGTTGTCGGCCATGCCAGTGCCGACGGCCCTGACGATTACAACATGCGCCTGTCCGAACAGCGCGCAAACACGGTCGCAAACTACTTTGTGAGCCGCGGCGTTGAGGCTGTCCGCATCTCCGCCTATGGCCGTGGTGAGACACAGCCGATCGCCAGCAACGAAACGCAGGCAGGCCGCGCCGCAAACCGCCGCGTTGAAGTTCTGCTGACGCCGGTGACGACCAGCTAGGTTCGACCGGCTTAAGGCGAAAATAGAGAAGGCCGCAGCAGAGATGCTGCGGCCTTTTTTTATGTGCCTAGGCTTTCAGGGCGGCGATATCCGCCTCCAGTCCGAACGTTATCCACCGGGTAAATCGTTTGAGCTGCCCGGTCATGTCCGCGACGCTGGTCTTTTCAGGGTCAATCAGGCGCTGCATGGCGAGGAACATTGCATTGAAGACGATATGGGAGGCGGCCTGCCGGGCAGCCTCAGTGGAGAGCACGCCGTTGCTGGATTTCACGAGCCCTTCGCCAAGCGCATCCGCCGCCGGCTCCAGAACGCTGGCCTGGTAGTGGGCATAGACCTCGCCATCGGCCATGGCCTCACGCAGGGCAAAGACATGTTGCCGGATATAGGACTCGTCGCTGCCCGCCCGGCTAGCCAGTGAAAGATAGATCGAGATCGCCTCACTCACCGTCTCCGCCCTCTGGCGCATCGTCTCCCTTATCCCCCGGGTCGTGTCTCTGAGGTGATCGAAAAGGGCGATCACAACACCGCGGCGGTCGCCGAAATAATGGCGGAGACTGACATCGGAGACGCCGGCGCCGATTGCGAGCTGCCGCAGCGAAGGCTGGACCACGTGTTCACATTCGACATAGGCAAGCATCGCCTCGAGGAGAGCGGTCCGCTTGTCTTCATAGTCCTGATTTCTGACGCCCGCGGGTCTGGCCATTCAAAAGTCCTGTGCAGTGATCGATGACGAGTTTGATCGCCCCTGATAGGCACAGAATAGGCTGCGTAAAAATTCAGTTCCGAACAGTCTGGCAGTAATCTGCATAGGTATCGCAGTAAAAAAGGCCGGAGCGCGGGCTCCGGCCTTTCTCATTCAGGTGTGCTTATGGACTTTTAGGCGGCTTCCTTTGCCTTCACGCCGCCCGGCGGGAAGCGGTCATAGAAGCCTTCACCCTTCTCGGCCATGTCCTTGAGAAGCTGCGGTACGGCAAAACGCTCGCCATACTTTTCTTCCATCTTCTTGGCTTCCTCGACAAAGGGCTTGATGCCCCAGATGAGGTCCACATACGAGCAGCAGCCGCCCGTATAGGGCGCAAAACCCCAGGCCAGGATGGAGCCGATGTCGCCGTCGCGGGCGTCGGTGATCACGCCTTCCTCAAAGCAGCGGGCAACCTCGATCGCCTGACGGATCAGGAGGCGGTTGATGTAATGCTGTTTGAGTTCCGGCGGGCACTCATCGACCGTGACGTCGATACGGGTGTTGAGATCCGGCCAGAGGCGTTCCGGCTTGCCCTTCTCATTATAGTCGTAGAAGCCCTTGCCCGCCTTGCGGCCAACGCGGCCATTGTCCTCGACCAGCCAGGCCAGGAACTGGGTGCGGTCATCGGTCTGTATGTCGACGCCCATGGCCTCTGCGGTTGCGCGCGTCACCTTGAGAGCGGTGTCCAGACCGACGGAGTCAGAGACTTCCAGCGGGCCCATCGGCATGCCTGACTGGCGCCCGACATTCTCGATGATCGCCGGCTTGATGCCTTCGGCCAGCATTTCCATACCTTCGCGTGTATAGGTGCCGAAGCAGCGCGAGGTGTAGAAGCCGCGGCTATCATTGACAGCAATCGGCGTCTTGCGGATGGCGAGGACATAGTCGATCGCCTTGGCCAGTGTCGCTTCCGTGGTCTTCTCGCCGGAAATGATCTCGACAAGGCCCATCCGCTCCACCGGGGAGAAGAAGTGGATGCCGATGAAGTTCTCCGGACGGTCTGATGCCTTGGCAAGGCCCGTGATCGGGAGGGTGGAGGTGTTGGACCCGAAGACGGCATCCTCGCCCAGCACTGCTTCGGCCTGCTTGGTGATCTTGGCTTTCAGCTCTTCATTCTCGAACACGGCCTCGATGACGAGGTCGGCGCCCTTCACATCATCATAATTGTCCGTAGTGGTGATGAGATCGAGCAGCTTGTCGCCCTTCTCCTGGGTGGACTTGCCGCGAGAGACATCCTTCTCGACGAGACGGCGCGAATAGTCCTTGCCCTTCTCGGCATTTTCCTTGGACACATCGACCAGAACCGTCGGGATACCGGCCTTGGCCTGAACATAGGCAATGCCTGCGCCCATAAGGCCGGCGCCGACCACGGCGATCTTCTTGAACTCTGTCTTCGGATAGCCATCCGGACGGTTGCCGCCCTTGGAGAGGGCCTGCGTCGACAGGAAGAGCGAGCGGATCATCGCCTTGGCTTCCGGGCGCGACTGGGTGTTGATGAAGTAACGCGTCTCGATGCGAAGACCGGCATCGATCGGCACCTGAATGCCTTCGTAGACGCAGGAGAGAATGTTCTTCTGGGCCGGGAAATTGCCATAGGTCTTGGCCGCTACCATCATGTTGGACATGGTCGCGACCTGACCGGCACCCGGGCTCTTGTGAGGCACGCCGCCCGGCACCTTGAAGCCTTTCTCATCCCACGGGGCCTTGGCCTCCGGATTGGCTTTCACCCAGGCTTTCGCCTTCTCAACGACGTCAGCGCCGGGGGCCAGCTCCTGAATGACGCCCATCTCGTGGGCCTTCTTGGCATCGAAGCTCGTGCCCTGAAGGATCAGCGGAAGTGCGGCCTGGACACCGACGAGACGCGGCAGGCGCTGCGTGCCGCCTGCGCCTGGCAGGAGGCCGATCTTGGCTTCCGGCAGACCGAACTGCTGTTTGGGATTGTCGTTCGCGGCGACGCGGTAATGGCAGGCCAGAACAACTTCGAGGCCGCCGCCAAGTGCCAGACCGTTCAGTGCACAGGCCACCGGCTTGCCACAGGTTTCAAGCTGGCGCAGCGTCTTGTTCAGGGTAAAGCCCTGCTCGAAGCGCTCCTTCAGCTTCTCGTCTTCGCTCTTGGCGCTGTCGTCGGAAGAACCGGCGCGGTTGCCCATTTCGCCAAGATCGGCCCCGGCGCAGAAACCGCTCGGTTTGCCGGAGGAAATGACGAGCCCCTTGATCTTGTCATTGGAGGCCACTTCCTTGGCGATGGCAACGATATCGGCCACCGCCTTGCCGGTCAGCGTGTTCATGCTCCGGCCCGGTACGTCGAAAACGGCATGCGCAATGCCATCGCCGTCAATGTCGAATTTGAATGTCTCGAGATTCATCTTGCTCTTGTCCTGTTAGTTTCCGGGCGCGCTGCGCGCTCCGAGTGCGAGGCCGAAGACGACCCCAAGGGCGATGCCCATGGAGGTCCCGGTCGCAAAGTTTCCTGTTGCCTGTCCCAGGGCGGCGCCGGTCGCGAGACCGACGCCAATACCGAGGGGCAGAAAGGCGCGAGAGGGCTTGCGCACCGTCCTACACCCGTTCGATGATCGTCGCTGTGCCCATACCGGCACCGACACAGAGCGTGATCAGCGCGGTTTCCTTGTCGGCGCGCTCAAGCTCGTCGACCATGGTGCCGAGGATCATGCCCCCGGTTGCGCCCAGCGGGTGGCCCATGGCAATCGCGCCGCCATTCACATTCATCTTGTCATGCGGAATATCGAGCGCCTGCATCATACGCAGGACGACCGCCGCAAAGGCTTCGTTCAGCTCGTATATGTCGATGTCACCGACCTCCATACCGGCTTTCTTCAGCGCCTTTTCGGTCACATAGGACGGGCCTGTCAGCATGATGCCGGGCTCTGAGCCGATAGAGGCCATCGACCGGATGCGGGCACGCGGCTTCAGCCCGAGTTTCTCGCCAGCTTCCTTTGAGCCGAAGAGGACAGCAGACGCACCATCGACGATACCGGAAGAATTGCCGGCATGGTGGACATGGTCGATGGATTCGAGTTCCGGATAACGCTGCTTGATCACCTCGTCGAAGCCCATGCCGCCCATGCCGACAAAGGACGGGTTTAGCGATGCGAGCGACTGCATTGTGGTGTCGGGACGCATATGCTCGTCATGGTCGAGGATGACGGCGCCCATCTGGTCCTTGACCGGGATGATGGACTTCTTGAAGCGGCCTTCTTCCCAGGCGCGCGCAGCCCGCTTCTGGGACTCGATGGCGTAAGCGTCGACATCGTCGCGTGAGAAGCCCCATTTGGTGGCGATCGTGTCGGCGCCCACACCTTGGGGCGCGAAATACGTCTTGAAGGCCACCTGGGGATCCGTTGACCAGGCACCACCATCGGCGCCCATCGGGACGCGGGACATAGCTTCCACACCGCCACCGATTGCCATATCGGCTTCACCGACCATGACCTTGGCGGCTGCCATGTTGCATGCCTCGAGGCCCGAGGCGCAGAAGCGGTTGACCTGAACGCCAGCTGTTTCCTGCGAATAGTCTGCATTCAGTGCGGCAACGCGGGCGATATCGGCGCCCTGCTCGCCAACCGGCGACACACAGCCGAGAATGACATCGTCCACATAAGATGTGTCGAGCTCATTGCGGTCGCGCACGGCCTGCAGGGCCTGCGTCGCCAGCGAGAGCGAGGTGATCTCGTGCAGCGAACCGCTCTGCTTGCCCTTGCCGCGCGGGGTGCGCACGGCGTCGTAGATATAGGCTTCGGTCATGGGTGAAAGCTCCTTTCAGGATACTCAGAATTTCATGTTTTTAAGTTGACGAAGGACGATCAGGCCGATCACGAGCGAGCCAAAGCCAAGCGCAATCGGGGCAAAACCACTGACACCCGCACCGGGGCGCGCAAACTCGACATAGGTGCCCAGAAGGATCGAGATGATCCCGAGGACGATAGATGCTATGCCGAGCCAGCGGATCATGAGGCTACATCGTCCTCGCGATCAGCATTTTCATGACTTCGTTCGCGCCGCCATAGATGCGCTGGACGCGGGCATCGGCATACATCTGGCCGATGGGGTATTCGTCCATATAGCCATAGCCGCCATGCAGCTGCAGGCATTCGTCGATGATCTTGCACTGCAGGTCCGAGATCCAGTATTTCGACATGGACGCCGTGGCGGCATCGAGCTTGTTCTCCAGCAGAAGCTCGGTGCAGTGATCGGCGAAAACTTTCGCGACCGTCGCTTCGGTCTTGCACTCGGCCAGTTTGAACTGGGTGTTCTGGAAATCCCAGATCGTTCCGCCAAACGCCTTGCGCTGTTTTACATAGGCGGTCGTTTCTGCAATGGCGCGCTCGATCATGCCGACGCCCTGGAGGCCGATGACATGGCGCTCCTGCGGCAGCTTGGTCATCAGCTGGACAAAGCCCTGGCCTTCTTCGGCGCCGAGCAGGTTGGACGTCGGCACCCGCACATCGTTGAAGAACAGTTCTGAGGTGTCGGCCGCCTTCTGGCCGATCTTCTCAAGGTTCCGGCCGCGCTCAAACCCTTCGACTTCGTCGGTTTCCACGACGATCAGGGAAATCCCCTTCGCGCCGAGGCTCGGATCGGTCTTCGCGACTGTCACGATCAGATTTGCCGTCTGACCATTGGAGATGAAGGTCTTGGAGCCGTTGATGACGTAGTGATTGCCATCCTTCTTTGCTGTCGTCTTGACCGCCTGAAGGTCTGAGCCTGTGCCCGGCTCGGTCATGGCGATGGCGGCAATCAGCTCACCGGAGGCAAGGCGCGGAAGCCATTTCTTCTTCTGCTCTTCAGATCCGAAAGCTTCGATATAGGGGGCGATGATGGCGTTGTGCAGCGTGATGCCAAAGCCGTCGATGCCTTTCCATTGCTGCTGCTCGATGATGACGGCCTCATGGCGGAAATCCCCGCCTGCGCCGCCATATTCTTCTGGAATCGACGCACAGAGAAGACCCGCCTCACCGGCCTTCTTCCACATCTCTTGGGGGACATAGCCCTGCTTGCGCCACGCTTCGACATGCGGCTTGCATTCGCGCTCGAAAAACTGGCCCACGGCATCGGAGAAGATCGAGATCTCCTCATCCTGGCGCCATTTTGCCGGCGGCACGCCCAGTATGTCTCGCATGAATTTCTCCCTTCCTCGTGTCTGTATCGACAAGTTGTCGTTTACGTTCACGTCAATTTATAAGGCTCGCCCTCTTGTGGGGCGAGTCCTCACGCAGCGTCATACTGCGCGACATTTCGCAGCCTCCCGCAGCCGGCCTGGAAACCGGCTGCGGGAAACGTCTCAGAACCGGTCCGCCTCCAGCGCCATCAAGGGCTCTGCGCCTGTCTTCAGCTTGGCAAGATGGGCCGCCGTTTCCGGCAGGATACGGCTCATATAATAGCGTCCAGTGACGAGTTTGTCGTCATAGAAGGGGTCGTCGCCACGTTTCTCCAGGGCGGCCTCGGCCATCTTGGCCCACATGAAGCCCAGCGCGGTGAGGCCAAACAGGTGGAGATAGTCGGTCGAGGCGGCGCCGGCATTGTTGAAGTTGCTCATGCCGTTCTGCATCAGCCAGGTCGTGGCGTCCTGCAGCTCGGCTTTCGCCTGGCTGAGGCCCTCGACGAACGGCTTCATCTCTTCATTGCCTTCATGCTGGCCGATGAAATCGTCCATCTCTGCAAAGAAGGTGAAGACGGCCCGGCCGCCATTGGCCGCCAGTTTGCGCCCGACAAGGTCAAGCGCCTGGATGCCGTTTGTGCCTTCATAGATCAGCGCAATGCGCACATCGCGGACAAATTGTTCGACGCCCTGTTCGCGGGTAAAGCCGGTGCCGCCATGCAGCTGGAGCGCATCATTGCAGGCCTTCAGCCCGCGGTCGGTCAGGAAGGCTTTCACCACCGGCGTCATCAGCGCCATATAGTCGCCGGCCTTCTCTTTCATCTTCTCGTCTGGTGACTTGTGAAGCAGGTCGCCATGCAGCGCCGTCCAGTAGGTGAAGAGGCGCCCGCCCTCGACAAAGGATTTCGTATCCATGAGCAGGCGGCGCACATCCGGATGGACGATAATCGGATCGGCGGGCTTGTCCGGCGCGGCCGGCCCCGTCAGGGCGCGGCTCTGCAGGCGTTCGCGGGCAAAGTCCGCTGCATTCTGATAGGCGACCTCTGCCTGGGCAAGACCCTGCAGGCCAACGCCGAGACGCGCCTCGTTCATCATCACGAACATGGTGCGCATGCCCTTATGCTCATCGCCGACCAGCCAGCCGGTCGCGCCATCATAATTCATGACGCAGGTGGCGTTGCCGTGGATGCCCATCTTTTCTTCGAGACCACCGCAGGACAGGGCGTTGCGTTCGCCCAGCGAGCCATCTTCCTTGACCATGTATTTCGGCACGACGAAGAGCGAGATGCCCTTGATGCCTTCCGGCGCGCCTTCGATGCGCGCCAGCACCAGATGGACGATATTGTCTGTCAGGTCCTGCTCACCGCCCGAAATCCAGATCTTCTGGCCAGTAATCTTGTAGGAGCCATCCTCCTGAGGGACCGCCTTGGTCTTGATGAGGCCGAGATCGGTACCGCATTGCGGTTCGGTGAGGTTCATCGTGCCGGCCCATTCGCCGGTTGCCATTTTCGGCCCGTATTTCTGCTTCTGCTCGTCGGAGCCGCCCGCCATCAGCGCTTCATACGCGCCGGAGGTCAGGCCCGGATACATCGCGAAAGCCATATTGGCTGATGACATCATTTCGCTGATCGCAATCGAGAGCGCGTTGGGCAGGCCCTGTCCGCCCATTTCCGGCGTCTTCGACAGGAGGGGCCACCCATTCTCGACGAACTGTTTGTAGGCGTCTGGAAACCCGTCGGGTGTCTTTACAGATGCGTCTTCGGCGCGCTTGCAGCCTTGCGCGTCGCCCACCTTGTTGAGCGGAAAGAGAACCTCACTGGCGAACTTTCCACCCGTCTCCAGGATCTGGTCCACAATGTCGGGCGTCGCGTCGGAAAAGCCCTCAAGGTTGGAATAGTTCTGGAGGGCCAGGACGTCATGGAAAATGAACTGCATGTCCCGGATCGGCGCGTCATAACGTGGCATCTGTTTGCTCTTTCTGGTCTTTATTACGAGGAAACCGGCCCGCAGGTTTCTGCAGGCCGGTAACGTTTACTGTCTGGGTATGGAAAGGACTTCAGGCATCGTCCAGTTGCTTGCGCGCCACCGCATCATAGGCAGCCACGCTTTCAGCCTGTTCATTGGCCGGGCCGATCTTGGAAAGGTCGTTCTCCAGCCATTCAATGCCTTTGCGGAGTTCACCGAGAGCAATCTCGATGTCTTCGCGCTGATTTTCGAATTCCTTGACCTGGTTGCGGAATTTCTCGAGCGTCTTGCGCTTCTGGGCGCGCTCATTGTCGCCGAGACCGTAAAGGTCCAGGATTTCACGGATATCGGCCAGCGGCAGGCCGAGGCGTTTCATACGCACGATGATCGTGACCCGGGCACGGTCGCGGTGGGAATAGACGCGCGTCATGCCGTCCCGCGCGGGGTGCAGCATGTCCTTGTCTTCATAGAAGCGCAGCGCGCGCGGCGTAATGCCGAATTCGCGGGCAAGCTCCGAAATTGAGTAGGTCCGTGTCTCCGAGATGGAGATGGAAGCTGTGTCTGGCATGATATCCTCCTGGGTTTTGTTATTTACGTTTACGTCAATGTTACCCTTACCTTTCCGTCAAAGTAAAGCCCGAACAGGGACGCGCTGCAGATGTCTGAACAAATCCAGCCTTTCTGTTTACCATTTTAACCACCCTTTAAGACGAAGCTCTTCATCCATGGCGCAATGCGGTGTTCCGGGGGTGTTTTCTGCAGACGCGCCTGCCGGAGTTGAGGAGTTCGCGTATGTCGAGTTACGGGCCCTGGAGTGTCAAAGGCAGCGACGAACGCGCACGCGAGGCAGCCCGTGCGGCTGCGCGTGAAGAAGGCCTCACCATTGGTGAATATATTAACCGCATGCTCAAGATGGAAACCGGATCGGTTGGCGATCCCGTGTCAGGAGGGGCAATGGCGGCGAGAGATGACGAGACCCCCCGATACGCGCGCAGCGGCGGCGGCGGCGAGGGCGGAGACGGGGAGTATCCCGGTACGGCCGCAGCCATCCACGATCTTCTGCGCCGGCTTGAGGCGATGGAAGCGCGCTCGGCCGTCGCCCTCAGCGGCATCGACCGCTCTATCCATGATCTGACCGAACGCCTGAATGACGCCCATCGCAAGACCGATGGCCTCTCGACCAGCTATGAGGGCGTCATCGACGATATCCGCACCACCCATGATGCATTGAAGTCGAAACTCGACACGCTGGAAGGCAGCGGTGGAGGCAGGCGCGATGTGAAGGCGCTGAAATCACTCGAACAGGCGCTCGGCAAGCTCGCCTCCCATGTATACGAGGAAACTTCGCGCCAGAAGGACGGCACCGCTGCAGTCCGCAAGCGCGTCGAAACTGGCCTTGAAGACCTCGGCGCGCGCCTGACGGGCGTCGAGGGGCGGATCGACAAGACCCTGGATGACGCCGCTGACCGGCTTGCCCGTAAGGTGGAACAGGCCGAGCTGCGCACTGAGGGGGCTACCAAACACCTCTCCGGCCGTTTCAGCGATCTTGAAACCCGCGTAGCCGAACGCCTTGCACGCGTCGACGACATGGCCAAACGGGTGGATCAGGTCGAAGCCCTGCAGGCCCGCCTCGACCGGGCGGAAACCACGACAAATCAGGCGCTCGACAAGGTCGACCAGACATTTGCCGCGCTCAGTTCGCGCGTTAGCGATCTGGCCGAAAAGGCGCTCCCCGATACGGCGACGATGCTGCGTGAGCAGTTTGAATCCCGGTTCCGTGGACTTTCGGCGGAGCTTCGAAGCTCCATCGAGACCACCCGCAAGGAGCTTGCCCAGGAGATCGAGCAGGCGGCTGGCAAGTCGGCGCGCCATGAACAGGTCGACGCTGTCAGAAATGCGGTGCGTGATCTGTCTGACGCTGTTGAGCGCCGCGATTCCAACACGCAGGCTTCGCTCGGTACCCTCCGGCAGGATATGGACTCTGCCGGCAAGTCATCGCGCGCGGCGCTTGATGAACTGTCACGGCGGGTGGAGACAAACTGGACAGCCTCCCAGGCTGCTCTCGACACGCTGCGCCAGCGTTTCGATTCCAAGGATGGGGTGTCGGCCAAGACGCTGGACGAGCTGCGCGCGCGCATGGATGAACGCCATGACAAGGCCGATAGCGAGCTGAAAAGTCTCCGCGACAAGGTCGAGAACGTTGCAGCCGATGCGATTTCCCCGGCGACCGTGGACACCATACAGAAGGCCGTCGGTGCCATTCGCCAGCGGCTGGCCACTTCGGAAAAGACCTCGACTGAGACGCTTCAGAAGCTCTCCGAACGCATCACGCAGATGTCAGGGCTCCTCGAAAATCAGGAGGAGAGCCCGCAGCTGGAGGCGGTTCGCGCCGAGATGAAACGTCTCGCCGATCATTTCGAGACGCGGATCGACGAAAGTGAAAAGCGCAGCGCCGGGGCCATAGAGCAGGTCGGTGAGCAGGTCTCCAGTGTCGCCCAGCGCCTTCAGGCCCGCCAGGACCGGTCTTTCCGTGAGCTTGAGGAAACGCTGGAAACCGAACGCAAGGTCCAGCACAAGCGCCTCTCCGACGCGCTCAACGGCGTTTCCGACCGGATCGAGGAGATGCAGGAACGCTCCAGCACCTCCATTTCGCCAGTCCAGAAAGCAATTGCTTCGCTCGCCAGCCGGCTGGAAGCGCTGGAAAGCGACGATGAGGAGCCGCATTCTCGCAGGGCCGATGCCGGCTCAACTGGCACCGAAGACAATGCCTATGACGACTTCCTGACTGAAGAGGCGCCTCAGCCGGCCCGTCAGCGCGAGACGCGCCGTGGCAAACCGGCCGCGGCTTTCGAGGCCGGTCTCCCCTTCCTCGACGAGTTGGACGAGGACCCGCCTGTCCATGCAGGCAGTGCCTACGAATATGAGGCAGACCTGCCAGAAGAGGAGGAGATCGCCGATCCGTTCGCCGATTTCTCCGATTTCGACGAGCGCGATACGAAGCCGGAAGAGGATGTCTTTGAGGAGACCCGCCCACGCGCCGACAATTCCTGGGGGCTGAGCGAAGCTGAGGCTAAGGAGGCTGCCCCCCGCAAGCGAGAGCAGCCGGCCGGCAAGGAGGACTATCTCAGCCGCGCCCGGCTTGCTGCGCTGGAGGCTTCTGAAGCCCCTCCGCAAAAGGCGCAGAAGAAAGGCAAGGCGAGACCCGCCAAGGCAAGCGCCAAGCCCAGGAAATCGAGCCGGCTTCCGCTGCTGGCAGCTGCCTCTGTGATCGCTATCGCGGCCGCGGCTGGCGCCGTTATTTTCCTGCGCGGCATGCAGGAAGAAGGGCCGCAACGCGATGTCCAGACACGTGACACGCTGAGCATGGCGGCGGCCGGTACGGACGCCTCGGCTGAAGCCGGCGAGACCGCGGTCGATACAGCCCCCGAACCAGATGACGCGTCGCGCGCCGAGAGCGTCAATTCCGTCCAGGCTCCCGGAGACGATTCCGATCTCGAACAGGACCTCTTCGCAGAGGAGGAGCCGGCTTCAGAAAGCGGCGAGGGCGAAGTCAGCCTCGCTGGTGTGTCTGATCCCTCCGTCGCCGACGCTGGAGTGACAGGCGAGGCCAGCACGTCCGAGCCTGCCGAGCAGCCCGCGCCTGAACAGGCGCTCGCGGCGCTTTCCCCCATCCCCGAGGCGCAGAGCGTAGAATCTGCCGCCATCGCGGGTGACCCGGTGGCCCAGTATCTTGTCGGTCAGGAACGTCTTGATGCGGGCGACTACACATCCGGTCCCAGCATGATCCGCCGCGCCGCAGAACAGGGCCAGCCCGCCGCCCAGTACCGGCTCGCCAAACTTCATGAGTCCGGCCTCGGTGTGCCGCGTGATCTTCAGATGGCACGCGAGTGGACCGAACGTGCCGCCAATGGCGGCAATGTGAAAGCCATGCATGACCTCGCCGTCTATTATGCTGAGGGCGAAGGCGGGCCGCAGAGCTATGCGGGCGCGGCCGAATGGTTCCGCAAGGCGGCCGACTATGGCCTGACCGACAGCCAGTATAATCTGGCCGTTCTCTATGAGGCGGGCCTTGGTATTTCCGAGGACGCCTCACAGGCGCTTTACTGGTATGCGGTTGCCGCCCAGCAGGGCGATAGCGGCGCCCCGGCAAAGGTCGAGGAACTCTCCGGCGTTGTCGGCCCGCAGGAAGCGGCCACCGTGCGCGCCCGGGCCGAGGGCTGGTCAGCGGCCCGTCCGGACCGCGCCGCCAATGGCATCTTCCCCCGCCAGTCCTGGCAGGGCGAAGCGTCCACCGAGCAGATCGCCAGCGTCCAGAAGACGCTCACAGCCCTCGGTCATGAGCCGGGGCCGGCCGATGGTCTCATGGGCGCGGCGACTGTGGCGGCCATCCGCAACTATCAGCGCGAGAACGGCCTGGAAGAGTCAGGTAATGTAACGCCGCAGCTGATCGAGAGCCTGAACGCCCGCATCCGCGTGGCAAAGAGCTAGCGTCTATTCAAAGGCCGCCCGGGCGCCATGACGCGCGCGGCGCCACAGAATATAGCCACCCGCCAGAAGGCTCGCCCCGCTCAGCCAGTGCATGCCGGTGAGATACCAGTTATTGAGCGCGACACCGGCGAGCCCCCAGGCGAGGGCCGCAAAGAACAGGACACTCGCGCTGACCCGGCTCGCAAAGAGCCAGGCGAGCAGGCCGGCACTGACCAGCGCCATCCAGAGCGAGATCCAGACATCATCGCTCGGGCCCAGACCCGACAGACCGCGCCATGTCGCGGGCACCGAGATAGACACGGCCACAGCAATCCAGCCGGACCACAACCCTGTCAGCACGCAGGCATTGGCCCGCCGCCACGTCCCGTCAAACCCGCCCATGCGATGAAGCCGCCGCGCGCCGGTCCAGGCAAAGGCGAGGATTGGCCAGAGCAGAAGGAAATCGAGAAGTTGGTTGCCTACAAGCTGCGCGCTCAGCATCCAGGCAATATTGCCCACGCCTGCCAGAAGAAGGGCGCCGCCAAGCCGGCGCTCCAGATAGCTGGGCTTGAGCACCGCCAGAAGGGCGAAGATGAAGTAGGCGAGGAAGATCACGCTCCAGATGGAGAAAAAGGGTCCCGGTGGCAGTTCCGGCGGACGTCCCCCGCTAGTCGCCCGGCTCCCGATACTCTCGCCCAGCCCAAGAACGGGCAGCAAAGGCACCAGAAATTGCGCCAGAGAGATAATGAGAAGGCCAACTGCGAGCCTGCGGGTCATGCCGGTGAGCTTTTTCCGAAGAGCGGGTCGGCTGGCAACATCTTTTCCAGCGTCTCCAGCCTGTCGGCCTCGGCGCTGGGCTTGTCCCAGCGGATCCGGTTCACGCGCGGAAACCGCATGGCGAGGCCGGATTTGTGGCGCGGGCTGCGCTGTAGTCCTTCGAATGCAACTTCCAGCACCAGCCCCTTCTCCTTGTTTGCCGTTACAGCCCTGACAGGCCCGAAACGGTCGACCGTGTTCTCGCGCACGAATTTGTCGAGTTGTTTCAGCTCCTCATCGGTAAAGCCGAAATAGGCCTTGCCCACCGGGGTCAGTTCATCCTCGCCATCTTCACCTTCGCGCCAGACGCCAAAGGTGAAATCGGAATGGAAGCTGGAGCGCCGGCCATGGCCGCGCTGCGCATACATCATCACCGCATCCACCAGAAACGGGTCCCGCTTCCATTTCCACCAGGGGCCTGTCGGCCGTCCGGCCTCATACACGCTGTCCCAGCGTTTCAGCATCAGGCCTTCGATCTCCGGGGCAGGCGGATCGTTCCGGGCCGCTTCCAGCGCGTCGAGACTGGTCACAGGCACGAGCGGCGAAAGATCGATGCGGTCGCTGCCCGTGCGTTCGACAAAGGTCTCCAGCCGTTTGCGCCGCTCTGAAAAAGGAAGCGTGCGCAGATCCTCGCCCCCCTCGACCAGTATGTCATAGGCGCGGATCATGGCCGGGCGCGCCTCCATCTGCTTCCTGGTTACCGTCTTGCGGTTGAGGCGCTGCTGCAGCTCATTGAAGGGCGCGACCTCGCCATTCGGCGCACGGATGAGAAGTTCGCCGTCGATTGCGGCTTCAAAATCCATCGCCGCCAGCACATCGGGAAACGTGTGTGAGATGTCGTCGCCGGTCCGCGTATAGATGCGCCGCACGCCGCGCTCCGAAACAGCCTGCACGCGAATGCCGTCATACTTCCATTCGGCGGCAAATATGGACGGGTCGATCATCGCCGGGTCGATGGCGTCAGGGTCGTCGCGCTTGTCCTTGGTGACCAGTGGATGGGCCAGCATGACGGGCCGGAACGGCGCCTTGATATCGGGCGATGGCTTTTCTGCGTCCCCGTCCAGCCAGGCGAACAGGCTCTCATTGGGCGGGGCGAGACCATGCCAGATCTCCTCGATCTCGGCCGGCTCAACGCCGCCCATTTCGGCCAGCGCCACCTTGGTCAGCCGCGCCGACACGCCGATCCGCAGCCCGCCCGTCACCATCTTGATCAGCGCCCAGCGTTGCGGCGGCTCCAGCATGTCGAGCCAGCCAGCGACCAGCCGCTCACCTTCTGGCCTTGTCGCGCCCAGCAGCGCCTCGATCACATCCTCCATCGGCGGAATACGGTTCGCCCCGCGCCGGCTGGGCCAGATCAGGCTGACGGTCTCTGCAAGGTCGCCGACATAGTCATAGGACATCCGAAACAACTCAGGATCGACCCGGTCCTCGGCCAGCCGCCGGATCGACCCGCCTTTGACGCCCGGTATGTCCAGCTCTCCGGTCAGCACAGCCAGCGTCCAGCCGCGCGCCGGGTCAGGCGTCTGGCGAAAATAATTCACCATCAGCTCGACCTTGGTATTGCGCGAAGCCGTCAAGATCAGCCGTTCTAGAAGGTCGGAAAAAGCCTGCATCAATCGATGCTCTCATCCTCATAGCCAACCAGACGCAAGGGCCGCGCCTTACGCCCTTCCAGTTCTGCCCAGCGCACCAGCGCATCCTCACGCCCATGCGTGATCCATAGCTCTTCGGGGTTCACCTCGCGCACAGTGTCAGTCAGCTCGTCCCAGTCGGCATGGTCGGAAATGATCAGCGGCAGCTCGACGCCGGACTGTTTTGCGCGCTGGCGCACACTCATCCAGCCGGACGCGAAACAGGGCAGGGGGTCTGGAAAGCGCCTTCCCCATTTGTCATGGAATGAGGACGGCGGGCCGAGCACGATCTTGCCGCGGAACCGCTCCTGCGCGCCGCGTTCCTTGGTGTCCAGCGTGGCCGTTTCCAGCGGCCCCAGTGCGACCCCATGATCCTCGTAAAGCTGGCAGAGCTTTTCGAGGGCCCCATGGATATACAGCGTCTCATTGTACCCCGCTTCCCGCAGCAGCTTGATCACGCGCTGCGCCTTGCCGAGGGCATAGACCCCGACAAGATGGGTGCGGTCCGGGAACAGGGCGACGCTGTCCAGAAGCTTGCGGATCTCCCCATCAGTGTCGGGGTGCTTGAAGACCGGCAGGCCGAATGTCGCCTCTGAGATAAAGACGTGGGTATCGGGAACTGGCTCGAACTGGCGGCAGGTCGGATCGCGCCGACGTTTATAGTCGCCGGTGCACACCATGCGCAGGCCTTTCCACTCGACCACGACCTGCGCGGAGCCAAGCACATGGCCGGCCGGCGACATCCAGACGGTGACGCCATTGATCTCGACCGTCTCACCATATTCGATGGGCTGGCGGTTGGCCGTAAAGTCTTCGCCATAGCGCGCGTCCATGATGGCAAGCGTCTCGGGCGTTGCCAGCACGGCGCCATGGCCGGACCGCGCATGGTCGGCATGGCCATGCGTCACCACGGCCCGGTCGACAGAGCCCCGAACCGGGTCGATATAGAAATCGCCCGGCGGGCAATACAGCCCCTTTGGGGTCGGGTGCAGGAGGAGGTCGGGACGGATCATCGCTTGACCATATAGGATCTGGCCACACGTCTTTCCCGCCATGTTTCTGCCTTTTCCGCGTGTGAGACACATCAGGTTTCGCCGCGATACTGCAATCGGAGGGTTATCGAATGCGCCGCCTCGTTCTGTCCGCACTTCTCGCCACCACCATCGCGGCCGCTCCCGCCAGTAGCCAGGAAGGCGGCGAGACAGAGATCATGCAGAAGGCGCTGGCCGCAGGCTACAAGGCGCTCTTCACCTGTTCGGCGACCTTCACCGCAGACAAGGGCCGCGCCGAGATCGAGTATAATGAGCTCGATGGCATCTATACCGACTATCGCGAGCCGATGCGCGCGACCTCTGAGGCCAATGTATCCGACCGCTCGCGCACCGTGGCCGTGCGCTATGCGCGCGGGGAGCCGCCACGCATCGCCGCCTGGCGCGAGGGGTTTGGCTGTTCGCTTCTCCCGATCGGGGCCGAACCTGACGATGTCGATGTCCTGCCGCGCTTTGCCGAAGACTTCCCAAGACGTGAGGAAGACAATTCGACGGCAATCGGCCAGCAGGTCCAGCTCATCGATGCGTCGGCCTATACAGCCCGCCTGCGCGCGCCTGTCAGTGCTGCTTTCGATGGGGAGACCTATGGCGAGGACACCCGCACCAGCGCCGTTCTCGTCGTCATGGACGGTCAGATTGTCTCCGAGCGCTATGGCCGGGGGATGGACGCGACCACACCGCAGCGCACCTGGTCGGTCGCAAAATCGCTCACGGCAAGCGTGGTCGGCGCAGCCATTCAGCAGGGCCTGATCGACCTTGATCGCGCCCCGCTTCTCAACGCCTGGTCACGCGCGGGCGATCCGCGCCGTGAGATCACGCTGCGCAACGTCCTCCAGATGGCCAGCGGGCTCGATTCCGGCATCGCGGGTAACCGTACGGACCGCACCTATTTTGGCGGCGCGCTGGTGACCGACACCGCCTTTGTGAATCCGCTTGAAATTACGCCGGGCGAACGCTTCAAATATTCCAATTATGACACGCTGGCGGCCATGCGGGCCCTGCGTGAGACCTTCAATGACGACGACGCTTATTGGGGGTTTCCCTATGAAAGCGTCCTCTGGAAGATAGGCGCGATGAATACGCTGCTGGAGACCGACTGGGGCGGCGATTTCATCTCTTCCAGCCAGGTCTGGATGACGGCGCGCGACATGGCCCGTCTCGGCCAGCTCTATCTGCAGGATGGTATGTGGGGCGATGAGCGCATTCTCGCCGAGGGCTGGACCGACTTCGTCTCGTCTCCCGGTGAGGCCCAGCCGGAGCGGTCTCCGGGCAGCTTTGGCTATGGCGGCAGCTTCTGGCTGATGGACCGGGCCCAGGGCGTGCCGAAAGATACCTATGCCGGCTTCGGCAATCGCGGCCAGTATCTCGTCATCATCCCGTCGCTCGATATCGTCATCGTCCGCCGGGGCTATGACACCGCCGATGGAGGCCGCTTCGACATAGCCGCCTTCACGCGCGATGTCCTTGCCGCGATAAACCAGGGCCACACCGACCGGCTCGACGCGCAGGCTGAAGCGACCGCAGCAGAGGCTGGCTACAACTAATCGCTGCAGCCGGGATCGAAGAACGCCTCTGTTCGCGCTATGTCCTGGTCCATGCCGGATATTGCGCGCCCAGATTTCAGCCTGCCTGACCGCTTCTCCGACTGGTTTGCCAGCCGGAAATGGACACCGCGCAAGCATCAGCTGGACCTGACGGAAACCGCGCTGGCTGGCAGCAGTGCGTTGCTTATCGCGCCGACGGGCGGTGGCAAGACGCTGGCCGGTTTCATGGGCAGCCTGATCGAACTCGCCGAACGCCCCAAGTCCAACTCCGGCCGCCCGGCGCTTCACACTCTATATATCTCCCCCTTGAAAGCACTCGCCACAGATGTGGAGCGCAATCTGGGCACGCCGGTTTCAGAAATGGGCCTCGATATCCGGATCGAGACGCGCACGGGCGACACGCCGCAATCGAAACGCCAGCGCCAGCGCGCCAATCCGCCTGATATCCTGCTAACGACGCCGGAACAGCTCGCCCTCTTCCTCGCTTCTGATCATGCTGATGAATTCTTCTCCGACCTCAAATGCGTGATCATTGACGAGATCCATGCCATCGCCGCGTCCAAGCGCGGCGATCTTCTTTCGCTCGGTCTTGCCACGCTTGCCGAATGGGCGCCAGCTTGCCGCTTCATTGGCCTGTCGGCCACCGTACGCGACCCGGCCCAGCTTGCCGGCTGGCTGCCAAGGCGGGAAGGACGGGAAACTGTCCTTATCCGTGCAGATGGCGGGACGCAGGCCAATATCGACATTCTCGTCTCGCGCGAACGCATTCCCTGGTCCGGCCATTCAGGCCGTTTCGCGGTGCCGGAAGTCTACGAAGCCATCAAGGACAGTGAGATGGCGCTCGTCTTCGTCAATACGCGCAGCCAGGCCGAGATGCTGTTTCAGGAACTCTGGCGCGCCAATGAAGACGCGCTCCCCATCGCCCTCCACCATGGTTCGCTGGCCCGTGAGCAGCGCCGCAAGGTGGAAGCCGCGATGGCGGCGGGCGTGCTCAAGGGTGTGGTCTGTACCTCGACGCTGGACCTTGGCATCGACTGGGGCGGTGTGGACCTCGTTATCCAGATGGGGGCCCCCAAGGGCGCGGCCCGTCTCATCCAGCGTATCGGCCGGGCCAATCACCGGATGGATGAAGCCAGCCGCGCGCTTCTCGTGCCCACCAACAGGTTCGAAATCCTCGAGTGCCGCGCCGCCGAAGCGGCGGTCGAAGCCGGCGAGATCGATGGGGAGCCCTTGCGTCTCGGCGCGCTCGATGTCCTCGCCCAGCACATCATGGGCCGGGCCTGCGGCGTTGGTTTTGAGCTTGAGCCCCTGTTCAATGAAATCCGCCGTGCCGCGCCCTATAAAGGTCTGGACTGGGAGACGTATGAGCGGGTCGTGGACCTCGTTGCCACAGGCGGCTACGCGCTCAAGACCTATGACCGCTTCAAGCGGATCGTGCGGGGGCGCGATGGTGTCTGGCGGGTACGCACGGCGCGCGATGCCCAGCAGCACCGCATGAATGTCGGCGCCATCGTTGAAGCCCAGCTCATGAATGTCCGCCTCGCCAGTTTTGTCGGCAAGGTGGGCGAGCCGTCCGGCGGACAGGAGACGACGAAGGTTCGCGGTGATCAGCGCACCATGCGCGCAGGCCGCAAGCTCGGGGAAATCGAGGAATATTTCATCTCCACTCTCACACCCGGCGACACGTTTCTCTTCGCAGGCGAAATCCTTCGCTTCCTTGGTGTGTCGGAGCTCGATGTCCTCGTCACCCGCGCGAAAGCCGACAAGCCGGCCATCCCCAGCTATAATGGCGGCAAGTTCCCTCTGACGACGTTTCTGGCTGATCGTGTGCGCCACATGATCCATGATCCGGACCAGTGGTCAGGCCTGCCTGACCAGGTCCGCGAATGGTTCGAGATCCAGCGTGAGAAGTCGGAAATCCCGCCGCCGGACCATCTTCTGGTCGAGACCTTCCCGCGCGCCGGGCGTCACTACCTCGTCACCTATCCCTTCGAGGGCCGTCTCGCCCACCAGACGCTCGGCATGCTCCTGACACGGCGACTGGAACGCGCCGGGGCCAAGCCGCTCGGCTTCGTAGCCTCCGAATATGCGATGGCGATCTGGGCGATGGAGGATATGGCCGCCCTCGACATGGACGGTCTCTTTCATCCGGACATGCTGGGTGATGATCTTGAGGAATGGCTGGATGAAAGCCCGCTCATGAAACGCACCTTTGCCCAGTGTGCGCAGATTTCGGGCATGATCGCCCGGCGGCTGCCCGGCAAGGAGAAGACCGGCCGCCAGGTCACCTTCTCGACCGATCTGATCTATGACGTGCTGCGCAGCCATGAGCCGGACCATATCCTGCTGCAGGCGGCTCGCCAGGACGCGGCCACGGGTCTGCTCGACATCCGCCGCCTGTCCGACATGCTGAGCCGTATCCGCGGCAAGATCGACCACCGGCCGCTCCAGAAGATCAGCCCCTTCGCTGTGCCTGTCATGCTCGAGGTGGGCCGCGAACGCGTCCATGCGGAAGGCGTCACCGATGCCCTCCTGCAGGAGGCGGAGATGGACATTATCCAGGAAGCGATGGGGCGCTAGCCGCGTCCCATGGTTCGCCTTCGCGCCGGAAATCCGCCGCTAGAACTTCACGCCGCCAGACGCGATCTTCTTATAGGTCTCCGGCGTCACCAGCTCATATCTCCCCGTCTCGGGGTCGGCATACCAGACACGGTCGCCGGCGGCCTCGGGGTCAAATCCCTCTTTTACCAGATCCCTCTTGCGGTACTTGAATGTCGTGGTCGTGGACGCTTCCTGCTGCTCGCGGATGAAGACCGGGACGGCATATTTCGGCAGGCGTGAGGAGAGCTTGTCCAGCACATCCTTGTAATCGAGATAGCCGATGGTCGTGATCGAGGCCATGCCGGCCTTGCCGTCGGTGCCGGGAATTGGCACGCCATAGACATTGGCAGTCTCGACACCCGGAACCCCGGCCAGGGCGTCAGCCACCTCATTGGTCGAGACATTCTCGCCTTTCCAGCGATACGTATCTCCGAGCCGGTCGACAAAATAGATATAGCCGTGATCACCGCGCCGCATCAGGTCGCCGGTCCGGAACCAGGCATCCCCCTCTTCGAAGACACTCCGCAGGATCTTGGCCTCGGAGGCCTGCCGGTCGTGATAGCCTTCAAACCGAGTCGTCATGTCAGAGCCGATCCGGCCGAGAGCTTCGCCGGTCTCACCGCGCCCGGCCCGCACGCACCGGCCATCTTCATCGCGCAGCGGTGCCTCGGTCTCGGGGTCGACTTTCACAAAGGCGATATGGTCGAAATATTTCGCGGCATAGGGCGGGATACGTCCGCAGGCCCCTGTCTCCCCGTCGAAATTCATCAGTTTCACATTGCCTTCGGTCGAGCCGTAGAACTCGATCAGGCGCGGAATATTGAAGCGTTTCCTGAAACTGCCCCAGATTTCCGGGCGAAGACCGTTGCCGAAGCCCTTGCGGACCTTGTGTTTACGCTCCTTGGCGTGGGCGGGCTGGTTCAGCAGGTAACGGCAGACCTCGCCGATATAGACAATTGTCGTCACCCCGAAATCGGCGCAGTCATTCCAGAAGCGGCCGGCAGAGAACTTTTCCCGCAGCAGGACGGACGCGCCCGTATAGAGCGCGATCCCCACTGCGCAGAGCCCGCCCGTGCCATGATAGAGCGGCAGGGTGATATAGACCCGGTCCTTGGCGCTCATCTCCAGCGGGGAGATGAAACTGCGCATCATGTTGCGCACGCGGGCAATCGACATTTTCGCGGCCTTGGGCAGGCCCGTCGTGCCGGACGTGTAGAAATAGAAGCCGATATCCGCATTTGTGAGATGCGCGCGGTGGACGCGGTCCGGCCGGGCGCAGGGCATGGCGGCAAGTTCAGCGGTGAGTGGCTCACCGGCCTTCCCGCCCAGGGTCCAGACGGGTTGGCGGATCTGAACCATTTCCAGTGAGCGGATGGCGCTGTCCTGCTTTGCGCCCGTGATGATCAGCTTCGGTTCAACCGTCTTCAGGGAATGAACCAGCGCTTCGCCGATCAAGTTTGCGTTCACGAGTGCCGGGACGACACCGATTTTCGACAGGCCGAACCAGACCGCGACATAGTCCGGACGGTTCTCCATGAAGAGGGCGACCGTGTCACCTGCCTTCAGGCCCTGGTCCAGCGCCCAGTGCGCCACGCGGTTGGCCTGCTCGTCCAGCTCGCCATAGCTCGTCGTGCGCCCTTCAAAAATGAAGGCGATATTGGCGCGATACGCGTCGACCGCCGCTTCCAGATCGTCTGCCAGAAGCTCGGTCGATTCATTCTTGATCGGGTCGAGCCATTTCTTCGCGCGCAGCAGGATGCGCACGGTCTTGGCTTCGCGCGCAGCGGATTTGATCAGTCCTATCACCATCAAGGCCCTTGCCTCTGGCGCGCGGGGGTGCAGTCTGTTGTCGCTGCTTGCGATCCACGCGCCTGTTTTCAGTCACCTGCGAGAGTGGTAAGCGCGCCTTGGTTAAGGTCTGATGGGAAAGACAATCGAATATGACGAATGCCGTTTCCGGTTTGTTAGAACTTCTCGACGTCGAGCGCCTCGAAGTGGACCTCTTCCGTGGCTTTACGCCCGACGAAGAAGTTGACCGTGAACGCGTCTATGGCGGCCAGGTCATCGCTCAGGCGCTGGCGTCTGCCTATCGCACGGTCGCCGATGACCGGCTCTGCCATTCGCTCCATGCCTATTTCATCCGGCCCGGCGACCCGAAAATCCCGATCGTCTATGAGGTGGACCGTTCGCGCGATGGCGGCAGCTTCACGACGCGCCGAGTCGTCGCCATCCAGCATGGCCAGCAGATCCTCAACATGTCGGCCTCCTTCCACGTGCATGAGGATGGCTGGGACCACCAGCACGAGATGCCAGAGGTCAAGCAGCCCGAAGAGCTGATGTCGCGTCAGGAGCTTGCCGAACAGTTCAAGGACAGGATTTCCGACGACCAGCTCAAACACTGGACGCGGCCTCAGCCCTTCACCATGAAGGAAATCTCCGGCCTCAATCCCTTCAATCCGAAGCCGAAATCGGATGTGAATTATGTCTGGTTCCGCACCGATGGAGAGGTGAAGGCATCCCCGGCGATGCATCACTGTCTGGTCGCCTGGGCCAGCGACATGAACCTTCTCGGCTCCAGCCTGCGTCCCCACGGTCTGCACTGGATCAACAAGGAGCTGATGACCGCCAGCCTCGATCACGCCATCTGGTTTCATGCGCCTGTGCAGGCAGATGAATGGCTGCTCTACGCGATGGACAGTCCCAAGGCCGGAAATGGCCGCAGCTTCAACCGCGGCACCATCTTCACCCGTGAGGGCAAGCTCGTTGCCTCAACCGTCCAGGAAGGCCTGATGCGCAAGCTCAAGCCGCGGAAGTAGGGCCCAGGACCGCGCCTCAATATCGAGCGCGGTCAGGCGATCTGAGGGTCCGTCTCCAGAGCGCGAAGCGGGTGCTTGCAGCACTGTGGCGAGATGAGCCCATGCGGCTCATCGGGCGTGACGCCTGAAAATGGCGGTTCGCGCTCATCCTGTGGCTTGATGCTGCCCCCATCACCCCTTAGCAGCCAGTCCCATGCTTACGATCGACAATCTCACCTACCGGATACAGGGCCGGATCCTGCTCGATAATGCCTCGGCAAAGCTGGCGGCTGGCTGGAAGGTCGGTCTGATCGGCCGCAACGGCACCGGCAAGTCGACCCTCCTGCGGCTCATCCGTGAGTCAGCAGACGACAGCGACGGGTCGATCCGCATCGGCAAGGCTGCCCGGCTCGGCTGGGTCGCGCAGGAGGTGGAAGCCTCCGACCGCACGCTTCTGGATGAGACGCTGGCGGCGCATACAGAGCGCGCCCGTCTCATGCATGAGGCCGAGACCGTCCTCGACCCGCAGGAGCTTGCCAATGTTCATGAACGGCTGACCGCCATCGACGCCTGGTCCGGCGATGCGCGCGCGGCCACCATTCTGAGCGGGCTTGGCTTCTCACAGGCAGACCTTGGCCGCGCCTGCCGGGAGTTTTCCGGCGGCTGGCGCATGCGCGCTGCCCTGGCCGGTGTCCTCTTTGCAGAGCCGGACCTCCTCCTCCTGGACGAGCCGACCAACTATCTGGACCTTGAAGGCGCGGCCTGGCTCGAGACCTATCTGAGGCAGTATCCGCACACCGTCCTCCTCGTCAGCCACGACCGCGAGCTTCTGAACAATGCCGTGACGCATACGCTGGCGCTGGAACACCAGAAGCTCACCGTGCATCCCGGCAATTATGACAGCTGGCAGAAAAAGCGGGCTGAAACGCTCGCCCAGCTTGAGGCGCAGAAGACCAAGCAGGACAAGGAACGCGCCCACCTGCAGAGCTTTGTCGACCGTTTCCGGGCCAAGGCGAACAAGGCGAGCCAGGCCCAGTCGCGCATCAAGATGCTGGAGCGGATGCAGGAAGTTGTCATTCCTCTGGAAGAACGCACGACCCCATTCAATTTCCCGGCGCCGCCTGAGCTCGCCTCGCCGCTTTTCGTTCTGGATGAGGCGGACCTTGGCTATACCGAAGGCCGCCCGGTGCTGCGCGGCGTCCATCTTCGCGTCGACAATGATGACCGGATCGCCATTGTCGGGGCGAACGGGCAGGGCAAGTCGACGCTGGTCAAATCCATTGCCGGGCGTCTGGACCTGCTGGCGGGGAACCGCGTGGCCGCATCCAAGGTCGAGATCGGCTATTTCAGCCAGGATCAGCTTGATGAGCTGAGCGCCGGCGACAATGCCCTCGACCATGTCCGGCGTCTGCGGCCGACAGCGACAGACGGTCAGGTCCGCTCCATTGTGGCGAATATCGGCTTTAACCGCGACAAGGCCGAGACGAAGGTGGAAAAGCTCTCTGGCGGTGAGAAAGTGCGTCTTCTTCTCGGCCTGATGGCGCTGACAACCCCGCACATCATGATCCTGGACGAGCCGACCAGCCACCTTGATATCGACAGCCGCGAGGCGCTGATCCACGCGCTCAATGATTATGAAGGCGCCGTCCTTCTCATTACCCACGACGTCTACCTCGCCGAAGCGACCGCCGACCGTCTCTGGCTGGTCGATCAGGGGCGGGCGGCGCCCTATGATGGCGACCTGTCGGATTACCGAAAGCTGGTGCTGGAAGCAGACCGCAATCGCGGGGCAGAAATCGTGCAGGCGCCAGCCGAGGCGCCGCCTGCGCCCAAACGCTCAGACAGTGAGATCCGACGGGCGACCGCCGACATTCGCAAACGCATCTCCGCCGCAGAGCGCGAGATGGAAAAGCTGCGCGCTGAGCTTTCCGGCATCGATGCCGAACTCGCAGACCCGACGCTCTATGACACCGATCCACAGAAATCAGTCGCTCTCGCCAGGTCGCGGGACCGTCTGAATGCGGCGCTTGCAAAGGCTGAGGAAGCCTGGATCGAAGCCAGTGAAGCCTATGAAGCCGCCGCCGCCAGCTGAGGCCATAATTCGGCCATGGCTTGCAGGCGAGTCTGAGCTTGCCGCCTTTCCTCGCGAGGCGACGCTCCATAGTGTGCTTATCTTGGCAAGTTCCTTTCCAACCCAGCCGGCAGAAGGGTCGTAGAATTGCGCAGTCTCCTGAAAGCGCCCGCCGCAATGCTGTTTACCCTGGCTGCTGTCTTCCTGCCGGCCTGCGATATCGCCCTGCCTGAGGAAAGCGGGGAATATTGCCGCTCCATCACCTTCAGATCGCTGCCCTACACGGTCTGCAGCTTTCGCGCCGACCGCGACGATATCCGCCTTTTTTATGCTGATGAGGATGGCGCGCCCTATCTTCAGTTCGACACGCTTGCCGACGCCCTCGCCGAACGGGGCGAGACCCTGGTCTTCGCCATGAATGGCGGCATGTATCATGAGAACCGTGAGCCGGTCGGCTATCTGCGCGCCGAAGGCGGCGACAGTGCCAATGTGAATACCAATGAAGGCCCCGGCAACTTCCACATGAAGCCGAACGGTGTCTTCTGGGTGGAGGATGGGCGTGCGGGGATTTCGGTTTCGGAAGCCTATATTTCAGAGGGGCGGGACCCGGATTTTGCCACCCAGTCAGGGCCTATGCTGGTCATCGATGGCGAGCTCCACCCGACGATCAATCCGGACGGCACCTCCCGCAAGCGCCGTAATGGCGTGGGGGTCAGCGCCGATGGGCGGACCGTTCATTTCGTCATTTCAGACAGCCTCGTCACGTTTCATGACTTCGCCAGCGTCTTCAGTGACCGGCTGGAGACCCCGAACGCGCTCTTTCTCGACGGTCAGGTCTCGCGCATCTATGCACCGGCCATGAGCCGTAACGAGCAGGGGATGGATATGGGCCCGATAGTCGGTGTGGTGGAGTGAAGGAAATCCGGCTCACCGATGAACGCCGCGATGCGTTGATTGCAGAGCTTCAGACCCTTTTTGCTGTCGAATTCGATGAGCCGATCAGCGATTTTCGCGCCGGCGAGATCATGGACCTCATGCTGAAGACGCTTGGTGCAACGGTCTACAATCAGGCCGTCGAGGATGTGCGCGCCCACCTGCAGGGCAAGCTGGATGACCTTCAGGGAGAGGTTTTCATCAGCGAGGACTAGCCCCCGCACAAAAAAAGCCCGGCGCTTCCTGTATTCCGCAAATGGAAAGACAGGATGAGGCGCCGGGCTTTTAAATGGCGAAGAGCGGAGGACTAGTTGTCGTCGTTCAGCTCGCGCATGGTTTCGTCGACGGCTTCGTCGGTTTCGCGCGCAATTGTGCCTGCCGCTTCTTCTGTCTCTTCGGCGGCGGCGCCCAGAAGCACGTCCATACGTGCGCCAGCCTCTTCAAATGAGCCTTCCACGATACGGAAATAGAGAAGGATGATCAGAAAGATGGCGGCGATCAGAACGATCAGTCCGGATAGAAATCTGCCCATTAGGTAGCCCTCGCAAGTTGGAGCGCCCACAGCCACCCGCTGCGGGCTTCATTCCTGACCCTAACACTTTATTAAGGTTCTAGTTCCAGCGCGCAAGCTTGGACTTTTCAGGTACCGGCCCACATCTGCCCCTATACTTGATCACGCCCCGTCCGGAAGGAATGTAAAATGGCAAGCCTCACCCTCTATGGTCTGAAGAACTGCGACACCTGCAAGAAGGCGATGACCGCGCTGACCGCAGACGGTCACGATGTCACCATGGTCGATATCCGCGCCGAGGTTGACCTGAAGCAAAAGGTCCCGGCCTGGATCGGAGCGGTCGGGGCCGATGCGCTGGTCAACAAGCGCTCGACGACCTGGCGCAATCTTTCCACCGAGGAAAAATCCCAGGTCGAGCAGGATCAGGCAGAGGCGTTGCTTATCGACAACCCGACCCTGATCAAGCGCCCCGTCATCGAAACGGGCGCCGACGTCTATGTCGGCTGGACCAAGGATGTGCAGGCGGTCTTCTAGTCGCCGGCGCCTCTAGACAAGAGCGAACCAGAGACAGCTCAAGGCCGTAGCCAGCATCACCAGCAGCGTCAGCAATGTGCCCCACATCCGGCCGGGGCTGCCGCCGCTGGACCCGCTGAGCCCCACCGCATGCAGGACGCGCCCGAGGAGAAACAGGGCGCCCAGGGCATGGATGAGCCAGACCGGCGCGGCCAGTGCGCCGAGGCCCAGCAGGCCGATCAGCGTCACGGGGACGTCCTCGACGGCATTGCCCTGCGTGCGCTGGGCGCGCTGAAGGCGTTCATTGGCGCCGTCGCCAAACATGATCTTTTCCGACATTCGAACGCGGCCAACCAGGCCTTTCAGGACAATGAAAAGCAGGATGAACAGGCCGGTATAAAGCACGGCAGTCTGCATTGATGTCATTTCCGAACCCTCCCTAAAGGCTCTGTCTAATCACGCCAGACCACAGGTTCCGTCAAGCGAAAGCCGGAATCGTTCAAGTTGATTCGGAACGGTTTTGCCGACGCATTCGTTGTCTTCCCGACACAATCTGAAGGAGACCACCTATGAAAAAACTTCTCACAGCACTCGCCACAACGACCGCTCTTGCAACGGCGCCGGCCCTTGCCATCCCGCAGATGGATCAGGACACCGACGCGCAGGCCGAGGCTGAAATGGACGCCACGGTCGAGATGGAAGAGACCGACACCTATGATGAAACCTCGGACATGGACGCTGACGTCGAAGCCGACGTCGATACCGATACCGATATGTCCGACGACATGGACGAGATGGATGAGGAAGCAGACGCACCGACGCCGCCCAAGCCGGACGTCGATGCTGAGGCTGATGCCGACGTAGATGTCGAAACGGACATGGATACCGACGCCGACACATCCACCGAGATGGATACCGACACGACCACGCCGGACATGAGCGACGAAGCCGACACGGACACCGAAGAGATGTCCACCACCGGCACCGACGCCAATGCCGCCGCCACCTCGCGCATCACGCAGGGCGACGCTGGCAACACCCAGTCGACCTCGACCACCGAGGCGAGCGATGCGGAGACCGAAGACTTCGTTCGTGAGACGAGCAGCAGCATGCCGAGCAATGAGCTTGGTGCTTCGATGGCCGTTCAGCTCTTCCTGTCGATCGATGACGATGGCAACGGCTACGTCTCGCAGTCAGAGTGGAGCGACTGGCAGAACCGTTCGGGCGTTTCCGACGATCTGTTCGGCAAATACGACGCTGATAGCGATGGCGACATTGAGCTCAGCGAATACCTGAAGACCTATGACGCTTCCTAATCGTCAGTAGGCGACCACAGAGAAAGCCCGCCCGCGTGGCGGGCTTTTTTGTGCGCGGTATGGAGGAGTTGCGGGGCGCCTTGGCACAACGCTAGGAAAAGACCCATGCTGATTGCTTTCAACAAACCCTTCGGCGTGCTCTCGCAGTTTACCGACAAGGCAAATGCAGACTCGCCGCGCCAGACCCTGTCGGACTTCATCGACCTGCCGGGCGTTTACCCCGCCGGACGTCTCGACCGCGACAGCGAGGGGCTTCTCCTGCTCACCGATGACGGAAAGCTTCAGGCGCGCATCGCCGACCCCAGGCACAAGATGGAAAAGACCTATTGGGCGCAGGTTGAGGGCGACCCCGATAAGGCATCGCTGGAGGCCTTCCAGCGCGGCCTCGATCTCAAGGATGGCCGCACTCGGCCCGCAGGCGCGCAGATCATCGATGAGCCGCCCCGCCTCTGGGCGCGCGATCCCCCGATCCGTTACCGCAAATCTGTGCCTGATTGCTGGCTCGAGGTCCGCCTCCGCGAGGGCAGAAACCGCCAGGTTCGCCGCATGACCGCCGCCATCGGCCACCCGACCCTCCGCCTCATCCGCGCCCGGATCGGGGACTGGTCGCTGGACGGCCTGCAGCCGGGTGAGTGGCGGAAGGTTTATTAGCTCCCGGCAACGTTCTAAAAAATTCGAGATGTATAAATTATTCTATCTATGCGATAACTCTGGCTGACATCTAGGGGATCTAATTGGATGGATATAACAACGCTGCGCAACTTATATGGCCGTGCGAGAATTGACGACCGTCAAGTTAATGAACTCATTGGGCTGGCTCATGGAATCATCGCTGATGGCAAGGTCAACCAAGCTGAGGCCGAATATTTGTACAAATGGTTGGCGGCCCATAAGGATGCGACGGAGAACACCGTCGTCACTATCCTCTTCGACAGAATTAGGAACTACCTAGAAGACGACGTCCTGGATCAGGACGAAGCGGAAGAACTTTTCGAAACTTTGCGGGCCTTCGCTGGAGGAGACTACGAAATTGGCGAAGCGCAAAAATCAACTTCTCTGCCGTTCTGTCAGCCCGTTCCCGATATTGCCTTCAATGGTAATCGATTCTGCTTCACCGGCACCTTTGGCTTTGGAAGTCGAAGGCAATGTGAGCAGGCAGCGCTCGAGGTTGGAGCCATAGCCGGATCGTTGACTAAGACCACCAGATTCCTCGTCATTGGAGCATATGCTACAGAGAGCTGGGCTCACTCCAGCTATGGAAGAAAGATTGAAAAGGCTGTCGGCATGCGAAGTTCCGGTCTGCCCATTTCCATAATTAGCGAAGCGCATTGGGTTGAGGCACTTCGAGCGAACTAAGTTTGGCAGAGCGTGCCTTTGCGCTAGCTACTGATTGGACTGGCCAAGCTATAGCAAAGGACCTCACCCATGCGCATTCTCAGCCTCCTTGCCGCGTCCACCGCGCTCACGCTCACCGCCCATGCGGGCGAAACCGTCACCTATGAGGTCGATGGCACGGCCTATGAAGGCTATCTCGCTGAGGCGACGCGCGACTCCAAAGGTCTCGTTCTTATCATTCATGACTGGGGCGGCCTCGACGATTATGAAAAGACCCGCGCCGAGATGATTGCCGACGAAGGATATGACGCCTTCGCCGTCGACCTTTATGGCAAGGGAAATCGTCCGGACACGACCGAAGCGCGCAAGGAACTGGTCGGCCAGCTCTACAATGACCGCGACACCATGCGCGCGCGCATCCTCGCCGGCATGGCGCAAGCGCGCGAGCAGACGGGTGATCAGCCGGTGATTGTCATGGGCTATTGCTTCGGCGGCGGCGCAACGCTTGAGCTTGCCCGCTCCGGCGAGGGAGAGAATATTGCCGGGTTCGCCACCTTCCATGGCAGTCTCGACGCGCCAGAAGGGGCCGACTATTCCGCAGCGCCGGCCCCAATCCTCATCATGCATGGCGGCGCCGATAGCGGCATTCCCAATTCGCTCGCCGCCGAGGCGGCAGACATGATGGAACAGGCCGGCATCACCTATGAGGTGCAGATCTATTCCGGCGCGCCGCATGCCTGGACCGTGTTCGGCTCGGACCGCTATCAGGAACTCGCCGACAGGAAGTCCTGGGACGCCTTCATGGACTTCACCGAGCGCTACCTTGAAGGCGACGAGGACTGATTTTCAGGCCTCGACGCGCAGTTTCCCGTCAGGAATTCATTTGGGGCTGACAGTGCCCCATTCATGGGCCGGGTGAGGCCCGCAGCAAAGCCTGACCGGCACCCCACATTTTGCCAATAAACTTGATGTCATACCCCTGCGGGGGCATGCGGGTCCCGTATGCCCTTGCTTTAGTGCCCTCACTTCAATTCAGGGGGAGGGCACACATGCTCAAATACATAATTCTGCTTCCGTTCGCAGGTCTGGCCGCCACAGCCTGCACCAGCACGACATCGCTTGGCAGCTCTCAGGAGCTTGCGCCCCGCCTCGTGGCGAGCCAGCCGGGCGACGCGGATATGGAGTGCGACGCACTCAGCACCGAAATTGCCGAGATGGATGCGCTTATGGCGCAGTCTGTCCAGAATGCCCGCAACGCGGAAACATCTGGCGCCACTGCCAGTGCCGCTGCGGGCGCAGCAACCGACGCAGCCCTGTATAGCGGCGCTCTCGTCCGCGTTCCGGGGCTGGGCTTCGCGGCGAATGCCGCGAAGGGGGTGGCCCAGCGCAATGCGCAGGCCGAGGCCGAGCGTCAGGCCGAAAACGCACGCACGGCAGAACTGCGCCGCACAGCGCTCATGGGGATATATGCGGGCAAAGGCTGCTAAAGGGGGCTCTGCCGGCTCCAGCCTTGCCTAAAGCATCATCGCGCGGCGCCGGGCCTGGTTCAGGCTGGGCGCCGCGCAACTTTCAAAAGAATGACGGAAGGGCGGCCTAGTCGTCGAAGTTTGGCTGGCCATTGGAGGCTGACAGCCCGCCATCGACGGGCAGGATGACCCCGCTGACAAAGCCGGCATCCGGCCCGGCCAGGAAGGCCATCACGCTAGCGACTTCTTCCGGCTCGGCGGCGCGTTTCATCGGGATCCGGTTCTTCACCATCTCCATCTTCCGCTCATCCTCGCGGATGCCTTCCGACATGCTGGTCCGGGTGACGCTTGGCGCCACGGCGTTGACGCGCACGCCATGCTTGCCGAGGTCCAGCGCCATGGCCCGCGTCATGTTCGTGACTGCGCCCTTGGAGGTGTTGTAGCCGAACATCTTCCAGTCGCCGCCGATACCGGACACCGATGAGGTGTTCACAATCGATCCCTTTGCTTCTTTCAGGTGCGGCACGGCTTCGGTCACCGTGTTGAAGATGCCGGTCACATTCACCGACATGATCTTCTCGAAATCCTCCAGCGTCAGCTCGCCGGGGCGGCCCATTTCGGCAACGCCTGCATTATTGATGAGGCAATCCAGTGCGCCGAACCTGTCCACGGTCTCGCTAATAAGATGGGCAGCGTCATTCTTGTTCGACACATCGCCGTCGATCACCAGTGTGCGTTCGCCCGGCAGGTCGCCTGCCACCTTCTCCAGCTTCTCGCGGGTGCGCCCGCTCAGGACGACATTCCAGCCATCTTCGGAAAAGCGCCGTGCTGCCGCTTCGCCGATGCCGGAGCCTGCGCCTGTGATGATTACGGTCTTTGTCTTGGTCATGGTGGGTCCTTTGCTTCGCCGGGCGCGTCTTTCGCGGCGCGCTCTGTTGAAAAACCTACGTTGCCCGCGCGGCAGCGTTCCGGCGCGGCTGAGAATCCCGCCTTGTTCACGCGTCTGCGGTCGGCCTGCCCGGCCATTCTGCGGCTTCCCTTCGGGGCGTCATGAGACTAGACCCCCCGTCATGTCTCTTGTCGGTCTCATTGGCGGGGTCAGCCCCGAAGCCACGAAAATCTATTATGAGCTTCTGAATGCTCATGCCCGCAGCCGTCATGGTGGTCAGCATTCGGCGCGCTGCCTCTTCTTCATGCTCGATTACGGCGTGATGATCGGCCACTATCATGATGAGAACTGGGACGCGTTCCGCGCCGAAGTCGTCAAGGGGGCTGAGGCCCTGAAGGCGGCTGGCGCAGACGCCATCGCCATCACCTCCGGCACAACCCATGTCGCCGCCGAAGCGGTGGCAGGCGCGACCGGCCTTCCCGTCATCCATATGCTCGACAGCCTCTCCGACGCGATGATGGCGAAAGGTGTGGCGAGCCCGCTCCTCTTCGGCACGCCCTGGGTCATGAGCGGCGATTTCTTCGCCCCCGCGCTGGCGCAGCGCTTTCCTGGCACGCCGGTCATCCCATCGGCGCAAGACCGCGATCTCATCGGCCGCGTCATCTTCGATGAGCTTGTCGAGGGCGTGGTGAAGGACAGCTCGCGTGAAGACCTGACCGCCATGATTGCCTGCTATGCCGATCAGGGCGCGGACGGCGTCATCCTTGGCTGTACAGAGCTTTGCATGATCCTGTCGGAAGGCGACGGTCCGCTGCCTGTCTTCTCCACCACGCATATTCACGCAGAAGCGGTCGATGCGTGGATCGGTAAGGCCGGCGTCTAGAGCGCGGCCTTCAGGAAAGCGACCGTCTTCGGCCAGTTGTCCAGCTGCGCGGCCCGGTTGCTCGCGCGTGTGCCGCCCCAGTCGAGCGGCGCATCGGCTGTTTCCGGGTCGAGCCTGTCTGCAGGCTTTCCGCCCACTCCGTGTCCGGCCTCGGGATAGGAAAGAACTGTCACCTCCGGCCCGTCCATGGCCCCGGCGCGTGCCTGGACCGCCTCGGCCATCGGACAGCTTGGCCAGAGCGCATCCGACCCGCCGCAGACAAGAAACACCGGCGCCTCAATACGCCCGACCTCGATCATCGTCTCGGGATGCGCATCGACCGCGTCCAGCCCGTTGGCATAGAGCGAATAGAGCCCGGTCTCATAGTCGAAGGCGCCATAGGGCAGTGCGGGGTAGGGCGAGCCATTCAGCGACCAGGACGCCTCTGGCTCCCGCCCGTCAAAGTCCCAGTTGATGCCGGTCCACGAGACGCTGGACGGGACAATGGCCACAACCGCTTCCAGCTCCGGGTGGCGTGTCGCCGTGATCAGCGCGGCTTCTGCGCCCTTCGACGTGCCATAGATGCCGACCCGGCCAGCATCCACCTCGCCGCGCGCGAACAGCCACTCCAGCGCGGTGTCGAACCGTTCCAGCGGCACCAGTTCCAGATTCTGCTCCTGACCCTCGAACCGGTAGAATGAGAGATGCAGCACGCTGATGCCCTCCTCACGCAGCGCTTCGGCTTCAACAGCGACCCCCTCGCTGAGCCCGCCCTCAGACCCGCCCACCATCAGGAGTGCCGGTCCTGGCATGTTCGCCGTCGCCGCAGGGTAATAGTTCGCGATAAGGCCCGGTTCGCGGATTTCGATGACGTCCGTCATTCGGGCAGGAGGGGCCTCTGCCGTGACCGGCTCGGGTGCTGGCGCCGCCTGACAGGCCGACAGAACGGCGACGGACAGGAGGCCAGCTGCAAGGTAAAGGGACTGGATAAAACGCATCATGACCTCCGGGAAGCGCGATTGAACCAAGATGACCGCCTCGCACGAGCGGTGCGCCGCGTCCACTTGCCAGATGCGGCTTTTATAGGTAGCGCCGCCCTCTTGAGACAGGGAGCTTGCCATGACCGCGCCGTCCACCATTACCATACCGGCCCAGTTCAACGGCCCGCCCGGCAGCGGGAATGGCGGCTATTCCGCAGGGCTTCTGGCCCGGCACCTGGACGGCCCGCATACGATCCGCATCAATGCGCCGATCCCGCTGGAGATCCCGCTCACCATTGCCTCTGACGACGACAACACAACGCTCCATTCCGGCGACACCCTCATCATGACGGCCCGGCCCGAAGCGCCTGCCATCGCGCCGCGGCCTGCGCCCGGCTTTGAAGCAGCCAGGGCGGCCAGTGAGCACCCGCGCCCCTTCGGTGCCGGTGAAATGTCGGTCTGTTTTGTCTGCGGGCGTGGCCGCGCGCCCGGAGAGGGTCTGCGCATCTTCTGCGGTCAGCTCGAAGATCCGGAAACCGCGGCAACTGTCTGGACCCCGCACGAGACATTTGCAGACCAAGACGGCCTCGTTCGCCCCGAGATCATCTGGAGCGCGCTCGACTGCCCCGGCGGCTTCTCCCTGCCCGATGTCGACCGTGCGCTGCTGGGAGAGATGAATGCGAATATCCTCAGTCGGCCACCTGTGGGCGAACCCCTGATCATCGCCTCATGGCGCACCGGCGGAAAGGGCCGCAAACATTTTGCCGGCACCGCGCTTTATAAGAAAGACGGCACCCTCCTCGCCCACGCCGACACCCTCTGGTTCGCGGTCGATACGGCGCAGTTCGAAGCCAACGCCTGAGCCCCTACCGGCTCGCATGCGGGAAGAGCTGCCGGTGGCGCGCGCAGATTTTCGGCCAGAGCGCGGTGAGCTGCGGCTCCTCAAGGCCGAAGACCTCGCTCAATACTTCTGACAGCTCATCCGGCGACGCCAGAATGCGCTGCTCGCTGCGCCCCGGCATCTGCGTCTCCAGAACGCGCCCGCGCAGGATATGATATTTGGTGCCGCGCCGGATCTTGGCCGACAGCGTCTTGTAGAAAATGCTGTTCGGGTCACTGATCTGCCAGGCATGGCGGGCGGCCAATAGGGCCTCGTCCGCCGCTTCCGGCCGGAAATCATAGCTCGTCACAGAGCCGGGCCCGCCCTCATGCAGGCGCCAGTAGCCATCCTCCGTCCGCGCCATCGCCATACGCACCGGCGCATGATTGCTCACCCCGTCTTCCAGCGGTATCGCGCGCACCTGTGAGCTGCCAAAGCCGACATCGGCGAGATAGTCGCGGTCCAGCCGCACGAGCAGGGCGAGGTGATTGCCCATCGCCTCATCGCCGAGAGACGCCCGCCGCACGCCCGCAGCGATACGTGTCACCTCGAAGCCGACCTCAGACAGCGCCCAGCCGAAGACGGCATTCATCTCATAGCACCAGCCGCCCTTGCGCCGCGTGACGATCTCGTCATAGGCCGCCTCCAGTGACAGCGTCACCGGCCGCCCGGCATGAACGTCCAGATTCTCGAACGGCACCGTATTCACATGCGCCTCGTGCAGCGCATCCAGCGTCGCAAGGTCCACCCGAACCGGGCCGGCATGGCCAATGCGCTTCAGATAGGCGTCGAGGTCCAGCGTCATCGCCCGTCAATGCAGGAGGTGGCGGACACAGGCAAGACGCGCTCACCATCGCCCCTTTCCGAAACCGCCGCTTTCCTTTACGGTCCTCCCATCCGAGGGGCGCGTCACGGAAAGCGCTGAGATCGGGCTGAAGGTTCAAGTCTGCTCATCCTGAGCGAAGTCGAAGGACGAGCAGACGGCAAACCGCGCCGCCCGAGCACCCTTAGAACCTGATCCGGGGAATCTCCGCTAATGGAGGTGGCCGGCGTAGGAACGGAAAAACCGCGCGCCCCCGGGTCTCAAACCATTTGGAGAGACCCAACATGAACAAGCCCACCAGCCAGTCTGACTTCCAGACCCCCACTGTCACCACCGGCGCGCTGCCTGCCAGCCGCAAGGTCTATACCCATCCAAAGGCCGACCCGACCCTGTCGGTGCCGCGCCGCCTGATTGACCTGCACCCCTCCGCGAATGAAGAACCGGTGCCGGTCTATGACACGTCCGGCCCATATTCCGACCCGTCGGTCAGTATCGATGTCGAGAAGGGCCTTGCCCGCCACCGCACCGACTGGGTGCTCGAACGCGGCGGCGTTGAGGAATATGAAGGCCGCGATGTGCGCCCGGAAGACAATGGCGGCGCCTCCGGCAAGCATCTGGCCCGCGCCTTCCCGGCGCGTCACCGCCCCCTCAAGGCCGTCAATTTCGACCCGACCGGCAGCGTCACCCCAAACCCGAACCGCACCGACGCGGACCGCGAAGCCAATCGCAAGCCCGTCACCCAGTATGAGTTCGCCCGTGCCGGCATCATCACCAAGGAGATGATCTACGTCGCCGAGCGCGAAAATCTCGGCCGTCAGGAAATGCTGGAAAACGCCGAGGCTCAGATCGCGCAGGGCGAGAGCTTCGGCGCTGAGATCCCGCCCTTCATCACGCCCGAATTCGTGCGCGACGAGATCGCCAAGGGCCGCGCCATCATCCCGGCCAATATCAACCACCCGGAGCTTGAGCCGCAGATCATCGGCCGCAACTTCCTCGTCAAGATCAACGCCAATATCGGCAACTCGGCCGTCACCTCATCTGTCGAGGAAGAAGTCGACAAGATGGTCTGGGCGACGCGCTGGGGCGCCGACAATGTCATGGACCTCTCCACCGGTCGCAACATCCACAACACGCGCGAATGGATCATCCGCAACAGCCCCGTGCCCATCGGTACCGTGCCGATCTACCAGGCGCTGGAAAAGGTCAACGGCGTCGCCGAGGACCTCACCTGGGAGGTCTACCGCGACACGCTCATCGAACAGGCCGAGCAGGGGGTGGACTATTTCACCATCCATGCGGGCGTGCGCCTCGCCTATATCCACCTCACCGCCAAGCGCGTCACCGGCATCGTCTCGCGCGGCGGCTCGATCATGGCGAAATGGATGCTCGCCCACCACACAGAGAGCTTTCTCTACACCCATTTCGAGGAGATCTGCGACATCATGCGCGCCTATGATGTCTCCTTCAGCCTTGGCGATGGCCTGCGCCCCGGCTCCATCGCGGACGCCAATGACGCGGCCCAGTTCGCAGAGCTGGAGACCCTCGGTGAGCTCACCAAGATCGCCCACGCCAAGGGCTGCCAGGTGATGATCGAAGGGCCGGGCCACGTCCCGATGCACAAGATCAAGATCAATATGGACAAGCAGCTGCGCGAATGCGCCGAGGCGCCCTTCTACACGCTGGGGCCCCTCACCACAGACATCGCGCCCGGCTATGACCACATCACCTCCGGCATCGGCGCGGCGATGATCGGCTGGTACGGCACGGCCATGCTCTGCTACGTCACCCCGAAAGAGCATCTCGGCCTGCCGGACCGCGACGATGTGAAAGTCGGCGTCATCACCTACAAGCTCGCCGCCCACGCCGCAGACCTCGCCAAGGGCCACCCGGCCGCGCAGATCCGCGACGACGCGCTATCGCGGGCCCGCTTCGAGTTTCGCTGGGAGGACCAGTTCAACCTCTCCCTCGACCCCGAAACCGCCCGCGACTATCACGACCAGACCCTGCCGAAAGAGGCCCACAAGGTCGCCCATTTCTGCTCCATGTGCGGCCCGAAATTCTGCTCCATGAAGATCACGGCCGAAGTGCGCGACTATGCGGCCGGCATGACGGATAATGAAAAGGCCGACCTTGAACGCCAGGCGAAAGAGGCCGAAGAGGGGATGAAGGCCAAGAGCGCGGAATTCATGGCGCAGGGCGCTGAGATTTATGTGGAGCGGGAATAAACGACGAGCAGGTTCCGAAAGATATGAACGGCACTCCGGCTGAGAATAGACTTTTGCAATGGGCTGAACCCAAGAGACTTGGGTTCAGCATGACTAGCGGCGACACTGCGGCCTCTGAGCGAATTGCAGCACTCCATGAGGAGTTAATTGCAGGGCGTAAGGAAGACGTAGATTTCTCGCTAACGACCAACAGTCTAATTTCGATGTGCAAAGAGATAATTTTCGACATCAAAGACGGAAATTATATCTTTCATGCGATAGCCTTTAACTTAAACGGGTCCTACCTTGAGTTGGAAATTTGTCATCTTTTCGACATATATCCAACGTCTAGCGAGGGTGCTACCGACGAGGAGGAAGCTGTTGATATTTTAGCAATAGCAGCTCTTGAGGATGTACCTGTTTATCCCAACACCGCTGAAGTCGTTGGAGCGCTTGCGGACCTTCACAGGAAGCTAATCGTCGATGGGTTCACAGCCCCAAACGAATCTGGGGACAGGGTTAGGCTTCAATTCGCAAAACGCCCCACAACCGAATTGCTCGATATAAATCGAATAATGGATTTAAAGTTGAGCACGCCAATATTTGCGGCTGAGGTTGAGATTATAAGAAGGGTGGCGATTGAAGAAATATCGAAGCTTAGTCGAGCGGAGGCCGTGCTTTCAAAGATAGATATTGCTGTTTCAGAGCTTTCGAAGGAAATAAGCAGTAAGAATAGAAATGAAAATGCCATTCAATTATGTATAACTAAGCATCCAATATTACTTGGTCTTGACTACGAAAAAATTATACCAAAGCACAAGCTCGGTGCTGAATATGAAATGGACTATGCGGCTGAAAAGTATTCAAGAACATACGACCTAATTGAAATTGAGTCGTCAGTCTTGCAAATTTATACAAAAGCGGGAAATCCCTCCTCTCACTTAGTTCATGCTGAGCAACAAGTGTTGGATTGGTTGTCTTGGGTCGAGGCACATAATTCCTACGCAGCCAAGGGATTGCCCGAGATTTCTTCCCCAAAGGGGATCGTAATCATTGGCCGATCTTCGGATCTCACTGAAAGCGATACCCTGAAACTGCGTCATCGAAACGCAATGTGGGGCGGGAAGATACAGATATTTACTTACGATCAAATTCTTGAGCGAGCCGTTGGTGTGCGAGAGAGGCTCATATCGGAAAGATAGTTTCGCCGTAGGGCGGGATGACATCCCGCCCTACGGCGCCCTACATTGCCGCTATGACCGACACATCCAGCACCTCATCCCGCCTCGATGAGCTCGAAATCCGTATCGCCCATCAGGACCAGACGATTGAAGACCTGAACGCGGCTATCACGGCGCAGTGGAAGCTGATCGACCGGCTGGAGCGGCAGGTGGTGCGCCTGGCTGAGCGGGTCGCCGACAGCGAACAGGCCGTCAGCGAAGCCGCCCCGGTCAACAGGCCGCCGCCGCATTATTAAGGGGAAGTTATGCGTTCCCCTCCCCCGCGGGAGAGGGGCTAGGGGTGAGGGGGAGCCACCTCGCATCAGGCAAAGCACCAGCAGTGATGCGCCCTTTCTCGTCACTGCAAACCTTGGCGCGTGCCGATAGGCCGTATCCCCTCATCCCCGGCCCTTCTCCCGGTGGGAGAAGGGTGAAGAGGAAATCCATCCACACCCCTACAAATCACTCCCATACTACACGCCTCCCATCACCAGACAGGGCGGTCCGGACCGACCGGGTGGAGGTGGTTCTCGTCAAAGCCCCGCGTGCCGGTACAGACCCCGGCGCATGTGGCCAAGGCGGGAGGGCTCATGGGCGGCAATCGCCGTCCATGAGTGGAGTGCGAAGGTGACCGGTGCTGCGGGTGGGGTGTAACGCCCCTGCCATGTGGTCGGCGTCATGTGGGGTAATCAGTGCTGCGCAGGCTGTCCTGCGTACGAAAATGTTTCCGAGACGGGCCGGGAGTGAGACATCCGAACGGCCGA
>Ga0310345_10000365_pt1 | contig 72746 bp, 65 predicted proteins | sample HC15DNA20500_MG_FD_204667 | JGI IMG/M metagenome (GOLD analysis project Ga0310345, IMG submission 204667) | Marine microbial communities from station ALOHA, North Pacific Subtropical Gyre - HC15-DNA-20-500_MG | ecosystem: Environmental > Aquatic > Marine > Oceanic | place: Pacific Ocean: North...
ACCCGGAGCGGAGACAGGTCTGACGGCGCAGCGGGGGGGAGGGGCTTGAAAAGCCCCTCCCGACAAACTCAGCCGCCGAGGAGGGACTGGGCGAGGCCGACGAGCTCGCGGAGGGTGTCGCGGGCGCTGGGCGTGAGGGAGGGCTCGCTGGCGGCCTCGGCGGGCGCGCCCTCGTCGGCCGGGGCTTCGGCGGCCTCTTCGGCCTGGGCGACGGGCTCGTCGGCCGGGGCGACGACGTCGGTGGCGGTCTCGGCGGCGCCGCGCGCGACCTGCTCGACGAAGGGCGGGATGACGCCGAAGGCAGGCGCCGGACGCTCCGGCTCCGCGAGCTCGGGCTCGGAGAGAGGGGTGGGCTCGGGCGTCACCGGCTCGGCGGCGGCCACCTGCGGCGCGGCGGGGGGCGCGAGCTGGGCGAAGACCTGGGTCACGTAGACGCCGCGGCCGTTGCTCCGGGAGCCGAGGCCGACATGGGTGACGTCGGGGTTCAGCAGGTTCGCCAGGTGCGCCTCGCTGCCCTCGAGGGCCGCCTGGGCCTGGGGCGCGTCCCGGTGGAAGGCGACGTTCTCGGCGATGACGCCCGCCGGCACGCCCGCGCGCCGCACCCGGTCCTCGGGGGTGCCGGTCTCGGGGGTGACGTGCGCGAGCTGCCCTCGCTCGATCATGTGGCTGGTGTGCGCCCGAGCCACCGCGTCGAGCTCCGCCGAGCGGCCGAGCGGGGCGAGCTGACGCTCCACCCGCAGCGCGTTGATCCGGTTCAGCATCGCCTCCTCACCCGCCGCGTCGAAGTCCTGCGCCGAGGCCACGTGAGCGAGGCCGAGGGCGGCGAAGAGGGCGGAGAGGAAGACGAATCGGCGCATGGTGGGACTCCGGGGCAGGTGGGCGTGGGGACGTGGTGCAGAAAGCGATCCAGCGCTCCGAACGCGGCGCATTCGAGGATCGGTGCCCGGAGCGCCGACCTCCGTTCACGCTCGCCTCCGCCGCCGGGTTCACAGCCGAGGTCGCACCCATCATCGTGGAGAGGATGCCCCGGGCGCTCGCGCTGATGATGCTCGCCGCCGCCGGCTGCACGGCCGCGTCGGCGCGGGTGCGCGATCCGAGCCCGGTCCAGCCCACGGTGACGGCGCCGGTTCAGCTGCGCCTGACGCTCGACGAGGGCTCGACCTGGCGCCGCACCCGGGAGGCGTTCGCGGGCGACGTCGGCGGGCACTCGCTCCGCTTCGAGCTGACGAGCGCGCTCGCGCTGCGGCCGATGGGCGCCGGGCGGGTGAGCGCGACCGAGACGATCGAGCGGCTGAGCTTCGCGCGGGACGGCGAGCGGGGGCCGCTGCCTCCGGGGACGCACGGCGCGATCGGGACGCGGACCCACCTCGTGCTCGACGATCGCAACGAGGTGGTCGAGGCGCCTCGCATCGAAGGCCACGGGGGCCGCCTCCTGCGGGCCACGCTGCTCGCCGCGATCGAGGCGCTCCGCGTGCAGCTGCCCGAGGGCGAGGTGCGGGGCGGCGACCGGTGGAGCGCGCCGCGGGTCACGCTGTCGCCCGAGGGGCTGCGGGGGATCACCGTCGACGTGGACCGGACCTTCGTGCTCGTCGACGTCGAGGGGGATCGCGCGCGCGTCGGCTGGGAGGGCCGGATCGCGGTGCGCCCGTTCGCGGCGATGGGCGGGCGGATCGAGGGGCGCGGCGAGCTGCACGGCTTCTCGTGGATCGGCCTCGAGGACGGCGTCACCCGCCGGACCGAGCTCGACGTGACGCTCGCGGCGCGCCCGGCCGGGACGTCGGAGGCCCTGGAGCTGCTGCGGGTCGGCGCGAAGTACGCCGAGCGGACCGAGCGCGTGGGCAGCGCCGGAGACGAGATCCCGGAGGGCGATCGGCGCCGGCTCTGGTAGGACGATCGCATGACGATCGACGCCTGGATCCAGCACCCCACGCCCTCGTTCCTCGGCCACGACATGTTCGCGTCGCTCCGGCGGTGGATGGGCATCGACGAGGTGCCCGCGTCGATCCCGATCGAATTCACGCTCGGCGCTCTCGAGCGCGCGGGCGTGGATCGCGCGCTGGTGAGCGCCTGGTACGGGCCCGAGGGCGCCATGATCTCGAACGACGAGGTCGCCGGCTTCGTCGCCCAGGCGCCCGACCGGCTGGTCGGCGTGGCCTCGGTCGATCTGCGCCGCCCGCTCCAGGCGGTGCGCGAGCTGCGCCGCTGCGTGAAGGAGCTGGGCTTCAGGGGCCTGCGCGTCCTGCCGTGGCTCTGGGAGCTGCCGCCCGACGACCGCCGCTACTACCCGCTCTACGTCGAGTGCGTCGAGCTGGGCGTGCCGTTCTGCCTGCAGGTCGGCCACGCGGGGCCGCTCCGGCCGAGCGAGCCGGGGCGCCCGATCCCGTACCTCGACCGCGTCGCCTGCGATCTGCCGGAGCTCACCATCGTCGGCGGCCACATCGGCTACCCGTGGACGACGGAGATGATCGCGCTGGCGACGAAGTACGAGAACGTCTTCATCGACACCTCCGCCTACAAGCCGAGCCGCTACCCGGACGAGCTGGTCGCCTACATGCGACGACACGGCCGGCGGAAGGTGCTCTTCGGCAGCAACTTCCCGATGATCCAGCCGGCCGACTGCGTGGCCCAGGTCGACGACCTCGGGCTCGACGACGAGGCCCGGGCGCTCTTCCTCCACCAGAACGCCGAGCGCGTCTTCGGCCTTTGACATGGGACGCCTTCTGCGTAGAGTCGCTTTCGTGAACATACGGTCACTCTTTCTCGCTTGCCTCCTCCTCGCCTGTGACGGGCCCGCCCCGGACGACGCAGGGCCGCTCGACGGAGGTCGCGACGCCGCGGCGCCGGACGCCGGCCCGCCGGTGCTCTACGCCGCGTGCGAGGAGCTGGCCCCGCCCGACGATCCGCCGATGGCGCCGGTGCCGAGCACGCTGCTCGGGACGATCACCCCGGCGAACGCGCCGCTGTCCGAGCCCGGCCGCGACAACCCGGCGTCCGAGCGGGGCGAGCGCGGCTACCGGGAGCGCGGGCTGGACCGCTACGTCCGGGCGCCCGGGTGGGAGCGGGTGGTGCGCACCGAGCTCGGGGGCGCGGCGCCGTCCGGCGGAGCGCGCCGATCGCTCTCGTGGTTCGTGCACTACGCGGACTTCCAGCTCGTCGACGACGAGTCGCCCACCCGGCTCGCGCTGACCGACACGCCCGACATCCCGGGCGGCCTCCGCGCGCAGGAGGCCTACCTCCCGCGCGCCGTCTCCGCGATGAACCGGACGCTCGCCGAGCTGGCCGCGGCCCGGCCGTTCGACTTCGGCATCGTCACCGGCGACTGCGCCGACAGCGCGCAATACAACGAGACGCGCTGGGTCATCGACCTCATGAACGGCGCGGCCGGGCTGCACACCGACTCGGGGGACGACGACGATCCCCTCCCCGGGCCGGACAACGACCCGAAGGACCCCTTCGACGCCGTCGCCTTCCCCGGACCGTGGCTCTACGTGCCCGGCAACCACGACGTGCTCGTCGTCGGCATCTCCCTGCCCGACTCGCGCCTGACCGACGCCGCCATCGGCACCGATCCCATCGGCGGAACGCGGGACTGGCGCCGCCCGTTCGGGGCGGTGAGCACGCGGGCGGTGGTCGCCGACCCGGATCGACGGCTCGTCGGCCGGGACGAGATCGTGCAGATGCTGCTCGACGACACCGGCGCCCCCGGCCCGGCGGGGCACGGATACTCGCCGGAGGACGACCTGACCCACGGCGCGCACTACGCCTACGACGCGGTCGACGGGCTGCTGCGCATCCTGAACCTGGACACCAACGACGAGACGGGCGGCTCCAACGGCCTCGTGCGCCGGGGCGCGGTCGACTCCTTCCTCATCCCCGAGCTCGAGCGGGCGCGGACCGACGGCGTGCTGGTGATGCTCGCGTCCCATCACTCGACCCGCTCCATCGACGTCTTCCGCGGCCAGCTCGGCTCCACGCCGGTCGAGGACGCGGTGCCGCCCGACGAGCTCGAGCGGATCGTGGCCGGCTACGAGAACGTGATCGCCTGGCTGGTCGGGCACAGCCACCAGAACCGGGTGCGCGCGGTCGCCGGGCCGGACGCCGACCACCCGGGCTACTGGGAGATCATGACGTCGGCGATGAGCGACTACCCCGGTCAGGCGCGGGTGGTCGAGCTGGTGGACAACGGCGACGGCACGCTGTCGATCCTGGGGACGCTCGTCGACTACGACGAGGAGAGCTGCATGGAGCGCCGCTACCGACGCCTCCTGGTGCTCGAGCACGTGACCGGCTGGGGCGACCCCTCGAACGAGCTGCCGCAGAACCTCAACGTGGAGCTCGTGCGCACGATCCCGCCGGGCGCGGCGAGCGCGGTGGCCGACGCGACGGGGACGGACCGGATCGAGAGCGAGACCACCCTGCGCGGGGAGTGAAGGTCACCGCCCCATGAGCTCGAGGCGGTTGCCGAAGGGATCCCAGACGTGGACCCGGCGGAGGCCGGCCACCGGGCTCGACGCCTTCGTGCGGGCGCCCTCGAGCCGGGCCAGGGTGGCGTCGAGCGCGTCGACCTCCAGCGCCACGTGGGCGCGGGTGTCGAGCGGCGGCTCGTCTTGCACGCCGAGGTGCAGCTCCCCGCCGGCGAGCGCGAACCAGATGCCCTCGGGGTTCGGCATGTCCGCGGGCTTCGGGATTCGCGTCAGCCCCAGCCCGTCTCGATAGAACGCGAGCGCCTCCGCCTCGCGCCCGCGAGGGATCATCAGCTGCACGTGGTGAATCCGCATCGCCGAGAACGTAGCTCACGCGGTGCGTGGCTCGTCGTCGCCGTCGGTCAGCTCCTCCACCACGCTCATCTCCCCGGAGTGGGTGCGGCGGCGGTGGCGCTCGCCCCGGAGGAGCAGGCGATCGGCGACCGACTCGGCGAGGCGGCGCGCGGCGTCGGAGGCGTCGGCGTGCACGACGGCGTAGACCGGCGCCGAGTAGCCCGCGCGCAGCGCCATCATCTGCCTGGCCGCGTCCTCGAGCCCGAGCACGTCGCCGCCCGGCGAGCGCACCCAGAGGAGCACCGGCCGGCCCTCCTTCAGCGCGGCCGCGAAGCGCGCGACGATCGCGTCGTACCCGTCGACCTCGCCGAACAGGTGGGTCTCGGCCTTGCGCGCCACCGGCCGGTCGAGCCGGAGCAGCGACCACGTGGAAGGCAGCGCCTCGAGACCGCGGCTGGCGAGCGCGCGGAGAGCGCGTACGGCGATGTCGTGCATGCGAGAACCCCCAGTCGTCCCATACGAGGATGAGCGGGGGCCCGTCAATAGCGAAACGAAACCTTCGAATGATGACATAAGCTGAGCTAATGAAGCTCGCGTCGATCAATTTGAACCTGCTGGTGGCGCTCGACGCGCTGCTCGACGAGCACAGCGTGACCCGCGCCGCGAAGCGCCTGGGCGTGACGCAGGGGGCGATGAGCCAGTCGCTGGCTCAGCTGCGCGAGATCTTCGGCGACCGCCTGCTGGTGCGCGGCAAGGGGGGCATGCAGCCCACGCGGCGGGCGATGTCGCTCGCGCCGGAGCTCCGCCGGACGCTGCGGGCGATGGAGCGGCTCCTGACCGACAGCCCCGCGTTCGACCCGACGACGGATCGGCGCACGGTGCGGATCGCGTCGAACGACGGCGGTCAGACGGTGCTGCTGCCCTCGCTCCGCCGGGTCCTCGCCGAGCGGGCGCCGCACGTGGACATCGACGCCGTGCAGAGCAGCCAGGGGCGCTACGCCGAGATGCTGCAGAGCGGCGCCATCGACTTCGCGCTCGACGTGAGCATCGACGACGCCTCCGGCGTGCGGCACGCGGATCTCTTCCCGAGCGAGCTGGTGATCGCGGCCCGCCGCGGCCACCCCGCCATCCGCTCGGAGGAGCTGTCGCTCGACACCTTCGTCGAGATCCCCCACGTGCTCGTCGGCGTGACGACGCCCGGGGTCGAGAGCCCGGTGGACCGCGCGCTGAAGGCGATCGGGCGGGCGCGGCGCGTGGCCCTCCGGGTCGAGTACTTCCTCGTGGCCGCGCTGGTCTGCGCCGACTCCGATCTGCTCTGGCCGGCCGACCGCCGGGTGGCCGAGATCGCCGCCAAGCACCTCGACCTCCAGGTCTTCGAGTCGCCGATCCCGCTCGACGGACCGATGATCCGGCTCTTCTGGCACCGCCGCTTCGAGGACGACCCCGGGCATCGCTGGCTGCGGGACCGCTTCGTCGAGGCCGCGCGCGCCGGCTGATCTTGTCCGCCCCGCCCGGGCGCGTAGAAAAGAGGCATGGCCGCCGAGGGCTACGCGCTGCTGTTCGCGATCGTGTTCTTGCCGAGCGCGTTCGTCTTCGTGCGCCGCTGGCTGCGGAGCGGCGACAAGGGCGTGCGCCGCGAGGTCGAGTCGCTCGACCGCACCCCCGTCGCCGAGCTCCGCCCCCGCGTGCGCGCCCGGGTCCACGGCGTCGCCCGGGGCACCCCGGTCGACGACCCCGACGGCGAGCCGGCGCTGGCCTGGCGCGGCGGCGGCGTCCCCTTCGAGATCGTCGACGAGACCGGCGCGGTGAAGATCGACCCCGCCGGCGCCGCCCTCGCCGGCCACCGCGTCGCCCCCGGAGACATCGTCGAGGCCGCCGGGCTCTTCGTCGACGGGGCCCTCGTCCCTCCCCGCGGCGAGCCCCTCCGCATCGTGCGCGCCGTGCGTTGACGGTTGCGGTTCGGCGCGGCGGCTCCAGGACGCGTGCATGCGTCTCGTCATCGCCGCCGCCCTCTCGCTCGCCGCCTGCGCGGGCTCGCCCGCCCCTCGACCCGACGACCCGGCCGCCGCGCCGCGGGTGCTCGTGGTGCTGACCAGCCATGGGCAGCTCGGCGACACGGGGCGGGACACCGGCTTCTACCTGAGCGAGCTGAGCCACGTGTACTATCCGCTGCGCGAGGCGGGCATCGAGCTGACGCTCGCCTCGATCGAGGGCGGCGAGCCGCCGATGGACGGAGTGAGCCGCGACGACGCGCTGAACGCGCGCTTCCTCGACGACCCCGAGGCGATGGCCGCGCTCCGGACCACGCGGCCGCTCTCCGAGGTCGACGCCTCGACCTACGACGCCGTCTATTTCCCCGGCGGGCACGGGACGATGTGGGATCTGCCGGCGGATCCGGACGTGCAGCGCGTGATCCGCGAGGTGCTCGCCCGCGACGGCACGGTGGCCGCGGTCTGCCACGGCCCGGCGGCGTTCGTGGGCGCGACCGACGCGGACGGCCGCCCGCTGGTCGACGGGCGCCGCGTCTCGGCCTTCTCCGACGCGGAGGAGCGCGACCGCGAGCTGCACGACGTGGTGCCCTTCCTCCTCGAGTCCCGGCTGCGAGCCCAGGGCGCCACCCTCGAGCCGGCGCCGCCCTTCACGCCCCAGGTGGTCGAGGACGGCCCGCTGCTCACCGGGCAGAACCCCGCGTCCGCCGGGCCGCTCGCGGAGCGCTTGATCGATCGCGTCCGCTGACGCCCCACGATCGACACGAAGCGCCCGTAAACTCACATGCGATCCTGGAAAGCGACCTTCCTACATTGACATGAGCCCTCGGTGAGCGACCCTTTCGCATCTTCCTTCGGACGAGGTGCGAGATGCGTTGTCTGCGTGTGGTCGTGGGTGCGTTGGCTCTCTTCGCGGTCTCCGCGTGTGACGATGGCTCCGTGCCCGCCGACGGCGGCCCGATCCTCCCGGACTCCGGCGACGTCGGGGACGCCGGCCCGCCCGACAGCGCGGTCGGTCCGATGTGCGGCGACGGCGCGATCGAGGGCGACGAGGCCTGCGACGACGGCAACGTGGACGACGGCGACGGCTGCTCGGCCGAGTGCGCGCTCGAGGACGGCTTCGCCTGCGAGGGAGAGCCGACGGTCTGCGAGACCGTGTGCCGCGACTCCATCATCGCGGGCGACGAGGAGTGTGACGACGGCAACGTCAGCGACGACGACGGGTGCTCGAGCGCCTGCCAGATCGAGCCCGGCTACCAGTGCTCCGGCGCGCCGAGCGACTGCGTGACGGTCTGCGGCGACGGCGTCGTGACCTTCGACGAGCGCTGCGACGACGGGAACGCCGCGGACGGCGACGGCTGCACGGCCGGCTGCGAGGTGGAGCCCGGGGTCACCTGCGAGGGCTCGCCGAGCGTCTGCACGGGGATCTGCGGGGACGGCGTGGTCGCGTCGATCGAGCCCTGTGACGACGGCGGCACCGATCCGGGCGACGGCTGCTCGGCCACCTGTGAGGTGGAGCGCGGCTTCGCGTGCGCGGGCGCGCCGAGCGTCTGCATGGCCGGCTGCGGGGACGCGATCGTCGCCTCGGTCGAGGGCTGCGACGACGGCAACATGGACGGCGGCGACGGCTGCGCGAGCAGCTGCCAGCCCGAGCGCGGCTACGCCTGCAGCGGTGAGCCGAGCGCGTGCGCCACGGTCTGCGGGGACGGCGTGCTCGCCGGCGTGGAGGCCTGCGACGACGGGAACACGACCAGCGGCGACGGCTGCTCGGACGCCTGCGCGGTCGAGGCGGGCTTCCGCTGCGACGGCGAGCCGAGCGCCTGCACGGTGTTCTGCGGCGACGGGGTCATCCGCGGCGCCGAGGGCTGCGACGACGGCAACCTGAGCGGCGGCGACGGCTGCGACGCGGGCTGCGGCGTGGAGTTCGGCTACGCCTGCGCCGGCGAGCCCAGCGTCTGCGCGGTCGACGTGACGGTCGCGGCGGTCGCGCTCGGAGACTCGGGCGGCTGCGTGGTCACCACCACCCAGCGGGTCGGCTGCTTCGGCGTCAACTCGGACGGCGAGATCGGCAACGGGACCGACGGCGTCGAGACCTTCCTGCCGGCCGACACCGGGATCGCCGACGCGACCCTCGTGGTCGCGGGCGCCGACCACCGCTGCGCGCTCCGCGGCGCCGGCGAGGTCTGGTGCTGGGGCGACAACGACAACCTCCAGCAGGCGGTCACGGGCACGGCCAACGACCAGCCCTCGCCGCAGCGCGTGGGCACCTTCACCGGCCTGCTCGACGTGGACACCGGCGGCGACCACACCTGCGTGGTCACGAGCGCGGGCGAGGTCCACTGCTGGGGGGACAACGACAACCGGCAGCTCGGCCGGGGCGGCACCTCCACCACCGACAGCGCCACCCCCACCGCGGTGACCCTGCCGGCCGGGCGGACCGCGACCGCGGTGGCGCTCGGGCAGGACCACAGCTGCGCCCTCCTCGACGACCTCACGGTCGCCTGCTGGGGTGACAACGACAACGGCCAGCTCGGCCGGGGCGGCGCCTCCACCACCGACAGCGCCGACCCCGCGCTCGTCGCCGGCCTGGCGGACGTCGCGCAGCTCGCGTCCGGCTACGACAACACCTGCGCCCGCGACTCGCTCGGCCAGGTCTTCTGCTGGGGCGACAACCTGGACGGCGCCATCGGCGACGGCACCACCACCGATCGCGCGGAGCCGACCCTCACCACGCTGCCGATGGCGGCCACCGACCTCACGCTCGGGAACGACTTCGCCTGCGCCCTGCTCACCGACGGCTCGGTCCACTGCTGGGGCGAGTCGGTGGACTACGAGACCGGCCAGGGAGACATCCTCGACGTGCTCACCCCGGCGCCGGTGCGCGGCCTCGGGGGACTCACGATCACCGACGTCGAGGCCGGCGGGCGCGGCGTGTGCGTGCTGACCGACGCGGCGCAGCGCTACTGCTGGGGCTACGGCGAGGCGGGGCAGCTCGGCCACGCGTCCGAGTCGCGCAACGAGCTCGGGGCGCCCCTCGCCTTCGCCGGCGGCGCGCCGACGCGGCTGACGCTCTCGCGGCCCGAGTACCGGGGCCAGGCCTGCGCGTCGTTCTCCGACGGAAGCGTGGAGTGCATGGGCACCGCCAATTCGGTGCGCACCGACACGACGGCCGGCGCCGGCGGCATCTTCACCGGCTTCAGCGAGCACCTGACCCGGCCCACCGTGATCCCCGCGCTCGGCGGCACGCTGCAGGGTGAGCTCGGCGACGGCTTCGGCTGCGGACGCACGGCGACCTTCGTCGCCTGCGTCGGCGACAACTCCCAGCGGCAGCTCGGACAGGGCGGCACCGCCACCACCGACAGCCTCGTCCCGGTCCCGGTCACCGGCCTCGGCGCGGTCGACGAGATCGGCGTCGGCGGGCAGTTCGCGTGCGCGCGCACCGGCGGCGACGTGGTCTGCTGGGGCGACAACGACAACGGCCAGACCGGCGTGGCCGGCACGACCGACCAGGGCACCCCGGTCGCGCTCCCGAGCGTGTCCGACGCGACGATGATCGCGCTCGGCGGAGACCACGGCTGCCTCGTGCGGAGCACGGGGGCGGTGAGCTGCTGGGGCGACAACGACAACGGCCAGCTCGGCGACGGAGGCAGCGCGGACTCGGCGACGCCGGTCGACGTGATCGGCCTCCCCGCCGGCTCGGTGACCGCGCTCGGCCTCGGCGAGAACCACTCCTGCGCCCTCGTGGGCACGGAGATCTGGTGCTGGGGCGACAACGGGTACGGTCAGCTCGCGCAGGGCGATCAGACCGACTCGTCGACCGCGGTGCTCGCGTTCTCGGGCGCGACCGCGATGGCCTCGGGCTACAACTACGTGTGCGCGATCGAGACCGGCGGCGGCGTCGCGTGCTGGGGCTACGGCCGCGACGGCCAGCTGGGCAACGGCGGCGTGCAGGCCACCGGCGAGGAGCGCTTCCTGCTCCCGGTCTCGTGGATCGGGGCGAGCGGGATCACCGCGGTCGTCGCGGGCAACTCGATGACCTGCCTCGAGAGCGCGGCCGGCTGGCGCTGCGCCGGCTTCCGCGCCCACGGTCAGCTCGGCGACGGCACGACCCTCTGGCCGACGCTGCCGTACCGCGCCGCGTTGTAGCAGCGCCTACCCCGCTCGGCGGACCTGGTCGCGGCCGGCGCGCTTGGCCTCGTAGAGGGCGGCGTCGGCCGCGGTCTGGAGGGCCGGGGCGTCGGCGTCCTCGGGCAGGCTCGCGAGGCTGGCCACGCCGATCGACAGAGTCTGGGCGCCGGCCGCAGAGGCGCCCCCGCTCGCCAGATGGAAGGCGGCGCGGAGCCGCTCGGCCAGCTCGACGGCGGCGTCGAGGCCGGTCTCGGGCGCGACGACCACGAACTCCTCGCCGCCGTAGCGGTGGGCGAAGTCCGCCTCCCGGACGTTGCCCTTCAGCACCCCGCCGAGGCAGACGAGGACCTCGTCCCCGACGTCGTGGCCGTGGGTGTCGTTGACCTTCTTGAAGTGGTCGACGTCCATCATCAGCAGGCTGATCTCGCGGCCGTAGCGGCGAGCCCGCTCGACCTCCTTCGGGAGGCGCTCGTCGAGCATGCGCCGGTTCTCGAGGCCGGTGAGCGCGTCGATCTTGGCGAGCTGGCCGAGCGCGCGGCTCTTCTCCTCGAGCGCCCGGGTCAGCCGACGGATGCGGAGCATCGCGATCAGGCGGATGTAGAGCTCGAGCTCGTCCACCGGCTTGGCGAGCAGATCGTCCGCGCCCGCCTCGATGCAGCGGCGGCGCGCCTTCGAGTCGCTCTGGGCGGTGAGGAAGACGATGGGCACGTAGGAGCGGGAGCGCTCGCGCAGCATCCGGGTGAGCTTGAGCCCGTCGACGTTCGGCATGACCGCGTCCATCAGGACGAGGTCCACGTCGTGCTCGGCGAAGCGCTGGATCGCCTCCGTCCAGCTGTGGGCGAGCACCGTGCGGTGCCCGCTCTTCTGGACCATCGCGGCGACCTGGGTGGCGCCGAGCTTCTCGTCGTCGACGATCAGCACGGTGGCGACGACGTGCTCGTCGCTCAGGAACGCAGGCGGCCTGGAGGTCAGCGTCGGATCGGTCACGCGGGGCTCCACCCCGACGCCAGGGTAACACCGCTACTCGGTCACGAGCACGTGGCTGCCCCGCAGGGGGGTGCGGTCGGTGGACACGCCGTCCCAGCCCTCCGGCAGCGCCGGCCAGGTGCGGCCGAAGACGTGATGCGCGTCGTAGGGCGTCATGTTGACGCAGCCGTGGGAGCGCGGGAGCCCGAAGCGGGTGTGCCAGAACGCGGTGTGCAGGGCGATCGCGCCCTCGAAGTACTGCGTCCAGGGCACGTCCTCGATGCTGTAGCGGTCGTCGCCGGCGTCGGGGCCGATGTTGCTCATCGTGTCGGTGACGTGCTTGCGCCGGATCTCGAAGAGCCCGGTGGGCGTGTCGTGGCCCTCGACCCCGGTGCTCACCAGGGTGGCGTAGGTGGGGGTGTCGCCGCGGTAGAGCACGAGGGTCTGCTCGCTCAGATCGACGTGCACCCAGGGCTCGTCCGCGGCCACGCCGTCCGGGCGATCGACGCGCTCGGCGACGGAGGCGAACCACGCGCGGAGGTAGCGCTCACCCGCGTCGGTCTCGAGCACGTGGTAGACGCGGCCGTCGATGTTGCGCCGCTCCCGCCACCCCTCGAGCAAGGTCTGCCGCTCGATCGGCTCGGCCTCCTCCTCGTCGGTCAGGCCGCCCTCACCCTGCACCATCGGCCGCGCCGTCCGCACGGTCCACGCGACCGGCAGCTGCCGGTCCTCGCCGAGCTCGACGCCGCGGAAGTCGTGGCCGGTCCGGGTCTCGAGCTGCGCCTGCTTGATGTAGCGGCCCTGGGTCGTGCGCACGAAGCGGCGGAAGGCGCGGACCTCGACGAGCGGCGAGGCGACGTAGAAGCCGCGGTCCAGGTAGCGGTTGACCACTGCGGTGCCGGGCGGTCCGTCGTCGGCCTCGCCCGAGAGGTAGCGGCGCGCGCGACGCTCGTCGATCTCGAGCAGGTCACGGAAGCGCTCGGCCTTGGCGATGGCGGCCCGCTGCTCGTTGCGCGAGGGGAGCCGGTGGTACTCGGGGACCGTCGACTCCTTCACGTACCAGTAGTCGTAGGGGAGCGGCGCGTCGCGGGCGACCGGCGGCAGCACGAGCGCGCCCCGCGCCTCGGCCTCCTCGACCTGCCCGTCCTTCCAGCCCTCCTCGGTCGGCGGCTCGATCTCGATCGCCGCGTCGCGCACGTCGATGCCGTCGTCGTCGCAGACCCAGCCCACCGGGTGGACGGGCCGCCAGGGCCCCTCGCAGCTCGGGCCCCGCCGCTCCTCGGCGCCGATGCGGACCTGGTTGCCGATGCGCAGCCAGCCGACGATCGGCGACTCGCCGCTCGCCTCGGCGTGCACGGTCTTGAGGATGTCGGTGACCGCGGCGTGCTTGGGGAAGTCCGCGTCGAGCCGCGCCCGCGCGCGCTCCTCCTCGGTCGCGGTGCTCGGCAGCGCGGCGACCGCGCGATCGCCCGCGCTCTCGGGCACGACCTCCGCCTGGGCCTCGGGCTCGCCCCCACAAGAGCAGCCGGCCAGCCAGATCAGGGTGAGCAGCCAAACGCGCATGGCCCGATGGAGTACCAGCCTGGTCGCGCCCCGCAAGGCGGGCATACTGCGCCCCGTGCGACGCGGCTGGTGGTTGTGGGTGTGTCTCTGTGCGTGCGGCTCCCCGGGCCCGCGGGTCACGGAGCCGGTCGCGGTCTCGGAGCCGGTCCCGCAGTCGGAGTCGGTCTCGGTCTCGGTCTCGGATTCGGTTTCGGTCTCGGATTCGGTCTCGGTCTCGGATTCGGAATCGGAATCGGATCTCGCGGGCACGGGCAGGGGCACGGGCAGGGGCACGGGGCTCGGGACGGGGGTCCTGATCGGGGCGTCCGGAGACATTCTGGTCCACCTCAAAGTCATCGAGAGCGCGCGCCAGCAGGGCGGGTTCGAGCACGTCTTCGCCGGGCTGCGCGGGGTGATCGAGGAGGACGAGATCGCGTTCGCGAACCTCGAGACGCCGCTCTCGATGCGGGTGCCGCCGGTGACCGGGGATCCACCGATCCTCGGCGCGCCGGCCGAGGTGGCGCCGGCGCTCGCGGCGGCCGGGCTCGACGTGCTGAGCGTCTCCAACAACCACGCCTTCGATCAGATGTCCGCGGGGCTCGAGGACACGCTCGCCGCGCTGTCCGGGGCGGGGCTCACCGCGGTCGGCGCCGGCGTGGATCCGGGCGCGGCGGCGGGTCCGGTGATCGTCGAGCGAGGCGGCATGCGGGTGGCGTTTCTCGGCTTCACCGAGCGCCTCAACCGCGGCCCGGTCGCGCAGGGAGACCACGTGCACCCGGCGCGCTTCGTCCTCGAGGAGGCGTGCCGCGCGGTCGCGGAGGCGCGGGCGCGCGCGGACCTGGTGGTCGTCTCGGTCCACTGGAGCTTCGACTTCGCCGAGGGCCCGTTCCGCGGTCAGCGCCGGAGCGCGCACGCCCTCGTGGAGCACGGCGCGGATCTGGTGCTCGGGCACGGGCCGCACATCCTGCAGGAGGTGGAGCGCCTCGAGTCGCCGCGGGGCGACGCGGTGATCGCCTACTCCCTCGGCAACCTCGTGAGCAACCAGGGGCTGCGCTACTTCATCGGGCGGCGGAGGCTGCCCGACACCCTGCACCCGGCCGTGATCCTGCCGACGACCCGCGACGGAGTCTGGCTGCGGACCGGCTTCGCGCTCGAGGAGGGCCGCCTGCGCGTCACCTCGCTCGAGGCGATCCCCCTCTGGACCGAGAACAACTTCTTGCGGTGGGCGCAGCGCGAGGCGGAGGCGCTCGACATCCACGTCGGGCCGCTCCGCGCGTTCGACGCGGCGGCGCAGCGAGAGCGGCAGCCGATCATCCGGGGCGCGCTCGGCGACGCGGTGCAGCTCAGGCCGTAGTCAGGCGCGGGGGCGCCACCACGTGGGACAGCTCGGCCCCGCGGCGCAGCACGAAGAAGCTGGGGGTCGAGAGCGTGGTCAGGCCGAGGTCGAGGTAGGACCAGCCGAGCAGGAGCGCGCTCGAGCCCGGGTTCACCGCGACGATCGGGTCGCGCACCCGGGCGGTCGGATCGCGGCGCGGGTTGCCGCCCTTGCCGTAGTCGAGGAGCAGGCCGCGGTCGTAGGGCCGCGGCATGCGGTAGCCCTCGGGCGAGACGACCCGGTAGTGCCCGTAGGTCACCGGCCGGCCGTCCTTCTGGGTGAGGATCCACGGCGAGTCGAGGGGCGTCTGCTCCACCTTGCAGTTCCAGCCACGGAGCGCGCCGCCGTGCTCGCGGTGGAACACCTTGCAGAACTTCGTCCAGGTGAGCTTCTCGATCAGCGTCGGCAGGTTGAGGCTGACCCCGTCGAACTCGCGCTCCTCGAGCGCCCCCTCGTCGATCCGGTGCCCTTCGCGCATGAGCCGGTCGAGCTGGTCCCCGTCCATCAGGACGACGTCTTCGAGGGTGAGGGGCATGGCGATTGAGTAACGCGAGGAACGTCCGCGGGGGAAGGGGCGTATGCTCGGGCGCTGGAGGTGTGCCTCGATGAAGGGAATCCGGATCGGTCTGCTCTCGCTCGCGCTCCTCGGCTGCGGCGCCGAGGACGACACGCAGGCCGCGGCCCAGCCCCCGCCCGCGGTGGCGCCGGTGGAGGTGACGACCGAAGGCGAGGCGACCGCGGACGATCCGGCGGCGCTCCGGGCCCGGATCGCGGAGCTCGAGGCCGAGCTCGCGACCTGCCGGGGCACCGCGGCCACGGACGCCACGGCGACGGAGTCCGGCACCGAGACCGCGGCGATCCCGGAGGTCGTCCCGGAGGGCGTGGCCGTCCCGGAGGGTGAGACGCCCGCCGCGACGCGGGAGCCGTCCGCGCGCACCGAGCGCCAGCCGCGGCAGACCGAGCGCGATCCCAGCCTGATCGACTCCGTGCTCGGAGACCCGGACGAGACGACGACCACCCGGCGGCAGCGCCCGCGCGACCTCGCCGAAGAGGTGCTCGAGCTGCCCGGCGCGATCCTCGGCGAATGACCACCCTCATCTTCGAGACGCTGCACGGGAGCCGCGCCTACGGCCTCGCGCGCGAGGGCTCGGACACCGACCTGAAGGGCGTGGTGATCGGGCCGCCGGCCTGGTACTTCGGGCTCGCGCCCGGGCCGGAGCAGCTCGAGCTGTCCGCCGACCACGTGCGCTACGAGCTGCGCAAGGCGCTCCGGCTCGCGGCGGCGTCGAACCCGAGCGTGATCGAGGTGCTCTTCGCGCACCCGGACGATCACTGCGTGGTGACCGACGAAGGCGAGGCGGTGCTCGCGGCGCGCTCGCACATGCTGAGCAAGCAGGTGGCCGACACCTTCGGCGGCTACGCGCTCTCTCAGCTCGGCCGCATCCGTCGTCACCGCCGCTGGCTGCTCGAGCCTCCGACCGAGGCGCCGACCCGGGCGGCGTTCGACCTGCCGGAGCGCACGGTGATCCCGAAGGATCAGCTCGGGGCGGCCGAGGCGCTGATCGAGGACGGGCGGGTGGCGGAGGCCGAGCTGTCCCCGAACTTCCTCGCGATCCTCGACCGGGAGCGGCGCTACCGCGCGGCGCGCAAGGAGTGGGGTCAGTATCAGCACTGGCTGAAGCACCGGAACCCGAAGCGGGCCGCGCTCGAGGCGGAGCACGGCTACGACACCAAGCACGCCATGCACCTGGTGCGGCTGTGCCGCATGGCGATCGAGATCCTCGAGACCGGCGAGGTGAAGGTGCGACGCGACGACCGGGCCGAGCTGCTCGCGGTGCGGGACGGAGCGCTGACCTACGACGGGCTGATCGAGGAGGCGGAGCGGCTGAAGGCGCGCATCCGTGAGGCGAAGAGACGCTCGAGCCTGCCCGACGCGCCGGACGCCGACGCGCTCGACGACTTGGCGGTGCGGCTGATCCAGCGCACGCTCCGCTGACCATGCCGCTCTCGCCCGATCTCGATCGCGCCCGCCGCTTCGTCGCCTCGCGCCCGCCGCCCGGGGCGCTGCTGCACGTCGGCCTGGTCGGCGCGCACTACTACGGCTTCCCCTCGGCGGACAGCGACCTCGACCTCAAGGGCATGCACCTCGCGCCGACCCGCGCGGTGCTCGGGCTGACCGATCCGCCCGAGACCCACGACACGCTCGAGATCTTCGAAGGCGACGAGCACGATCTGACGACGCACGAGGCGCGGCAGGCGCTCTCGCTCCTGCTCAAGGGCAACGGCAACGTGCTCGAGCGGATCTTCACCCCGCTGCAGCTCTTCGAGGGCGAGGACCTCGAGGCGCTGCGGGCGCTGGCGAAGGGCGCGATCAGCCAGCGCTTCTTCGGGCACTACCGCGGCTACTTCGGGGGCATGTGCCGGGAGCACGCGCGCGCGCCGCGGGCGAAGTCGATGCTCTACGCCTACCGGGTCGCCCTGACCGGCGTGCACCTCCTGAAGACCGGCGAGGTGCGGGGCGACGTGCTCGAGAACGCCCGCGAGCACGGCTTCCACGGCCTCGAGGAGCTGGTCGCCTACAAGCGCGGCGAAGGGGAGAAGACCGCGCTCCCCGAGACCCTGGACGCCGAGCACCGCGCGCGATGGCCCGCGCTCGAGCGCGCGCTCGAGGACGCCCGCGCCAAGACCGCGCTCCCCGAGGAGCCCTCCGGCGCGGACGCGATCGACGCCTGGCTCATCGAGCGCCGGCTCGCCTCGCTCGCCTGACCCACCGGACCTACGCGCGCAGCCGTTTGAGGTAGCGCAGGAAGCGCCCGATGTGGTGGTAGAACGGGGTCGGGCTGTCCTCGCGCTTCGGCTGGTAGGCGTCGGTCAGGTACGGCACGTACATCGTGCGGCGCAGGCTGCGGGCGCCGACGTGGGGGGACTGCTGGACCCGGTGCCACGTGCGGCCGTCGTGCACCGTGAGATCGCCGGGCTCGGTCTCCACCGCGACCTCGCGTCGGTCGGCGCCGTGGCTGACGAAGTACGGCTTGTGGAAGCACATCTTCCAGAAGCCCTGGTGGTGAGTGCCGGGGATGATCCGCAGGCCGCCGTCCGCCTCGGTCACGCGGTCGAGGTGGATGCCGACGTTGAGCATCGGTCCGGGCATGCGCCCGTAGGCCAGGCTCCGGAGGCCGTCGGTGTGCCAGCCGAGGCGCGGGTAGGCGCTGCCGGGCACGTTGAGGTTGCGGTTGAAGACGACGCCGTCCTTCTCCTCGTCGCCGACCCGCGCGTCCTCGCCGATGAGGGTCCGGATCGGCTCGAAGCGGCGGTCGCGCACCAGATCGCGGATGTAGTCGGAGTAGACGCTGGTGAACGCGAAGCGCTGGATGAAGGGCGCCCCGTGCTCGTCCTTGCCCACGAAGAGGGGGATGCCGTAGACGCGCTTCCGGTTCTCGGCGAGCCAGCGCTCCTGGATGCCGCGCACCTCCTCGTCGAGCCGGGCGATCTCGGGCGCCTTCACCACGCCGCCGAACACCGCGTAGCCGTGCCGGTCGAGGAACGCGCGCTGCACGTCGGTGACCACGTCGCCGAGGGTGAAGCGGTGGGTCAGCGGGAGGGTCTTCGCGTACGCGGTCGCCTCCTCGCCGCGGAGGTGGGCGGTGGGGTCGACCGGGCGCGCGGGCGCCGGCATGGACATGGCCATCATGAGGGGGGCTCCTGACTGACGGAGAGGATCGCGACGGCGACCTCGACGAGGTGGGTCTCGACGGCGGCCAGCGGGTCGGCGTCGCCGGCGAGCATGGAGAGCTCGGCGTCGCTGCTGATCGCGTAGCGCGCGATCAGGAACACCAGGCTCTGGAGCGGGAAGCGCAGCGACTCGGGCGTCCGCCCGAAGGGCACCGAGAGCAGCGCGCTGGCGCGCTCGAGGAAGGGCCCCTGCACCCGCTCGCGGCGGTCCTCCGGGACCTGCCCCTGCTCGACCACCGAGCGCAGCATCATGCGCATCGCCGGCTGGTGGGCGCGCGCGAAGCGGAACGTGGTGACCACCACCGTGCGCAGCGCGTCCCGGCGCGAGCTCATCGCGAGCCGCGGGAAGAGCGCGACCAGCTCCTCCTGCAGCGCGTCGAGCTCGTCGTACATGGATCGCACGCAGGCGTCCCAGAGCTCCGCCTTGCTGCCGAAGTAGTGGTGCACGGTGGCGAGCGTCACGCCCGATCCCTTGGCCACCTTGCGGATCGAGACCGACTCCCCGCCCTCCGAGAAGAGGCTGAGGGCGCACGCGAGGATGCGCTCCTTGGTGACGGCCGCGTCGGCGTTCGGGGGTCGCGCCATGCCGGAGACACTAACTAATCTATCGATTGATTACAAAGGGACCCGGTGAGCGAGGTCACGCTTGCCCCCCGGGTCGACCCGACCGAACCTCTCGGCGTGGACTGGATCGCGCACGACGAGCAGCCGCTCGAGGCCCTGCCCGGCTGGGCGAGGGTCGAAGGCGAGGTGCTCGACGGAAAGCCCTACCGGGTGACGCTCCTGCCCGAGGGCATCGTGCTCGAGCGCGCCGGGCGGCGGAGCGCGCTCCGCTGGGACGAGGTCCTGGTGCCGATCCGGGTGGACGAGCCGCGGCGGCTGCTCCTCGCCGCCAGCCGGGAGCCGCCCCGGGTGCCGTGGTTCGAGCTGCGCGGGCTGGACGTGCCCCGGATCGAGCGCGAGGTGCGGCTCCGGCTCGAGGCGGTGGATCACCGCGGCTACCGGGAGCGACGTCGATCCCGGAAGGTCATGCCGGCCGACGAGGTGCTGACCGAGGTGCTGGACCACCGGCCGCTCCCCGGCGCGGTCGAGATCCCGCGGGCCCACCCGAGCGTGGTGCGCAGCGCCTTCACCGGCGGGTCGATCGGGGCCGCGACCCTGGGCTTCTACGGCCTGCTCTTCGGCCCGGGCGGCATGCTGCTCGCGGGCGGGGTCGGCGCGGTGAGCGGCGCGGCGCTGATGGGCGGCATCGAGGCGGTCCGGCGGCGCAACGCGGGGCGCGTCCTCGTGCTCACCCCCGACGCCTTCGTCGGCGGCCTCGACGGCAAGAGCATCCGAGCGGTGCCCTGGTTCCGGGTCGGCCGCTTCGTCGACGGCGTCGACCCCCACGGCGAGAGCGCGCTCGAGGTCTGGTCGCCGGACGACGAGCTGGTGGCCCGGGCGGCGGCCCGCTTCTTCGGGCAGCCCCTCGACGTCATCGTCGCGGTGGCCGAGGCGTATCGAAAGCGAGCCAGCGACGAGCGCTGATCACTCGGCGAGGCCGAGCAGGAGCGCCTCGCTGAAGCTGGTCTCGAGCACCTGGCCCTCGGCGTCGAAGCGGATGAGCACGTTGAGGTAGTAGACGTCGTCGCGCCCGGCGTGCTCGCAGTCGGTGTAGCCGCGTCGATCCGGGAAGGCGACCGAGAAGGTCAGGTCTCGCTCCCCCTCGGCGATCCACCCGTCGAGATCGCGCAGCCGCACCATGAGCTCGCCCTCGCGCGGGAGGCTCACCGCGATGACCGGCGGCGAGACCGGGAAGGCGCTCTCGCCCGCCGCGTCCACCTCGACCGCGCTCGGCAGCCGACCGGCCGAGAAGTAGGCGGCCGGCAGGTCCTCGGCGATCGGGCTCCCGGGCGAGAACCCGACCCGCAGGAAGCTGCCGCCGGCGTCGCGCTCCACCCCGTCGACCAGGCCGAGGTCGGCGAAGGTCGCGCCGCGGGTGCAGCTGTCCGGCTCCTGACAGCCGGCGAGCAGGACGAGCGCGAGGACGGCGAGCGATCGCATGGGGCGGAGCATGGCGCGGCCCCTCCATCGGAGCACGTCCGTGTGACGGAACGGTATCGATCCCCGATTTCCTTCCGTATGATGACCGCGAATGCAGGAGGCGCTGGCAGTCGAGCTCTGGGTGTGCACGAAGTGTCGCGCCTCCTACCGCGACGGACGTCTCGCCACCTGCCCGCGCGACGGGGCCCCCCTCGCCCGATGGGAGGAGGATCCCCTGATCGGGACGGTGGTCGGGGAGCGCTACCAGATCGTCGAGCCGATCGGTCAGGGCGGCATGGGCTCGGTCTACCTGGCCGAGCGCCTGCCCGACGAGCTCGAGGTGGCCGTCAAGATCGTTCGCCCCGAGCACATCGGCAACCCGACCGTGCACGAGCGCTTCCTGCGCGAGGTGAGGCACACGAGCGCCATCTCGAGCCCGCACGTGGTGCAGATCTTCGACTCGGGCATGAGCGACGACGGGCGCGCCTTCATGGTGATGGAGCGGCTCGACGGCGAGACCCTGACCGAGCGGCTCCGGCGCCCGCCGGGCCTGCGGCCGATCGAGGCGCTGCACGTGGCCCGCGACATCGCCCTCGCCCTGGCCGCGGCGCACGCCGCCGGGGTGATCCACCGCGACCTCAAGCCGGACAACATCATCCTCTGCCGGGACGGCACGGTGAAGGTGGTGGACCTCGGCATCGCCAAGGCGCTGATCCCCGAGGACAAGCACAAGGTCGCCGAGCCCTCGCTGACCGAGGCGCACCGGGTGGTCGGCACGCCGACCTACATGGCGCCCGAGATCATCACGAAGGAGGGCCTCTACCCGGCGTCGGATCTCTACGCGCTCGGCGTGATCCTCTACGAGGCGATGGTCGGCGAGCCGCCCTTCTACGAGAAGGACGCGATCGGCACGATGTACCGGCACATCCACGAGGAGCCGAAGCGCCTCCGGGAGGTGGACCCGAGGCTGGACATCCCCGGCGCGCTCGAGACGCTGGTGCGCGACCTGCTCGAGAAGAACGCGGCCGACCGGCCGGCCGACGCCAACGACGTCGTGCAGCGGCTCGAGGCCCTGATGCGCATGGTCCGCGATCACGCGCGCCGCGGCGGTCAGGAGGAGACCGGCGAGCTGACCAAGGTCTGGTCGCCCAAGGACCGCATCTCGTCGCCCGACGGCGAGCCGCGGCGCCCGTCCAAGCTCAAGAAGCGCCTCTTCGTGATCCTCGCCGCCGCCCTGCTCGCGCTCGTGCTCGGCTTCGGCGCCACCGCGGCGCTCATCTACGTCTTCGGGCCCGAGAGCCAGGAGGCGGTGCAGCTCCCGTCCGACTGACGCTCCCCGGTTTCCGTGGTACGCCGACCCCCGGAAATTCGAGGTGACCGTGGAGACGAGCCCCAAGACCAACGGCGCGGCCGAGCCCGCAGCCCAGCCGGCCCAGACGACCGTGCGCGACGGCGCCATCCACCGGGTGTGCCCGCTCGACCTGAGCCCGCTGCCCCCGGTCCCGGTGGCGAGCGCGGACGAGGTGCGCGAGGCGGTGGAGCGCTCGCGTCGCGCGGCCCGCGTCTGGCGCAACCAGCCGCACGCCGATCGCGTCGCCGCCCTGAAGCGCGCGGCGAAGGCGATGCTCGAGCGGCGGGCCGAGATCCTGGAGCTGGTGAAGCGCGAGGCCGGCAAGCTCGACGTCGACGCTCTCTTCACCGAGGCCCTCGGCCCGCTCGACGCGGTCTCCGGCTGGGGGCGCGTCACCTCGCGCGCGGTGCGCCGCAAGGTCCGCCTCAACCCGATCAGCTTCCCCAAGAAGCGCGCGCGCATCGATCTCGTGCCCCGCGGCGTGGTGGGCATCATCGCGCCCTGGAACTACCCGGTGGCCGGGCTCTACCGCTCGCTGATCCCGGCGCTGATGACCGGCAACGGCGTGGTGCTGAAGCCCAGCGAGTTCACGCCCAAGAGCAGCCAGTGGCTCGCCGACATGCTCCAGAGCGAGCTCCCCGACGGGCTCGTGCAGGTCGTGCACGGCGCGGGCGACGTGGGGCAGGCGCTGCTCGACTCCGGCATCGACGCCTGCGTGTTCACCGGCAGCTGCCAGACCGGCGCGAAGGTCCGCGTGCGCTGCGCCGAGCTCGGCATCCCCTGCAGCGTGGAGATGGGCGGCAACGACCCGGCCATCGTGCTCGCCGACTGCGACCTCGACCGCACGGTCGCCGGCATCACCCACTGGGCGCTCCACAACGCGGGGCAGGCCTGCGGCGCGGTGGAGCTCGTCTACGTCGACCAGCGCATCGCCGACGACTTCGTCCGGCGCGTGGGGGACGCCTGGCGTCAGCTCCGGGTCGGCGAGGGCGACTTCGCCGAGGTCGACGTCTCGCCGCTCACCACCCGGCCTCAGCTCGAGCTCGTGAAGCGACACGTGGCCGACGCGATCGCGAAGGGCGCCGAGCTGGTCTGCGGCGGCGAGGAGCTCGGGGTCGGCCTCTTCTACGCGCCGACGGTGCTCGACCGCTGCACCGACGCGATGGACGTCGTGAAGGACGAGACGTTCGGCCCGGTGCTGGCCGTCGTCCGGGTCAACGGCGCGGCCGAGGCGATCAAGCGCGTCAACGCGAGCCGCTACGGCCTCGGCGCCTCGATCTGGACCCAGGACGTCGCCCGGGCCGAGCGCCTCGCGGAGCGCCTCGAGGTCGGCGTGATCGACGTGAACAACCACGCGATGACCGGGGCCATCCCCGACCTCCCCTGGAGCGGCGTGCGCGACACCGGCTTCGGCATCGCCAACAGCGAGCTGTCGCTCACCACGTTCTGCCGGCCGCGCAGCCTCCTCATCGACGAGAACGCGCAGCCGGAGCCCTTCTGGATGCCCTTCGACCCGGCGACCTACGAGCTGGGCGACATCCTCGCCGACGCGCAGATCGCGCGGATCGGCCGGGCCTGGAAGCTCCCGATCCTGCTCCAGAAGCGCATGAAGCGGATCAAGGACTTCTTCGGTCGCTGATCCGGTCGAGCGCGCCGACCGCCCGCCGCACCAGCTCGGGCACGTCGCGCTCGAGGTGGAGCGCGCACACCGTGCTCTCCAGCCCGTCGACTCGACCGACGACGCGGAGGCGGCCCGCCGTCTCCATGTCGGCGATGAACGACCGCGGCAGCACGGCCACCCCGGTCCCCTTGGAGGCCATCTCGGCGAGGGTGACCGGGTCGTCCGTCTCGCAGAGGACCTTCGGGCGCAGATCGCGCTCGGTCAGGTAGGCCTCGATCTTCCAGTGCAGCTCGGTGCCGGGGAGGTGCGACAGGAGCGGCCGCGTCCCGAGCGCCTCGTCCACGTCGTCGATCGACTCGTCGGGCCCGGCCACCAGCACCACCTCGCTGCGCTCCACCGGCGTGCACTCGAGGCCGTTGACCGCCGCCGCCTCTCGGGCGCCGCCGTCGACCAGGAGGATGTCGAGCTTCATCTCGAGGATGTCCCGCCGGAGCCGCCGGCCCTCCCCGGTCGACACCCGCAGGGTCAGCTCGTCCTCGAGGCCGATGAGCGGGTCGAAGAAGCTCGTGGCCAGGCGGCGCGAGATCGCGTTGGCGACGCCGACCCGGAGCAGCGGCGGCCCGCCGATCTCTCGCCGGAAGTAGCGCATCATCGCGCTGGCGACGTCGAACATCGCCGCCGTGTGTCGGTGCGCGACCCGACCGTGCTCGTTCAGCTCGAGGCGCCCGCTCGAGCGATCGAAGAGCGACTCTCCGAGCGCGTCCTCGAGCTGGCGCACCTGGGCGCTGATGGTCGGCTTGGTGACGTTGAGGATCTCGCTCGCCCGCGCGAGGGACCCCGACTGGGCGACGACGTGGAAGTAGAAGAGATGGTTCAGGTTCAGGTTCTCGAGCACGCCTCCTCCGCCCGATCGCGGTAGGCCCGTTCGGTCTGACCGAAAGCCGTTGAGGCGCTCCCTCACGCGGCCGGACGGTTTTTCGACAATGACGACCCGGTCCGGTGGCGCCAGGTTGTGGCCGGAGCGGTGAAGTGAACGACGATCCGAGCATCCTCGAGCTCTTTCAGATGGCGGCACACGACCTGCGCAGCCCGCTCGGGACCGTGCGCCTGGCCACCGACGTGATCGCCGCCGAGCCGCTGTCGGAGCCGGCCCGGGACGCCCTCGTCAGCGCGCGACGCGCCCTCGATCGCCTCGAGGGTCTGACCGCCCAGCTCACCGGCTTCGCGCGCGGCAGCCGCGTGGGCGATCGGGTCGCGCGGCTCGACTGGTCGCGGGAGCTCGAGCGGAGCCTCGCGCGCTGGCGGCGCCCGCCGCTGCGCCTCGAGCGCGCGATCGCCCCCGATCTCCACGTCCGGGGCGACGCCGAGTGGCTCGACCGCGCGGTCGACAACCTCCTGGACAACGCCGCCCGCCACGCGGCGGGACGGGTGCGAGTCGCGCTCGAGCGGGTACACGACCAGGCGATCCTGCGGGTCAGCGACGACGGCCCCGGGGTCCCCTCGCCGCTCGCGGCCCGCCTCACCCAGCCCTGGGTCAGCGGCGGCGGAGGCGGCCTCGGGCTGGGCCTCACCGTGGTCTCCCACGTGGCCCGGACCCACGACGGCCTGCTCCGGATCCGCGAGTCGGGCGAGGGCGGCCTGCCCGGCGCGTGCTTCGAGCTCAGCCTCCCGGTCGCTCAGGACGACGGGTCGTCCTGACCCCGCACGGCGTCGCGCCAGAGCTCGCGGCGGATCGCGTCCTCGTGCTCCGGGTCGCGGCGCGCCTTCTTCTCGAGCCGCTCGCGCTCGTGGAGCACCAGCGCGTTGAGGTAGGCGCGCACGTCGGTGACGTGGGCGAGGAAGCTGTTGAGCAGATCGGCCGAGGCGATCTTGCCCTCGGCGTAGCCCTCGAGCGCCTCGTTCTTCAGCTCCCCGAGCCGCCGCTGGATGGTCAGGAGGCGCGGCAGATCGAGATCCGCCTCGAGCTCGAGCTTCAGCACCTCGCGCTCCAGCTTCGTGACGCCCTGCAGGTAGAGATCGAAGCCCTTCATCTGGCGGGCCCGCCACCAGCGCCAGAGCAGGATCAGGGCGATGACGGCGGAGACCAGGAAGCTCCGCAGGCTCTCGACGTTGTCGATGACCTCGGGCGTGATGAGCGGGTCGTTCCGGGACAGCCACGCGCGGGCGCCGTCGTGCAGCGGCAGCTCGGGCGCCGCCAGCTGCTCGGCGCCGATCGGCGACAGCTCGGCGGCCCGCGCCAGCTCCTCGCTCGCGACCACCTCCAGGAGCCGGCGGATGGCCTCGTCGTCGACGTCCGCCCGCGCGACGATCAGCATCCGGGTGGCGAGCGTCGGCGTGTCCTCGGGCGGGTGCGCGGGCGAGGCGCCGTAGGCGTAGGCGGGGATCACCGCGTCGCGCACCGCCACGTCGCGGACGTGCATCGCGCTGGCGTAGGGCAGCGGCAGCAGCCGGTAGCCGCGGTGGCGCAGGAGGTGCTCGGCCACCGGCGACGGGAGCGAGGAGACGTGGAAGATGGCGTCCGGGAGCGCCTCCGCCGGCGCGCGCATCAGCACGTCGTAGCGCAGCGTGACCTCCTCGAAGTCCCGCTCCGGCCGGAGGTGAGCCAGCTCGAGCAGCTCGAGGGCCAGCTCGCGGGTGCCGCTGCCGGGCGGGCTCAGGTCGACGCTGCGCCCGCGCAGATCCTCCACGCGCCGGATCGCCGGCTCCCGCACCAGGAGATGCAGCGGCTCGAGGGTCAGCGGCGCCACCTCCCGGATCGACGCGCCGGCGGGCAGGCCGCCCTGCACGAGCGCGACGTCGAGCGAGCCGCCGGCCAGCCGCTCGAGGGACGCCGCCGAGCCGCGGGTCGGCGAGAGCTCCAGCGCCAGCCCTCGCTCGGCCGCGAGCCGCTGCAGCACCTCCGCGATCTCGTGGCGCCGCCCGAGCTCGTCCCCCGCGCTCACCCGGAGCGTCACCTGCGGCGACCGGAGCGCGAGCCAGAGCATCAGGGCGGTCACGAGGACCATCGCGATCATCGCCGCGAGCACGATCCGCGGCGAGCGCGTGAGCGCCCGGACCTGCTCCACCCGACGCGTCAGCTCCCCCATGGAGAGCCGTGGGTATCACCGACGGACTCGGTGGCTCAACAGGATCCGCCGAAGGGCGCGCAGAAGTTCGTGCCGGGGCAGTCGTGGCAGAACATGCCAGCGCCGCAACCTCCGTTGCTGCACACTCCGTTCGAGCTGCACTGGCACTGGCACCACGCCGGGGGCGACGCGACGTTGTAACAGGTCGCGCTCCCGTTGAGGATCGAGCGACAGGAGGCGTTCGTGCTGCAGCCGCGACACGAGTAGCCGCCGGTGCCGGTGTTCGCGCAGGTGAGGCCGATCGCGTTGCAGTTCACGCCGCAGCCGCCGCAGTAGGCGTTGGTCCGCAGGTCGCGGCAGCTCCCGTTGCAGCAGCGGCTCCAGGTGCCGCCGCAGCTCGTGCCGTCCGCGACCGAGCGCGAGCAGCCCCGCGTCTCGGTGTTGTTCACGTCGCTGCAGCTGCCGCTCCGGCAGAGGCGGCGGCGCCGGGTTCGGCTCTGGGTGCCGGTCTCGTCGCACGCGTTCGAGTAACCGCCGCAGCTCCCCCAGCTGGTGTAGGTCGTCGAGCCGCAGGTGTCGTTCTCGGTGCTGCGGGTGCAGGACCGCATCTCGGACGACATCTCGACCACGCACGCGCCGGCCTCGCAGCGCGGGGTCATCACGCTGCGGGACTGGGTGCCCGTCTGACCGCAGGTGCCCGAGAAGCCGCCGCAGCCGCTCCAGCCGCCGAAGCTGGGGCTGCCGCAGTCCTCGTCGGACCGACACTCCTCGCAGGCCATCGCCATCTCGTTGCAGAACGTGGCGCAGGGCGGGCTCGCGTGGTCCTGGCAGAGCCCGTCGCGGCAGGTGTCGGCGCCGTTGCACCAGAAGCCGTCGTCGCAGGCCGCCGTGTTGTTGGCGCTCTGACAGCCCATCACCGGATCGCACGTGTCGTCGGTGCACGGGTTCTCGTCGTCGCACGCGATCATCTCGCCGCCGCAGCTGCCGTCCTCGAGGCAGACGTCCGCCTCGGTGCAGACCGAGCCGTCGTCGCAGCTCTGCCCGCGGCAGTCCGGATCGGCGCAGTCGGTCAGGCCGTCGCAGTCGTCGTCCATCCCGTCGGTGCAGGCGGTCTCGGTCGTCGGGCAGGAGGGGCCGGCGTCCACGTCGGGGCGCAGCACGCAGCCCTCGCGCAGGTCGCAGAGCTCGCTCGGGTCGCAGCGCGAGTCGTCCGCCACCGCGAAGCACTCGTTCGAGAGGCACATCGGGACCGCGCACGCCGCGTTGGTGACGCAGTCCGCGTCGGTGCCGCAGCCCCCCTCGCCGCAGAACTCGGGCGACTCCGGGCTGCATCGCGGGTCGACGCAGCGGCCGCCGACGCAGGCGCTCAGCGACGGATCGTCTCCGGCGCCGGGGCAGGTGACGTCGCGGCACGAGTCGGTGATCAGCACGGTGACCGCGGTGGCGGAGTCGAGGCGCACCAGCACCGTGCGGTCGATGACCGGCGTGTTCAGGTTGTCGTAGAGCGTGACCTCGATGGCGAGCATCCCGGTCGGGATGTCGTCGAGCTCGGCGATCCGCACCCCGGCCAGGTAGTCCTCGCCGGGCATCGCGAACGATCGCTCCTCGGCCAGCTGAGCCGCCGATCCGTCGGCGTAGCGGACGACGGTGGTGATCCCGGTGAACTGGTAGCCCGGCACCAGATCGGTGCGCAGGTCGACGATCAGGGAGGTGTCGTTGCTCGCGCAGCCCAGCAAGAAGAGGGCGAGGAGACACGGTCGGAACGGCCGCCGCATCCCGAAAGCCTATCACGAGGTCAAGCGACGACCTCGGCGATGCGCTCGGCGGCGCGGGTGGCCATCGCCATGATGGTGATCTGCGGGTTGACCCCGAGCGGCCCGGGCACGGTGCTTCCGTCCACGATGAACAGGCCCGGGAGGTCGTGCGCCTGGTGATCGAGGTCGACGACGCTGGTCGCCGGATCCTTGCCCATCTTGCAGGTGCCGAGCGGGTGGTAGCTCGTCAGCATCAGGTCCGACGCCTTCATGTCGAGCTGACGGAACCGGCGCCAGTCGTCCATCGACCGCACCTCGCTCATCGAGACGCAGACCGGGTGGAGCCGCTTCGCGCCGGCCGCCCACGCCATCTCGCCCGCGAGCACGAAGCCGCGGTGCATGCGGGCCACGTCGCGCTCGGTGAGGCTGTACTTCACGATCGGCAGCCCGCCCGGGCCCGGGTAGACGACGCCGCTCGCCACGTCGTCGGCGATCATCACCCCGAACGAGGCGAGGTGATCGACGTCCTCGAGGATCCGCATGAGGCGGTCGCCGGTCTGCGGGAAGAGGATCGGCGCGAAGTTGCGGTCCGGCTGGGCGGCGTTGATGAGGATGCCGTCCTTGATGTGCTCCTCGACGTAGTAGCCCTGCGGGATGTGCTTGTGCGGCTCCACCGCCTCGTCCATCAGCGCGCTGAAGCCGGTGGAGGGGTGCATGCTGAGGTTGCGCCCGAGCTGACCGCTCGAGTTGCAGAGGCCCTGCTTCTGCAGGAACACCGGCGTCGGGACGGCGCCGCCGCTGAAGATCACCGCGTCCGCGCGGACCCGCAGCGTGCGGCCGTGCGCGTCCACGCCCTCGACGCCCACCGCGCGCCCGCCCTCGACCCGGATGCGGTTGGCCCGGAAGCCGGTGAAGACCATCGCGCCCTTCTCGACCGCGGGCGGGATGTAGCTGAGGTTGGTGCTCTTGCGCGCGTCGGTGCGGCAGCCGAAGTCGCAGAAGCCCTCGCCCCGACACCCCGGCGCGTTCCGCAGCATCGTGCGGTGCTCCCAGCCGAGCGCGTCGCAGCCGCGGGCCATGATGTCGGCGATCGGACCGGCCGCGTCGAGGTCCGCGGGCTCGACGCCGAGGGTGCGCTCCACCTTCTCGAAGTGGGGCCGCATCGTCTCCGACTCGAAGGCGTCGGTCCGGATGTCCTCGCACCAGCGGTCGAGCACCCAGCCCGGCGTGCGGAAGCAGCTGCCGGTGTTGACCGCGGTGGAGCCGCCGACCAGCCGCCCCATGAAGATGGGCATCGGCGCGTTGCCGAGGGTGAGCGAGCCCCGGTAGAAGTCGAAGTGCGCCTGCACCGAGCTGCCGGTGAACGCGTCGCGGCGGTGATGGTCGCCCTCCTCGACGAACACCACCGCGAAGCCGCGGTCCGCCAGCTCCTTGCCGACCACCGCGCCGCCCGCGCCGGTCCCGACCACCACGATCTCGCACTCGATCTCGTCGTCGGCGTCCCACTCCGTCGCGGGCACGATCTGCGAGAGCCAGCGCGGCTCCTCCATGTGCTGGACGACGTTGAGCTTGCCGCCCATCGACCGGTAGACGTCGGGCGTGTCGAAGTGGGTGAACTTCAGCGCGAACGCCACCGCGCCGAGCGGCGTCCGGAGCACCGGGTCGGTCTCCCACTTCTGGAGCAGCCGCTGCTGCCGGACGTGATCGAGCTTGTGGAAGCGTCGCCCGGTCGAGAGGACGGCGGCCCGGTCGAGCAGCGCGATCGCGCCCCGCAGCGCCTTGGTCGCCCACGGCGAGACGTGCTCGGTGACCTGGAAGGTGTGCGCGAGGGTGCGCTCGTCGGCGGCCGGCACGCTGGGGGCGCCGGGGAGGATGGCCTCGGCGAGCGCCAGCGCGGCCCGGCGGCCGTCGGAGTCGAGCCCGATGTCGGGCGCGTCGGTCTCGGTCAGTCGGAGGTCGAACACGTCTCGGTCCTCGCCGACCAAATTCGGCCGACCGGCTCTTTTTGGGACCTCCACGCCGTCGGGGCAAGCGGGGAGCGTGAGTCGACGCGTCAGGCGGCCCCGTCGACCACCGCCTGCAGCGCCTCGAGCCCGGCGGTGAGCTTGGCGAAGAACGACGCCTGGTGCGGGACCTTGACGAATCGCGGATGATGCGACCAGAGCGCGTCGAGCTCGCGATCGAGCCGGGCCGCCTCGACGTCGTCTTCGGTCCGGGTCGGGTTGCCGCCTTCGATGCTGAGGCCGCCGACGGCCGCGCTCTCGAAGAAGATGACCGCGTCGTATCGTTCGAGCTCCCGGTCGCGGGAGGTGCCCATCGCCTCGAAGAAGTCGCCGTTCACCGGCCAGTAGGCGGCGCCGTCGAGGGTCCCGCGGTCGCAGACGAGCACCCGCCCCGGGTACTCGCTGGCGTAGAGGTCCTCGAGGTTGCGCTGGACGTGGAAGATGGCCCGCTGCGCGCAGCGCCGGGACTCCGGCTCCTTCGTGCGCGGGAAGCCGCCCGAGAAGAGCAGCGTCGCCGACTCCGGCACCACCACCACCCGGTCACCCAGCTCGCGCCGGAAGAGGTCCACCGCGGTGCTCTTGCCGCCGCCGGGGCCGCCGGTCACCGCGATCCGACAGCGCTTCGCTCCTGAGTTGGCTCGTGAGTCCATGAGCCGGGACAGCTACGCACGGACGGCGGCGGCGCTCGTGAGGCGGGCCAGCGCGTCGAGCAGCTCACGCGGCCGGAACGGCTTGCGCAGGACCTCGAGCGCGCCGTCGTCCGGGCGGAGCGCGCCCTCGCTGTGCCCGGTGACGAGCAGCCCCGGCACCCCGCGCTCGCTCGCCGCCCGGAGCACCTCGATGCCCAGCCCGTCGGTCAGCGTCAGGTCCGAGACCACCAGGTCGAAGTGACCGGCCGCGAGGCGCTCGCGCGCGTCCTCCACCCCCTCGGCGAGCACGACCCGGTTGCCGGTGCCGGTCAGGACGCGCTCCATGAGCCGCCGCACCGCGGGCTGGTCTTCGACCACCAGCACCGTGCGATCGGTGAGCTCGTCCTCGATCGGCGCGAGCTCGGCCGCCCGCTCGCGCGCGCCGCGAGGCGGCGGGAACGCGATCACGAACCGCGTGCCGCCAGCCGGCAGCCGATCGACCCAGAGCGTCGCCTCGTGGGAGCGCACGATGCCGAGCACCGCCGCGAGGCCGAGCCCGCGGCCCTGCCCCTTGGTCGACACGAAGGGCTCGAACGCGGCGGCCAGGGTGTCCGGATCGATCCCGACGCCGTCGTCCTCGACCTCCAGACAGATCGCCTCCCCCTGCGCGGCGCCGCGGTGGAGCGCGCGGTCGAGGCGCGCGGCGTCGAGCACGACGGGGTGGACCCGCACCCGCACCCGCCCCTTCGGATCACGCAGCGCCTCGCAGGCGTTGGTGACCAGGTTCAGCACCAGCTGGTGCATCTGGTTGAGGTCGGCGTCGACCTCGCCCGGGGTGAGCTCGAGCTCGACCTGACGCCGCCGGCCGGTGTCCAGGAGGCGCACCGCAGCGCGCGCGGCCGCGGCGAGATCGAGCCGCCGCACCTCCACCGCGCCGCCCCCCGAGTAGGCGAGCATCTGCTGACAGAGCGCGGCGGCCGCGGCGGCGCTCTCCAGGACCTCGTCGAGCAGCTCGCGCTGCGCGGGGCTCGCGTCGGCCCGCGCCAGCTCGGCGTTGCCGACGACCCCGACCAGGATGTTGTTGAAGTCGTGCGCGATCCCGCCCGCCATCAGCCCGAGGCTCTCGAGCTTCTGCGACCGGAGCATCTCGGTCTCGAGCCGGAGCCGCTCGGCCTCGGCCGCGCGCCGCGCGGTGACGTCCTCGCAGATCGCGACGCCGTGGGTCGGCCGCCCCTCCTCGTCGCGGAAGACGGTGACCGTCACCGACGCCCAGACCACGCGCCCCGAAGCGTGCAGGAAGCGCTTCTCGAGCGAGTACGACGGCCGCGCCGCCTCCAGGATCTCCTGGAAGAGCGCCGCCTCCCGAGGCGCGTCCTCGGGGTGGGTGAGCTGCAGCGGATCGAGCTGCGCCAGCTCGGACTCGGGGTAGCCGAGCATCTCGCAGAAGGCGGCGTTGGCCCGCACGAACCGGAGCGTGTCCGCCTCCGCGATGGCCATCGGGGTCCGGCTCTCGGCGAACACCGTCTCGAAGTCGAAGGCCACCGAGCGATTGTACCTACTCGTCCCAGTCGAGCCCATCGATCGGCGCCGACGAGGCGAGCGCGGTGGCGAAGGCCTCGGCGGTCGGGAAGCGCGCGGCCGGATCCGGATCGAGCGCGCGGTCGATCGCGTCGATCACGTTGCGGGGCAGATCGGGCCGGAGCGACCCGAGCGAGGGCGCGCGCTCCCGCACGATGCGGAGCAGGAGCTTGCCGACGTGCTCCTCCTCGAACACCGGCCGGCCGGTGAAGGCGTGGAAGAGCACCGCCGCCGCGGCCCAGAGATCGGCGGCGCCGCTGATCGGCAGCCCGCGGCAGACCTCGGGGCTCATGTACTCGGGCGTCCCGAGGATGAGCCCGTCGAGGGTCTGGAAGCTGATCGCCGCGTCCGGGCGCGTGAGCTTGGCGATGCCGAAGTCGAGCACCTTGAGCCGCACGCTGCCGCTCGGCGAGGTCATCAGGAAGAGGTTCTCCGGCTTGATGTCGCGGTGCACGATGCCGCGCGCGTGAGCCGCCGCGAGCGCGCCGAGGAGCTGCCGCCCGACCTCGAGCACCTCGCGGGGCTCGAGATCGGCGAGCATGATGCGGTCGTGCAGGAGCGATCCCTCGAGCAGCTCCATCACCAGGAAGAGCGCGCCGTCGTGATCCTCGCCGGCGTCGAGCACCCGGACCACCGCGGAGTGGGCGATGCGCGAGAGCGCGCGGATCTCGCGGGTGAAGCGCGCCACGTGCCCGTCCGAGCTCCGGAGGTGGGGATGCAGCAGCTTCACCGCCACCTCGACCCCGCGCTCGAGATCGGTCGCCGCGTAGACCGCGCCGCTCGCTCCCGCGCCCAGCACCGCGCGCAGGGCGTAGCGCTCGGCGATGACCGCCCCGAGGCGATCGCGCGGCGAGGCGTCGGCGCGGATCGCGCGGATGTCGCTGTGAACGGGCGCCGCGGGCTCCACCCACGTGTCGCTCAGCCTCTTGGCCCCCGTGCCGTCGCTCATACAGCCTGCCCCTCCCGGCTGCGCAGCCTACGTACATCGTGGCACTCGCATTCCCCGCCCTTCAACGTCCAGCGCGAGATACCGTGAGCGACGGAAAAGCACACCGATGAGCCCCCGTCCCCGCCTCCGTTCGAGCGTCCAAGCCCGCAGGCATCTGCGCGGCGACGACGTCTGCGTGGTCCTGCACCGGGGCCCCGCGGCGATGAAGCTGGGCGAGCGGGAGTGGCGGGTGGTGCGCGCGATGGACGGCACCCGGGACGCGGAGGGGATCGCGCTCGCGTCCGGGGTGGCCCGCGCGCACGTGGCCGCCTTCGTGGAGGCGCTGGAGCGGGCCGGGTTCCTGGGCGAGGACCGGGGTGGAGGCGACCCGGCGGCCGGCGAGCCGTCGTTCGCCCGGGACCTGCCCGTGCTGCCGCTCCCCGGCTACCGCTTCACCTGCGACGGTCGGGGCGCGTGCTGCGCGACCTTCGCCACCATGGCCTTCACGCCGCTGGAGGCCGCGCGCGCCCGGGCCGCGGCGCCCGAGATCGAGCACGGCGGCCACGATCCGGACCGCGTGTTCACGCCTCACGCCGGGCTCGACGGGAGCCTGCTCGCGGTCGCGATGCGGGACGGCGCCTGCGTCTATCGCTCGGACGCGGGGTGCCGGGTGCACGCGGCGGCGGGCGCGGAGGCCAAGCCGCTCGGGTGCCGCACCTACCCGATGCGCCACGTCGACGTGGGCGACGCGATCCGGGTCGCGCCCCGCCCCGAGTGCGACTGCGTGTTCGCGTCCGGCCGGGACGAGATCACCGACGCCACGCGCGGCGCCGACCTGCCGCGCGCGCTCTACGTCGATCGGCTCGGCCCGGTCCGCATGGGGCCCGAGACCGTCTCGACGCAGGACTTCATGCGATGGTGTGACGCGCGGCGCCCCGAAGACGCCGCCGCCTGGTGCGCCGGGACCGCCGACGCGGTCGCGCAGGACGGCGCCCGGGCCGAGGGCCGCCCCGGCGAGCTCGCCTCGCTCCACGCCGCGGCGCGCGCGATCGCGGCGAGAGCGGAGCAGCTCGCGGCGGTCCTGGCCGACCACCGCGGCCCGCGCGATCCCTTGCGCCGGCGCGTCGACGGGCTGCTCGAGGCCGCCGCCCGGATCGGCGAAGGCGCGCCGGCGGTCGACGACGAGCGCCTCTATCTCACGGCCACGCTCTTCGGCGGCTGGCTGGCCGACGAGCCCTCGGTCGAGCTGGCGCTGCGAGAGCGAGGCGCCCGGATCCTGCTCGCGCGCGCCTTCCCGCCCGGGATCTCGCCTCACCCGCTCGGCGTGGTCGAGTCGCTCGCGCGAGGACACGGGCTCGCCGCCGCCCCCTCCGGCGCGCTATGAGCGGCCCATGGCGAAAGTCGACGGGGTCAACCTCCGCCCGGGCACGAGCGCGTCCGAGCTCTTCTACGACGTGCTGGACGAGGCGCGCCGCGCCCACCCGAGCGCGTTCGAGGGGCTGCGCTGGCCCAAGGACGCGCGCGCCTTCAAGCGCGACTACGCCGCGACCCTGATCGCCTTCGAGCGGCGCCGGGTGGCGTCCCCGCACCGGGCCGAGATCGCGCGCACCATCGTCGAGGCGAGCGAGGCGTCGATGATGTTCGCGGGCGAGGGCGCCGAGACCCCGCTGCGGGAGCACCTGCGCGGCGGAGCGGAGCCGCTCCCCACCGAGACGGTGAAGCTCGAGCAGACGGCCGGCCTCGTGCCGGAGGTGACCTTCCGCGGGCGGCACTACGAGGGCGCGGGGCTCGGCGATCTCGCCGACGCGTGGCTCGCGAAGCGCTGGATGACCGACAGCGCGCACCGCGGGATCCGCTGGACCCTCGAGCAGGCGGCGCAGGGCGCGGGCGGGCGCGCGCACCTCTCGGGCCACAAGTGCGTCTCCCTCGGCGGCGGGGCGGAGCTGTCGCCCACCCGCGCGATGCTGCGGGCCGGCGCGGACGTGCTCTACATCGACGCGCGCGATCCCAGCGAGGCCCTGCTGAAGGATCCGCGGGTCTCGGGCACGCTGACCTGGGTGCCGGGCGGCGCCGACCTTCTCGCGCGGCCGGCCGAGGTCGCGGCGACGATCGAGCGCTGGGCCGGCGACGACCCGGTCCACGTCGGCATGTACGCCTACGCAGGCGGCGCGGCGCAGGAGTGGCGGCTCACGGCGTCGATGAACGCGATCGTGCGGAGCCTCCCGAAGGCGATCGTGCGCTCGGTGGTGATGCTGATCTCGCCGACCACGCCGGGCACGGTGAGCCCCGAGGACGCCGCGCTCGCCGACGCCCGCCTGAAGCGGCTCGTGACCCGCCCGCTCGGGCTCGGCCGCTCCCAGGCGTCGGTGGGGCAGAGCGGGGAGCTGCCCAACCGGGTGTCGCACGCGATCGTCAGCCTGCAGGGCGCGAGCTACCAGGCGGCCCAGTACGTCGGCAAGATGATGCCGGCCGAGGTGTTCGCGGTGTACGGCGTCGACGGCCGGAGCGAGGGGATCTCGGTCTCCGCGCCGGTCGCCCCGATCACGAAGACCGCCTCGCTCCAGCACCCGCTCTTCGACGCCGGCTTCGAGGGCGCCGAGCTGTTCGGCATCCTCATCTCCGAGCCGCAGGCCACCCGGGTGATGTGCGCCCTGCTGGCCTTCCACGATCTGCTGAACCCGAGCGCCCCGAGCCGCGCCTCGAGCGCCCTGCCCCCGGGCGACCGGGTGGCCGCGATCATGGGCGAGCAGATCCACGGCGGGGTCTACGCCCAGCCGCACGCGCTCGAGCGCGAGATCATGGTCGCCGCCGTCGCCGGCCTCGGCCGCAAGCCAAGCCTCATCGCGCCCGCGCTCCGCTTCCTCGCCACCGGGAAGTGAAACGTGAGCGACGCCTCGCGTTTCCGCTCAAGAAGCTGGAATCATGAGAGGAATCCCGCGGCTTCATGTGAGTCGACCCTGGCTCGCGGTCGGGTATATTGAACTCGATTCAGGAAGGGGCGGACATGCTGAAGCGATCGGACGTGGGGGACGACGAGCTGCCGGTGGCCATCATCGGCGCGGGCTTCGCCGGGCTGGGCATGGCGATCCAGCTGAAGCAGTGCGGGGTCGACGCCTTCACGATCTTCGAGGGCGGGAGCGAGGTCGGCGGCACCTGGCGCGACAACACCTACCCCGGCTGCGCGTGCGACGTGCCCTCGCACCTCTACTCGTTCTCGTTCGAGCGCAACCCGGACTGGTCGCACAACTACAGCCCGCAAGAAGAGATCCTCGCCTACCTGAGGCGCTGCGCCGAGAAGTACGACGTCCGCGCGCACATCCGCTTCGACACCTGGATCGCGAAGGCGGAGTGGCGCGAGGCGGAGAAGCGCTGGCGCCTCGAGAGCGCGGAGGGCGACGTCTTCTTCGCGCGGATCCTCGTCGCCGGCACCGGCCCGCTGCGCACGCCGTCGCTCCCGGACGTGCCCGGCCTCGAGACGTTCGAGGGCGAGGTCATGCACTCGGCGCGCTGGAACCACGACTACGACTTCGCGGGCAAGCGCGTCGCCGCGGTCGGCACCGGCGCGAGCGCGATCCAGTTCGTGCCCGAGCTCGCGAAGGAGGTCGATCGCCTCCACCTCTTCCAGCGCACGCCGCCCTGGGTGATGCCGAAGATCGACGGCGCGTTCTCCGAGGCGTGGAAGGCGCGCTTCCGCCGCTTCCCCGCGCTGACCTTCGGCTTCCGCAACGCGATCTACTGGGCGGCCGAGCTCTTCGGCACCGGCTTCTTCGTCGACCCGCGCATCAACGAGTGGCGACAGAACATGGCCCGCCGCTACATCGAGGAGTCCATCGACGACCCGGCGCTGCGCGAGAAGGTCACGCCCGACTACGTGATGGGCTGCAAGCGCGTCCTCTTCTCGAACGACTACTACCCCGCGCTGAACCGCGACAACGTCGAGCTCGTCGACCGCGGCGTCACCGAGATCCGGGCCCGCAGCGTCGTCGCCAGCGACGGCACCGAGCGCGAGGTCGACGCGATCGTCTTCGGCACCGGCTTCCGGGTCACCGACTTCCTCACCCCGCTCGAGGTGAAGGGGGTGGACGGCCTCGACCTGAACGACGCGTGGCGCGACGGCGCGGAGGCCTACCTCGGCATGACCGTGGCGGGCTTCCCGAACCTCTTCATCCTCGTCGGCCCCAACACCGGGCTCGGCCACAACTCGATCGTGTTCATGATCGAGGCGCAGGTGCACTACGTGCTCGCGTGTCTCGAGCGCATGAAGCATCGCAAGGTCGGCGCCCTCGAGGTGAAGCCCGCCGCCCAGCGCGCCTTCAACGACCGGGTCCAGGAGCGCCTCTCGAGCGTGGTCTGGAACACGGGGGGCTGCACCAGCTGGTACCTCGACGAGAATGGCAAGAACGTCACCCTCTGGCCGGGCTACACGACCGAGTACTGGCTGCGCACGCGCCGCCCGCGCTGGACGCACTACGTCGAGCGCCCCCTGCCCGCGAGGGTGGAGGCGCGCGGGGGCGCGTTCGCGGAGGCTCGATGATCGCGCCCCTCGATGATCACTCCCAGGGGTAGAAGGCGTTGTCCACGTGGGCGAGGCCGGTGTCGGCGAGCTCGGGGAAGTGGCGCAGCAGCACCGACTTCATCGAGTTGGCCTCGACCCAGATCAGGCCCTCGTTGGTGTACGTCTCGGCGTTGTAGAGCTCGGTGTAGTAGCGGTCCGCCTGGAGGCGGCGGGTCGCCATGAGGGTGAAGACCTGGAAGAGGGTCTCGCCGAAGCCGTAGCAGCTCGGGCGCTGCGCCTCGGCGAAGGTGCCCACCATCAGGTCGAGCCGGTCGATGCTGCCGTAGACCCGCTCCAGCCGATGGGCGAGCCGCCGGTCGCCCCCCGTCAGCGTGAGGAAGTCCGGCACCGGAGGCAGGCCCAGCATCTGCCGGGCCGCGTTGTAGCGAGGCACGCCGCGCTCACGATCCCGCAGGACGTCGACGGTGCCCATGTCGAGCACGCCGCGGCCCGGGATCTCGATGTCCTGGAGGAAGCGCGGGTAGTTCTGGAGCACCAGCGCGCCGGGGTGGCTCGTCCCGAACGTGTAGAGCATGTCGGTCATGCCGTGGCGCTCGACGAGGCCGCGCCCGCGCGCGTCCCGGGTGCGCCCGGTGGGCACGATCTGCCGCAGCCGACCGGAGCGCGCCGAGCGCACCGCGAACACCTCGGGCAGGAGCGGGTGCATCCGGTAGACCGAGACGAACTCCTCGGTCATCGCGTAGGCCGCGTCGTGGAGATCACGCCCGCCCGCGTTGCCGACGACGCCGTACACCACCGGGTTCGGGTAGAGCCCCGGGATCTCGGGCAGCGGCGGGCAGGTGAAGTGGTTCAGCCCGTACCAGTTCGTGTTCATCGCCACGTTCAGGCTGCTGTTCGGCAGGATCGCCGGCGTCCACTCGAGGGTGTGGATCTTCGCGATCAGCGCGGCGTTGATCAGGCGCGCGGTCTGGAAGAGGCGCTCGTCGTCCCAGCTCGGGTAGGCGGCGGCGAGCATGTCGGCGATCGCGTTGTGCTCGAGCGCGAAGAGGGTGTGGAGCAGCTCCAGGCCGACCCAGAAGTTCTCGCGCATGCCGGTGTCGGCGTAGCCGCGCGAGCCCACCGGGAGCAGCCCGTCCGGCCCGACCCGCAGCCGGCCGCCCACGTGCGCCCGGAGGCGGTGCGCGGTGGCGTCGTCGCTGCCGTAGATCTGCGAGCCGTCCCACCAGTGCGTGACCTCGTTGGTGAAGGTCGGCGGCAGCGCGTCGTCGCGCCCCGGCACGCGGGTCGGATCGGCGCGGGTGGCCGGCACGATGAGCGTGTCGAGGCCGCGGGTGAAGCGCAGCGGATCCCAGCGGCTCAGCGGCACCTCGATGACGTCGCGGGTGTGCGGGCGGCCGTGGTCGAACCAGTCGTGGATCTGGAACTGGGTCCAGACCCCGGCGAGGTTGTTGAGGAACGGCACCGGCTGGAAGCCGCCGATCCGCCGACGCAGCAGCGAGAGCGAGACCTTGCGCGGGTTGGGCTCGAGCAACATCGACGGGTCGGCGTGGGCGCCCGCGAGCGGCACGTTCCGCCCGAAGCGCGTCCCGGCCGCGCCCATCAGCGGGTTCGTCGGATCGTTGCAGGTGCCGTCCAGGGTCCGCGCGGCGTAGGGGCCGGGCGGGCACACCGGGCTCGGCCGCGCCGGGTCGGTCACCAGCGGCACGCCGGTCTCCCCGCCGACGTACATGTCGGTGAGGTTGTAGGTCTCGAGGATGCCGCGCATGAGCGCGAGCTTCGCCAGCCCGCGCTCGCGGCCGTCGCGGTACCAGTTGGTCCACGGGCCGGTGAAGAGGTCGGCGGCGAGCGCCGGATCACTCGCGAGCCCGAGCAGGCTCATCAGATCCGACGCGAGCACGGTGGCCGGCGGTGGGCCCTCCGGGCCGATGCACACCGGGGGTTGCCCGGTCGCCGGATCGTCCGGGCAGCACAGGCCGGTCGACGCGCTGATCGGCTCACAGACGAGACCGGGATCACACGCGGGACCACCGCCCACCCCACAGTATTGCGCTTCGCTCGCGCTCGGGATCCACACCGCGGCGAACGTCGCCACGATCCCGAGCCGGCAGACCCAACCCAAACGATTTTTCATCACCGCTCCCCGCACCGCCCCCAGTGCGCAACCACACGAAGAGAATGGGGGAGCCCGACCCTTTGCGCAAGTTTCGTACATCGATGGTCGAGGACGTGGCGCCCATGACCTCCGGGCCGAAACCGAATAGAGTCGCCGACATGCGGTTCCTGCACACGATGCTCCGGGTCCAGGACCTGGACGCGGCGCTCGACTTCTACGTGAACAAGCTCGGGCTGAAGGAGGTCCGCCGGCGGGACAGCGAGGGCGGCCGGTTCACCCTGGTCTTCCTCTCCACCGGGGAGGACGAGGCCGAGATCGAGCTGACCTACAACTGGGATCCGGAGGAGACGTTCACCGGCGGGCGTTACTTCGGACACCTGGCCTTCGCGGTGGACGACATCTACGCGACCTGTCAGCGGCTCATGGACGCGGGGGTCACCATCAACCGCCCGCCGCGCGACGGGCGCATGGCCTTCGTGCGCTCCCCGGATCTCCACTCGATCGAGCTGCTCCAGCGGGGCGACGCGCTCGCGCCGCAGGAGCCCTGGGCCAGCATGCCGAACACGGGGGAGTGGTGAGCACCGATCTGCGCGCGCAGGGCGCCGCCGGCCCGATCGACTGGGCGGCGGTGGAGGCGGAGGCGATCGCGCACTTCAAGGCGCTGCTCCGCATCGACACCACCAACCCGCCCGGCAACGAGCGGCCGGCCGCCGACTACATCGCGAAGGTGCTGAGCCAGGAGGGGATCGAGTTCGAGATCATCGAGTCGAAGCCCACCCGAGCGAGCCTGATCGCGCGCCTGCGCGGCACCGGGCAGGACGGCCCGCTGCTGCTCAACGGGCACCTCGACGTCGTGCCCGCCGACCCCGCCTTCTGGACCCACCCGCCCTTCGAGGCGAAGGAGGCGGACGGCTGCATCTGGGGCCGCGGCGCGATCGACATGAAGAACATGGTGACGATGGGCCTGATGGCCCTCGTCCTCGCCAAGCGCTCCGGGCTCCGGCTGAAGCGCGACCTGATCTTCGCCGCGGTCGCCGACGAGGAGGCGGGCAGCCACGAGGGCGCGCTCCACCTGGTCGAGGAGCACCCCGACAAGGTCCGCGCCGAGTACGTGCTCAACGAGGTCGGCGGCCACACGCTCTACATGGGCGACAGCCGCTTCTATCCGATCCAGGTCTCGGAGAAGGGGATCTGCTGGTTCGAGATGACGGTCGAGGGCGAGCCCGGTCACGGCTCCATGCCCCGGCCCGACAACTCCGTGGTCCGGCTCGGTCGGGCCCTCGCCCGGCTCGGGGAGGTGCGGCTCCCGCAGCACAACCTCCCGGTGGTCGAGAACTTCCTCCGCACGCTCGCCGCGGGCTCGCCGTTCCCCAACAAGACGGTGCTGCCGCTGCTCCTGCAGCCGCGCTTCGCCTCCACCCTGCTCGGCCTGCTCGAGCGGCACGAGCTCGAGAAGGCGATCGGCATCAACGCGATGCTCCGGAACACCGCGTCGCCGACGATGATGGAGGCCGGCAAGAAGGTGAACGTGATCCCGTCGAGCGCGAAGGCGCGGGTCGACGGACGCATCCTCCCCGGCCAGACCCTCGAGCAGTTCCTCGCCGAGGTGCAGCGGGTGGTGGGCCCCGAGGTGAAGATCAACGTGATCGACCACCACGACGGCACCACCTTCGACGCGAACACGCCGCTCTACGACACGATCTGCGACGTGCTCGGCGAGCGCGACCCCGGCGGCACTCCGGTGCCCTACATGATCCCCGGGTTCACCGACTCGTTCGCCTACGCCCGCCTCGGCGCGACCTGCTACGGCTTCTCCCCGGTCAAGCTCGGCCCCGAGCTCAACTTCACGCGCATGTACCACGGCCACGACGAGCGCATCCCGGTCGACGGCTTCAAGTGGGGCCTGCGCACCCTCTGGGACGTCGTCGAGCGCTTCGTGACGTGACGTCAGCGCTGCGCGCGGAAGATGCCGCTGCGCTCGACGCTGAAGGAGAAGGCGGCTTCCTCGGGCTCCGACGACGGGCCGAGGAGGCCGCGCTCGCGCAGGTCCGCGGTGGTCATCAGGTCGGCGGCCCGGCCGTCGTCGTCGCCGCGGGCGAGCACGAGGTGGGCGAGCTCGATCAGCTCGGTCGGCCGCGCGAGCGTCGGATCGAGGGCGAGGTCGGAGAGGCGTCGCTCCCGGGCGCGCTCGCGGGCCACGGTGCGCTCGAGCTGGGCGCGGAGCGCGTCGAGGGCGGGCCGGGCGACGGTGCGCTGGGCGACGGGGCGCTGCGCGAGGGTGCGCTGCGCCTCGTCGATCAGGGCGAGCGCCTCGCGCGAGGCCTCGCCGAGCTCGTGCAGCATCACCTCGGCCGCGTCGCGGTAGCGAAGCAGGGCCAGGGCCACCAGCACCTCCGGAGGGCGGGCGTCGGAGCGCTCGAGGTGCCCGCGGAGCTGATCGATCACGTCCGGACGCAGCGCGTCGTCGGTCAGCCCGCGCGCCACGAGAGGACGCAGCGCGGCGGGGAGACGGTCGAGCTCGAGGGCGGCGTCCATGAAGTGTCCTACCGACGGCCGCTCTGGATCTTCCCTCCGGAAACTGGGTGGGTGTTCCGTCGGGGCTGGAATCGAGACGTCCTGGTCGCGCTTTGTGGGCGACAAAACGCCCCGCACCGACGATTGGCCCGGATGATGGTTGACGGCGACCGGCCCGGTCATGGAATTCTGCGCGCGCATGACCGACTCCCAGCATCCCACCGTGGCCGGCTTCTCGTTCGCCGCCACGCACTGCGGCATCAAGAGCAACGGGGCCCTCGACCTCGGCCTGATCGTCGCCGACGACGCCGTCTCCGTGGCCGGCATGTTCACCAAGAACCGGGTGAAGGCCGCGCCGGTCGAGCTCTCGATGCAGCGCGTCGAGCGCGGGCGCGCGCAGGCCATCGTCGTCAACAGCGGCAACGCCAACGCGTGCACCGGCAAGAAGGGCAAGGAGGACGCCCGGGTGATCACGTCGATCGTCGCCGACGAGCTCGGCGTGGCCGACGACATGGTCCTGATGGCGTCGACCGGGATCATCGGTCACCCGCTCCCCTCCGAGCGCATCGAGAACGTGCTGCCCGATCTGCTGAAGTCGGCGACCCCCGATCAGATCGACCCGTTCGCGCGGTGCATCATGACCACCGATCGCTGGCCGAAGATCTCGTCGATCAAGTTCCCGATCGGGCAGGACCAGGAGGTCACGGTGCTCGGCATCGCCAAGGGCGCCGGCATGATCCACCCGGACATGGCGACCACCCTGGCCTTCGTGCTCACCGACGCGCCGATGCACAGCTCGTTCTTGAGCCGCGCGCTCAACACCGCGGTCGACCGGACCTTCAACCAGCTCACCGTCGACGGCTGCACGAGCACCAACGACTCCATCTTCGCGATGAGCTCCAACAAGGTGCAGGCGGAGCCGCTCCGGGGCAGCGACCGGGACGCGCGCCGCTTCATCGACGCGCTGGTCGACGTGCTCGGCGAGCTCGGCCGCCGCATCGTGCAGGACGGCGAGGGCGCCAAGCACGTGGTGAGCCTCGAGGTCATCGGCGCGCCGAGCGAGGACGCGGCCCGCAAGGTGGGCGAGGCGATCGCCTCCAGCCTGCTCGTCAAGGCGGCGGTCTACGGTCGAGACCCGAACTGGGGCCGCATCATGGCGGCCGCGGGCACGGCGGGCGTCGCCTTCGACCCGACCAAGGTCGACATCAAGATCGGCAAGGTCACCGTCTGCAAGAAGGGCATGGGCGTGGGGCGCGACGCCGAGGAGGACGCGCGCCGGGTCATGAACGACCCGAGCTACCGCATCACGGTGAAGCTCGGCCCGGGCAAGGCCAAGAGCACCTACACCTTCTGCGACATCGGCGAGGACTACCTCCGCCTCAACGCGGCCTACCGCACCTGAGCGGTCCATGACCGAGCTCGCCCGCTGCGCGGCGCACCCCGACGTCCCGGCGTCGGAGACGTGCGCGCGCTGCGGCGACTACTACTGCCGCGGCTGCGCCGACCCTCGCCACGCGAGCGTGTGCATCCGCTGCGGCGAGCGGCTCCCGAGCGGCATCGCCTGGGAGGATCGACGTCACGGCGTCTTGCCATGGCGCTGGCTGAAGACGGTCGCCCAGATCGTGCTCCGCCCGAGGGTGGCCTTCCCCGGGCCGGCGCGCTTCGGCGCCTCGGTGGGCTTCGCCGCCGCATGCGGCCTCGCCATCGGCGTGCTGCTCGTGTCGATCGGCGCCGCCCTCCTCGTCCCGCCCGACGGCCTGCTCCGCCAGCTCCTCGGCGGCCGCACCCCCGCGCTGCTCGGCCTCAGCGGCGCCTTCGTGCTCGGCGTCCCGGTGGGCTTCACCGTCGCCTGGACCGCGGCCTCGGGGCTCTCCTTCGCCGCCGGGCTCGCCAGCGTGGGGCGGAGCCGCGGCGCGCTCCGCTTCGGGCTGAGGGCGTGCGGCTACGCGCAGGCGATCACCCTGCTGGCGGTGCTCGTGCCCTTCTGCTTCGCCCTCCCCGCCCAGCTCGTGGGCGACAGCCGGCTCCTGTTCCAGCTCGGGCACGCGAGCTGGATCGCCAGCAGCCTCGCCTGGCCCCTCCTCACCGGGCGGGTCTGCTTCTGGGCCGGGCGCGGCCTCGGCCTCGACACGTCGCGCGCGATGATGGCCGCCATCGGGCCGACCTTCGCCTGCGCGCCGCTCGCGGCGTTCGTCACCGATCAGCAGCTCGAGCTCCTCGCCCAGTCCGCGGCGCTCGGCGTCTGAATGCCGCCGCCGTTGCCAACGTCCATCCCCGGGACCACCTTCATGCCCGTGAACCGCCTCGCCCCGCTCCTCGGCCTCGCCGCCCTCCTGGCGCTCCCGATGATCGCGCTCGCCCAGAACCAGGTCCCGGAGTGCGTGACCGTCAGCCACTCCGCCCGCTGGGGCGCGGCCGGCTACGATCACTGGGTCCGGGTCGACAACGGCTGCGAGCGCGCCGTCCGCTGCACGGTCGCCACGAACGTGAACCCCGACCCGTCCACGATCCGTGTCCCCGCCGGTCAGTCGGAGGAGGTCCTGACCTGGCGCGGCTCCCCCGCCAGCGAGTTCACCCCCCGCGTGACCTGCGAAGAGCAGTGAGCCGGCGTCAGCTCTCTTCGATCGCGCGCCTGACCACGCGGTCGAGGTCTTCGAGCGCGCTGGCCTCGGCAGCGTCCGCGCGCGGATTGCCCGCGGCGACGGCGCGCGCGGACTCGCGGACGGCCTCGGCGCAGGCGGCGACGACGAAGAGGAAGGCGCCCTGCGCGGGGTCGCGGGCGGCGGCGAGCACGTCGAGGCGGGCCGGCCCCTCGGGGGACGAGAGCGCGACCTGCACGCCGACGCCGAGGTAGGCGCTGCGGGCGCGGGCCTGATCGAGCCGGAGCGCCTCGCGCTGCGCTTCGCCGGCCGCCAGCCCCTCGGCGCCGCGGGCGACCAGCGCCGCCGCGCGCGCCGCCTCCGCGCTGCCCGGCTCGGCCGCGCTCCGGTAGCCGCCCGCGCCGAAGCCCGAGACGGCCACCGCCTCGCACGCCTCCGCCGCCGCGAGGAGCTCGGCCGGCTCGGCGCCGCCGACCGACAGCTCGAGCGCGCGGACGACCGGCTCGGGGGCCTCGGTGAAGGTGTCGACGGCGGTGAGCACCGCGGCCGCGGTCGCCTCGACGAGCACCTCGACCGGCGTGCCCCCGACCGCGGCGAGCCAGAGGCGATGATCGGCCCGGGCGACGCGCGCCCACGCGGCGTCGAACTCGAGCTCCGCCTCCTTCACCTCGGCGACGAGCGCGTCGGGGGCGTCGGCGGACTCCAAGAGCGCGTGCAGCTCCATGACCCGAGTATGGGGTCATTCGAGGTCGAGGCGGCGGAGCTTCTTCCAGAGCGTCGAGCGCGACACGCCGAGCAGCTCGGCGGCCCTGCTCTTGTTGCCCTCGGTGTGCTTCAGCGTCGCCTCGATGTGCCGGCGCTCGGCGTCGTCGCAGGCCTCGCGGGCCACGTCCTCGAGCCGCCGCGGCACGAACGGCGCCGGGGCGTCCGGGGGCAGCGAGCTGACGAGCGGCTCGTGCGCCCGCCCGAGCACCGAGGCGACGTCGTCCGGGCTGACCTCGGGGCCGTCGATCAGGAGCGCGAGCCGCTCGACCACGTTGCGCAGCTCCCGCACGTTCCCGGGCCAGGCGTGGTCCGCGAGGTGGGTGAGCGCCTCGGGCGTGAAGCGGACCGGGCCCCGGCCGGTCTGGCGCCGCACGTCCGAGAGGATGGCCTTGGCGAGCGCGGGCACGTCGGCGCGGCGCTGACGGAGCGGCGGCACCCGGATCACCACCGACGCCAGCCGGTAGTACAGATCGGCCCGCATGCGCCCCGCCGCGACCTCGGCCTCCGGATCCCGGTTGGTGGCGGCCACGATGCGCACGTCGCCGTGGACCTCCCGCCGGGCGCCGACCGGGTAGTAGCGGTGGGTCTCGATCACCCGAAGGAGCTTGGCCTGCAGCTCGGTGCGGAGCTCGGCGATCTCGTCGAGCAGGAGCGTGCCTCCGTCGGCCGCGGCGAAGAACCCGCTCCGATCGGTGCGCGCGTCGGTGAAGGCGCCGCGCACCGCGCCGAAGAGCTCCGCCTCGATCATGGTGTCGGGGATGGCGGCGACGTTGATCCGCACGAAGGGGCCGCGCGCCCGGTTGGACTGGCGGTGCAGGTAGGCGGCGACGATCTCCTTGCCCACCCCGCTCTCGCCCACCAGGAGGACGGCGGTGTCGCTGCCCGCGGTGCGGCGCGCGAGCTCGAGCGTCGCCCTCATCGCCTCCGACTGCGCGGTCGCCGCCGGGTCCGGATCGTCCTGCACCGTCCGCTGCAGGAAGTCGACGCGCCGCCGGAGCCGGGTCGTCTCGACCACCCGGTCGAGCACGTGCTCGAGCGCCTTCATCGTGAGCGGCTTGTTGACGTAGTCCGCCGCCCCCGCCCGCATCGCGTCGACCGCGGTGGTCACGTCGGTGTCCCCGGTGACCACGATGACCGGGGGCGCGTCGTCGCCGGAGATGCGGCGCAGCAGATCCAGCCCGCTCATGCCCGGCAGGTGGAGGTCGGTGACGACGACGTCGACCATCTCGCGGCCGAGCGCCTCGACCGCGTCCTCCGCCGACGGGACATGAGAGACCTGGTGCCCGCCGCGCGACAGGTATTGCTCCATCATGCGCGACTCGAACGGGTCGTCTTCGACGATGAGTACGGAGGGCACCGAGGCGATCCTATCAGCCGCGCGAACCGCGGGTGTCCAGACTTCGCCCCTCAGCGCTACCATCCCCGCCATGACGCCCGCCGAACGAGACGCGATCCTCGGCGCGCTGCCCGACGGGGCGCTCGCGGAGCGCTACGCCGGCGGGGTGGCGAGCCTGATCGTCGCCCACGACGGCGCGCTGGTCGACGGCGCGGTCGGGCTGGGCCCCGAGCCCGAGGTCTGGCGCCGACCGCTGCCGCACTCCGACCCGGCGCAGCTGCAGCGCTGGCTCGAGATGATCGAGCGGCGGCGCGGGCAGCTGGCCCACGACCTCAGCGGACCGGCCACCGGGGTGATGGCCGCGCTCGAGACGGTGCTGGAGTTCGAGCCGATCCCCGACTCGTCGCGCCGGCTGCTGACCGAGGCGCGCTCCGGCATGCTGCGGCTCACCCGACTGCTCGACGATCGCAGCGGGCTGGTGAACGCGCGGAGCAACGCGGTCGCCGCGCCCCTCGTCTCGCTGGTCGAGCACTGGTGCCAGAACCTGCGCGAGGCCTACGACCCGGATCACGAGCGCTTCCAGACCCGCGTCGTCGCCTCGATGTCGGAGGCGCGGGTGGACGCCACCCTCGCGCAGGGCGCGCTCTCGGTCATGTTCGCCAACGCCTGGAAGTTCCGGAAGGGGCAGCGGGCGGAGCTCGAGGTCCGGGCGGAGCAGCTCGGCGGCCGCCTGCACCTCGAGGTGACCGACGATGGCCGAGGCATCGACCCCGACACTTGCCGACAGGCGGGGGAGCTCGGCTTCTCGGGGCGCGCGAACGGCGTGGGCTGCGGGCTCTTCCTGCTGCGCTGGGCGTCGCGAGGCCCGAGCCCGGGGGTGGTCATCATTGCCCCGTCACCAAACGGTGGCACCCGAACGGCGATGTTTCTCCCGATGAACAATATCACCCCACCTCGGGGACAGGTGTTCGGCTGACGAAACACTGTTCACATCGTCGAACACCGGGTGTTCTGACCGAGAAACGCATCTCCCGAGAAAGCGCAACGATTCCGTGACGGCGAAGCCGGCCCGGGGATTGCGTCATCTCCAGCCGAATGGCTTCACGTGCATTCGCTTCCAGCGCCCCCGGCCCTTCGGCGGCGCTCATCGTCGAGGAGGTCCTCGCCAGCGTGCTCTCTCCGGAGCGCCGCGGTGAGGTGATCGGCGAGGCGCTCGGCATGGCGGCCATCCCCGCCATCCCCGACTCGCCGGCCAGCCTCCGGGTCTTCGTCGAGGGCGCCCTGTTCTCGACCCTCGCCCGGCACCTCGAGGTGTCGGACGCGCTCGAGCTGGTGGGCCAGATCCGCTCGGCGCTCGAGCTGGCGATGGACACGCTCGAGGACCAGCGCCCGACCTCCGACATCCACACCCGGATGTCGCTCCCGGCGGGGCCTCAGCGCGTGCTCGTGGTCAGCCAGGCCTCGCTGGTCGTCTTCCTGCTGCAGGACGTGGTCGGCGACGCGGTCGAGGTCCTCCCGGTGTCGAACACCCCGGACCTGCGCGATCGCCTCCGCCGCATGTCCGGCCAGGCGCTCCTCGTGGTGATCGACCGGAAGCATCCCTGCGTGGGCCCCGGCGTCTGCAACCTGCTCCGCACCGAGCTCGGCCCCGACAGCACGGTGATCTGGTGGGGCGCGCACGGCGCCGAGCGCGAAGAGGTCGCCCGACGGCTCCGGGGCGGACCGCAGGCGATCCCCTGCGACTTCGACCTCCGGCTCACCGACCTCGGCGATCTCTGCCAGCGCCTGCTGGAGGAGTAGCGGTCACTTCTTCTTGGTCGCGCTCTCGACGAGGTCCTCGAACACCTCGCCGAGGATGCCGCGACCGCGCGGGCTGGCCGCGGCCGCGCCGAGCGCGCTGATGCCGGTGGCCGCGAGCCCGAGCAGCTGCTGTTGACGGCGCTGCTCCTCCCGCTCCTTCTTGCGGGCCTCGGCGCCCTCGAACGCTTCGCCGCAGTGGGCGCAGCTCGACCGCGCGACCGAGCTGGACTGGGCGCAGAAGAGGCACACCGCCTGGAGCGAGCCGTTGCACCGCGCGCAGCGGAGGCGGCTCGGCAGGTTGTCGTCCCCGCAGGCCGGGCAGCTCACGCCGGCGGGCGCGCCCGGGAAGGGGGTGTCGCAGTAGGAGCAGGCGACCAGCCCGGTGAGGGACGGCGCGCCGCAGGCCTCGCACTCGGCTGGCGTGGTCACAGCGAGGTCGAGGATACCCAGGCCCGGCCGCTCCGTGCTAGCACCAAGCCGTGGCCGACCCGTTGCCGCTGGTCGTGCTCGTCAGCGGGCGCGGCTCGAACCTGCACGCCATCGCCGACGCGATCGACGCCGGAGCCTGCCGCGCCCGGATCGTCGGCGTGGTCTCCGACCGCGGCCCGGAGCGCTGCGAGGCGCTCGGCTGGGCGTCCGAGCGCGGCGTGCGGACGCAGACCGTCTCCCCGAAGGCGCACCCCGACCGGGCCGCCTGGGACGCCGCCCTCACCGACGCGGTGGCGGGCTTCTCGCCGGAGCTGGTGGTGCTCGCCGGCTTCATGCGGATCGTCGGCGAGACCTTCCTCGGTCGCTTCGGGGGCCGGACGCTCAACGTGCATCCGTCGCTGCTCCCCTCCTTCCCCGGCCTGGCCGCCCCCGAGCAGGCCATCGACGCCGGGGTGCGGATCAGCGGCTGCACCGTGCACCTGGTCGACGCCGGGGTCGACACCGGGCCCATCCTCGCTCAGGCCGCGGTCCCGGTCCGCCCGACCGACGACGCCGCCGCGCTCCACGCCCGCATCCAGCAGCACGAGCACCGCCTGCTGCCGCAGGTGATCGACTGGCTCGCCACCGGGGCCCTCTCCCTCGAGGAGCGGCGGGCCCCCGACGCCGACGGCGTGCTCTTCTCTCCCGGGGTGTGAGCGAGCTTGGCGCGCCGGCGCTTGCCGGATCGAGCAAGAGTTGCGTGAAGGGCCGACCGGCGCTCGCGCAGGCCTCTGCAGCTCCGTTTTCACTGTGATCCCGAAGACTTGGTCCCTGCATCGGCCGCGGGCACGCCGCCTGGCGCGGCGGTTGCGGAAGGGGAGGACGTGCCGCGCCATGGAGACGCGGCCCGCGCAAAACCTCAGGAGACCACCATGAACTTCGATCTCAACCAGCTCGCCGCCGCCGCCAACGCCCCCGACACCGAGGAGGGCACGCTCGACATGCCCAAGGCGATCATGGGCGCCCTCGCGGGAGCGCTCGTCATCGGCCTCGTCTACGGCGTGGTCGGCCGCTTCGTCGCCGAGTTCAGCTACCTGGCCGTCCTCATCGGGACCGCCAGCGGCCTCGCGGCGGTGCGTCTCGGCGGCAAGGCCAGCCGAACGGCCGGCATCGTGGCCGCGGTGGCCTCGCTGGTGATGGTCCTCGCCGCCAAGATCCTCGTCGGCGCGCCCGCGGGCAGCAGCTGGATCAGCTACCACACCACCCTCTTCGACATCATCTTCTGCTACATCGCCAACCCCGTCGCGGCCTTCGCCGCGGGCGGCACCGGCGTGGGGCGCGGCCTGCTCTCGAAGCTGCCCTTCTGAACGGAATCCCTTCTTTGCGCGGCCGGTCGGGGCCTCGCGTCACAATGGTGTGAGGGGAGGCCTCGGCCGGACACTTCTCTCGGGCACCGCGCAAGGAAGCCGCGAGGACCTCGTCACGAGGTCCTCGCAATTTTCATTCGTAGCTCTTCTTGATGCCGTACGACTTGATCTTGTGCACCAGCGTGCGGAGCGGCATGCGGAGGATCTTCGCCGCCTGCGTCTGGTTGCCGCCGGTGCGCGCGAGGGCGTCGAGGATGAGCTGGGTCTCGTAGGCCTTCACCCGCTCCTTGAAGTCCGCGTCGGGATCGGCCTCGGGCGCGGCGGGCGTCGCCCCCTGCACCGGCGCCGGGGCGCGCAGCCGATCGGGCAGATCCTCGGGCCCGATCGTGTCGCCGGCGCAGACGATCACCGCGCGCTCGATCACGTTGCGCAGCTCGCGCACGTTCCCCGGCCAGGCGTGCGACCGGAGCAGCGCCCACGCCGCCGGATCGATCGCGCGCACGCGCCCTCCCGAGGCCTGGGCCGCCTCCGCGAGGAACCGGCGCGCGAGCGCCTCGAGGTCCTCGGGCCGCGCGCGAAGAGGCGGCACCTCGAGCCGCATGGTCTCGAGCCGGAACAGGAGGTCCTGCCGGAAGGTGCCCTCGCGCACCATCGCCTCGAGGTCGCGGTGGGTGGCGGCCACGATGCGCGCGTCGACCGCGATCTCCTCGGCGCCCCCCACGCGGGTGACCCGCTTGGTCTCCAGCACGCGGAGCAGGGCCGCCTGCGCCTGCGCGTCGAGCTCGCCGACCTCGTCGAGGAAGAGGGTGCCGCCGTGGGCCTGCTCGAAGAGCCCGGGCGCGGTGCGATCGGCGCCGGTGAAGGCGCCCTTCTCGTGACCGAAGAGCGTCGCCTGCAGGAGGGTCAGGGGCATCGCGCCGCAGTTCACGCTGCGGAGCGGGCCCGCGGCCCGGGGGCTCGCGGCGTGAATGGCCCGCGCGACCACCTCCTTGCCGCTGCCGGTCTCACCGTGCACCAGCACCGGGATGTGCGAGGTGGCCACGCGCTCGATCAGGCCATGCAGCGCCTGCATCGCGGGGCTCGCCCACACCGGCGCGCCGGTCACCGTCCGGGCGCTCGCGTCGCCCTCGACCACCACCCGCGCCCCGGCGGTCGCCTGCCGCGCCAGGCCCCGCGCGCGATCGATCATCGTGTCGGGGCTCGCCCCCTGGAGCGCGACCCCCGCGACCAGCGTGGGCTCCCCCAGCCGGGCGCCGTCGACCAGCGCCGAGCTCACCGTGCGGGCGCGGGCCGCGTCGGTCTCGGGCAGCAGCACCAGGGCCGCCCGCTCGCCCCAGAGGGTCACCCGATCCACCGGCCGCAGCGTGCCCCGACAGCGCGGGACCCAGCGGCTCACGTGGGCGTGCTCGCCGCCGAGGGCCCGGAGGAAGAGGAGCGCGAGCGGGCGGCCGAAGGTGCCGGCCCGGAGCCGCTCGTCCTCCACGTGCCGGACGAAGCGCTCGTAGCTCTCGGTGCCGGCGACCAGCGGGCCGCTCGCGCTCGCCAGGCTGAACGAGACGGTGACGTTGCCGAGGGTCACCGCGTCGCCGGGGCCGAGCGTCACCTCCTCGACCCGGGCGCCCGCGTGGTGCGTCCCGTTCGTCGAGCCGAGATCCTGCACCGCGAGCCCGGCCTTCACCCGGGTGAAGCGGGCGTGCTGCCGCGAGAGGCTCGGGTCGTCGACGACCACGTCGGCCGGCGCGGAGCGGCCGACGACCAGCGATCCGCCCTCCGCGAGGGGGACGCTCTTGACCCGCTCTCCGTCGGGCGCGCGGTGATGCAGGACGAGCGCAGCCCGCGGGCCCGACGCCTGCCGCGCCCGCTCCACCGTGTCCTGCGACAGCGTCGTCTGGTCCTTCTCGTGGGGCAGGCCTCGATCGTGGGCCGCCGGGGCCGCCGCCGTCAACGCGTGCCATGATGGCCGACGGTGCTCGACCTGGTCGGTACGCGCGTCGATCGCTACGACGTCCTCTCGCAGCTCGGGCGAGGCGGCTTCGGCGTCGTCTACCGGGCGCGCCACGCCGTCGTCGGCAACGAGGTCGCGCTGAAGGTGCTCTGGCCCGACCACGCCGACGACCCCCGCAAGGTCGAGCGCTTCGTGCGGGAGGCGCGCGCCGCCGCCTCGCTCGGCCACCCGAGCATCGTCCGGGTGCTCGACGCGGGCGCGGCCGAGGGGGTGACCTTCCTCGCGATGGAGCTGCTCGACGGCGCCGACCTCGACGACTGGATCGAGCGGCGCGGGGCGCTGCCGGTGGCGGAGGCGGTGGGGATCGCGGACGAGCTCCTCAGCGCCCTCGAGGCGGCCCACGCGCGAGGCATCGTGCACCGCGACCTGAAGCCCGCGAACGTCTTCGTCACCGGCGGCCGCGCGCCGCGGGTCCGGATCCTCGACTTCGGCATCAGCAAGATCCGCGGCGAGGCCAGCCTGACCGACACCGGCATGATCCTCGGCACCCCGGCCTTCATGGCGCCGGAGCAGATCGAGGGCCGGGTGGACGCGCGCTCCGATCTGTTCGCGGTCGGCGCGATCCTGTTCACCATGCTCGCCGGCCGAGCGCCCTTCGACGGGGGAGGCTTCGAGCTGCTGTCGCGCCGCATGTCGGGCGAGCGTGAGCCGCCGCTGCGCGACGTGGCGCCCGAGGTGCCCGCCGCGCTGGCCGCCGTGGCGCGGCAGGCCATGGCGCCCGACCCCGACGCCCGGTTCGCGGACGCCACGTCGATGCGGCAGGCGCTCGCCGGTCGGGCGCCCGCCTCGGCGGCCACCCTGCCCGCCGCCGCGTCCCGGGCGCCGACCTCGCTCCCGCCCCCGTCCGTCGCCGCGCCGCCGCGTCGCTCCCGGATCGTGTGGGGAGGGCTGGCCGGGCTGGCGCTGCTGCTCGCGGCCGGCGTGGGCGTGCTGGCGGTGCTGGGCGCGACGCTCTGGCGACGACACGCGGCCGCGCCGGCGGAGACCTCGAGCCCGCCGACGCCCCTCGCGCAGCCGACGCCGGTCCCCACGCCGGCGCCCGCTCCCGCACCCGCGGTCGTGCCCCAGGAGGTGCCGGTCGCCCCGCCCGAGCCAGCGCCCGAGGCGTCCCCGCAGACCGTGGAGCGGAGCGGCGCGCCCGGAGACCCCGCCGGGGTCCGCTACACCTACGTCTCGTACCTGAGCGCGGCCCCTCGCTCGGCGATGCGCGCCGTGCTCGAGCGGGCCCGGCCGGCGGTGGCCGGGTGCCATCGCGGGCGCCAGGACACGGTGAGCGTGGAGATCATCGCCACGACCGGCGGCGAGATCACCATCGCGATGCCCCACAGCACGCGCCACTCCTCGGACGCGGGCGTCGCGGCCTGCGTGGCGGGCGCGATACGAGGGGAGGGCCCCCTCGCCATCGGCCCCGACCAGACCGCGATCGCCGAGCTCGACGTGGTCGTGCCCGCACCGTTGTAGGCCCTCGATCCCGGGGTCATGTAGGCTCGGGGACGGTGACGCGGCGGCAGGACGACAGCTCGGACACCGAGACGGATCTCCCCTACGGCAGCGGGGTGGAGACGCGGGACGGGCTGTCGGCGCGCGACCTCGTGCTCGAGCTCCGGGCGTCGCTGCGGGATCGCTACGGTCCCCCGGTGGCGACGGCGTACGGCGGCATGGGCACCGTCGAGACGGTCCAGGACAAGCCGCTCGCCCGCGTGCTCGCGCGCAAGGTCATGCACGACGAGCTCTCGGATCAGCGCGAGGTGGCCGAGATGTTCCTCCGCGAGGCCCGCATCACCGGCCAGCTGGATCACCCGAACGTGGTGCCGGTGCACGACCTCGGCGCCGACGAGCGGGACCGCCTCTTCTTCACCATGAAGCTGGTGACCGGCCGCACCCTGCGCGACTGGATCGGGGAGCTGCCCCAGGGCCCGATCCCGCGCTCGGAGCTGCTCGACCTGCTCGACGTGGTGCTCCGCGTCTGCGACGCGCTCGCCTTCGCCCACAGCCGCGGCGTCCTGCACTGCGACATCAAGCCGTCGAACGTGATGGTCGGCGAATTCGGGCAGGTCTACCTGATGGACTGGGGCGTCGCCCGGTGGATCGCGCAGGAGGCCGCGCGCGGGGCCGAGGAGGCGGAGTCCGACGACCGCGTGATCGGGACGACCGGCTACATGCCGCCGGAGCAGGCGCGCGGGGCGCCGCTCGATCCCCGCGCCGACGTGTTCGCGGTCGGCGCGCTGCTCTATCACGTGCTCACCCGGCGCCCGCCCTTCCGCGGTGAGACCGGCGTGCAGGCGCTCACCGCCGCGCTGCTCTGTCGCTTCCCCACGCCGGACGAGCTCGTCGGTGAGGGGGTCGTGCCGCCCGCGCTCTCCCGCATCGTGCTCCGCGCGATGGCCAAGGATCCCGCCGATCGGTACCCGACCGTCGCCGACCTGAAGGCCGACCTCCAGCGCTTCGTCCGGGGCGGAGAGTCCTTCGAGGGGATCGTGTACGAGGCCGGCGAGGTGGTCGTGGCGGAGGGCGCGCCCGGAAACGAGGCGTTCATCATCGAGAGCGGCCGCTGCGAGGTCTCCCGAGGCGGCGCGCCCATCCGCGTGATGGGCGTGGGCGAGGTCTTCGGCGAGATGGCGATCCTCTCGAGCGGCGTGCGCACCGCGACCGTGCGCGCGGTGGAGCGCTCGGTGCTGCGGCGCGTCTCCGGGCAGGCGCTGCTGGCCGAGCTGGACGCGATGAAGCCCTGGATGGGCGCCCTGGTGCGCCGGCTCGCCGAGCGCTTCCGCGAGCGCGAAGACGAGCGCGAGCGCCAGGACGAGGACGAGGCCTGAAAGGGGTCCACCCGCCCTCGCTTCTCGGCTACAGTCGCGCCCCGTGAAGCCGACGATGCCGATGAACTCGTACCCGGGCGGCCCGCCCGGGACGCCTCCTCCCGGCGGCACGCCTCCCGGCGGCGGCTGGGGCCCGCCCCCCGGCACGCCCCCTCCCGGCTTCCCGCCGGCGCAGCCCGAGCCCAAGAAGAGCAAGACCGGCCTCTACGTCGGCGTCGGCTGCGGCTGTCTCCTCCTGCTCGCGTGCATCGGCGGGGGCGCCGCGTACTGGGCCATCAGCGGCATCGGCCCGGGCGAAGAGGTCGTGAGCCAGCAGCTCGTGCCCGGCCAGCCCTTCACCCTGAGCTACGTGCAGTCGGGCTCGCAGAAGTACGACGCGTGGCTCGAGGTCGACGTGAACCACAGCGCCGGCTACAACCTCTCCGGTCAAATTCTCTTGAACGAGAACAACACCCCGTTCGGGCAGTACACGCTGGCGGAGACGGGGAGCGGCTCTCCGATCCAGGAGCGCAGCAGCTCGACGCGCATGAACTGGACGAGCTCGAACGTGAACGGGAGCGGCAGCACCTCGGGCACGGTCTCCCTCTTCCCGATCCCCGCGCGCGCCGCCGGCAGCAACGTGAGCCTCACGGGCACGATCCAGGCCTCGCCCGGCACCACCGGCTCGATCCGGCTGATCGTCGCCAAGCGCGATTGACCGACCGTGCGCGTCCAGGCCGCGATCGAGCGCTGGCCGCTGCGCGAGGCCTTTACCATCTCGCGCGGCGCCAAGCGCGAGGCGGTGGTGGTGGTGGCGACCCTCGAGGACGACGCGGGGCACGTCGGCCGCGGCGAGTGCGTGCCCTACGCGCGCTACGGCGAGACCCCCGAGGCGGTGGCGGCGGCGATCGACGCGTGGGCCCCGACCGACCCGGAGACGCTGCGCGCCTCGATGCCGGCCGGCGCCGCGCGCAACGCCCTCGACCTCGCGCTCCTCGACCTCGAGGCGGCGCGCTCGAGCGTCCCGGTGCACGCGCGGCTCGGCCTCGCGCTGGGGGAGGCCACCACGATGTTCACCCTGCCGATCCGCTCGCCCGAGGAGACCGAGCGCCGAGCGCGCGAGGAGGCGTCCCGCCCGGTGCTCAAGCTCAAGCTCGGCGCCGACGGAGACCTCGCCCGGGTCGAGGCGGCCCGACGCGGCGCCCCGGCGAGCGAGCTGGTGGTCGACGCCAACGAGGGCTGGGATCGCGCGCAGCTCGAGGCGATCGCGCCCGCGCTCGCCGGGCTCGGCGTGACCCTCGTCGAGCAGCCGCTGCCGGCCGACCAGGACGCCGCGCTCGCGGGCTGGGACGGGCCGGTGCCCCTCTGCGCGGACGAGAGCTTCCACGGCGACGTCGACCCCGCCGCCCTCGCCGACCGCTATCAGGCCGTCAACGTGAAGCTCGACAAACAGGGCGGCCTCACCGCGTCGCTCGACGCCGTTCGTCGCGCCCGGGCCGCCGGCCTCGAGGTGATGATCGGCTCGATGGTCGCCACCTCCCTGGCGGTCGCGCCCGCGCTCCTGCTCGCCCCCCTCGCGCGCTGGCTCGACATCGACGGCCCCCTCTTCATGGCCCGCGATCGCGATCCCGGCCTCCGCTTCGAGGGCTCCCGCGTGAGCCCGGCCCCGCCCGGCCTCTGGGGCCTGTAATCCCGCTGTAACTTCAACTCGAGCGGAATCTCCGGCATCCTGCCATCGCTCGGAGCCCGGAGGGAGATACATGCGCGCGTCCCATCTGATCTGCGTCCTGCTGCTGGCCGTCGGCTGCAGCGAATCCGTGACCCTCGAAGACGGGGGCCTGATGGACGGCGCCACGCCGGACGACACCGGCGTCGTCGACGTCGACTCCAGCACCGAAGAAGACTCCGGCGTGTCCGACGACTCGGGCATCGAGGAGGACTCCGGGGTGATCGGCGTCGACGCGGGGCCGCCGTGCGGCTCGGTCGGGCAGGACTGCTGCGACGGCGGCGAGTGCGACGAGGGCTTCTGCGACACGACGAGCAACACCTGCGCGGCCTGCGGCGGCGGCGGCGAGCCCTGTTGCCCCGGCGGCATGTGCACGGGCGGCTTCTGTGACGCCACCACCGACACCTGCACCGCCTGCGGCATGATCGGGGAGGCCTGCTGCCCCGGCAGCACGTGCCTCGACGGCTTCTGCGACGGCGCGACCGACACCTGCAGCTCCTGCGGCGCGGCCGGCGAGAGCTGCTGCCCGGGCGACCTGTGCGACGCCGGGAACACCTGCAACCCGGCCGGGCTCTGCGTCGGCTGCGGCGACCCGGGCGAGGCGTGCTGCACGGACACCACCTGCAACGGCGGCGGCTGCTGCGTGTCGAACACCTGCGTCGGCGCGGGCTCGACCTGCGGCGGTGGGATCGGCGGCACCTGCACGGGCGGCAGCTGTGGGACCTGCGGCGGCGCCGGGCAGCCCTGCTGCGCGGGCGGCAGCTGCACGGCCTCCACCACGGTCTGCAACGGCGGCACCTGCGCGACGTGCGGCGGCGCCGGACAGCCCTGCTGCCCCGGCGACTCCTGCGGCGGCGGCCTGGTGTGCGGGGCGAGCGACATCTGCCAGCCCTGCGGCGGCGCCGGACAGCCCTGCTGCCCCGGCGACAGCTGCACCTCGGGCTGCTGCGATCCCAGCACCGACATCTGCGTGGCCGACGGCTCGGCCTGCGGCGTGGGCACCTGCACCGGCTCGACCTGCGTGGCCTGTGGCTACCCGGGTGAGGCCTGCTGCCCGGGCGACACCTGCCGCGGCGGCGGCTGCTGCGACGGCGGCTCCTGCCTCGCGGCCGGCGAGGCCCCGACCGGCACCAGCGGCATGGTCTGCGACCTCGGCGCGGTGGTCGCCTGCGGCGGCATGGGCGAGCCCTGCTGTGACGGCGCCGACTGCGCCGGCGGGTGTTGCCTCGAGGGGCTCTGCACCGCGGACGGCACGATGTGCGGCGGGCGCACCACCTGCTCGATGGGGTCGTGCACGGTCGGCAGCTTCAGCTGCGGCGGCATGGGCGAGTCCTGCTGCGACTTCGGGATCACCGAGATGTGCACCTCCCCGGGCCTCGCCTGCGTCGGCGGCGGCAGCGGCTCCTGTCAGGCGTGCGGCGGCCCCGGTCAGCCGTGCTGCGATGGCCAGGCGTGCGACGGCGGCGGCTGCTGCGTGGGCAATGTCTGCGTCGGTGACGGAGACAGCTGCGGCGGCGGCAGCCTCGGGGCCTGCTCCGCGGGCTCGTGTCAGGGCGGCACCTGCGGTCGACCGGGTCAGCCCTGCTGCCCGGGCATCGGGTGCAGCGGGCCGTTCGCCATCTGCGCCGGCGGCGCGGTGTGCGAGACCTGCGGCGGTGAAGGCGAGCCGTGCTGCTCGCCTCACCAGCACTGCAACGGCTCGCTCGAGTGCACGTTCTCGGGCGGCGCGCAGGTCTGCGCTCGCCCTTGAACCGCGTCACTCGACGAGCGTGATGACCCCACAGGCGACGCGGGCGCCCGCGTTGCCGGTGGGCTGTCCGCCGTCGTCCGGGTCGGCGTGCACGATGACCGCGCGGCCGGTGACCGGCGGCAGGTGGTCACCGTTCACGCTGAAGGTCTCGAACGCCAGCTCGACGTGGACCTCGCCGCTGATGTCGGCCTCGACGTTGCCCATGTCCCCGGCGTGTCGCGCCGCGCCGTCCGGCAGCGCGTGGTCGTGGCCGCCGGGGTTGTAGTGCCCGCCCGCGCTGGTGCCGTCGGGAGCCGAGCAGTCGCCGTTCTCGTGCACGTGGAAGCCGTGGCGGGACTGCGGCGGGAGCCCGGTCAGGTCGACCTGCACCCGGACGAGCTGCCCCTGCTGCTGGAAGCGAACGGTGCCCTCGACCGCGTTGCCCTCGGTGGGGCGCATCTCGGCCACCGCGACCGGGGCCGGCTCGATCGGCCCCTCGGGCGCGATCACGTCGACCTGGGTGTCACCTTCTCCGCCGCTCGACGTCGCCTCCGCGGGCTCGCCCTGAGCGTCTCCCCCGCCGCAGGCGCCGAGCGTGAGAGCGACCATGATCATCAGCTTGCGCATCGTTTCGTCCTTTCGGTCTGCATCGATAGACCCGAGCCCGGCGCGGCCAACCTCGTGTAGGGTGAGCCCATGACGCGCTTGAGCTGGGTGATCGTGCTGGTGGTCGTGCTCGGGGGCTGCCGCCGGGAGAGCTCGGTGCGGCCCGACGCCACGGTCCCCGACGCGAGCGCCCTGGACGGGGGCGCGCTCGACGCCGGCCGCGCCGGGGACGCCGGAGCGGACGACGGGGGGAGCGACGCGGGCCCCGCAGAGGACGGCGGCCTCGGCGACGGAGGCGCCGGCGACGGAGGCGCGGGCGACGGAGGCGCCGGCGACGGCGGCCTCGACGGAGGCCCGGTCTCGACGCCCTGCACGCCGACCGGCGCGTGCGATCCCTTCGACGCCTCGAGCTGCCCGTCGGGGCAGAAGTGCGCGGTCACCGACATGGGCACCGCCTGCGAGGACCTCACCGCCGCGCCGCCGCTCGGCGAAGGAGAGACGTGCACCCGCGACTCCCAGTGCGGCCCCGGCACCTGGTGCGTGAACTTCGGGGGCGGCTTCGAGTGCGCCGCGATGTGCGCGGCCGGGTCCATCGGCGACTGCGGGGCCGACGGAGCCTGCGTGGGCCGGGTCGGCGCCGAGATGTGCGTCCAGGTCTGCCGCCCGATCTCGCCGCGCTGCGACATCTACGCTCAGGACTGCGCCGACGCCGCCGACGCCTGCACCCTCGCGAGCCACCCGGAGACCGGAGAGCGCTACACGGGCTGCCGCCCCGCCGGCGCGCAGGGCCTGGGCGATCCCTGCGGCGGGGGCATGGGCACCTGCGACCGCGGGCTGATCTGCATCCGAGAGTCCGGGGCCGCGACGTGTCGCGAGGTCTGCCGCGAGCCCGGCCCCCCGAGCTGCAGCGTCGCGGGCGAGACCTGCACCGGCAACGCCCGCAGCTGGGGCGTCACCTACTGCCGGTGAGGCACGACTGTCGTGAGCCGCTATTTGGGCTCGGGCTCGGGCGCGCCGAACGGACCCTCGAGGGTGGAGCGACGGGAGCGCGGCGGCAGCGCCGCGGGCGGCGGCACGCTGGGCACCGACGTCTTCGGCGGATCCGCGAAGCCCAGCATGCTGAGGAGCAGCGGCTCGATGCCGCGGCGGCGGAGCTCCGCGCTCGGCGTGGCCTCGCGGCGCACGAGATCGAAGACCGTCGCGTCGTCGAGGCTCATCGCGACCAGCGGCGAGTGGGTGGTCACGACCCACTGCACCCGCGGATGGAGCTCGGCGAGCGCCGGCAGGAGCTCCCGCTGGAGGCGCGGGTCGAGGTTGGTCTCGGGGTGATCGACGAGGACCACGCCGCTCGGCTCGAGCGCGCCGTCGCCGCTCCGCAGCCGCGACGCCTCGACCCGCATCATCACCTCGGCCCAGAGCCAGACCGCGGTGGCGTGGCCGAGGGACAGCCCGTCGAAGCCGACCCGGCGCCCGTCGGGCAGGTCGAGCTGCACCCCGCCGGGATCGAACGCGAGCCGGATCTCGGGCAGGTGCAGCAGCTTGCGCAGCGCGCTCCGGACCCGGAGGAACCACGCCTCGTGCAGCTTCTCGCGGAAGGTGTCGCCGCTCTCCCGGGCGAGGGTCTGCTCGGTCTTGCGATTGACGAGGAGCTGCCCGAGCCGCTCGGCCACGCTCGCCTCCGGCGGCTGCGGATCGGTGTCGAGCGGGGTCGGCCGCGGAGCCGGCAAGAAGCGCGGCGACCGCGGCAGCGCGAGGTGGGCGAGGACCAGCCGCCCGCTCGCGTGCGCGGAGGCGACGTCGTCGCCGTCGGTCCACGACACGCGCACCGGCCGCCCGAGGTGAGCCAGCTTCAGCGCCCGGTCGCGGGCCTCGCCGATCGGCGCGTCCACCTTCTCGGCCGGGTGCGCGCGCCCCTCGAGCGCCGCGCGGAGCTCGCCGACGATGCCCGACAGCAGGCTGCTCTTGCCCGAGCCGCTGGCCCCCAGCAGCACCAGCGACCGGGGCGCGTCGTCGTCCAGCGCGATGATCAGGGGCGACAGGTGGCGCAGCGTGCGCGCTTCGATGCGTCTCAGCCAGGTCATCGCGTGGCTCTCGTTTTCGCCCCTGGCTTCGCCCGGGTCAATGGCGGCTGCTACCTTGGCGCCGATGAGCGACGAACGAGGCCCCGACCCGCTCAGCCCGACCGAGCGCGCCGCGCGCATGGACGCGCCGCGACCGAAGCGCGACCTGCCGATCGCGCCCGAGCCGCCGCCGGGCAAGCGTCACCTCCCCCTGCTCGCGCCGCGGCCGAGCGACGCGCGCTACCGGCCGATCTACGCGGTCTGGGAGATCACCCTCGCCTGCGATCTCGCCTGCCGTCACTGCGGCTCGCGCGCCGGCCGGGATCGACCCGGGCAGCTCTCCACCGAGGAGTGCCTCGATCTCGTCGACCAGATGGCCGACCTCGGGGTGCAGGAGGTCAGCCTGATCGGAGGCGAGGCTTACCTGCACGACGGCTGGGTCGACATCATCCGCCGCATCCGCGAGCGCGGCATGATCGCCCTGATGACCACCGGCGGGCGCGGGGTGACGAAGGAGCGCGCCCGGGCGGCCGCCGACGCGGGCCTCCAGAGCGTCAGCGTCTCGGTGGACGGCGTCGAAGCGACGCACGATCGATTGCGGGGCGTGAAGGGCAGCCACCGCGCGGCGTTCGAGGCGTTCGACAACCTGCGCGACGTCGGCATCAAGGTCAGCGCCAACACGCAGATCAACCGGCTGAGCATGCCCGAGATGCCGCGGGTGCTCGACGACATCATCGCCGCCGGGATCCACTCCTGGCAGATCCAGCTCACCGTGGCGATGGGGCGCGCGGCCGACGAGCCGGAGATCCTGCTCCAGCCCTACGATCTCCTCGACCTCTTCCCGATGCTGGCCGACCTCAAGGCGCGCTGCGACGCGGCGAAGGTGCGGCTCTGGCCGGGGAACAACATCGGCTACTTCGGCCCCTACGAGTCGACGCTGCGCGGGACGATGCCGCGCGGGCACATGGCGTCCTGCGGCGCGGGCCGGGTCACCCTCGGCGTCGAGGCGGACGGGGCGATCAAGGGCTGCCCCTCGCTGCCCACCGAGGCGTGGACGGGCGGGAACATCCGGGACGCCTCGCTGAAGGACATCTGGGAGCGCTCGGCGCCGCTCCGCTACACCCGCGACCGCACGGTCGAGGATCTCTGGGGCTACTGCCGCACCTGCTACTACGCCGACGTCTGCCGCGCGGGCTGCACGTGGACCAGCTTCGTGCTCTTCGGCAAGGCGGGGAACAACCCCTACTGCCACCACCGCGCGCTCGAGCGACAGCGCGAGGGCAAGCGCGAGCGGGTCGTCCGCAAGGCCGAGGCGCCCGGCCTGCCCTTCGACCACGGCGAGTTCGAGATCGTGCTCGAGGACGCACCTCGAACCGACGAGCCACCTGCGCTAGCATCGTCGCCGGGAGGGACCGGAACGTGAGTCACCTGCTTCCTTGCGACGGCTGCGACCGTCACGTGCGGGCCGACGAGCCCACGTGCCCGTTCTGCGGAGACAGCCTCCGCCACCGCGGCGCGCCGCAGCTCCCCGGGGCTCGCCTGGGACGCGCCGCGACCTTCGCGTTCGGCGCCGCCCTCGCGGCCGCGACCGCGAGCGGCTGCGGCGAGAGCCACGACCGGACGGACGGCGGTGAGCCGCCCGCCGACGCCGCCGAGCCGCCCGCCGACGCGGGGATCGAGCGAGACTCGGGCACGGTCGCGCCGCCGTACGGCACGCCGCCCGACGACGGAGGCTTCGCCCCCTTGTACGGTGGGGCGCCCGAAGAGTAGGAGACACGACCATGAGCTTGCTTCCTTGTCCGGGCTGCGACCGCCACGTGCGCGCGGCCGAGAGCACCTGCCCCTTCTGCGGAGAGGTCCTGCCGATGTCGCTGCGCAGCCGCGCGGCGCCGGTCCCCACCCGCCGGCTCGGGCGCGCGGCGACCTTCGCCTTCGGCGCCGCCCTCGCGGCGAGCGCCTGCGGCGGAGAGGTCACCCCGGAGGACTCGGGCGTGCAGCAGGACTCGGGCGCTGCGCCGTCGGACGGCGGCGGGGCGGACGGCGGCGGTGACGTCGACTCCGGCGCGACCCCGGACCCGGACTCCGGCGTGGTGGCCGACGCGGGCTCCGCCCCGGAGGACGCGGGGACCGAGAGCGACTCCGGCGTCGAGACCGACGCGGGCGCGGCGCCGACCGACGCGGGCGGCGTGGTCCCGGCGTACGGCGGCCCGATGCCGATCGACGGCGGCCTGACCCGGCGCGACGGTGGCCTCTCCCGGCGCGATGGTGGTGGAGTGATGCCCCTCTACGGCAGCCCGCCCCCCAGCGAATGAGGCGACTGCTCCTCGCGCTGGCGCTCCTCGGCTGCGACGGCGCCACGGTCGCCGACGGCGGGCTCGCGATCGACGGCGGCCCGGAGGTCGTGGACGCCGGTCGCGCCGACGGCGGCGTCGACGCGGGCGGCGCGACCGGAGACGCGGGCGTCGACGCGGGCGCATCGGACGACGCGGGGCGCGACGACGCGGGCGCCCCCGACGCCGGGCCGAGCGGGCCGCTCCAGCTCTACGTGGCGCCCGACGGCGACGACACCCGCGACGGCCTCTCGGAGGCGACCGCGGTGCTCAGCCTCGGCCGGGTGCACGAGCTCCTCGAGGCGCTCCGGCCCGAGCGGGACGTCGAGGTGCGGATCGCGCCGGGCACCTACCACGGGCAGACCGTGAGCTGGCGCTATCACCACCCGGAGCGCGAGATCCGCTTCATGCCGCTCGGCGACGAGCGCGACCGCCCGGTCTTCGACGGCTGCCTCGCCGACGGCAGCTGCCCCGGCGGGACGTGGCTGCGGCTGCGGGTCTCGAGCGGCGCCCGGACGAACCTGCACTTCCGCTACCTCCGGGTGCAGCGCTACCAGACCGCGATCAGCCTCGACGGCAACCGCAACGATCCGGCGGCGTCGAACGGGGGCAACACGATCTTCGGCTGCTACTTCGACCGGATCGGCAACGTGTTCGCGCCGTCCCTCGACCCGTCGACCGCCGCGGTGCGCCTCGTCAACAGCGACGACAACCGCATCGAGAACAACCACTTCGTCGACGTCGTGAACACCCGGAGCGGCGGCCTGATCCACGCGCTCTACGTCGCCCACCTCAGCGACCGGAACACGATCGCGCGCAACCGCTTCCTCCGGAGCACGGGCGACCCGGTGCGCCTGCGCGACTACTCCAACGACAACGTCATCACCGACAACCGCTTCATCCGGGTCGGGACCCACGCCGGCTACACCGACTGGTACTGCGACCACGACGCGCGGACCGACTGCACCAAGCCCACGCCCGAGTGTCCGAGTTGGAACAACCAGTTCCGCGACAACCTGCTCGATGGCGACTGGACCTGCGGCGCGCTGGGCACCTTCCACTACTTCCAGGACGACGCCACCACCGGCTGCAGCCCACCGAGCGCCGGCGCCCGGCGCCTGAGGACGAGCGGCAACGAGTCGACCGCCGCGCCGTGCTCCATGGAGTGAAGGTGCGGTACGGTGAGCGGGTGAGAGCGCTCTCCGGGATCGCCGCGCTGCTGCTCGCCGCCTGCACCGGCGGGAGCACGGTCTACGTGGACGTGCGCACGGACTACGTGCCGGGCATCGAGTTCGCGGAGGCGCGGGCCGAGGTCGGCGCGGCCGGCGTGCTGCGGCGGGTGGATCGCGCGGCGGCGCGCGGCGAGGACTGGGTCGCCGGCCAGCGGGTGGGCCAGGTCGACGGGCTGGGATCGGGGACACACGAGATCCTGGTCGAGCTGCGGGCGAGCGACGGCGCCCTCGTGGCCACCCAGCGCGTGGTCCGCACCCTCTCGGGCGACGCCGCCGTCACCGTCGTGATCTCGCGCGACTGCGGCGACGTGAGCTGCCCCGGGCCCCTCGACGACGCGGCGGCGACGAGCTGCCGCGGCGGACGCTGCGCGCCGCCCGAGTGCACCCCGGAGACCCCCGAGCGCTGCCCGGAGCCGGCCTGCGCCGACGACACGGACTGCGACGTCGGCGTCGACTGCGTGGCCGGGGTCTGCGCCGACGGCGTGTGCTTCCGCTCGGCCCAGGACTTCCGCTGCGCCGACGGCGAGTGGTGCGACCCGGACCATGGCTGCGCGCCCCTGCCGGGCGGGCCGACCGACGGAGGCGTGCCCCCCGACGCCGGCTGCGCGGCGACGGTGGAGACCTCCTGCGCCGACGGCGTGGACGACGACTGCGACGGCGACGTCGACTGCGCGGACGACGACTGCGACGGCCGGACCTGCGCCGCCGACTCCGTGTGCGCGGCCGGGGTCTGCGGCGGGTGCGTGCCGAGCGGCGGGGTCGACGGCTGCGGCGGCGGCGACGAGAACTGCGACGGCGAGATCGACGAGGACTGCGGCTGCGTCCCCGGCACCTGGATCGGCGGCACGATCGACACCCCCGGCGACGTGGGCCGCTACGCCGACGTCGCGCTCGACGCGGCCGGCGGCGTGCACGTGAGCTACCGGGACAGCAGCGCCGACGACCTGCGCTACGCCTACCACCCCCCGAGCGGCTGGTGGACGATGGAGACGCTCGACTCGGAGGGAACGGTCGGCACCCACACCGACGTCGCGGCCGAGCCCGATGGATCCCTGCACGTCGTCTTCCACGACGCGACCAACCGCGACCTCCGCTACCGGCACCGCCGGGTCGACGGCGTGTGGGAGGAGGCGGTCATCGACGCGGTGGGCAGCGTCGGGCGCTACGGCAGCGTCGCCGTCGCCGACGACGGCACCGTGCACGTGGCCTATCAGGACTACGGCGCGAACGACCTGAAGTACGCCGTGCGGCCGCCCGGGGGGCTCTGGAGCGCGGAGACCGTCGCCGACGCGGGCACGGTGGGCCGCTACGCCTCCATCGGCGTGGACTCCGGCGGCGGGGTGCTCATCGCCTACGTCGACGACTCGACGAACGACCTGGTGGTCGCCGAGGGGAGCGCGGGCGCGTTCACCCTCACCACCGTCGACTCGGAGGGGACCGTCGGCCGCGACGCGGCGCTCGCGATCGACGGCGCGGACGGCGTGCACGTCGCCTACCGCGACGCCACCAACAACCGGCTGAAGTACGCGCGCCGCGTCGCCGGCGGAGCCTGGAGCGTCGAGGTCGTCGACGAGACCGCGAACGTGGGCGAGTACGCCTCCATCGCGGTCGGGGCCGACGGAGTCGTGCATGTCTCCTACTTCGACACCACCAGCGACGACCTCCGGTACGCGCGCCGCGACGGCTCCGGCGCCTGGGGCCTCGAGACGGTCGAGGCCACCGGCGCGGTCGGGCAGTACACCTCGATCGGGGTCGACGGCGCGCAGGTGCACATCGCCTACCGCGACGCCTCCCGCCAGGACCTCCGGTACGCCCGCCGCGGCGCGGACGGCCGCTGGCGCGCCGAGCCGGTCGACACGGTCGGTCGCCGCGGGGAGTGGGCGGCGCTGGCGGTCGACGGCCGGGGGCGCGTGCACGTCACCTACTGGGACGAAGACGGGGCGGACCTGCGCTACGCCAGCCGGGGCCGCGGCGGCATCTGGGAAGCCGAGACGGTGGACACGCCGGGCAACCTGGCCGCGGGCACCGCGATCGCGATCGCGCCGGACGGGGCCGTGCACATCGCCTACCGCGACTCGAGCGCCGCCGACCTCGAGCACGCCACCCGCGCGCGCCCGACCGACCCCTTCGTGCTGACCACGGTCGACGAGATCGGCGACGTGGGCGACGAGGCCGACCTCGTGGTGGAGGCGGACGGCACGGTGCAGATCGCGCACGTCGACCGGAGCAACCAGGACCTGCGGCTCTCGACGCTGCCGCCGGGCGGCGCGTGGAGCTCGAGCACGATCGACGCGCCGGGGAGCGTGGGGTACGGGCCGCGGATCGCGACCGATCCGAGCGGCGGGCTGCACGTGATCTACTACGACAACGGCGCCGACGATCTGCGCTACCTCTTCCGGCCGGCCGGCGGCGCCTTCGCCAGCCCGAGCCCGGTGCTCACGACCGGGAACGTCGGGCGGCGGAGCGGCCTCGCCATCGACGGAACCGGCGGCGTGCACGTGGTGGCCTGGCGGCAGTCCGTGCAGGACCTCGAGTACGCCTTCCGCCCGTCCGGCGGCCTCTGGTCTCCGGAGACGATCGTGCAGGCGGCCGCGATCCAGGACCACGCGGACATCGCCTCCGACGCGGCCGGCAACCTCTGGGCGGTCACCTTCGACAACACCCCCGAGGTCGTCGGGATGCGCGTGGTGCCTCGCTCCGATCTCCTGCTCGCGCGCCGCCCGGTCGGCGGCGCCTGGACGGTCGAGACGCTGGACGCGACCGGCGACGTCGGCCGGTGGGCCGCGGTCGCGAGCACCCCCGACGGCTGGGTGCACGTCGTCTACTTCGAGAACGGCGCCGACGACCTCCGGCACCTCCGCTACTGCCCCTGATCAGCGCTGCAGCAGGCGGCGGAGCGAGGAGGGCAGCGGCGGGGCGTTGCGCACCCGGGAGTCGATCGGCGTGCTGCTCAGCGTGTGCCAGTAGAGCAGGCGACGCTTGGCGAGCCCGCCCGAGGCGTGCCGCAGCACCGCGGCGAAGGTCTTGGCGGTGTAGGTGTCGTCGAGCTCGATCCCGGCGTGCTCGTGCATGAGCCGCAGCGCGCTCCGCCCGGCGCTGCTCGGGATCCCGTAGCCCTGCCCGGCCTCGCCGTGATCGATCCGCACCTGCGCGCGCGCGAGCTTCGTGACGTCCGGGAAGCGGGCGTCGAGGCGGCGGAGGTGCTTGACGGTGCGCTTCACCAGCGACGCGATCAGGGCCGGGTGGGCGAGCGAGCGCGGCACCACGCGGACGCCGTGCACCGGCGTGGTGATGCCGCCGGCCGCGAGCCCGACCGCGAGGCCGCTGAGCGTGCCCCCCGTGCCGAGCGCGACGAAGATCGCGTCCGGCTCGGGCATCTGCCCCGCCTCGAGCTGGCGCGCGAGCTCGAGCCCCGCCTCCACGTAGCCGATCACGCCGGCGACGTTCGAGCCGCCGGGCGGGATCACGTAGGGGTGGCGCCCCCGGACCCGCAGGCTCGCGGCGAGCGCGGTCATGCGCGGCACGATCGCGGCGCCGCCACCGACCGGGTGGGCGTGCGCGCCGGCGACCTGGAGCGCCCGCAGGTTCTCCTCGGCGTGTACCCCGTAGCGCTGCGGCATCAGCACCGCGTGGGTCTGGAAGCCCAGGTCCGCGCCGTACAGGGTGGTCGCGAGCGCGTGGTGAGAGCCGGCCGCCCCGGCGGTGACGAGCGTGTCCGCCTTGCGGGAAAGCGCGTCGCCGAGGAGGTACTCGAGCTTCCGCACCTTGTTGCCGCCGTAGTGCTCGGCGCTGAGATCGTCCCGCTTGATCCAGAGCTGCGCGCCCGCGTGCTTCGACAGCGCGGGCAGCCGCTCCAGCGGCGTGGGCAGCCGGCAGAGACGCACATGGGGCACGTTCCTCAGGCCGTGCCATCGATCGCTCAGGATCGTCACCGTGCGGGAGGGTCGCCGCCCGCTCGCGATCCGGCAAGGGGGAACTGGACTGGCACAGCTTGGCGCGGCACGATCGTTGCTCGACCACTGCTCGTGGGTGGAGAGCAGCCGATGACAGAACGCAACGCGCTACGGCACCCGGCCTTCTGGGTCGCGCTCGTCGTGCTGGTGGTGAACGACCACCTGCTCAAGGGGGCGGACCTGCTCCCGGGCTGGCTGACCGGCAAGCTCAGCGACTTCGCCGGGCTGATCGTCGCGCCGCTCGCGCTGGCCGCGCTGCTGGGGGCGCGCCGCAAGGGCCTCGCCTTCGCGCTCGTTGGCGGCTGGTTCGCCGCCGCCAACCTCGTGCCCCCCGTCGCCGAGGCGACGAGCGCGCTCGCCGGGCTGGTGGGCGTCGGCTGGCACTTCGTGGTGGACCCGACCGACCTCGTCGCGCTCGCGGTGCTGCCCTTCGCGTGGCGCCTCGGCGCCGAGCGGAGCGGCCGCAGCTTCGAGCGGCTGGCGCTCGGGCTGGCCGTCGCCGCGTCGATCGCGTCGCCGACGCCGGAGCCCTTCTACAGCACCGCCGCGTACCTGGTGAACGACACCGACCGGACGCTCGAGGTGCGGGTGCGCTACGTCGACTCCTCGGTGCGCTGCGACGAGGTCCGCGAGCGCTTCGACGAGGTGCTGGCGCGCGACGCGTATCGTCCGGCCATCCGCTTCGTCGTGGAGGCGGGCGAGGTGCTGCCCCTCGATCGCGGGATCGCGACGTCCGGCGGCGGCGGCTTCGCGGACCCGGGCCTCCCGCCCGAGCGCCCGGTGGACCCGACCACCGCGCACCAGGGCGACTGCGACCTGGTCATCCTCGGCGCCGAGGGGCTGCCGGAGACGATCGTGTTCTGGGAGGGGCTGTCGATCCGCACCATCCCGATCGACACCACCGGGGACCGACGCCTCCAGCTCGAGGACAGCGGCCTGTTCCTGATGGACGACGCGGACGGCGGGCTGCTCGTCGACGTGCCGGACACCCACTACGACCTCCGGCCTCCCGTCGACGTGTACGACGGGGGCGCGCGCTGCCGCGACTACGGCACGATCAGCGGCTTCGACTGGTCGAGCTTCCCGATGTGGCGCGACGCCCGGGTTCGGGTGCTCGAGGTGGAGCCCACCGTCGACGGCTGCGTGTCGCTCGCGCTCGAGGACCTCGACGCCGGCGGGACCCACGAGGGTTTCCTCTGCGTGCCGCCCGAGGACTTCCCCTTCGCGCGCAACGCGGAGCTCCGGATCACGCACGAGGAGGATCGTCTGCACGTCGTGCGCGACCTCGAGACCGCCGACGGCGACGTCTGGCGGACCGGCGAGCTGACCGTCTACCGCGGCGTCGAGGGGCTCACCGATGGGCCGTTCCAGGTCACCCTCGACACGGTCGACGACGCGTGTGTGGGCGTGCGCATGGAGTGCGGCGGCTTCCGGGTGCCGGCGGCCGCGGTGCTGGGGGTCCCCGGGGATCACACCTTCGTGCACCCGGGCGACGTGCTGGAGAGAGACGCGGCCGATGGCCGACGCGCGCGGCTCAGGGTGGGCCGAGCGGAGAGCATGTGGGCGACGCACCCCGCTTGTGGGGCGGGGCGTGACGTCCTCGGACCGCGCCTCGAGGCGCTGGTCGTGTACGGAGAGGAGAGACGATGAAGAACCGACTCGTGTTGGCGACCCTGCTCGCGCTCGCGGCGCCCGTGATGGGCTGCAGCAGCGACGCCCCCGGCGCGGCCTCGCTGCCGCCCGAGACGATGGGCCCGATCCCGTCTCGCACGGTGACGCAGGGCGGCGCGCAGGACATCGGCTTCTTCCGTTCGCAGGTCGGCGCGGGCGAGGTCCCGCGGCCCGACGCGATCGAGCCGGTCGGTTTCTTCGCCGAGCACGCGGTGGATCTGCCGCCCGCGGACTGCGGCGACACCGTCTGCCTCCACGCCAACCTCGCGGTGGCCCCGGGCATCGACCGGGAGTCCAACTGGACGATGGCCTTCGTCGCCATGAACACGCCGGTCGACCCGCGCGAGCTCGAGCGGCCCGAGACCCACGTCGTGCTCGCCATCGAGGACACGACCCGCTCGGCGACCGTCGCCGCCCACGCGCACCGGCTCCTCCGCGCCTTGACCGCCGAGCTGCTCGCCGGCGACCGGGTCAGCGTGGTCCGCATCGGTGAGTCGGCCCAGGTCCTCGCCGAGGGCCTCGCGCCCAGCGATCCCGCGCTCGCCGACGCCGTCGGCGGCCTGACCGCGACCGACGCGCGGGCCGCGCTCTACGACGGGCTCGCCCGGGCCGCGCAGCTCACCGACGGGCTCGAGGGCTTCGGCGGCGCGCACCGGGTCGTGCTCGTCACGAGCGGCGTGGCGGACGCGGGCATCACCGACGACATGCGCATCGTGGCCCTCGGCGAGGCGCTCGCCGGCCAGGGCACCGGCGTCAGCGTCGTGGGCGTGGGCGAGGGCTACCGACCCGAGCTCGCCGCGCAGATCAGCGAGGGCGGCGGCGGCTCGTACTACTACGCGCAGGACGGCGACGACCTCGAGGAGATCTTCCGCCTCGAGGGCCGCACCTCGCTCTTCCCGCTCGCGACCGGCTTCGAGCTCGTGGTCACCCCCTCTCCCGGCTACCGCGTCGGCCGCATCTACGGCGCGCGGCGCGCCTGGGCCGAGGAGGCGGGCGCCCACCTGGCGAGCCCGGTGCTCATGGTCGGCAACCGGACCGGCGCCGAGGACGTCACCGAGGGTCGGCGCGGCGGCGGCGGCGGCCTCTTCGTCGAGCTCATCGCGGACGCGACCTCGGGCATGGGCTCGGGCGCGCCCGCCTTCATCGTGACCGGCACCTGGACCGACGCCCAGACCGGCGAGACGGTGGAGCAGAGCCTGACGGTCGCGAACGGCCTCGCCCCCGGCGAGAACCCGGGCGGCATGTTCCCGCACTTCGCCGACCCGCTCCGCGGCAAGGCCTTCATGATGCTGAACATGTACCTCGCCTTGCGGGCGACCACCGAACTCTACCACGGCGGCAACTGCCCCGAGTCGCTCGGCATCGAGCCCGCGCTCCTGGCCACCTACGAGGGCTGGCAGGCCGAGTACGACGATCCCGACATCGACGCGGACTGGGCGCTCCTCACCGCGCTCTCCGACAACGTCCAGTCCCGCTGCGGCGCCGTCGAGCCGGCCCCGCCCAACGTCCCCATGTCCTGCTTCCACGACTGAGTTTGCTGGGCAGGGGCGGGTCCGCCCCCGCCCCCCCGCTGCGCCGGCACAACGGCGCGCGGCTCCGGGCGCATCCGCGCCCTACGCACGCGCCGCTGCACCGGCTCCGCGGGGCCCCCCCTACCCACTATGTAGTGGCCGTGGCGTCAAGGACGGACCTCCCCAGCTGACTCCTGCAGACAGGGTCAGAGCGAGGAGGATGATGATCCGAGAGTTCCGAGGTTCGGCGTCCTGTCCCAACCGACTATT